>ERZ808246.1199-NODE-1199-length-19245-cov-10.244450_pt1 | contig 19245 bp, 15 predicted proteins | sample MGYA00521083_ERZ808246 | MGnify/ENA primary metagenome ERZ808246 (study PRJEB31516, sample SAMN03275577) | gut metagenome | biome: mammalia-associated habitat; material: feces | host: Papio cynocephalus | place: Kenya | collected 2012-07-07 ... | reverse complement strand
CCGAGCACGATGTCGCAGCCCTCGAAGGCCTCGGGGGTCGCCTCTTCGATCACGACCTCCTCGCCGCGAAACATCACGGTCTTACCGGCTGAGCGCGCGCTCGCCAGCAGTTTGAGCTTGCCGACGGGAAACTCCTGCTCGTCAAGGCACTCGAGCATCTGGGTGCCGACCGCTCCCGTCGCGCCCAAAATAGCAACCGTGTACTGTTTCATGCTTCCCCCTTTGAGGTAGAGCTCGGACCCGCCGCGCGGACCCCGGGAACCGACGTCCCGCCATAGATGTACCTGCCAGTTTATACAGAAACGGGACGAGCTCAAGTCCCGTCCCGCGCCTGCGAAATCAATCCGAAATGTTACTCGGCGTCGCCAAGCCTCCAGGCGGCTACAGCGCCGGCGTCTTAACGTCCAAATCGGCGACCTTGACGATACCGTTCTCGTCCGAGAAGGCACGGTAGATGGTCTTGATGGCCAGATCGAAGTCTTTTTCCTCCACGCCGATGATGATGTTGATCTCGTCGCAGCTCTGCGAGATCATGCGCACGCTCACGCCCGCCTGGCCGAGCATGCCAAAGAGATGCCCCGAGATACCGGCGCGACCGCGCAGGTTGCGGCCCACGGTGGCGATGAGCGCCAGGCCCTCGACGACCTCGATCTCGAGCGGCTCGACCTCTTTTTGGATGTCGCCCACGAGCGAGTAGAGCGAATCGTGCACATCGCTCTCCTGTACCACGGCACCAAAACGGTCCACGCCGGTGGGCATGTGCTCGACCGAGACGTTGTAACGCTCGAAAACGGAAAGTGCACGACGCATGAAACCGACACGAGGCTTGGTACGGTCACGAGCGACGTTGATGGCGACAAATCCACGCTTGCCGGTCACGCCGGTGATGATCGGCTCCTCGGCACCCTCGTCGGCTGTCTCGCTGATGATCGTGCCCGGATCCTCCGGGGCGTTGGTGTTCTTGATGACCAGAGGGATCCCCGCCTCGCGCACGGGGAAGACAGCCTCCTCGTGCAGCACGCTCGCGCCCATGTAGGAAAGCTCGCGCAGCTCCTCGTAGGTCACGCGCGCGATGGGCTGCGCCTCGGGAACGATACGGGGATCGGCCGAATAGAAGCCCGAAACATCGGTCCAGTTCTCGTACAGATCGGCGTTGAGGCACTTGGCCAAGATGGCACCCGAGATGTCGCCGCCGCCGCGATCGAGCAGTTTGATCTGACCCTCGACGGTCGCGCCGTAGAAGCCAGGCATGACAAAACCACCCTGCTGACCGTACTCGTCGACAAGCTCGGCGGTGCGCTTCATGCTGAGCGTGCCGTCATGATGGAAGGCCACGACGGTCGCGGCGTCCAAAAACGGCAGGCCCAGGTACTCGGCCATAAGACGGGCGGTAAAGTACTCGCCGCGGCTCACAAGTTCCTCGGTGGTATAGCCACCGGAACGGGCACGCTCGGCAAAGGAGGCGAACTCGTCACGGATGGGATAGGACAGCCCCAGCTCGTCGGCGATATCAAAATAGCGCTGGCCGATGTCCTGCAGCAGCTCCTCGCACGACACGTGGTATTTGACATGCGCGTTGACCAAATACAGCAAATCGGTAACCTTGGTGTCGCCCTTAAAGCGGCGACCGCAGGCCGAAACCACCACAAAGCGGCGGGCCGGATCGGCATCGACGATGGCCTTGATTTTCTTAAAGTGTTCGGCGTCGGCGACCGACGAGCCGCCGAACTTGGCGATCTTGATCATGACGGTGAGGTTACCTTTCTGAGAGCCTCTGCGATTGCGTTTTGCTCGCTCTGATACCATGGTTGCACCTAAGGCGGCCCGACATCTGAGGAGCAGTGTTATATGGGAACTTATCATAGTACACGAGGACGCACTTTATCATGCTCAAGTAAGGTGGCAATCCGTACCGGCATCGCTCCCGATGGGGGTCTGTTCGTCTCGGACGAGCTTGGCAGCCAACAGGTCGATATCGCCCATTTGGCCGATAAAACCTACTTTGAAATCGCTCAAAATGTGTTGGGAATGTTACTGGACGATTACACGCCCCAGGAAATTTCGGCGTGCGTCGATGAGGCATATCGCGGAACCTTTGCCAGCGCCGAGGTCACGCCGCTCGTCAAGCTCGACACCGCACCCGGCACCGATGCACCCCAGACCTATGTGATGGAGCTCTTTGGCGGTCCCACGAGCGCCTTCAAGGATGTCGCCCTTCAGATGCTCCCCCGTCTTATGGCACGCACCAGCGTCAAAGACGGCGGTGCCGAGCGCATCATGATCGTGACGGCCACATCGGGCGACACGGGCAAGGCAGCACTCGCCGGATTTGCCGACGCCCCGGGATGCGGTATCACCGTCTTCTATCCCGAAGGCAAGGTGAGCCGCGTGCAGAACCTGCAGATGTCTACGCAGGAGGGCGACAACGTCGCCGTTTGCGGCATCCGCGGTAACTTCGATGACGCACAGAGCGCCGTCAAGCGCATCTTTGCCGATCGTAAGCTTGCCGAGCGCCTGGAGGCCGCCGGCACCGTGCTGTCGAGCGCCAACTCCATCAACGTCGGGCGCCTCGTACCGCAGGTCGTCTACTACTTCGCCGCCTATGCGCAGCTGCTGCGCGCCGGCGCCATCGAGGCGGGCGACGAGGTCGAGTTCTGCGTGCCGACCGGCAACTTCGGCGATATCCTCGCCGGCTATTACGCCAAGCGCATGGGCCTTCCCGTGGCCAAGCTCATCGTGGCAAGCGACAAGAACAACGTTTTGGCCGATTTCTTGACCACCGGCGTATACGACCGCAACCGCCCATTCTTTACCACCATCTCGCCCTCGATGGATATTCTCATCTCCTCGAATCTCGAGCGTATGCTGTACTTCCTCTCGGACGGCGACTGTGAGCTCGTCGCAAGCCTTATGAAGCAGCTTGCCGAAACCGGCCGCTACGAAGTGCCGGCAGACCTGCTCGCCAAGATCCAAGAGGTCTTTGGATGCGGATGGGCAAGCGAGGACGAGGTCCGCGCGGCCATCAAGAGCTGCTGGGAAGCCAACAGCTACGTGATCGACCCGCACACCGCCTGCGGCTACCATGTCTTTGACCAGGCTGCACCGGCGGCGGGCGCCAAGGCGCGCGTGCTGCTCTCGACGGCGAGCCCTTACAAGTTCCCGCGCGCCTGCTGCGAGGCTTTGGGCCTCGACGTGCCGGCCGATGACTTCGAGGCCATGCACGTGCTTGAGCAGGCCACCGGCACCGTGGCGCCCAAGCAGCTCGCTGAGCTCGAGCAGAAGCCCGTCCGCTTCGAAGACGTCTGCGACGTTGCCGAAATGGCCGGTTACGTGGAGCAGGCCGCAAAAAAGATGAGCACCAACTAGACCCTTATTGAGCGCCGGCGCATGCCGGCGCACTTTCTTTTATTCAGCTCCCCCGCGCGGTGAGGAGACGGCGTAGGTCGGTTTCACGCTTGCTCCGTCGCGAGTTCCGCACGAGCCGAAGGCCACTTAATGTGGCCTTCGTGCGAGTCAGGACTGTCCGAGCAGCGGAGCAAGCGTGAAACCGACCCCAGGAGGACCAATCAGCATGATCAAGATCACCGTCCCCGCCACCAGCGCCAACCTCGGCATCGGCTACGACACCCTCGGCATGGCCGTGAGCCTCTACTCGCACTTTACGTTCGACCGTGCCGAGCAACTCACCATCACCGGCTGCCCCGAGGAATTCCGCAACGAGGATAACCTCGTCTACGTCAGCTTCGTCGATGCCCTCGCCGCCTGGGGCGAGGATCCCTTCCCCGTCGCCATCGACATCCAGACCGATGTGCCTGTCGCGCGCGGCCTAGGTTCAAGCTCCACCTGCGTCGTCGCCGGCATCATGGCCGCCGCAGCCCTGACCGGCCACACTGTCGATCGCGCCGAGCTTGTGCGTATCGCCACCGAGGTCGAGGGGCACCCCGACAACGTTGCGCCCGCCATCTTGGGCGGCGCCGTCTGCTCCTTCACGCCCGAGGGATCGCTTCCCCAGTGTCTGCGCTACGAGGTGAGCGACCGCCTGCGCTTCATCACCGTCATTCCACCTTACGAGGTGCACACGAGCGAGGCGCGCAAGGTCGTGCCGCAGGAGATTCCGCTCTCAACCGCCGTGTGGCAGATGGGTCGCATCGCTGGCATGACGCGCGGCCTCGAGACCGGCGATCTCGACCTGATCGCCGCCGCCAACGATGACCGCATCCAGGAGCCCTATCGCCGCCGCCTGATCCCCGACTATAACGCCGTACGCGACACCTGCCTCAACGGCGGGGCCAAGACCATCTGGATCAGCGGGTCGGGCTCGACCCTCATGGCTGTGACCGATGACACCATCGTGGCCAAGTTCCTGCAGGTCAAGCTGCGTGAGCAGTTCCCTAAGTGCGATACGCACATCCTCACGTGCGACACGGAGGGCGCCCAGATCGAATACCTGTAGGCACCGCTCTGACCCATCCCGGCGGAGAGCTCCGAGGGCTACCTCCCAAATCGTCCTCGCGCATAAGGCCCGCTTATCCTGCTCCTTCGGAGCTGCGGATAAGCGGGCCTTGCGCTGCGGAAAGATTTGGGAGGTAGCCCTCGGAGCTCTCCTGCGTTGACGTTGTTGGCGGCGCCTACAGGGAGCTACGCTCTGGAGGTCGCCGGGCTGGATGGGGCTTTGCTGGACGGGCATCCTATCCCCTTCGCTGTTTCGCGCTTTGCGCGAAAGGCGCACCATTTTGGGAGTGAGAGAACCCTCGTCTACATCAAGCGATCGGCGAACTTGGCCATCGTGCCGGGGATGTCGATCTGCTGGGGGCAGACGGCGGCACAGGCACCGCAGCCCAGGCAGGCACTCGGTCGCTTGTCCTCGGGAAGCGTACCCACGTACATGTTGGAGATAAAGTCCCTTTCGCCCGTCACGACATTCTGGTTGTACATCTCGAGCAACTTGGGGATATCGAGGCCCATCGGACAATATTCGGTGCAATAGCGGCATGTCGTGCACGGCACCGTACCACGGCCCAACATATCATCGGCCACACCCTGCAAGATCTCGCGCTCGGTTGCCGTCAGCGGTTTGTCCTCGCTAAAGGTCTCGATGTTCTGTTTAACCTGGTCGAAGTTCGACATGCCCGAAAGGCACACCTTGACCTGCGGAATACTCTGAATAAAGCGGAAGCACCACTGGACCGTTGTCTCATCGGGACGGGCCGCCTTGAGTTTGGCCTCATCCTCTTGGGCGATCTGCGCAAGCTTGCCGCCGCGTACCGGCTCCATGACCCACACGGGGAGGTTCCACTTGTCGAGCAGTTCCACTTTGCCGCGCGCGTCCTGAAACGTCCAGTCGAGGTAGTTGAGCTGGATCTGGCAGAACTCCATGTGCTCCCCATACGCCTCGAGGAAGCGCGTCATGCAGGCGATGTCACCGTGGGCCGAGAAACCCAGGTGACGAATGCGCCCGGCTTCCTTCTGCTTGACCAGATAGTCCATGATGCCGAACTTGGGGTCGAGGTATTCCTCGATGTTCTTCTCGCACACGTTGTGGATGAGATAGAAGTCGAAAAACTCCATCCCCGTCTTCTCGAGCTGCTTCTCGAAGATCTCCTCGACCTTGTCCATGTTGTTGACGTCGTAGCCGGGAAACTTGGTCGCGATCATAAACTCGTTGCGCTCATGGCGGTTAAGCGCGACACCCATGGCGATCTCGGACTGCCCATCGTGGTAGCCCCACGCGGTATCGAAGTAGTTAACGCCGTGGTCGAGCGCATAGTCAACCATCTCGTTGACCCGATCCTGGTCGATCTTGGCGTTGTCGCCATCGACCACGGGCAGACGCATGGCGCCAAAACCCAATGAAGAGAGCTTCTCGCCCTCAAAATCCTTATACAGCATACTGCCTCCCAAAGATGTACTTCGGAAGGCAGTTTAGACCCTAGAGAGCGCTTGAAGTCAAGCGCAAAGGGGCGAGGTTGCGTGCTATCGATCCTGACGTGTCCAAGTGCGCAAGATCGCCCCGAAAGGCAAGGGCATAGGCCTCTGCGCCATGCCCGCAGGCTTGAGGGGCGAGGTTGCGTGCTTGGACACGTCAGAGGCAAGCCTGGGCGATGCGGGCCTTAAGCTCCTCGATGCCCGCACCCGTCTGCGAGCTCGTGACGATCACGTTCTCTGCCGGCACGTTGAGCTGCTTTTTAATAGCCGCGGCCTGACGAGCCTGCTGCGTACGACTGAGCTTATCGGCCTTGGTGAGGCAGACGATGAAGTTGAACTCGTTGCCCTGCAGGTACTCGATCATGTCGTGGTCGAGCTTGCTGGGATCGTGGCGAATATCGACAAGCGACACCACCAGGTTGAAACTGCGTTCCGAGTCGAAGAAATCGCCGATGAGCTCAGCCCAGCGATCACGCTCGGCCTTGGAACGACGGGCGAAGCCGTAACCGGGCAGGTCGACGAAATGCACGCCATCCGCCTCAAAGAAGTTGATGTTGCTCGTCTTGCCCGGCGTGCTCGACACTTTGACCAGATTCTTGCGCCCAAAGAGCTTATTCATGATGGACGACTTGCCCACGTTGGAGCGACCGACAAAACTCACCTCGGGACAGGTTGACGCGGGAATCTGCGACACCTTGCCATAGCTGGCGACAAAGTGGGCAAGCTGATAGTTGATGGATTCGGCCATAAGAGCTCCTTGCGGGGTAGGCGATTTACGAAAAGAAAGCAAGCAGGCGCGATATCAGGCTCGCGCGGCGATACGATCGACAATAGCGAGCGTGAGCGCACTGGCCGTGCGCGCATATCGATCAAGATCGAACTCGCGCTCGCAGAAGGCGTCGTAGGCCTCATCGCAGTTATCGCTGATGGCGCGCAGTACCAAACAATCAACACCATTCTTGGCGGCAACATGGGCGACGGCGGCGCCCTCCATCTCCACGCAGTCGGCATGTGTGGCGGCAATAGTCGCCTCGCGCATGTCAGAACCCGTCACAAAACGGTCACCCGTGGCGATCACGCCGCGCAGATACTGCCTAGCATCAACAAGCGAGCCGGCTTCAGACCCCACGGGAACTGCGCCCTCGGCCTGCAGCGCATCTTGAGCGATATCAACCAGTGCCGGCGTCGATGCAAACTCCTCGAGACCCGGAGCAGACTCGGCAACCAGCGCCGTATCGGTATCCAGATAACGCAGGCGCTCGCCGATCACCACGTCGTCGATATGAAGCTGCGGATTGAGCCCACCGGCGATGCCGGAGAAGATCACCGTTGACGCTCCATGGGCACTGATCAGGTGCTGCGTAGCCGCAGCGACATTGACGGTGCCCATTCCCGCCGTGGTCACCACGACGTTAAGGCCTGCGTAGCGGCCGTGCATAACCTTGAGACCGGCTTCGTCCGCCTGGCCCGCCTCGTCCAACGCGGCGTAAACCTGCGCGACCTCCTTCTCGAGTGCACCGATGATCGCGATCGTCCGCATGCGCCCTCCCTACGTTAACTGCAAACTGACCATGCTATGGTACCAGCCAAAATAGGACGGATCCCTACAGGAACATATCTCTCACACATCGCCGCACACGCTGTGCTCAAAAAGCCGTTTGCTCTGCCGCCGTATGCCGATGCTAGGCAAACGTCGCTCGCGCTGCGAACAGCTCGTTGGCCATTTGCTCGACAAGATCCGAGGATGCATCGCTCCACGGCATCGAGGTCATGATCGACATCACGTACGTGCGGCCGTCGATCTGGATGAGCCCGCTATCGCAAGTAGCTTCATAACCCTGCTCGTCGATCCAACCCGCCTTGTCAAACACATTGGCCTCATCGCTTTGGATACCAGCGCGAATAAACGACATCTCCGTCGAGCTGAGCTGCCGCGATAGCCACCGCGATGTCTCGCTATCGGTCGACAGGTAGGCGCTCATCTCTTTCCAGAGTTTTGCCGAGGTGCGAGCGCAATACGTGGGAAATTCGCCTCCGTCGGTCGGCTGTGCCTCCTCGGCATCGAGGGCCGTTGCCCAATCTTCGAATCCCATGTCATTAAATGCCTCGCGCAAGGCGATAAACGAATCGTTATCCGAATTAATGATCGAGGCCTCGATCAACTCGCGAACCGTCATGTCGCCCATAGTCGAATCTTTGTCATACGTCGAAAGGGGCTTATCAAGCTTCACTTGCCCCGTCTCGACCAGCGCCTCGCAAATATAGAGCGCATAGGGCGCCTTGAAGCCGCTCGCGCCATACACCTCGGCATCCGCGTTATAGGTCACGCCCTTGCCGCTCGATAGGTCATAGAAAACGATGCCCACGTCACCCGACTCCTCAGCTTGGGAAATCAGGGTTTTGAGCATGGCAAACTCACCGTGGTTGCACACCGGCGCCTTGCCGCCGTTGAGTGAGAATGTTTGGACCGATTGACCTGTAGGAATGCCATCCAACTCATTCTTGGACGTTGCAGCCTTCTTTGAAGATTTCTTCGATGAGCCCGATCTAGAGGAGCTCTTGGCATCGACGGACGCCGCCGAGGACCCAGCATCGCCTGCCTGGCTCGCGGTACACGTTTTGAACGATAGACCAGCGACTACCGCTACCAGCAAAATGACAGCCAGAACGGCATACTTGACCCACGGTGCATATTCGCTTGAGCGGCCGTTTAAACCGCGCCCGCTATAGCGATCACCACGATCATCATGTTGATATCGACGCTGCGATGCATCTGGGCGCACGGAGTCTCCCTTCGTTCTGTTACACAACAAGGGTGCATCATACTCATCACGTCCACGCTCGGGTTTCACAATGCGCAAACTTAGGCTTCTCTAAAGAACCTACAGCCTTTGCTATACATTTCGATATGAAGTGACGAACAACGCCTTTACCGCCGGGCGCTAACCGTGAAGCTCCTGACGGCGTGCCTTCATGCCGCGCAGCACGGCATTGCGCAGCTCAGGGATACGTGCTTTGTCCATCTGCGGCGTATCTTTAAGCTTGTAGGGAATTCCCAGCTGTTCGTATTTGGCAACGCCCATGGTGTGATACGGCAGCATTTCCAGCCCGACCACGTTATGCCAGGGAGCGATAAGACGGCCCAGCGTCTCGCACTCCTCAACGCTGTCGGTCATACCCGGCACCACCACATGTCGAATGACGACCTTGATCTTACGGCGCGACAGCTCATCGCCAAAAGCCAAGATGCGGGCGGAATCGCAACCCGTTAGTTTTTTATGCTCCAGAGGATCTGCGTGCTTGATATCGAGCAGCACCATGTCGGTATGGTCGAGAGCTCGCTCGAAGCGTTCCGGATGCGCGGGATCAAACGCATAGCCGCAGCTATCGAGACAGGTATGGATGCGACCCGCATCGGCAGCGTGGGCCGCGGCGAACAGATCGCCCAAAAAATCGGGCTGGAGCAGCGGCTCTCCCCCGCTGACGGTGATACCGCCACTGCGATAAAACGCCCGGTTGCTCTCGAACTCACCGAGCAGATGCTCGACCGTCACGCGCGTGCCGGCATGAACCGACCATGTATCCGGGTTGTGGCAATAGGCGCAACGCATGGGGCAGCCTTGGACAAAGACCACAAAGCGAATACCCGGTCCGTCAACCGTACCCATCGTCTCAATCGAGTGCACACGACCCAAGCTATATTTTGAATCCTCGGGGCGAGCATCAACGCCCTCAAGCGTCATTTCGGCCATAGCAAGCAACCCTCAATCGAACACATGCCCAGAGACACAAGACGGATCAGACGGTCTCATATCGTCTCACTTAAAAGGTCTCGCCGCACATAAAGCGCGACGAGACCTCTTTACTTGTCCAGATATGTTTGCCACCCAAACGCATCGGCTTTGGACAAACATCCCGGTAAGAGCTCGAGCTCTTTAGAACTTATCGTGGAAGGTACGGGAGATGACCTCGTCCTGCTGCTCCTTGGTGAGCGTGTGGAAGTTCACGGCGTAGCCGGAAACACGAATGGTCAGCTGCGGGTACTTCTCGGGATGAGCCTGGGCATCGAGCAGCGTCTCGCTGTTGAAGACGTTGATGTTGAGGTGGTGGCCACCCTTCTCGGCATAGGCGTCGAGCATATGGACCAGGTTGTCGGCCTGAGCCTCGGGAACTTCAGAAACCTTCATGATGTGTCTCCTTCATAGGGGAGCCAGCCAGCCGACTGGCTCCCTTAATAGTAATCGTTATTGATAGTATAACACTATCAATAGTTACTCGCCGATCTGGTCCAGATCGATGTCGCCAAAGAACACCTGGTCCTCCTTGCCGAGCGCGCCCGGGATGATGGAGAAGGTGTTGGAGATGCCGTCCTGGGCGTCGCGGAACGGCAGCTTGGACACGGAGCTCAGCGAAGCGATAGCACCGTGGCTGTCGCGCTTGTGCATGGGGTTGGCACCCGGGGCGAACGGCTGGCCAGCCTTGCGGCCGTCAGGCGTGGAGCCGGTCTTCTTGCCGTAGACCACGTTGGAGGTGATCGTCAGAACCGAGGTCGTGGGCACGGAGTTGCGATACGTATCGTTCATGCGCACGTACTCCATGAACTGGTGCACGACGTCGTGAGCGATTTGGTCGACGCGGTCGTCGTCGTTGCCGTACTTGGGGAACTCGCCCTCGGTCTCGAAGTCGACGATGATGCCGTTCTCGTCACGGACCGGATGGACCTTGGCGTACTTGATGGCGGACAGGGAGTCGGCCACGACGGACAGGCCGGCGATACCGGTGGCGAACCAACGGTGCACGTGCTTGTCGTGAAGGGCCATCTGGATGCGCTCGTAGCAGTACTTGTCGTGCATGTAGTGAATGATGTTGAGCGAGTTGACGTAGACGCCGGCCAGCCACTTCATCATGTCGTTGTACTTGGCCACGACGTCATCGTAGTCGAGCGTGTCGCCCTCGACGGCACGATACTTGGGGCCGACCTGCTTCTTGGAGACCTCGTCAACACCGCCGTTGAGTGCGTAAAGCAGGCACTTGGCCAGGTTGGCGCGTGCACCGAAGAACTGCATCTCCTTGCCGATACGCATGGAGGACACGCAGCAGGCGATACCGTAATCGTCGCCGTGATAAACGCGCATAAGGTCGTCGTTCTCGTACTGGATCGAGGAGCTGGCGACCGAGGTCTTGGCGCAGAACTTCTTGAAGTTCTCGGGCAGGCGCGTGGACCACAGAACGGTCATATTGGGCTCCGGCGAGGTGCCCATGTTCTCGAGCGTGTGCAGGTAACGGTAGCTCATCTTGGTCACGAGCGTACGGCCGTCGACACCCATGCCGCCGATGGACTCGGTGACCCACTGCGGGTCGCCGGTGAACAGCGCCTGGTACTCGGGGGTACGGGCAAACTTGACCATACGGAGCTTCATGATGAAGTGGTCGACGAACTCCTGGATCTGCTCTTCGGTGAACGTGCCGTTCTTAAGGTCGCGCTCGGAGTAGATGTCGATGAACGTGGAGGTACGGCCGATGGACATGGCGGCACCGTTCTGCTCCTTGACGGCCGCGAGATAGGCGAAGTACATCCACTGGATGGCCTCCTGGGTGTTGCGGGCCGGCTTGGAGATGTCGAAGCCATAGGTCTCGGCCATCATCTTGAGCTCGCCGAGGGCACGGATCTGCTCCTGCAGCTCCTCGCGATCGCGAATGTTATCGGCGGTCATGACCGTCGGAGTCGAGGCCTTCTGGGCCTCCTTATCCTTGATGAGGTAGTCGACACCGTACAGGGCCACGCGGCGGTAGTCGCCGATGATGCGGCCACGGCCGTAGCCATCGGGCAAGCCGGTGATGATGTGCGCCGAACGGCAAGCACGCATCTCGGGGGTATAGACGTCAAAAACGCCGGCGTTGTGGGTCTTGCGCTCGAAGGTATAGCGCTCCACAACGTCGGGATCGACCTCATAGCCATGCTGACGGGCAGCCTGGCAGGCGATACGGATGCCACCGTTGACGTGGAGGGCGCGCTTGAGCGGCTTGTCGGTCTGCAGGCCGACGATGGTCTCCTTGTCGCGGTGGGCGTTATCGATATAACCGGCGGGGTGGCTCACGATACCCGTGACGGTCTTGGTGTCCATATCGAGGACGCCGCCCTGCTCACGCTCCTTGAGCAACAAGTCGAGAACCTCACCCCAAAGCTCCTTGGTGCGCTCGGTGGGACCGACGAGGAACGACTCATCGCCCTCGTACGGGGTGTAGTTCTTCTGGATGAAGTCGCGAACGTCGACCTCGCCCGTCCAGATGCCGCCCTTGAAGCCTTCCCATGCTTCCTGCATTGTGTAACCACGCTCCTGTTACGTAGTCGGGCAGCGCAAACGCGCCGCTGCTTATTGAATTCCCAGGAGTCGGTTTGCACGACCGGCGACTGACAGACTTCTCCTTGCGCCAGCGCAGGGAAAATCGTATTCCACCTCGTTGACAGCAATCCTCTTGCCCGAGATTTCACCCACGCGTGAAGGATACCATAGCAGCCTTATTTATCAGGGCTGTTATATGTGCCTTTTTCTATGCCATTTATCAGTATTCGATAAATCCGCAGGAAATCTGACAACTGTCAGCTGTCGTTCACCGATTCCATAAAAAAGGGCGCCTATCGATGATCCGTTTATCGTGCAGCTGTTATGTCAGCTTTATCTAGCTGCAGTGATTAAGCTTGCGTCCCGTCATTCCCACTTATGTAGGACAACAACAGACAGATGCCGCAGCTTGCATCGGGAGACACAGGAACTCCCCCATCACAAGCTGCGGCATCATGTCCTTGGATGCCTTGGTACCAAGCGGCGGCTACGCCGTTGCCGTGGCCTTGTCGTTATGGGCCGCCTTGGTGTCTTGGCCGTTAAAGTGCTTGTGGCACCAGCTGGTGACGAGCGGGGTCAAGATGGCCGTCACGATGGCGCAAGCGGCAACCTGCGCCGTTGCCGTTGCGAGCACGGCCCCACCGTAAGCGGCCTCGTTGACGCTTGCCATGGCAGCGGGCGTGGCGACGTTGGCGCCGGCGCAGCTCGAGATGGCAGCGCCCGCGACACCCGTGCCGCCTGTAGCCTTGTCGGCCGCGATTACGGGAATGGCAAAGACAACCGAGCAGATGACGCCCAGCAGGATACCCGGCAGACCGCCGTTGATGAGCTGACCGAACGTCATGGTCGAGCCCATGGCAAAGAAGACGAGCACGATGATGGCGGAAAGCGCCGGGGCCATCATCTTCTTGAAGCTGGGGAACAGGTTGCCCAGGATGATGCCGACGATGATGGGCAGGATAGCACCCACAAGCGACCAGCCGATAGGAGCCTGACCGGCAGCACCGAGCACGATCATGGTGACAGGAGGACCGACGACCAGCGTGGTGATGGCGACGGCGCCACGCTCTGCCTCGTTGCCCATCGTGCCCATGAGGCCGGCGTACATGGCGTTGTTGGCGCCGGTGCATGCGGCCAAGATCACCATGGCCGAGATACCAAAGAGATTATCGTTGAACAGGTAGAGCACGATCAGCGCCACCGCGATGACCACGATCTGCTTGACCGCGATGATGATGGCGCCGCGAGCGGCCGCGGCAGGCGCGCTCTTGAACGAAATGGTCGTACCCACGATCAGCAGAAAAGCACCCACGAGCGGGCTTGCGCCCTGTTGGGTCATGCCCAGCGTAAAGCTGCCGAGCGTCTTGAACAGATCGGGAAACAGGGTGTTGAGCAGGCAGCCCAGCAAAAGCGGCACCAAAATGTTGGCGCCGGGGATGGAAGACATCTTAAAAAACGGCTCCTTGGCCGCCGGCGCCTCCACCGCAGTCGATTCACTCATATATATTCTCCTCTGATGGCATACGGCAGACCCGTACGCGCGATGCACAAAAAGGGCGACGGCCCCCGGCGATAGGAAGCCGCCGCCATAACGGAACAAGAACGTGTTTTACCCGTCGAGGACGATACCGCCGTCGCAGTCGCCGATCTCGCCGTTGACGAAACTTGCAAGGTCAGAGGCGAAGAATAGAACCATCTGCGCCGGCTCGCTGGCCTGGGCGGCGCGGCCCAGGGGAATACCGTTGATAATGCGCTGCGAGTTCTCGTCCGACAGAATCGAGGTCATGTCGGTAAGCGTCAACGACGGGCAGACGGCGTTGCAGCGAATGCCGAACTTGCCGCCCTCCTTGGCGACCGCCTTGGTCAGGCCGTTGACGCCGGCCTTGGAGCTGGCATAAGCTGCGGTGCCCAGCAGGCCGCCACCAATCTTGCCGGCGACGGAGCTCACGTTGACGATCGTGCCGGCGCGAGCCGCCTTGAAGTGCGGGTACACGGCGTTCATCATCGTGAACGTACCGTTGAGGTTAATGTCGATGGTGCGGCGCCACTCAGTGTCATCGATCTCATCGAACTTCTTGGTGCTGATGACGCCGGCGCAGTTGATGAGGATGTTGGTCTGGGGAAGATCCTTGAAGATCCGCTCTACGGTCTCGCGCGCCTTGGGCGCATCCGCAACGTCCAGCTGATAGAACTTGTTGCCCTCGCCGAGCTCGGCAACAGCCGCCTCGCCCTTGGTTGCGTTTCGCGCGATGAGCGCGACATGGCCGCCGCCCGCAACGATACCCTTGGCGATCTCAAAGCCGATGCCCTGGGTGCCGCCGGTCACGATCGCGGTCTTACCCGTGAAGTCAAATGACATATGACTCCATCCTCCCCTATAAAGGTGTGCCTCCTCGCGGGAAGTTGGAGCATCGCTCGTGGCGATAATTGAGTCCCTGTCGTCATGGTGGTGACAACCCCTCGCCTAACGACTCATACTGTAATCCTTTGAATCGCTTCAAGTTATTAAAATATTTCAAATAGGTCACATGGCACCCTTCGTCGCATCTCTCTTGTTTTTGACCCCTCATGAAGTGAAGGCCGAGCTTCTCTCGGAAAGGCATGCGCATCATGTGTGACCATCCTGTGATGAATCCCACCAAACTGCATAACGATCCTTATTAGTGGAATCATCTTGCACCGTAAATAGTTTCTAGTGTTAAGGAGGTTCCACGTGATAGAGGAGACCGGCGTCCGGCAGGATACGGACCCCGACTACCGCAAGCTTGGACAGGAGCTGTTCCGCGAGTTCGGTGGGATGCATCAACGCATCTCGCGCATCATGGACAACGCCATGGGCGGCGAGATGGCTGTCATGCGCGCCCTTCTGCTCGCCGGGGGCACGCTCACACCCTCGGAGCTTGCCGATCGCGCTTGGGTGTCCAACGCCCGCGTTGCCAACATCCTCAAGGCCCTTGAGCAAAAGGGATGGATCGAGCGCGAGCACTCCAAAGAGGACCGTCGCCGCGTGATTGTCACGATCACGGACAAGGGCCGCACCGACATCGACATCAAGCGTCGGGAGTTTGAGGGACGCACCGCCGCGTTTCTCGAGCAGCTCGGCGAGGAAGATACCCGCGACATGGTGCGGCTCCTGCGTCGCACCAACCAGATCATCGATAGCAACCATAAAGAAAGGAGTGGTAAACCGTGCGAATCATAAAGCTCTTCAAAAAACATGTCGTCGCGCTCATCGCGGCCATCGTGCTCATCGTAATCAGCTGCAATGCCGATCTCGCGCTGCCCACATATATGAGCGATATCGTCGATGTGGGCATTCAACAAAAAGGCATCGAGTCCCCAGTACCCATGACCATCCGCGAGGATTCGCTCGCCGACCTTAAGCTCTTTATGACGGCCAAGGATGCCAAGGCGGTCGAGGCAGCCTACGGAAAGGCCGACAAGGACGGCATCCGCACCTACATCGGTAGCGACGCCGATCGCGCATCCGACAGCAAGCTCGCCGACATCATGAGCCTGCCCGAGACCGTGGTGCTCTCGCTCAATCAAGGCATCGACGCCGACAAAATGGAGGACATGGGCGCCGGCACCACCAGCGCCTCGAACGGCTCCGCCGACACCGCCACCTCCGCGCCGACCCCCGAGCAGATGGCGCAGATGACGCCCGACGAGCTCGCTGCGCTGCAGAAGAAGGCCGAAGCCGGCCAGAAGATGCAGGCCCAGATCAAGGCCGATGGCAACAAGTTCACCATGAAAACCGTGCGTATCGGCGTCGATGCCGGCCTCATCGAGAAGAAGAATCTGGTCGATGCCGCCGACAAGATGGCCGACCAGATGGGCTCGATGTCGGGCACCATCGTCACCCAGCGCGCCGTCTCCTACGTGAGCGACGAGTACAAGGGCCAGGGGCTCGACCTCGTCGAGGTGCAGAACAACTACCTCGCCGGCATGGCCGCCAAGATGTTCGGCCTCTGCCTGATCTCGCTCGTGGCGACCATCCTTACCGGTGCCGTGGCCTCGCACACCGCCGCCACCATCGCCCGCGACCTGCGTCGCGAGACGTTCCAGAAGGTCATGCGCTTCTCCCCCGCCGAGGTGGGCAAGTTCTCCCAGGCCTCGCTCATCACGCGCTGCACCAACGACATCCAGCAGATCCAGATGGCCGCGACGCTCTTTATCCGCATGGTCATGATGGCGCCCGTCATGGGCATCGTCGCCGTGCTGCGCGTCATCGCCAACCACACGGGCCTCGAGTGGACCATCGGCGTCGCGATCATCGCGGTGTCGGCCGTCGTCGGTGTGCTCATGGGCCTCACCATGCCCAAGTTCAAGCGCATGCAGGGATTCGTCGACCGCGTCAACCTTTCGGCGCGCGAGATCCTCGACGGACTCATGCCCATCCGCTCGTTCAATCGCGAGGATCATGAGCTCGAGCGTTTCGACAAGGCGTCGCGCGACCTCATGAACACGCAGCTGTTCACCAACCGCGCCATGAGCTTCATGATGCCGCTCATGATGTTCGTCATGAACTGCGTCACCGTGCTCATCGTGTGGGCCGGCTCCCACGGCGTCTCCGACGGCGTCATGCAGGTGGGCAACATGATGGCGTTCATCTCCTACACCATGCAGATCGTCATGGCGTTCATGATCCTCACCATGGTGTCGGTCATCCTGCCGCGCGCCGAGGTCGCCGCCGAGCGCGTGGAGGACGTCCTCACCTGCCCCACCACCATCAACGACCCCGAGCATCCCAAGACGCCGGCCAAGCTGGCGCCACGCGGCGAGCTCACCTTCGACAACGTGAGCTTCCAGTACCCCGATGCCCGCGCCGACGTGATCAGCGGCGTGTCCTTCACCACCCATGCGGGCGAGATGCTCGGCATCATCGGCTCCACGGGGTCCGGCAAGTCAACGCTCGTGCAGCTCATCCCGCGCCTGTACGACGTCACCGGCGGCGCAATCCGCCTCGACGGCATCGATGTACGCGACATGACGCTCTCCGATCTTCGCGGTCGCATCGGCTACATCCCGCAGCAGGGCCGCCTGTTCTCGGGCACCGTCGAGAGCAACCTCAAGTTCGCCGGAGACTCCGTGAGCGATGAAGACATGCGCGAGGCCGCGCGCATCGCGCAGGCCACGGACTTCATCGAGGAGCGCGAGGGCGGCTTTGACTCCGAGATCAGCCAGGGTGGCTCTAACGTCTCAGGCGGACAGCGCCAGCGCCTCGCCATCGCGCGCGCCCTCGCCAAGAAGCCCGAGGTCGTCGTGTTCGACGACTCGTTCTCCGCGCTCGACTACAAGACCGACGCCAAGCTCCGCGAGGAGCTCGCCGCGAGCGTCACCGACGCGGCGCTGGTCGTCGTGGCGCAGCGCATCGCGACCATCATGCATGCGCACCAGATCATCGTGCTCGACGACGGCCGCGTGGTCGGCATGGGCACGCATAAGGAGCTGCTCCACAGCTGCCCCGCGTATCTCGAGATCGCGCAGAGCCAGCTCTCAGCCGAGGAGCTCGGCCTCACGCAAGATGAAATCGACGCCGTATACAACAAAGGAGGCGAGCGTTAATGGCAGACGAGATTGAGAACAACGGCAAGACCGCAATCCCCAAACCCAAGCGCCAGCGCGGACCGATGGGCCGCATGGGCGGCGGACGCGTCGTCGAGAAGCCCAAGGATTTCAAGGGCACCATCAAAAAGCTGCTCGGCTATATCGGACAGCACAAGATCGCCGTGTTCGCGGCTATCTTCTTCGCCATCTGCTCGGTGATCTTCAACATCGTGGGTCCCAAGGTGCTCGGCCAGGTCACGACCAAGCTCTACGAGGGCCTCGTCGCCAAAGTCAACGGCACGGGCTCGGTCGACTTCGACTGGATCGGCAAGACGCTCCTGTTCCTGCTGGGCCTCTATGCCACGAGCTCTGCGTGCAACCTCATCCAGGGCTGGCTCATGACGGGTGTCACGCAGAAGATCTGCTACCGCATGCGTAAGGAGATCGCCGCCAAGATCGCCGTCGTGCCCATGAGCTACTTCAACGGCCACAGCAAGGGCGACGTGCTCTCGCGCATCACGAACGACGTCGACACCCTCGGCCAGTCGCTCAACCAGAGCGTGACGCAGCTCATCACTTCGATCACGCAGATCATCGGCGTGCTTGTGATGATGCTCTCCATCAGTCTGCCGCTCACCGGCGTCACCGTGCTCACGCTGCCGGCGGCTGCCATCATCATGATGGTGATGATCCACTTCTCGCAGCCTTACTTCCGTGAGCAGCAGCGCGTACTCGGCACCGTCAACGGCATCATCGAGGAGGATTTCGCCGGGCAGAACGTCATCCAGGTGTTCGACCGCGCCGACGCCTCCATCGAGGAGTTCGACGTCGAGAACGACCGGCTGTTCAAGAGCGCCTGGCGCTCGCAGTTCCTCTCCGGCCTGATGATGCCGCTCATGAGTCTCGTGGGCAACATGGGCTACGTGGGCGTCGTCGTGGTGGGCGCACAGCTGGCGCTGGGCGGCGCCGCCACCCCGGGCGACATCCAGAGCTTCATCCAGTACGTGCGCAACTTCACGCAGCCGGTGCAGCAGCTCGGCAACGTGAGCAACACGATGCAGTCCATGGCCGCCGCCACCGAGCGCGTCTTCGAGTTTTTGGCCGCGCCCGAGGAGGAGCAGAAGACCGACGCGCAGGTCCCTGAGCGCCGCGAGGGCCATGTCGAGTTCGAGCACGTCAAGTTCGGCTACACGCCCGACAAGACGATCATCCACGACTTCTCCTGCGAGGCAAAGCCCGGCCAGACCGTCGCCATCGTCGGCCCCACGGGCGCCGGCAAGACCACGCTCATCAAGCTGCTCCAGCGCTTCTACGACGTGGATGGCGGCAGCCTTCGCGTCGAGGGCATCGACGTGCGCGACTGGGATCGTGCGGCACTGCGCGGCGAGTTCGCCATGGTGCTGCAGGACACGTGGCTGTTCAACGG
>ERZ808246.1198-NODE-1198-length-19267-cov-8.616594_pt1 | contig 19267 bp, 12 predicted proteins | sample MGYA00521083_ERZ808246 | MGnify/ENA primary metagenome ERZ808246 (study PRJEB31516, sample SAMN03275577) | gut metagenome | biome: mammalia-associated habitat; material: feces | host: Papio cynocephalus | place: Kenya | collected 2012-07-07 ... | reverse complement strand
ACTGCCAGTACGACGAAAAGGACTCCATCGGAAAGCGCTACCGCCGTCAGGACGCAATCGGAACTCCGTTCTGCGTGACAGTGGATCACGAATCTCTGGGCGACGGCTGCGTGACAATCCGTCACCGCGACACGATGGCCCAGGAGAGGGTGAAAATAGAAGATCTTCCTGGCATAATCGATAAGGAAGTCAACATCAAGACTCTTCTCAAGAAGCTTTAGTCGCTTCAGACAGCTGAAGGCTTTCTGATTTTCAGGAAGTTCTGTAGTTTTGCCTTATTCCGCCGCTTTGTCAATGCATCACGACATCCGGTCGGCGGGATAAGGCTTTTTTGTGCTTGGAGTTTCCGCCTTTTTCACAAACTGCGGAGTGAAATGCAAAGAGAGGTTGCGAGATTTTTAAATTTTTTATTTGAGTAAAGCCGTTTTTTACATATCTTTGAGGCGTGTTTTTAAGGTTAGTGGCGCATTTTCGCTGATTTTTGTATTTCAAATTGAAAGAAAATTGGCGGCAAATGTGATAAACAGTTACAATTTTATGGATAAATTCCGGCTTTTGCTGCCTGTTCTCATGATTTTGCTTGCGGAATCATTTCTTTCCGCACAGGATAAGATAACGGTGACGGGCGTAGTTAAATCTGCCGAGACCGGTGAACCTCTCTTCGGGGCATACGTCCTGCACGGCACGGGGGGGGGTACGTCTACCGATGAAAATGGAAACTATAGCGTTTCTGTAACCTCCGGCGAGCGTCTCGTGTTTCAGTACATCGGCTGCAATGCTGCCGAATTCATCGTTCCTGCCGGACGGGCTGAAATCACTTACAATGTAGAACTGAAACTTGACAACTCTCTCGATGACGTCGTTGTCGTCGCGTATGGAGTCAGGAAAAAGGGAACCATCGCCGGCTCCGTCTCCACGGTCAAGTCCGAGGCTCTCGCCGATGTCCCGGCGGCAAGTTTCGACCAGGCGCTTCAGGGAAAGGCGACCGGACTCATGGTGCTTTCCAACACCGGAGAGCCGAGTGCCACGGCCACATTCCAGATTCGCGGAACGAACTCAATCAACGCCGGGACGTCCCCTCTTTTCATCCTCGACGGCCTTCCGATTTCATCGAGCGACTTCAACGCGATAAGTCCCAACGACATCCAGTCAATCTCCGTCCTCAAGGACGCGACTTCCACCTCTATCTACGGTGCGAGGGCGTCGAACGGTGTGGTCGTCATCACGACAAAGCGCGGGCGCGTGGCGGAGAAGGCGCGCATCCAGTTCCGCACTCAGCTCGGATTCTCTCAGCTCGCGCACGGCAACTGGAATCTGATGAACACTGCCGAGCGCATTCAGTATGAGAAAGAGGTTGGCCTCACCGCCGGCAAGGACTACGCGAAGCTCGCGAAGACCGACATCAACTGGCTTGACGAGGTTTTCAACAAATTCGCGCCGCTCCAGAACTACGAACTTCAGGTCAGCGGGGCGAACGAGAGGACGAACTACTATGTTTCCGGCAGCTGGTACAAGCAGCAGGGAACGACCTCCGATTCTGATTTCTCACGCGCCAACTTCCGCGCCAACTTCGAGACAAGGGCAAACGACTGGCTCAAGTTCGGCACCAACACGATGTTCGCATACGAGGACTACGCCGAGACCATGTCCGGGGAATATGCGCTTAACACCCCGATTGCGGCGGCGCGTTTCATGCTGCCCTATTGGAATCCGTACAACGCCGACGGGAGCATAGCCTCAATCAACGACGGAAGCTGGAAGGGACTCGGGCAGAACCCTCTCGAATGGGCCAAGACCAACCCTTACATCACGAAGAAATACAAGCTCATATCAGGTCTGTTCCTCGAAATAAACCCTTTTGAAGGACTCACAATCAAGTCTCAGGCGGGAGTAGATTACACCCACGGGGCAGTGAAGACCACCGTGCTCCCGAGCTACAAGCCGAACAACGGGCAGGGAAAGGCGGCGCGCAATTCTTCCGACGCGCTGAATCTCACGATATTCAACACGATAAACTATGCCTTCGACGTCGACGGGCACAAGATGAATTTCATGGTCGGTCAGGAGGGCATTCTCTACAAGGCCGAAGGCTTCAGCGTCTCCACGGCAGGACAGTCCAACGACTTCCTTCTCGACATTTCCTCCGCCACCCGCGCTACCTCATGGTCAAGCACCTCCACGGCATATTCCTACCTGTCCTTCTTCGGACGGGGCGAATACAGCTGGGCAAACCGCTGGTTCCTTGAGGCTTCCGTTCGCGCAGATGGCTCTTCGAGGTTTGGAAAGTCCGGAAGGTGGGCACCGTTCGGGTCTGTGGGGCTGATGTGGGACGCGAAGAACGAGAGCTTCCTCAAGGATGTGGACTGGCTCAGCTTCGCGCAGGTGTCAGTGGGAACGGGAACCGCGGGCAACTCCAGTATCCCGAACTACGACCATCTGGCCCTTGTCTCCGGCGGGCGCGACTACTACGGCAACGCCGGCATCGGCCCCTACTCCAAGGGCAACGAGAACCTCGAATGGGAAAAGACCTGGTCGTCCAACGCCGGCATTCATCTCGGCTTCCTTAACCGCATCGATTTTCAGGTCGAGTTTTATAATAAACTGACTACCAATATGCTGATGTCGGTGCCGGTTTCCTACGCCGACGGAGGATACGGCTACCGCTGGGACAATGTCGGAGGTATGGTGAACCGGGGAGTGGAACTTGACCTCAACATCGATGTCCTGAAGGTAAGGGATTTAACGTGGAACATAAACGCGAACGCATCATACAACAAGAACAAAATCACCGAACTCTACAACGGACTCAACGAGTATGTCGTCTCCACCACCGGAACGAAGCTCGTCGTGGGGCATTCCTACGGGGAGTTCTTCCTCAACCGCTTCGCCGGCGTGAATCCGATTAACGGAGACCCGCTCTGGCTGACTGCCGACGGGGAAATCACCGATGAGTTTCGTGAGGCCGACAAGGTGATGACAGGCAAGAGCTACATCGCCCCGTGGCAGGGAGGCTTCGGAACGACGCTCTCATGGAAGGGGCTTTCCCTTGCTGCGCAGTTCTCGTGGGTGGCCGACCGGTGGATGATTAACAACGACCGCTATTTTGAGGAGGGAGGCGGACTCTTCGATGCCTACAACCAGTCCAAGAGGATGCTCTACAACCGATGGAAACAGCCGGGCGACATCACTGATGTTCCGCGTCACGGAGTCTCGCCGCAGTTCGACACGCACCTGCTTGAGGACGCGTCGTTCCTGAGGCTCAAGAATCTCATGCTTTCCTACTCGCTTCCTCGCGAGGCTCTTGCCAAGACAATGTTCTTCACCGGAGCCAGGGCATATCTTCAGGCGCAGAACCTGCTGACATTCACTCCGTTCTCAGGACTTGACCCGGAGTCGTCCAGCAACATCTACAAGGCGCAGTATCCTATGTCCCGCCAGTTTACCCTCGGCATTGAACTTACTTTCTAGAAATCTTCAAAATGAGATACATCCTAAGAATATCAGCGGCCATTGCGGCATTCTCCGCCGCAGTTTCCTGCCTTGACCTCACCCCGGAAGACGCCATCCCGGAGGACAGGGCCATCACGACCCTCGACGAGGCAGACCAGGCGGTAATCGGCATCTACTCCGACTTCAAGAGCAGCGCCCTCTATAGCGGTCTGCTCACCCTGCTACCGGACATTCAGGCAGACCTCGTGTATGCCGTCGACGGGTATTCCAACACCTACGGGGATGTGTGGAGATGGGAGATTCTTCCGACGAACACATCAATAGAGGCGGTCTATGGCTCTCTCTACAGCATCATCGGCGACTGCAATTTCTTCTTCGACTACGCTCCGGGGCTCCGCGCCACGCTCAAGACCGACCAGGACTTCATCGAGATGGACAGTCTGGAAGGGGAGGTGCACTTTGCGCGCGCAATCGCATACTCCGAACTCATCAAGCTTTTCTGCAAGGCCTACGACCCCGCGACGGCGGCGGATGAACTTGGCGTGGTGCTCGTCAGCAGCTACCATAATCCCGGAAAACTCACGCGCTCTTCTCTCAAGGCATCCTACGAGTTCGTTCTCGACGACCTCGACAAGGCATACGAGAAACTGGAGCTGGACAATACCAACAACCAGATTTTCATAAGCAAGAGTGCCGTAAATGCCCTGAAGGCGAGATGTTTCCTCTATATGCAGGACTGGGACAATGCCGTGAAATACTCAACGGAGGTGATAGAGGACAAGTACCTTTACCTCGCGAGCGTGAACAAGAGCATGACATCCACACAGTCGGAGTATCAGTACCTCTGGACCAACGACGCGGCGGCGGAAATCATCTGGCGCATCGGGTTCACCCCGACATCTTACGGCGGCGCCCTCGGTTCCGTCTTCCTCAACTACAATCAGGTTGCCTATTACCCGGACTATGTTCCGGCTGACTGGGCTCTCGGGCTCTATGCCGCCGCCGACCTGCGCTACAACGCCTTTTTCAGCCAGCAGCAGACGGGTTATGTCCACGGGCTCAGCTGGCCTCTGCTCGTGAAGTACTACGGCAATGAGACCTTCCTCAGCAACAACATCTATCATGTGAATATGCCCAAGGTTCTTCGCCTTTCGGAGCAGTACCTCATCCGTGCCGAGGCATACTGCCGGAACGGGGACTATGCAAAGGCCGCCAAGGACATCACGACCCTGCGCACCGCCCGCTATTCAAGCTACGGCAACACGACCCTCACCGCGAAGGATTGGCTCGACGTCATCGAGGAGGAGCGCGTGAAGGAACTCTATATGGAGGGCTTCCGCCTTCAGGATCTCAAGCGCTGGCACAAGGGGTTCGAGCGCAAGGCGCAGACAAGCACGGTCAAGGAAGGCAGTTCGCTGAAAGTCGAGGCTGACAATCCTCTGTTTGTATGGCCTATCCCGCAGCACGAGCTGAACTCACCGGATGCGGACATTCAGCCTAACGAGAGCAACCGATAGAAAAGGAGATGATGAAGATGAAAAGGATTATATATATGGTTCCGGCCGTACTGGCCGCCGCGCTGACTTCCTGCAGGACGGACTACATCACTTTCGACGGCCCGTCCGCAGTCGCATTCTCCGACACGGCCTTTGTCTGCCCGGTGCAGCAGGGCGGTGAGGAGTTCGGGATTGACATCGCGGCTACGACTGCTGATACGCACGACAGGACATTCGTCGTGGAGACGGTTCCGGGCAAGAGCAACGCCGTGTATGGACATCACTATGTGATTGAAAACCAGACGGTGACGATCAAGGCCGGCGAGCGCGCAGCGAAGGTTTATATCAAGGGTGACTACGACAGCGTAGAATCCGGCGAGGATACCTACGTGACCCTCAGGCTTGTGGGAGTCGAGGATGAGCAGTGGGAGTTCAACAGCCAGGAGACCAAGGTTTACCTCCGGAAGGTGTGCCCGTTCAACATCGATGACTTCACGGGCAAGTGCACGGTCATGTCAAGTTTCCTTATTTCCTATGCGAATGTTCAGACCCGTACGGCCGAGGCCGAGAAGATTGATGACGAGACGATTGTCATAAAGGGAATGTTCGAGGACGGGCATGACGTTAAGTTCCGCTTTGACCTGTCGGATGTCCTCGCCCCGAGGATGTATATGGTCGACGAGACCGTCGTCGGCGATACGAGGACGTTCATGAACTACATCTGGGGCAACGGTCAGCTGCTTGGAAGTGAGCTCAGCAGCTATCCGTCCGAACTTGATGTCTGCGAGAAGTATGTCACCCAGTATATGCTCATTCGCGTTGACGGAGTGGGTACGGTGGGACTGTTCATCAACATCATCGAATTCGGCGCCGGGGAGTGAAACTCATTGACTGAAGGATGATTTTGGATATATATGAATGAGTATCAATGGTATAAATAATTTAATGGTTAAAGGTATGAAAGCGTTATTTTTCAAAGGCCTGGCCTTTGCCGCTGCCGTTGCAGCGATGGTTTCGTGCGACAAGAAAGCACCAGAAGAGAAACCTGCGGAACCGACGTTCCCTCAGAAACAGCAGATTGAGATTGCCGCCGGGGCGCAGCAGGAGATAAAGTTCACGGCAGAAGCCGACTGGAAGCTTACTATAGACAAGACGACATGGTGCGCATTCCTCGACAACGAGGTTGAGACGGCGCAGCTTTCAGGAAAGGCCGGTGAGGTCGTGGCCACCGTGCTCGTGAAGGACACAGGACTTGACTTTGTTTCGAATGTCGCGAAGATTGACCTTACGCTCGGGACGAAGACCGAGACGATATATGAGATTACCCGTCCGGGCAAGGCGCGCGAGGTGAAGCTTTATGTTACTCAGGATGAGTATGGCAACGAGTATAAAGAGTCTGAAAAAATAGAACTGGCATACGGGGAATGGGGCGTAGAGAAAAGAAAATTCACGATAGTTGCGAACTATGACTGGACAGTCGCCGCTCCGGAAGGATTCACGTTCACTGACAAGTCTTATCAGGAGGTTCCCGGTCTTTCCGGAACAGCCGGAGTCGGCCCCGATGCTTCAGACTTCACTTATGCGACGGTCAGCGTGAAGACCGAGCTTGTTCCTTACGAGAAGGATGCGAAGATTGTCGTGACTGACACGGATGGCAACAACCCTGTCGAGTTTGTGCTCCACTATCCGGGAATGGATGCGAACACAGTGAACTTTGACCCGCAGAACGTTACCGGAACAGGTCAATTCAATATAGGTCTTCCGTTTACGGCCGACGGATATAAAATCGACCAGTCCGATCCATTCGGAACGGGAACTGTCACCACGGAAAAGACGGCGTCTTTCACCGTGCAGGCAAAGAATATGAAATATGCTGTCCACAAGATAGAGATAGTCGATAATGCCGCAGTTGAAAAGGCTGACTGGGTGACTGTTACTGACGACAAGGCCGGGAAAATTACCGTTTCTGTGACCGAAAATGCAGGCGAGGCGCGTCTTGCCTATCTTCTCGTCCTTTCAGAGGAGGCGGACAAGACTTTCAAGGTTGCCGACTACGGAAAGTATGACCAGGACTACGGCGGTTACCTTGTCGATGATGCCTATACGCAGCTGAGCGTGAAAGTGAACCAGAAGGGCGCACCGGCAAAGACAGACGGTTTCGTCGCTTACTGGGGGCTGAAACCGAGTGTAGCCTTGACGCCTGTGGCTTTCAAGGACGACAGTGAGTGGGGACCGATGGCAGAATATGTAAAGCCGAGTCAGCTTTGCGAGGGGGCTTCCGACGACAACACATACGTGCTTACTATCAGTTCCTCTGATGTTGCCGGGTCGTTATACATTGCGCCGAAAGGCTTTCCTGACGATTACTATTTTTCGACAGAAGAGGGAGAGCCGTTGTTCAGGTTTGACAAGGGTACGAATTGGGACTCTTCAAAATACGTTGAGTTATCTACTACGTATACGGATTTACCGGCAATCACAATTTCTCCGGAGCAGTTCTCCGTGGCTAACCTCAGCAGCACCGTCTGGATTCAGTTCTTCAAGACTGCTGCGGAGAAAGAGGCCAACACGGCTTCAGCAACTTTAGTGATTAGAAAGAACTAAGGTTATCTACAACAATAAGTTATAACTTTCGACGATGAAGTTAATAAATCGAAATCTGATTCTGCTGATTGCGGCCATTGTCTCTTCGGCGCTGTTCCTCCTTACGGGCTGCACCGAAGAGCCGGTGCCGGAATCCGCCTCCGGGTACGGCTATGTCCAGTTCCACCTGTTCAAGGCGGAATCCTACGACGCGGCCACACGTGCCGGTGGAAAGCTTGAATACCTGCGTGACGCCGCCAAGATTCGCGTCACCCTGCGCAGCGAGGACAATGACATCATCACTCCGGTGGCCGTGGTGGAGAGCGTCGATGCAGAAATCTCCGAATGGGGGCTTCAGACCGCGAAGATTCGTCTTCAGGCCGGGCGCTACACGCTGACGGCCTACGAGGTCTATGATGGTCTCGACCGCTCGGTCATTGTCGGCGCACCGTCGGAGACTATGGTCATCGATGTACCGCAGGACGGGCTGGTGTCAAGGGACATTGCCTTAGACGTGACGGGGCGCGGATGGGCGAAGTTCAGCCTGACCAAGGACCTTTCGGAACTGACTAAGGCCGCGGCTAAGGACGGTGCGGACGAATATCCGTTCTATGCCATCCAGTCGGTCGATCTCACCGTGAAGAACAAGGTCACCAACGAACTGACCGAAATCACGGACATCGAGGTCGTGCATCAGTTCAAGGGTGATGAGAAGAGCGGCTATGTCAGCGGAGTCTGCGTGAGTGACACCCTCGTGCTCCTCAAGGCGGGCACCTACACGGTGACAAGGTTCAGGACATATTTCGATTATTTCAGAAAGGTCTATGAGACCTCCACCAATGTCGCGGAGAACGAGTTCGTGGTGAAGGACAACCGGACGACCGATGCTGAGGTTCCGGTGACTCTCCACACGACTTCCGGGCACATCGCCGACGCGCTTGCACTCAGGGAAATTTGGGAGGCTCTTGACGGCCCGAACTGGAGGGTGAAGTGGGACTTCAACTGCGACGCGGATGTCTGGACTGCCAACAGCGGGATTCAGGTTCTCGGAAACGGAAGGGTTGCGGCACTTGACCTTACCGGAACCGGCGCCAAGGGCGCGATTCCTGCCGCAATCAGTAAGCTCACGGAACTTCGTAAGCTCACCATCGGAACGATGGACTATAATGCAGGCACGGCAAATGCCTCGACCTCAAACGCAACCGCTGCTGCAAACCGCAGCGGAAAGAATGGGACGGTGCTCTACTCTCAGGAAGACCACGCTTCAGTCCGTCGCTCCATCATAGGCAAAAGGGATCCGCGCTCGCGCTTCAGCAAGGAACTCCAGCTTTCCTTTGAGATTGCAGGGAATCCTGTACAGCCGGACACTCGCAGCCTCAGGGACAGGGTGCTCTACGGCACGGAGACTGCCGATGCGGCCGAAAACGGCGGCATTACGGCGACGAAAGGCAATGAAGCCGGTTCCGCAGCGGTGACGGGCAACTGGAGGCCGGAGATATATGCCACCGAAATCACCTCGATTCCTGAGGAAATCAATTCTCTCAAGAACCTTGAGCACATAACGGTGTGCTACAGCCCGTTCACGACTTTCCCTGACGACATGTCCGGATGCACGGCGCTGACCGACATCGAAATCTTCGCCTGCCCGGAGATGACGGAGTTCCCCAAGGGAATCACCACGCTTCCGAACCTCGTCTCGCTCGTGTTCGCGTTCAACGACAACGTTCCCGCATCCTCCACGGAGGAAGGCATCGCCCTTCTCAACACGCAGCCGTGCAGCAAGACCCTCCAGCTGCTCTATTTTCCTAACCAGAGAATAGACATAATGCCGGATTTGAGCAAGATTCCGCACCTTTCCGTGCTCACGGCGCAGCAGTGCGGGCTCAAGGGATTCACGACCCCGTTCGGCAAGGACCATGCACTCGTCCAGCTGATGGTCGATAACAACGAGCTCAGCGACCTTCCGCGTGATGCCGAGGGCTATTTCGTGGGTCTGAGCGCCGAGACCGAGGAACTGAACTTCTCGAACAACAGATTCACCGTGATGCCGGACATATTCGACGCGAAGTCCGCCTACATGGTCGGCACCATAGACTTCTCCCACAACCGGATTACCGCGATGGAGAACGGCAGCGCCTACAAGGGACTCAAGGCCGCCACGCTTGACCTGTCCTACAACGGCTTCAGCGAGTTCCCGGTGGAGCTTTACGGAACAAGCGGCTCGTCAATCTCCTATCTGAAGTTCGACGCCAACGGAATCGAGAAGGTCAGCAAGGAGGCTCTCGACGGTGAATACACCTACAGGACCACCACGCTCAGCATGGCATACAACAAGATTAAGTCGCTGCCCGACGAGTTCGACAGCCTCACCTTCCCTTATCTGTCGGGCATGGACCTGAGCTACAACCGTTTCGACTATTTCCCATACACGGCGATAAACAACCAGTATCTCACAGTGTTCATCTTCCGTCACCAGAGGGATGCCGACGGAGACCGCTGCATGAGGACATGGCCGTCGGGAATAGGTCAGGCTCTTGCGGGACTGAGGGCTCTCTACCTCGGCTCCAACGACATCCGCGTCGTAACTGACCAGCTGTCATACATGATTTACAACCTCGACATCATGGACAATCCGAACATCTCGATTGACGTGAGCGCCGTGTGCCCGTACATCCGTTCGGGATTCTTCAATCTCATGTACAGTCCGGGTCAGGACATCCGCGGATGTGACGATGTACTCAAACTCTAAATGGCTGAATATATGAAGAATAAAGATATAATATCATTTGTTCTGCTTCTCTCCGTCGCTTTCGCGGCGTGTCAGAAGGAGATTCAGACTCAGGTGAAGTTCGGTTCGGACAAGGAGAACATCACTGTCGGGGCCGAGGGAGGTACGGAGACGGTGCACATCAGCGCGGGAGAAGGCTGGGTGGCAAATTCGACCTCGCCGTGGATTTCCATATCCCCGGCAAACGGGTCGGGTTCTTCGGACTGTCAGATTATAGTGGACACTACTCTGCTTGCAAACGGTACCCGCGAGGGCATAGTCCGCTTTACGTCAAAGTCGGCGGAAGGCTCGACTGCGGATATCCGCGTGATACAGACTGGGTACGAGAAGATGATTGTTCTCAACAAGACTGAGGTTTCCGTTCCGAGCTACGACGAGTACAGCAAGAGGTATGTCGATGTCGAGCTCACTTCCAATGTCGAGTTTACGGCGAATGTTGAGGCCGAGAAGGAATGGGCTCAGCTTCAGGACTATAAGTTCACGCTCGACAGGGGTTCGCGCCCGAGAACCGTGAAGCTTCGCATTAATTGGGAGAACAACACGCGCCCTTCCGAACGGGAGGCCGTGCTCTCGTTCACGCCTTCCGACGGGTCTGAACTTGCCAAAAATGACCGTCTTGTAATCACCCAGACGGCGGCCGAAGAGATTGAGGACAGCCGCAGGGGAGATTCTCTCGCCATTGTGGGCTGCGCAAGAAGCCTCGGCTTCGACATGAGCCAGTTCCAGGGCGAGTCCATGGATCACTGGACTTTCCTCTCGCTCTGGGAAAAGGGCGACAAGGGCTACACGGAGGACAAGCAGGGGCGCGTGCGTGCCGTAAAGTTCTCCTTCTTCGAGACCAAGGACGGCATTCCTTACGAGGTCCAGTTCCTGCGCAAGGTCGAGGACCTGACTTTCTTCAGCAATGCCGACTGGTACCGCTACGAATTTTCGACCGGAGAGTACATCGCGAAGATGACTCAGCTCAAGAGGTTGGAAATCACGGCTTTGGGTCTTACAAAGATTGACGATGACTTCGCGAACCTCAAGAACCTCGAAGACCTTGAACTCGTCGCCAACAACTTCAACGACCTTCCGGACGTGCTCACGCCGGAAAATTTCCCGAAGCTGAAGAAGCTCGACCTCTCGTCCAACAGGAGGACGACCATACTCGACATGAGCACGGCCACCTATGACCGGTCTGTCTGGGGCGGTTTCGTCGGCGAGTTCCCTGAGAGGCTTCTGCACTGGGATGCACTCGAATATCTGAGAATCTCGTTCAACTACATCTACGGCAAGGTTCCGGACATGAAGGACTACGATAAGGTCTATACTGAAGCCGACATACTCGCCGCCAGGGACACTCTTCCGAACGGCGCGAACAACCCTGCCGGCTACAATCTCATAGGCAAGCCGAAGGTTCTTCCGAACGCGAAGTTCTTTGCCATAAACCTCAATCTGCTTGAAGGGGAGATTCCGGAGTGGATTCTCTACCACCCTCACCTCGGGGAGTGGGATGCGGAGACGCTCGTGTTCAACCAGTCTTCTGAAATCAATAATCTTCAGGGCAAGAGGCCGGGGTTCTCGAACGTTCCGGAGAATCTGGACTACTACTATAAGGCTTATCCGCTGAAGAAGCCTGACTATTATGTTGAAGGAAAGTAATCTGACGATATGATGAAAATATATGGATATATTGCGGCAGCCGCCGCTATGGCGGCGCTCGTGTCATGCAGCGTGGGCGTAATCTCCGAAGAACCGTCGTCCCCGAAAAAGGCCGTCATCGTGAACAGCCCCGAGGGGGCACAGGAGGGGGAGGTGCTTGTCAAGTTCAGCCCGGAGGTCTCCGACCTTCTGGACAAGGCTGCGGTGACGAAAGCCGGGGAGCGCGTGAATGTGCTTGACGCCACGGGAATCAGGACGGTAGATGAGCTGCTGACCTATCTCGGAGGCTGCACGCTTGAGAGGGTTTTCCCCGTTGACGCGAAGAACGAGACGAGGACTCGCGCTTCCGGACTGCACCTGTGGTATGTGGTGAGGTTCGACCCTGCCGCTGACGTGAGGACTGTGGCTTCGCGGCTTGCCACGCTCGGGGAAATATCCAAGGTTGAATACAGCAAGGAACTCAAGAGGATGTCCTCGGAGCGCCCGACTCCGTTCGCTCTGACGGCGGATGCCTACGGAAGCGTGTTCAACGACCCGCAGTCCGGCTATCAGTGGAACCTGCACAACGTGGGAACGCTTCCGAATGAGGCGATGGAACACTTGGTCGAGGGACTTGACGCTGGCTGCACCGAGGCATGGAAGAAGTGTACCGGTGACGAATCTGTCATCGTGGCGGTGATGGACGAGGGAGTGATGTGGAGCCATCCTGACCTTGTCGCCAACGCCTGGACCAATCCTGACGAGATCTATCTTTCCAAGGAGGACAATGACGGGAACGGATATGCTGGAGACGTGCACGGCTACAATTTTGTGGCGAACAGCGGAGTGGTCACATGGAACGACCGTTCCGACACGGGACACGGCACGCATGTCGCCGGAATCATCGCGGCCGAGAACAACAACGGCATAGGAATCAGCGGCATAGCCGGTGGAGACAAGGCCAAGGGAGAGAGCGGTGTAAAGATTATGTCGCTCCAGATTTTCTCCGGAAACAGCGGAGTCACGATTCCCAACGAGGTTCGTGCGATAAAGTATGCTGCGGACAACGGCGCGGTCATACTACAGTGCAGCTGGGGATATAATTCCGCGCTTTCAGACCCGTTCTACTATACTCCGACCGCCTACCGCAGCGACGACGACTTTGCGGAGGCGCAGCCGCTTGAAAAGGAGGCGTTCGAGTATTTCCTCCATCATGCCGGCTCTCCTGACGGAGTCATTGACGGAGGCCTCATCGTGTTCGCCTCGGGCAACGAATATGCGGCGATGTCCTCATATCCCGGAGCATACGGCGACTTTATATCGGTTTCTTCCGTATGCGGCGACTTCACGCCGTCGACATACACGAACTATGGCCCCGGAACCGACATCGCTGCTCCCGGCGGAGACACGGACTATCATGCAGACGAACGCGGAGGCATACTCTCGACGCTTCCTCCCGAGGTCAGCGACGGCACGGGCTACGGCTACATGGAAGGCACCTCCATGGCCTGCCCTCATGTCTCCGGAGTCGCGGCGCTCGGCTTGGCATACGCCGCGAAGCTTCACAAGCACTTCACCGGAGAGCAGTACCGCGAACTCGTGAAAAAGTCCGTCAGCGACATAGACTCGCACCTTACTGGAAAGAAGCTCTACCACTATCTTTGGAAATCGATGGGCGACCTCTGCCCGACAATCGTCGAGCTTGACGCCCAGTACAAGGGAAAGATGGGCTCGGGTGTCATAAACGCGGAGAAATTGCTCCAGAACATTGCGGACGAGAAAAACGGCGTTCTGCAGAAACTGACGAATGTCTATGTGGGCGTCGGCGCCGTGAAGACCATAGACGTCAGCCATTCGTTCAAGGGCGGCGAGACGGCGGCTTTCACGGCTGGGTGCGACGACTCCGGCATTGCGGAAATCACCGTCAGCGGAAGCCGGCTCAGCATAAGAGGACTCTCCGAGGGACAGACGAAGTTCAGCGTGACTTCAGGAAACAACGAGACCCAGACGGCGGTCATAACCGTGAGGAAGAACGCCGGGAACAACGGCTGGCTGTAGCCCTTTTTTCTCCTCGAATCGTGAAAAGGACGCTTGGCATATCGGCTGCGGCACTTCTGCTTTTCTCTGCGGCCGCCTCCGCGCAGGGCGGCATAATAGTCCCGCGTCACGTGCTCGACTCCATAGCGAATCCGCCTGTCGATACTCTGCCGGGCCTCGTGTTTGACAGAGAAGCGGCAGACTTGGGGGAACTCCGGGATGATTCGGCTCCCGTCTCCGTGATCTTCCTGCTGACAAATTGCGGAAACGAACCGGTCTCCGTCAGACGAATCTCGACTTCCTGCGGCTGCACGACTGCGGTCCATGACACGCTCGGAATCACGCCCGGAGCATCGACTGAGATAAGAGTGTTCTACAATCCAAAGGGGCAGAGCGGGGTGCAGACAAGAAAAATTTACATCTACACCGACCATTCGCCGCTTCATCCCTCAGCGGCTCTTTCACTTAGGGTGAATGTGGTTCCGGGGGCTGTCCCGCAGGGATTTCCGGTGGTGATTGGTTCGCTTGCGTGCAGCCGCCGTTCGGTAAGTTTCTCTCTTACCCCCGGTCAGGCAAGGGCCGTCGAGCGGATTTCATGCAGGAACATCGGCAAGAGTCCGCTCCGGCTGACGGCAATGGACGGCTTCTGCCCGGTCTGGCTGAGCTTCAGAACGGAACCTGAAACCATAGCCCCGGGGGGCGAGGGTGACATCGTCCTTTCTCTGAAGGTCCCGGAACTGCCTGCGGAGAGGCAAAGCGGTTCGGCGGCTGTCGTTGTCGTGGGAGTCGAGGGAAGGCCGTCGCAGAGAACATTTGAAGTATATTACGAATTTGAAAAGAATAGGATACAATGAACGCAATCAGAAGAATATTCATCGTGCTCGCATCAGTGACGGCACTCTGCTCCTGCGAGAAGAACCACGGATATGAGGACACCACCGTGCCCGAACTGCATCTCTACCAGATTGCCGGAACGTGGCAGCTGTCCTCATGGAACGGGAAGGAAATCGGGGAATCGGATTCTCCGTACTGCTACATTGTCCTCGCGAGCAAGGACAACGCATTCGACATCTATCAGAACATAGATTCTCCGTATTCAAGGCATATAACCGGCAATTTCAGTCTCGTTTATGACGAGGATGAGGGCACCAACACCATCAAGGGCTGGTATGACTACAACGCGGGACTCTGGACTTCCGACTACGTCATAACGGAGGTCACAGGCGATTCAATGAAATGGACCTCGGATTCTGACGTCTGTGTCTATACCCGCCGCACCGCCGTCCCCGACGAAATCATAGCCGGCACCAAGTCCCTGTAGACGCTACATTTTCCTGTACTCCGACGGGGTCATGCCGGTCTTGGTCTTGAAGAAGCGGTAGAATGTCGTCTGATTCGGGAAATTCAGCTCGTAGACGATGGACTTTATGCTCATGTCCGAGTATTTCAGCAGGTTCTTCGCCTCAAGGATGACGAACGAGTCAATCCATTCGTGGGCCGACTTGCCGCTGACGGACTTTATTAGTTTTGAGAGATATTTCGGGGTGAGATAGAGCTTGTCGGCATAGAATGAAAGGTTTCTTTCCTTTGTGTGATGATCCCTCACCAGCAGCAGAAAGTCTTCAAGAATGATTCGTGACCGAGTGGATGTACCGTCGTCCCTTTTTCTCGCCGCCGACAGCCTTTCCGCCCATAGCGCGCCCATAAGGTAGAATACCGAGGAAATGAGGGCGGACACGGACTCCCTCATGTTCGGAAGTCCTAGAGTGGAGACGTCCTTTATCAGTTCGAAATATTTTCTGCACATATCCCTCTCCCTTTCATTGATTATCACGCACGGGCTCTCAAGGAGTCTGAGGCTTTCGTTGTAGAGTTTGCTGAAGTCGAATCGCGTGCTGGACATAAGGTCTTCGGAAATGGCGACGACAATGAAATGGACGGATTTCTTTTCTTCCGGGTCTATGCCGGTGACTCTCACGATGTTGCCGGGGGTGTAGATGAACATCGAGTCTTCCTGTATCATGAATTTCTTCAGGTTTATCTCGATTTCGAAGCGGCCCTCAATGCAGAAGAATGCGAAGTAGCCGTGAAAACGGCATGGATATTCGATTACATCCATGCTCGACTCGTAGTGCATCTCTGCAATGAAAAGGTCATCTGACAAATTGTCACTTACTTTCGAATATGGGAAAAGATTTCTCAATCCCTTGATATTCAGTTCTCTGTATCTTTCCATATAAATTGTACTTTTCTGTTTTTGTGTCGCCATATTCGTTCATGACAGGCTCTTTCGTGCCGGTATATCCCAATTTCCTGCCATTTTCGGAGTTTTCCTCTATTTCGGATTTACAAAAGTACGCATAAATTATTAAAAAGTCGTTTTTTGCGACAAATTGTATATTTATATACACATTTTGTTATACATATTTTCTTTCGTATGGCAATTGTTTTGAATGTCGAACCGCCGCATTCAAACGACGCAATTTATTTTGAGACGGATTTTTGGCGAGCCCAAAGACGCTCGAATATGTCAGGAAAATAATTAAAAACAGATATGAAAATGAAAAAAATGATGTGGACTATCGCCGCGGCGCTCTGTGTGCTTCCGACTTATGCCGGTGCGCAGCAGGTGCTTACGCTTGACGAGTGCAGGCAGATGGCGGTCGAGAACAACAATTCGCTGAAGACTGCGGAACAGAAAATCAAGGTCGCCGGGTATGACAGGAACATCGCCCTCGCGAACTATTTCCCGAAGATTACGGCTACGGGTACCTATATGTACACGACCAACGACTGGAAGCTCATCAGCGACGAGCAGGCGGAGACAATTCAGACTGCGGGAACGACGCTTCAGAACGACGTGACCAACAGGATGATGCAGATTATGGCGGACAAGGACGTGATGAAGAAGTATATGGACGATGCCGCTTTCAGAAAGTTGATTGACGGTCTCAAGACGACGGACATCGCCACTCCTATCAACGCGATAGGCCAGCACATTACGGATGCCCTGACGCTCGACATGCACAATCTGTGCGGGGCTGTCGTTTCCGTGCAGCAGCCGGTGTTCATGGGCGGCAAGATTGTGGCTTCCAACCAGATGGCAAAATATGCCGAGGAGCTGGCCAAGTCGCAGTATGACCAGGAGCACGCTCAGATTCTCGCCGACATCGAGCAGGCCTACTGGCAGATTGTCTCCATCGCCGCGAAGAAGAACCTCGCCGAGAACTATGCCGACCTCCTCCGTCAGATGGGTAAGGATGTCGATGCTCTCGTGGCCGAAGGATTCGCGACGCCTTCCGACGCGCTGACGATAAAGGTGAAGACCAACGAGGCGGAGATGCTTCTGACGAAGGCTACCAACGGACTGGTGCTCGCGAAGATGCTGCTCTGCAAGGAGTGCGGACTTCCGCTTGACAGCAAGATTACGCTGGCAGACGAGAATCTGGACGCGATTCCGGTGCCGGAAATGAGCCCTGTGATTTCCGACGAGGAAGTCTATGCGGCAAGGCCTGAAATCAGAAGTCTCGACCTGGCGAAGAAAATCTATGACAAGAAGGTTGCGGTCGTGCGCGCCGACGGACTTCCGACGGTGGCCGTGATGGCGAACTACGCCGTGACCAACCCTAATGTCTTCAACGGTTTCCAGAACAAGTTCGGCGGTTTCTTCTCCGCAGGGGTTGTGGTGAACGTGCCTATCTTCCACGGCACCGAGGCCATCCAGAAGACGAAGAAGGCCAAGGCCGAGGCCGCTCTGACCCAGTACAGGCTCGATGACGCGAAGGAGATGATTTCCCTTCAGGTCGCGCAGCTCCGCCAGCAGGAAGGGGAGGCTCTTGAGAAACTGACTGCTGCCGAGAGCAATCTTGAGAGTGCGGAGGAGAACCTCAGGGTTGCCACCGCAGGCTGGAACGAGGGCATGATAGCATCCAATGTTGTGCTTCAGGCGCAGACGGCATGGCTTCAGGCGCATTCGGAGTACATCGAGACCGGGGTTGAGCTGCAGATGTGCAGTGTAAACCTTGCCAAGGCCGAAGGCAGATTGTAATGACTGTCTAAAAAGCGAATTGCTGCGTTACGCTCAACTTTTTAATCCTCACAACCACAAGGTTGCTCCGGTTAAAAAGATTTCGCAAGCCTTGCACTTCATCTTTTTATACAGCCATTACTAAAATAGTGATTTGGTAAAAAGTAGAAAATAATAAAAATACAATACAATGGAAAAGACTCAGAAAAAAGGCAACCTGCTTCTTGGAATAATCGTTCTGGTTGCACTCATCGCAGCTGTGGCTGTGCTTGGTATCATCTTCTCAAAGCCTAAGGAAGCCGTCATTCAGGGCGAGGCCGAGGCTGCCGAATACCGTATCTCCGGAAAGGTTCCGGGACGTATCGAGGCGTTTTACGCAAGCGAGGGTGATATGGTTCACAAGGGCGACACCCTCGTTCTCATAGACTCTCCTGAGGTCCGCGCAAAGCTCGCGCAGGCAAATGCGGCATACGCAGCCGCAGCCGCACAGCGCAACAAGGCCAACACCGGTGCGCGCAAGGAAGAGATTGCCGGAGCCTACGAAATCTGGCAGAAGGCTCTCGTGGGCAAGGACATCGCGAAGAAGACTCTCGACCGTGCCACAAGGCTTCACGAGCAGAATGTCATCAGTGACCAGAAGTTCGACGAGGCCACCGCACAGTACAATGCCGCCGCAGCGACCGCCGAGGCCGCGAAGTCCCAGTACGACATGGCCGTGAAGGGCGCCCGCGAGGAGGACAAGGCCGCTGCCATAGCTTTGGTTGACAGGGCAAACGGCGCGGTGATGGAGGTTAAGTCCTATCTTTCCGAACTCAAGCTCACCTCTCCGGTCGATGGCGTCATTTCCGCACGCTACCCTCATGTGGGCGAGCTTGTGGGAACAGGCTCCCCGATCATGACGGTGACAGACCTTTCTGATATGTGGTTCACCTTCAACATCCGCGAGGACAAGCTCCACAGCATGAAGTCCGGTGACAGGCTTCGTCTCAGCATCCCTGCTCTCGACGGCAAGGAAATCGAGGCCGCCGTGACCTACATCGCCGCACGCGAGTCCTACGCGACCTGGAGGGCGACCAAGGAGACTGACCAGTATGATGCGAAGACTTTCGAGGTACGCGCTGTTCCGACTTCAAAAATTGACGGTCTTCGCCCGGGTATGACCGCAATAGTTGTACGGAACAAATAAAAAGCGGTCTGCTGCGTTGGATGCCTTGCATCCCATCTTTTTATTTGTCCCTAATTCAATTGTTTGACTCTGCAAAT
>ERZ808246.1195-NODE-1195-length-19269-cov-4.935412_pt1 | contig 19269 bp, 19 predicted proteins | sample MGYA00521083_ERZ808246 | MGnify/ENA primary metagenome ERZ808246 (study PRJEB31516, sample SAMN03275577) | gut metagenome | biome: mammalia-associated habitat; material: feces | host: Papio cynocephalus | place: Kenya | collected 2012-07-07 ... | reverse complement strand
TTATCAATTTCCTGCCTGTGCTGGCCTACGACGGCAGCAGTATGAAGCAGATCGACGCTCAGGATATTTTGGATATTGCCATGGCAGGCACTTCGGCCACGCTGCTGGCCAAGCGCTGGGAATCCGCATTGCTTGTCAATGTGGACAATGACACACTCCGGCGACTGATGGCGAACAAAGAGGCAATGGAAGCCCTGATGAAAATCGAAGGATTCCGCAGCCTGAACTCGGATATTGAAACCATCATCAATAAATCGGAAAGCGTGAAAAAGGCCAAAAAAGAAAAGGGCAAGGATCTTACCAAGGAGGAGAAAAAGGAGATATCCGAGGAAGAAAAAGAATACAAATCCATGCGGAAGCAGATTCAGGAGAAGCTTATCAAGTTTGCCACCCGTGTGCCGATCTTTATGTATCTGACGGATTACCGGGAGCGTTCTCTGAAGGATGTGATCACGCAGCTGGAGCCGGGACTTTTCAAAAAAGTGACCGGTTTGGATGTGAAGGACTTCAATCTGCTGGTAGAGCTGAATGTGTTCAACGCCAGCCTGATGAACGATGCAATCTTCAAATTCAAGCGCTATGAGGATTCCAGCCTTTCCTACACCGGCCTTGACAAGCACGAAAACGAGGATGTCGGCGGCTGGGATACCGTTGTGAAGCGCAAGGAGTATGAGCTGCTGTTCTACAACCAGCAGTCCACGATGGATGCGCCGGAAATCGACGAAGCCGATCTTCCGGAAGCGGATGAGGAACCGGAGCTGCAAAAAGAACCCACTCCGGCCCGGACGCCGCCGACGAAGCCGGATTTTGTCACTGCTGCTTTCGGCGTGAAATCTCCGGTCATTCCCGCAAAGCCAAAACAACCTGAAAAGCCGAAGGTCGATGTTTCCGGCGTTGCGGTCGGTGTGGCCGTATCGCACAGCAAGTTTGGCATCGGCAAGGTGATCGAGCTGAGCGGCGGATATGTGACCGTCAGTTTTGAGCAGGGCGAGAAGCGGTTCCTTTTCCCCAATGCCTTTGAGTCAGGATTTTTGAAAGTACAATAAGCCAAAAGAGGCCCTTCGTATCATTTTCTCGATACGAAGGGCCTTGTCTTATGTATAGATTACTTGGTGATAGACAATTTCGGTTGCACGATCTCGGCAGGAATTAATCCGCCGGACCCATTCCATTTGGTCACTGGCTTTCAGCGTTTCCGTAATACCCTCTGCATCTGCCACTTGTTTTACCAGCCGAAGAAAAAGGTTCTCTGCCTGCCGGTCAATGTCCGCAAGATAGGTATTCAATTCACCGCTGGTCAGCAGATTGGCATATCGCACACGGTGATGCTCCTTGAGATAATGGAGATGCCGCTGTCCCCATACCCCGATTGGCTGATCTTCCTCCGGCTCATCATCTCCGGCGATCAGGTAATAGTCACCGACCAATTCATATTTCAGCCCTGTGCGTTCATCGGTAATATACTTCTCCATCATCAGATCCTCCATCCCCACAGCCCTAACTTCCGAGGTTTTGCCTTGGCGACTTTGACTAGTATTTCATCTACGGCATCTGTGTACCGCCCCGCCGCAATCAGTTTGTTGCGGAATCGGTTCAGCCCCTCAATGATAAGCCGCCATTCCTGCCGGTTCAGTTCTACATAGTATTTCTGCTTCATATGCTGTCCCTCCTTAGATTTTCTTCAATCATTGTAGCAGGAGGAACGACAGAAATCGAATGTGTGGATGTCAAAACATCTAGGCAATCACAGCACTCGGACATCTTACTATTCAATTATTCTACTTTAGGCCCATAGTTCACAAAATCAATAATTCGAAATGCCTTTCTTGCTGCTGTATGTGCAACTGCTAATTCAGGATCTTTTATAATAGCCAATATTCCCAATGTATCTTCAAGCTCCGATGCGGATTCACATAATAACCTTGCCCAGTATTTTCTGCTGGATCCATCTTTATCTTTAAATGTATACTGGTTTTCCGCAAGTTTTATTAGCATTTGACCAATTGACATTTCTTCATTAGAAACCCGAAGCAAATCAGTGCAAGCTTCTTGACAGAGTTCTTTGTCCTTACCAGTATGCTTCTTGCTAAGTTCTAACAATTTACCTCTATTTACAGAAGATTGTTCATATTGTTCCAGTAACTCGGATACATATTTTTCGGTCTTTGTTATGGGTTTTCCAGCTTTGAGTGCCTCAAAACTGGGTTTAAACTCCTCGAAGCCCTTTTTTAGTTTTCGCCCAACCATCGACGCTCTATTCATATAGGCTTCTAATTGTCCCCAATCAGAAGTTTTTCTGACAAAATACCAACAGGGGCCGCGTGTCCCTGCGTAGGCTAAGCTTGCTGCGATAAGAGGCCAAGTATCTGCGGCTGTAAGCTGTGCTTCCTCGCTATCCGTAATACGAAGGACATGAAATTGAAAGGTAAAAATTTCATATACAGATTCTATTGGAGGAGGATCAAACTGCTTTTGATCTAAGCGCCCGTTTGCTGTCCCTCTATCAGCATACCAACGATCCCTAATATCAGAGAAGGACTTTTTTAAGTATTGTGGCTCGATTGGAAGCGCAGCGTAATTTCCTTTTTGAACAACAACTGGAATCGCGTCACTCGATTTTGCTACCTTAATTAATGATGCATACCTTGAGGCTTGTAGGGTATCGAGCAAGAAGGAAATATCTGTTTCCTTTGGAATTACCATTAGCCTTTCAAACGCTTGAATCCATTCGGGCTCTTCTTCGGGTAATTCTGGAACAACCAAGTAAATAGAAGAAATAGCAATAGCCTTATCTTCATTTGAACTGGATTGATTTAATTTTCTCACCAAATCATCAATAATCAAGTCGTAGCTCTTTGGCATGTCTATGGTTCGTGGAACGCTTTCTGTATATGGCTTGATTCGTGATGACTGTCCTAAGAGATTTATAAAATCAATTACATTGTTCACACATGCAATACATACATCCCGTGAAGGGCCTTTCCCAGCGTGTAGTCCCCCAGCTCTTGATTTTGTTAGTAATTTAAATTTAGAAGAAAGTTCAAGGATCTTAGAAATATGATCCGCAGGATTCCTCACATTTTGAGTCAAGAATACCATCTTAGGGATTTGGGATGTAATAAGCGATCTAAAGTCATCGACAATGTGAGACCCCGTCTTATAAAAATTTGAGGGAAAACGAAGTGCCTGCTCACCTTTGGCCTGAACAATTATTGCGCTCATTGCCAACTCTGCTGAAACCCCGGCAAGTCCAATGGCAATCGCGTTCTCAGATGCAGGCTCACGCGACTCATACCGTCGTGGTAATCCCAATGCGGCAACGGCCAAACTGATTGATTCGACACTTGCTTCCAATAGTCTTATGGTATCGCGCTTCAAATACATTGGCATTGTTATCCCTCCTTGATTTTATGATATATTCATATTATATCATAAAAAGCTGAAAACGGTAGCATTCCATTGATAAACATATTCCAAAATAACCCTGTTGTGAAGTTTTAGAACGCTTTAGAAATATAGAAAAAGCGCCGTCTCGGAATCAATTCCAAGGCGGCGCTTTTCTGTTGTGGATCAGAGCGAACACTTCACGGCGAAACCGCCGCTGAAGAAATAGGTGTTCGTCCAATACCTGTTTGGTGGAGCCGAGGGGAGTCGAACCCCTGTCCGAAAGCGCTTTAACAGGACTTTCTCCGGGCGCAGCTATGTTTCAGCATTCCCTCCTCACGCAGGCACATAACAGACTGCGCGATTCAGTAGAGTCATGATGCGTGGGCGGGGCAACTCTTACCCGCCGCACGGACGCCACATAAACGACGCCTTCCCCGGCCTGTGGCCTCTCCGGTTCAGACGGTCACAGCTTAAGCTGCGACGGCAACAGTATTAGTGTTGTCAGTTCATTTTTAATTGCCCGTTTTATGGTGGCCAGGCGCCACCGCCCGCTTATCCTGCCTCCACACCCCCGTCGAAACCGGTACGCCCCCATATATTTACTCTCGAAAAACCAAAGGTTTTTCCGAGAATGGGGTTGCAGTCTGCTGCGCGCATAATTTTTGCGCCATGCGCAAAAATTCCACACTGGCAGACTGAGAGGTGTTTTTCCCCACGCGCATGTCGCGGTGAAAAACGATTTGAATTTTTTGCCGCCTGCGGGCGGCAAACTCTGCGAGGCTTTTTGTCCTGCAGAGCTATATTTCCTTCCGGGTGCCGGGAAGTTTTCCCGGCACCCGGGCAGAATCCAAAAATTTTACCGCCCGTAGGGATCCGGCAGCTTCTCCGGCTCCGGATACTCCACGCCCTTGGTGTCCACGGTGACGGAGGCCATCACCTGGGGCTTCTTGGGCTTGTTGGTGATCATGTTCCGGGGGGCCGACGCAATGGCGTCCACCACGTCCATGCCCTCAATGACCATGCCGAAGGCGGCGTATTCCCCGTCCAGGTGGGGGCTGTCCTTGTGCATGATGAAGAACTGGCTCCCGGCGGAGTCCGGTGCCTGGGCCCGGGCCATGCTCAGCACGCCCCGGGAGTGGCGCAGGTCGTTGTTAAAGCCGTTGGACTTGAACTCGCCCCTGATGCAGTAGCCGGGGCCACCCATGCCGGTGCCGTCGGGGCATCCGCCCTGGATCATGAACCCGTAAATGCACCGGTGGAAGATCAGTCCGTTGTAAAATCCCCGGTTTGCCAGGGAGATGAAGTTGCGCACGGTTTCGGGCGCCACATTGGGGTACAGCTCCGCCACGATCCTGCCGCCGTCTTCCATGGTGATGGTCACAATAGGATTGTTTTCCATGTTCCGTCTCCTTTATCTGTTTTTCTCGCGCATGGCCCGGTCCATCTCGCGCCTGGCGTCCCGCTTGGCCACGGCTTCCCGCTTGTCGTAGGTCTTCTTGCCCTTGCACAGGCCCAGCTCAATCTTCACCCGGCTGTCCTTGAAATACACGGACAGGGGGATCAGCGCATAGCCCTGCTGCTTCTGCAGGTCGTGCAGCTTGCGGATCTCCCGCTTGTGCAGCAGCAGCCGCTTGGGCCGGTCCGGATCCCTGTTGAAGATGTTGCCCTTGTCATAGGGGGAGATGTGTACGCCGTAGGCAAACACCTCTCCGTCCTTGGCCTGGCAATAGGAATCCTTCAGATTCAGCGTGCCGGCCCGGATGCTCTTGACCTCCGTGCCGAACAGCTCCACCCCGGCCTCATAGCGATCCTCCACGAAATAGTCATGGAACGCCTTGCGGTTCTGGGCGGCGATCTTAATGCCTTTTTTCTCCATGGAGGACCTCCTTTCTCCGGATGGTACAGTATAGCACACTTTTTCCCCCATTGCAAGAGCGAAGGAGCTCGTCTTTCGCCGGAAAAGGTTGACACGTTCTCTGAACCGTGCTAAAATCACTTATACTAAATCGAGAATATACAGCCATGGCCTGTAACGACTTTTTTGGCCGGCCACCGCTGTCCGACCTTGCCGCACAGGTGTTTCCTGTGCGTTTTTTATTGCAAACCTGGAGGAAGAAAACCATGATCCTTGTGCTGAAGAAAGATACCTCACCCCGGCAGGAAGCCCGGCTCACCGCCTATCTGGCAGGTCTGGGCCTGACCGCCGCCCGGCAGCTCTGCCAGGGCAAGCCCGTCCTGCTGCTCTCGGGGCCGACGGACCGGGCGGACGCCGGTATTCTTTCGTCTCTGCCCATGGTGGATAGCGTCCTGCCCCTGGCGGATCCTCTCCCCCTGGCCTCCCGCCGCTCGCACCCGGCGGATACCGTGGTGCAGGTGGGGGATGTGTCCATCGGCGGCGGGCACTTCTGCCTCATGGCCGGTCCCTGCACCGTGGAGTCGGAGGAGCAGCTCCTCTCCATCGCCCGCAGTGTCCGCTCCGCCGGAGCGCAGATCCTCCGGGGCGGCGCCTATAAGCCCCGCACCTCCCCCTATGACTTCTCCGGCCTGGGGGAGGAGGGACTGTCTATCTTGAGCGCCGCCCGCCGGGAAACGGGCCTGCCCGTGGTCTCCGAGATCATGAGCGCCGCCGACCTGTCCCTGTTTGAGGATGTGGATATCCTCCAGGTGGGCGCCCGGAATATGCAGAATTATGACCTGCTGCGCGCCCTGGGCCGCTGCCGCAAGCCGGTGCTTCTCAAGCGCGGCCCCGCCGCCACGGTGCAGGAGCTGCTTCTCAGCGCCGAGTATATCCTCTCCGGCGGCAACGAGAACGTCATCCTCTGCGAGCGGGGCATCCGCACCTTCAGCAGCGGTACCCGCAGCACCCTGGACCTCTCCGCCGTTCCCCTGCTCCATGAGCTGACCCACCTGCCCGTCATCGTGGACCCCAGCCATGCCGTGGGCCGGGCCTCCCTGGTGCCGCCCATGGCTTTGGCCGCCGCCGCCTGTGGGTGTGACGGCCTGCTCATCGAGGTCCACAGCGACCCCCTCCACGCCCTGTGCGATGGGGGCCAGGCCCTGCTGCCGGAGCAGTTCGCCCGTTTGAGCCGCCAGGTGGCGGCGGTGCGCAGGAGTGCGGAGCTATGAGGACCGTTTCCATTCGCACCTCCCGCCCCTATGAGGTCCGTATCGGCAGCGGCCTGCTGCCCGATCTGGGGGCGCAGCTGCGGGATCTTTTCGCCGCCCCCCGGTCCGTGATGGTGGTGTCGGACGACACGGTGTCCGCCCTCTATGGCCCGGCGGCGGAGCGCTCCCTCCGGGACGCGGGCTTCCGCCCGGAGCGCTTTGTGTTCCCCCATGGGGAACGCGCCAAAACCCTTTCGACCTATGCCGCCCTGCAGCAGGCCCTCCTGGCCGCCGGCTTCACCCGCAGCGACCTGATCGTCGCCCTGGGCGGTGGCGTAGTGGGGGATTTGGCGGGCTTTGCCGCCGCCACCTACCAGCGGGGCCTCCCCTATGTGCAGCTGCCCACCACCCTCCTGGCGGCGGTGGATTCCTCCGTGGGCGGCAAGACCGCCGTGGACCTCCCCGGGGGCAAGAACCAGGTGGGCGCGTTTCACCAGCCCGCCCTGGTGCTGTGCGACCCGACCCTGCTGAAAACCTTACCCGATGTTGAATATCAGAACGGCTGCGCCGAGATGGTCAAATACGCCATGCTTTCCGGCGAACCCCTCTATTCCGCCCTGCTTTCGGAGCCGGTCTTCCGGCAGCCGGAGCCGGTCATCGCCGCCTGCGTGGAAATAAAACGTGATTTTGTCCAGGCGGACGAACGGGACACCGGCCGCCGCCGGCTTCTGAATTTCGGCCACACGGTGGGCCACGCCATCGAGAGCTGCTCTCACTATGCCGTTTCTCACGGCCTGGCCGTGTCCATGGGCATGGCCACCGTCACCCGGGCCGCCTGCCGCCGGGGCATCTGCTCCCCGGAGACCCTTTCCGCCTTGGAGCGACTTTTGGCCGCCTATGACCTCCCCGCCCATACGGATTTTTCCGCCCAGGCCATTGCCCGGGCCGCCCTGTCCGATAAGAAGCGCCGGGGGGATGCCCTGCCCATCATCCTGCCGGAGGCCCCGGGCCGCTGCCGGGTGGAGACCATCCCGGCCAGGGACTTCGTGTTCTGGCTTCGGGACGGAGGTCTGTCATGAATCAAGCCGTTCTCCCCGGCCCCCGGACGGGCCGGGTCACCGTTCCCGCCTCCAAGTCCTATGCCCATCGGCTTTTCATCGCCGCCGCTCTGGGCCGGGCCCCGGTCACCATCCATTGCCGGGGCACCTGCGAGGATGTCCGCGCCACCATTGCCTGCCTGCGGGCCCTGGGCGCCGGGATCCGGGAGATCGCGCCGGATACCTATGAGGTCACACCCCTCTCCGCCCCGCCGCTGAAGCCCTACAGCCTGCCCTGCCGGGAGAGCGGCGCCACTCTGCGCTTTCTGCTGCCCCTGGTGGGCGCTTTGGGCGTAAAAGCCGTGTTCCATCGGGAGGGCCGCCTGCCCCGGCGCCCCTTGGAGCCCCTTTTAACGGAGCTGGCCCGCCACGGTGAGACCACCACAGCGGATGACTGCGACCTCTATTGCCAGGGGCAGCTGCGGCCCGGGGACTATGTCCTCCCGGGGGACGTTTCCTCCCAGTTCGTCTCTGCGCTGCTGCTGGCCCTGCCCCTGCTGCCGGGCCGCAGTACCTTGATCCTCACCTCAATGCCGGAATCCGCCCCCTATATCGCCATGACCGAAGAGGTTTTGGCCGCAGCGGGCATCTCCCTGCGCCGGGAGGGCGGCCGTTATCTGATCCCCGGCGGCCAGCGCTATCAGCTCCCCGCCGAACTCACCGTGGAAGGGGATTGGTCCTCCGCCGCCTTTTTTCTCTGCGCCGGGGCCCTAAGCCGGGAGGGTGTTGCCGTAGAGGGGCTGTCCCTGTCCACCTGCCAGGGGGACAGCGCTATCATTTCTCTGCTGCGGCAGATGGGCGCAGAGGTAGACCTCACCTCCGGCTGCGTCATCGTCCGAAAGGGGCGGCTCCGGGCCGCGGATATAGACGCCCGGCCCATTCCCGATCTCATTCCGCCCCTAAGCGTCCTGGCCGCCGCGGCGGAGGGGGAGAGCCATATTCAAAATGCCCACCGCCTGCGCTATAAGGAGTCCGACCGCCTGCGCGGCATTGCCGAGCTATTAAACAGCCTGGGCGCAAGCCCCGCCATAGACGGCGACGGCCTGCTCATTCGCGGCGTCCCGCACCTCAAAGGCGGCACGGTCGACCCCATGGGCGACCACCGCCTGGCCATGTCCGCCGCCCTGGCGGCCCTGGCAGCGGACGCACCCGTCACGGTTTTAAGCGCCGACTGCGTGGGCAAATCCTATCCCACCTTTTGGGCGGATTTTCAGTCTTTGAAAGGAGAAACGCCATGTCCAGCACCATCGGAGACGCACTCCGTCTGACCCTGTTCGGCCGCTCTCACGGCCCGGTCATCGGTATGACCCTGGCGGGCATCCCCGCCGGAAAGGCCGTGTCCCCGGCGGCGCTGCAGGCGTTTTTGGACCGCCGCGCCCCGGGCCGCAGCCCCCTCTCCACAGCCCGGCGGGAGGCGGATATCCCCCGGTTTCTCTCGGGCCTGAACGGCGGCGTTACCACCGGGGAAGACATCACCGCCGTCATTGAAAATACCGATGTCCGCTCCGCCGATTATAAAAACCTTTCCGCCGTGCCCCGGCCGGGCCATGCGGACTACACCGCCTATGTGAAGTATGGCCGCATGGAGCCCGGCGGCGGCCCGTTTTCCGGCCGGATGACGGCGGCGCTGTGCATAGCCGGGGGCATCTGTCTGCAGATGCTGGCGCAGGAGGGCATTTCCGTCCTTTCCCGCATCCGCTCCATCGGGCCTGTGGATGACCGGGGCCAGCTGTTCTCCTCCGCGGCGGATAAGCCTTTCCCCGTGGTGGATGATGCCCAAGGCGAGGCCATGATCCAGGCTATTTGGGAGGCCAAGGCCGCCGGCGACAGCCTGGGCGGCGTCATCGAGTGCCGGATCCTGGGCGTACCCGCCGGGGTAGGCGGCCCGCTTTTTGACGGGCTGGAGTCCCGGCTCAGCGCCGCTGTGTTCGCCATCCCCGCCGTGAAGGGCATTGAGTTCGGCAGCGGCTTTGCCGCCGCCCGGCTCCGGGGCAGCGAAAACAACGACCCTTTTGTTTTGAACGATAATGGTAAAATCGTTACGAAAACCAATCATTGCGGCGGTATTTTAGGGGGAATTTCCACCGGAATGTGCATTGATTTCCGCGTGGCCATCAAGCCCACCCCCTCCATCGCCCTGCCCCAGGAAAGCGTGGACCTGGAAACAATGCAGCCGGTGACCCTGCAAATTTCCGGCCGGCACGACCCGTGCATCGTGCCCCGGGCGGTGCCCTGCGTGGAGGCGGCGGCAGCCTTTGCCTTGTATGACGCTATGCTGTCTGACAGAAAGGAGACGGAGCATGGATCTGACTGATCTGCGCCGGGAAATGGACGAGATCGACCGGGCGCTGCTGGCCCTTTTCGCCCGGCGGATGGCCCTGTCCGGGGCCATCGCCCGGGTGAAGCAGGAGGCGCACCTGCCGGTTTTTGATCCCCGGCGGGAGGAGGAAAAGCTGCGCCAGGCGGCCGATTCCGTGGCCCCGGAATTTGCTGAGGACGCCCGGGCCCTGTACCGCCTGCTCATGGCCCAGAGCCGCGCTTACCAGGAGAAAATTCTCTCCGGCGAGGTGGAGTGATGCGCTGCGGATTACTGGGGCAAACCCTTGCGCACAGCCATTCTCCGCTGCTGCACAGCCTGCTGGGGGACTATGCGTACACCCTGTTTGAAAAGGCCCCCGGCCAGGTGGAGAACTTCCTGAAAAACGGCCCCTGGGACGGGCTGAACGTGACCATTCCCTACAAAAAAACGGCCTATGCCCTCTGTGATTCTCTCTCCCCCATGGCCCGGGAGACCGGCAATGTGAACACCCTTCTGCGGCGGCGGGACGGCAGTATTTTCGGGGACAACACCGATGCCTTCGGCTTTCGGTATCTGCTGGAAAAAAACGGGGTCCCCGTAGCCGGGAAGCAGGCCCTGGTGCTGGGCACCGGCGGAGCCAGCGGCACCGTATGCGCCGTTTTGCGGCAGATGGGCGCCGCCGTCACCGTTCTCTCCCGCACGGAGAAGACCGGCGATTTTTATGGAAAAAATAATGGGATACTATATAGCACATACCGCCACATATCCCAGTATAAGGACGCACAAATCATAGTAAATGCCACCCCGGTGGGCATGTATCCCCACAACGGGGCAGCTGCTGTGGATCTGGAAATATTTCCCAATCTCTGCCTTGCGGCGGATCTCATCTACAACCCCGCCCGGACGGCCCTGCTGCTCCAGGCGGAAAGGTTGGGCATCCCCTGCGCCGGAGGACTGAGCATGCTGGCGGCCCAGGCCGCCGCCTCCGCTGCGCTGTTTTTGGGCAAGGCTATGGATATTTCCAAGATTTCCCAGGTGGAGGGCATCCTGCGGCGGCGGACGGAGAATCTGGTTCTCATCGGCATGCCCGGCAGCGGGAAGACCACCCTGGCCCGGCTGCTGGGGGCGGCCACAGGCCGGCCGGTCTGGGACTGCGACGAGGAGATCGTCCGGCGGACGGGGCTCTCCGTGGAGGAGATCTTCGACCGCTGGGGCGAAGAAAAATTCCGGGCCCTGGAGACGGAGGTCCTGGCGGACCTGGGCAGCCGCTGGGGCGGCATCCTGGCCACCGGCGGCGGCTGCGTGACCAGGCCGGAGAACCGGGACCTGCTGCGGCAGAACGGAAAAGTTATCTGGCTGCAGCGGGACATCGGGAGGCTGGAGGCCCCCGGCCGGCCCTTGCTGCGCCAGAGCGATCTGGCGGAGCTATACCGGCAGAGGTGCTCTCTGTATGAAAGCTTCAGCGATGGGGCTATTTTGAACAACGGCGCCCCGGAGGATGCCCTCCGGCGGCTAAAGGAGTGCATAGAATGAAAATTTTGGTGCTGAACGGCCCGAACATGAATCTGCTGGGCTTGCGGGAGCCGGAGATATACGGCCGGGAGACCTACGAGGACCTGGTGGCCCTGGTGGAGCAGACCTGCCGGGAGGCGGGGCTGGAATGCGTTTGCGTGCAGTCCAACCACGAGGGCGTGCTCATTGACGAAATTCAAAAGGCCCGGGCCGACTGCGGCGGCATCGTCATCAATCCCGCCGGATACTCCCACACCAGCATCGCCATAGCCGACGCCCTGCGGGCGGTGAATCTCCCCGCCGTGGAGGTGCATATCTCCGACCCGGAAAAGCGGGAGCCCTACCGCCACGTCTCCTACACCGGCATGGCCTGCCGCAAGATCATTAGGGGAAAAGGGCTGGCCGGTTACCGGGAGGCCATCCTTTATCTGAAGGAGCTGGCGGAGAAGTAATTTTTCCTGTGGACGAACGGCCGCCGCAGTGGTATAATGCCTGTGCCGACAAGGCAAAGGGGAAAGGAGGGCGTGGAGCCCCATGAATTATAAGATGGTTTTATTCACCATGGGACGGGTGGTGCTGCTGGAGGCGGCGCTGCTGGTGCTGCCCATGGCGGTTTCGCTGCTGTATGGGGAAAAGTGCGCCCTAAGCTTTGCCCTGACTATTTTAGTGGCCCTGGCTGTGGGCTTCCTGCTGACGAAGCTGTGCCGGGGTGAGCACGGCAGCAGCTCCATCAAGGACGGGTTCATGATCGTGGCCCTGACATGGATCATGCTCTCTGCCATCGGTGCGCTGCCGTTTGTATTCTCCCGGGAGATCCCGTCCTATGTGGACGCGTTTTTTGAGACGGTCAGCGGCTTTACCACCACCGGCGCCACCATTCTGCCCGATGTGGAGGCCCTAAGCCGGGGAATGCTCTTTTGGCGGAGCTTCACCCACTGGATCGGCGGCATGGGCATTCTGGTGTTCGTGGTGATGCTGCTGAAGACCCCGGACCGGTCCATCAACATCCTCAAGGCGGAAATGCCCGGACCCACCGTGGACAAGCTGGCTCCCAAATCCAGGGACACGGCCCGGATCCTGTATCTGCTGTACATGGCGCTGACCGTGGTGGAGATCGTGTTCCTCCTGTGCGGCGGCATGAGCCTGTTTGACAGCGTGGTACACGCCCTGAGCACCGCCGGCACCGGCGGCTTCGGCGCGTACAACGCCAGCGCCGCCAACTTCAGTCCCTACATCCAGTGGGTGCTGACGGCGTTCATGTTCCTGTTTGGCGTGAACTTCAACCTCTACTATCTGCTCCTGCTCAGGCGCGGGAGCGAGTTCCTGCGCAACACGGAATTCAAGGTGTATATCGGCATCGTCCTGGTGTCTGTGGCGGCCATTACCATCGACATCCTGCCCCTGTACCAGTCCTTCTCCGTTTCGCTGCGGCAGGCGGCGTTCCAGGTGACCTCCATCATGAGCACCACGGGCTTCATCACGGCGGACTTTACCGTGTGGTCCCCCCTGAGTAAAATGGTGCTGCTGATGCTGATGTTTGTGGGCGGCTGCGCCGGCAGCACCGCCGGCGGCCTGAAGGTGTCCCGGCTGGCCATTTTGTGCAAGATGATCCGGCGGGAGCTGCGCCACACCCTGCGGCCCCGGATGGTAGACGTCATCAAGGTGGACGGACATCAGCTCAGCGAGCAGACCGCCCACAGCATCGTGGTGTATTTTGCCCTGTACATGCTGTGCATCGCGGGACTGCTGGTGGCACTGTCCTTCTCCCCCTTCGACCTGGAGACGAATCTGTTTGCCTCCATCTCCTGCTTTAACAACGTGGGCCCCGGCTTCGGCATGGTGGGGCCGCTGGGAAACTACTCCCCGTATTCCCCGGTGATCAAACTGTTTTTGTGTGCCGGGATGCTGCTGGGGCGGCTGGAGATCTACCCAATGCTGCTGCTGTTTGTGCCGGCGGCATGGCGGAAGAAGTAAGGGCCGGGAGCGGTGCAGCTGGTGCGATACAAGGGTATTACGGATTGCCACACCAGTGACATCGGTCACTGGTTCGCAATGACAAGGTTGCCGAAGGTTCGGTGGGCGGCGACCTCGACGGTGCGGCTTCAAAGTTTATTTACATTTTTTTAGGAGTATTTTAAGGAAAGGCGGGCATACTGTAACCACGGTAAGGAAAACAGCTTACCTTGCCGGTCTCATCTTTTTCATTTCTCTTTCTCTTTTTCTTTTTTCAAGAGGGCAGGCGGGGCGATCGCTCCGCCTGTCCTCTTGATTTTTTCATATCGGTACACCGTTCGGCATAGGATGAAATGTATCATTCAGTCTTGGGAGTGTTGCCGATGAAAGGAAACATGGAACAGCGGGCCTGCGACGAGGCCGTTTACATCATAGAGAGCCGGGGGACCGTCCGGGACGCCGCACGGAAGTTCGGCATCAGCAAGTCCACGGTGCATAAGGACATTTCCCAGCGGCTGCCCCTGTTCAACCGCTCCCTTTACCTGCAGGTGAAGGCGGTTCTGGAGGAAAACAAGGCCCAGCGGCACATCCGGGGCGGGCTGGCCACCAGGAGAAAATACAAGGGATGCTGACAGAAAAACCACATCCGCCGGACCGATAGGCCCGGCGGATGTGGTTATATTTACTTGTGATACAGCTTCTTGACCTCGTATTTCGGCTCGCAGCTAACATGGATACCCAGGCGCTTATAGAGCTTTTCATCCTCCTCGGAGAGGATGACGGAGAAGTGCGCCTCGCTGCCCCGAAGATCGTCCAGCTTCTTCAGCACCCGCTCCGCCAAAGGATTGGTGACGGCGGAAATGGACAGGGCGATGAGCACCTCGTCCGAGTGCAGGCGGGGATTATGGTGGCCCAGGTGCCGGGTCTTCATATCGCTGATGGGGGCGATGATGGAGGAAGGCAGCAGGTCCAGATCCTTATCAATGCCCGCCAGGAGCTTGACGGCATTGAGGAGCATGGCCGCAGAGGGGCCCAGGAGCGAGGTGGTCTTGCCGGTGACCATGCGGCCATCGGGCAGGAGCATGGCTGCGGAGGGCGTACCCGTCTCGGCGGCCTTATCCAGGGCGGCCTTCACCGCCGGGCAGATGTCCGGTGTGACCCCCGCCTGCTGCATGACGATCTCCAGCTTGCGGACCACGCTGTCATCGCACTTGCCCTTGACACGGTCCACCAGGCCCGTATAGTAGCGGCGGAGGATCTCCATACGGCTGGCCGCCTGGCAGGCGGCATCGTCCACAATGGCGAAGCCCGCCATATTCACGCCCATATCCGTGGGGGATCTATAGGGGGAGGTACCCTGGATCTTCTCAAACATGGCATTGAGCACCGGGAAAATTTCCACGTCCCGGTTATAGTTCACGGTGGTCTTGCCGTAGGCCTCCAGGTGGAAGGGGTCGATCATATTCACATCGTTGAGGTCGGCGGTGGCGGCCTCGTAGGCCAGGTTCACCGGGTGCTTCAGAGGCAGGTTCCAGATGGGGAAGGTCTCGTACTTGGCGTAGCCCGCCCGAACGCCCCGCTTATTCTCATGATAGAGCTGACTCAGGCAGGTGGCCATTTTGCCGCTGCCGGGGCCCGGGGCCGTGACCACCACGATGGAGCGGCTGGTCTCGATATAGTCGTTCTTGCCCAGGCCGTTGTCGGAGACGATGTGGGCCACGTCCGAGGGGTAGCCGGCGATGGGATAGTGCTTATAGCTCTTAACGCCCAGGGCGGTCAGGCGCTTGATGAAGGCATCGGCGGCGGGCTGGCCGGCATACTGGGTGATGACCACGGAGCCCACATAAAAGCCCAGGCCACGGAACACGTCCGTCAGGCGGAGGACATCATCGTCATAGCTGATGCCCAGGTCGCCGCGCATCTTGCTCTTTTCAATATCCCCGGCGCAGATGGCGATGACGATCTCCACATCATCCTTCATGGTGGCCAGCATGCGGATCTTGCTGTCGGGCCGGAAGCCGGGCAGCACCCGGGAGGCATGGTAGTCGTCAAAAAGCTTGCCGCCGAACTCCAAATACAGCTTATCGCCGAACTGGCTGCGGCGCTCCTTGATGTGCTCGGCCTGCAGGGCCAAATATTTGTCGTTGTCAAATCCGATCTTCATGTGCAGTACCCCTTCTTTACGCGTCTCAATTTTCAAAATAACAGTGCAATTATACATCCCCGAGGGGCCGGTGGAAAGGGGTTTTCTCCTTTTCCGGGAGCCAAATTTCGGGGGTAAAATTTGTGGAAAATTTGGCGGCGGGGCGGCTTGTTTTTCTTGAATTTTTGGGGTATACTGAAAATTACACCCCTATTTTTGCCGGCGAAAAATCTCCGATTTTTCCACTGGGGCTTTTATGAAACCACTATTTTCCGGGAGGCTTTTATGCGCTTTCATATTATGCACAAGAAGATCAACCAGACCGCGGAGGAGTACCGGGTCTTTTTTGAGACCGACAGCATCGACGAGGCCAAGGACTTTGCCATGCGCCTGGCCTTTGACGAGACGAACAATGTCTATGTGCAGGATACCAAGCGGGACGAGATCGTGCGAGATTTCGATGCGCTGGTGTACCGGGTCTGAAAACAAAAACAAGGGCATCGCGGCAAAGCCGCGATGCCCTTGTTTTTGCATATTTTTTACAGGTAGCTGCGCATGCCCTCGGTGGCCATGGACTCGTCCAGGCTCAGAGTGACGGTGAACTTGACGCAGTTCTCCTCGCTGAAGCGGTCCAGCCAGTGGAGGAACTTCTCCGCCTCCGCCAGGTCGCTGCTGGCAGCAATCTTGGCCAGGTTGTCCACGAACACATGGGAAATATCGTAATTGCCGGCGTAGAGGCCGCTGATGAAGCCGCGCAGGCACTCAAAAGAATTCAAGCTATACTCCTTGGCATTGACCAGGCGAACGCTGGATTTAATGTCAAAGGTCATGTCCGCACCGGGCTCGATGCAGACCACGCTGCCGTTCTCAGACTCCACGGCGCTGTGGATTAGGTCGATGAGCTGCTTTGTCTTGCCGGCACCGTTTGCGCCCATAATCAGTCTAACCATAAGAAATCACTCCTTTGTCTTTTTGCGGTTAACCTGCATTTAATATACCATACTTCTTTTCAAATGGCAATGGAGAAAGCAAAATTCATCAATTCTTCACGAATGATTTTCCAGCTTCCCCCGCAGGGCCGCGCCCAGGTCCTCATAGCCGGGCTTGCCCAGGAGGGCGAACATGTTCTTCTTATATGCCTCCACGCCGGGCTGGTCAAAGGGGTTCACATCCAGCAGGTAGCCGGACAGGCCGCAGGCGTAGCAGAAGAAGTAGATCAGCTCACCCAGGGTGAAGGCATTGCGCTCGCCGCAGCACACACGGATATTGGGAACGCCCCCCTCCACATGGGCCAGGAGCGTGCCGTCCATGGCCTGCTGCTTCAGGTCGCTCATGGTCTTGCCCGCCAGGAAGTTCAGCCCGTCGCCGTTTTCCGCGTCATAGGGCACCGTCAGCTCCCCGGAGCGGGGGGTAAAGCGCACCACGGTCTCAAACAGATTGCGGCGGCCCTCCTGGAGATACTGGCCCATGGAGTGCAGGTCCGCGGTATACTCCACACTGGCCGGGAACAGGCCCTTTCCCTCCTTGCCCTCGGACTCGCCGTACAGCTGCTTCCACCACTCCGCCATGAAGCGGAAGAAGGGGTCAAAGCAGGCCAGGACCTCGATCTCCATACCCCGATGCTGCAGCTCATACCGGGCGCCGGCATACTGCCAGGCGGGATTCTGCTCCATATCCGCCTGGGCGCAGACATCCATCATGGACGCCGCGCCGGCCATGAGCTGCTCCACATCAATGCCCGCCACGGCAATGGGCAGCAGCCCCACCGCCGTGAGGACGCTGTAGCGCCCGCCGATGTCATCGGGCACCACGAAGCTCTCGTAGCCCTCCGCCGCGGCAAGGGATTTCAGAGCGCCCTTCTGCCGGTCGGTGGTGGCGTAAATGCGCTTGGCGGCGGCCTCGCGGCCGTACTTCTTCTCCAAAAGCTGGCGGAAAAAGCGGAAGGCCACCGCCGGCTCCGTGGTGGTGCCGGACTTGGAGATGACGTTCACGGAGAAGTCCACCCCCTCCAGCAGCTCCTCCACCTCAGCCAGCTGGTCGTTATCCAGGCCGTTGCCCACGAAGTAGATATTGGGCGTGGTCTTCTTTTTCAGATTATAATTGGGGGAGCACAGGCACTCGATAACGCCCCGGGCCCCTAAGTAAGAGCCGCCGATGCCGATGACCACCAGGGCCTGGGAATCGGCCTGTATCCTCCGCGCCGCCGCCCGGATGCGCCCAAACTCCTCCCGGTCGTACTCCTGGGGCAGGCGCACCCAGCCGGTGAACTCGCCCCCGGCGCCGGTGCCGGCACGCAGGTGATCATGGGCCAGGCGCAGGCGGGGCGTCAGTGCCGCCTCATAGGGCAGGGGGATGAACTGCCGCATATTGTGAAGATCCACAGAGATCATGGGAAATGCCTCCTCTTTTGTTCTTTCCCCCTATGTTACATCCAAGCGGCAGAAAATACAAGAGAAAACCGCCTTTTCTTATCCGAAAACTGCGGTGCGGAGCAGGCGGGCGAACAGATCCCCCCAGGTCATGCGCTCCACGGCCGCCGCCGCCGTCAGAGGGAGCTCCGCCAGGGTGGTATCCCCGCTCTGCACCGTGAGGGTGCCCACGGTCTGCCCCTTTTCCACAGGGGCCAGCAGGTCCTCCTGCAGCTTCACCGTCCGGGTGAGGCCGCCCGCCTGACCCTTACCCACCAGGAGCTTGCTCTGGGAGAGCGTCCCCTCCACGGAGGGGGTGCGGCCCAGCTTCACGGGGACCACCGGCGTTTCCTCCGGGGTGACGTCCGCCAGGGCGTAGGTGGAGAAGCCGTAGTTCAGCAGGGTCTTGGCGTCCTCGAAGCGCTGCTGACTGGTCTCGCCCCCCAGGACCACGGCGATGAGCTCCATGCCCTCCCGCTCCGCCGTGGCGGAGATGCAGTAGCCTGCGGCATCGGTGGAGCCGGTCTTCAGCCCTGTGGCCCCGTCATAAAAGCGGATGAGCTTATTGGTATTGGAGAGGCCAAACTCGCCGCCCCGGATGGTGTCCATCCAGATGGTGGTGAAGCGGCGGATATCCGGATGGTGCAAAATCAGCTCACGGCTCATGAGGGCGATGTCCCAGGCGCTGGTCACATGGCCCTCCGCGGGCAGCCCCGTGGGGTTTACAAAGTGGGTGTCCGACATGCCCAGCTCCATGGCCCGGTTATTCATCTGCTGGACAAACAGCTCCGTGACCCCGGCCACCTGCTCCGCCAGGGCCACGGCGGCGTCGTTGCCGCTGGAGACGCAGACGGCCTTCAAAAGCTCCTCCACGCTGATCCGCTCCCCCTCGGACAGGTACACCTGGCTGCCGCCCATGGAGGCGGCATTGGCGCTGACGGTGACCATATCCTCATATTTCAGCTCTCCCCGGTCCATGGCCTCCATGACCAGCAGGAGCGTCATGACCTTGGTGACGCTGGCAGGCTCCAGCTTCTCATGCTCGTTTTCGGCGTAGAGCACCTGGCCGGTCTCCTTTTCCATGAGCAGCGTGGCCTTGGCCTCCACGGGCAGCTCCACGGCATGGGCCGACAGCGGCAGACACAGCGCCAGCGCCGAAAGCACCATCAGCAGCGCAAAAATTCTTCTTTTCATCACTCGCCCTCCCCACAAATTGCTGGGCTATCCTATGCGTCCGAAAGAAAAATCATGCCGGACGGCATTTTTCGGTTGCATTGGACGAAATTCTCTGCTATAATAGCTATCGCGATGCAGGGTTAGTACATCGGTAGTACATCGGCTTCCCAAGCCGAGGAGGCGGGTTCG
>ERZ808246.1194-NODE-1194-length-19277-cov-3.627770_pt1 | contig 19277 bp, 15 predicted proteins | sample MGYA00521083_ERZ808246 | MGnify/ENA primary metagenome ERZ808246 (study PRJEB31516, sample SAMN03275577) | gut metagenome | biome: mammalia-associated habitat; material: feces | host: Papio cynocephalus | place: Kenya | collected 2012-07-07 ... | reverse complement strand
GTACCGAGGTAACGGATCCCTCCTTCGTGGAAGCGATTCGCTCCTGCAGCTGGCCCATCTCCGTCGCAAGTGTCGGCTGATAGCCGACGGCGGACGGCATACGTCCAAGCAGGGAGGAAACCTCCGAACCGGCCTGTACGAAACGGAAAATGTTATCGATGAACAGCAGCACATCCTTATGCTGCACATCACGGAAGTACTCCGCCATCGTCAGTCCCGTCTCAGCCACACGCATACGGGCACCTGGTGCCTCATTCATCTGTCCGAAGACCAGCGCCGTGTTCTTGATAACACCACTCGCCGTCATCTCGCTGTAAAGGTCATTACCCTCACGAGAACGCTCACCGACACCGGTGAAGATGGAATATCCACCATGCTCGGTTGCAATGTTTCGGATCAGCTCCTGAATCAGGACCGTCTTTCCGACACCGGCACCACCGAACAGACCGATCTTACCGCCCTTGGCATACGGTGCGAGCAGATCAATGACCTTGATTCCGGTCTCGAGGACCTCCTGCACCGGATTCTGATCCTCAAACTTCGGCGGCTTCCGATGAATCTCCCAGTGCTCCTCCGTCTCCGGCGCATCCTTGCCATCGATGGCCTCGCCCAGCACATTGAACAGTCGACCGAGCGTCTTCTCGCCAACCGGAACCGTGATGCCGGCCCCCGTATTGGTGACCACCATATCACGCTCCAGTCCCTCAGAAGCACTCAGCATAATGCAGCGGACCACACTGTGCCCCATCTGCTGCGCGACCTCCATGACACATTCCCTGCCATGATTATCTACCTTCAGTGCAGTCTTGATTTCCGGAAGCGGTGTGGTATCAAACGCCACATCGACGACCGGTCCCATCACCTGCACAATTTTTCCTGTCTGCATGTATCAACCTTTCCAACATGATGCGGGGCCAATGCTTTCGCCCTGACCTTCATCACATCTCTTTACTGTTTTAAAACCACCACATTGTATTCTTCCGCCTGCGTGGCTCTTTCACACACGGCGGTTTCGAACACCTTCCAGTGCTTCACCGCCCGCGTTTCCTCCGCGAAGGATCGTTCTCGGTCGCACTAACGCTTCTGTGCACGCGCGCCCGCAGCGATCTCCGTGATCTCCTGCGTAATCTGTGCCTGCCGCTGGCGATTGTACTGGATGCTCAGCTGCTGCTTCAGCTTGTTACCACTTCGGTTTGCGGCATCCATGGCCGTCATACGGGCATTCTGCTCCGAGCAGAAGGACTCCACCAGTGCACTGTAGATGAAACCATTCAGATAATCCGGGATAACATTGTCAATGATGGCCTTCGGTGTCGGACGCATACGGAATTCCTCCATACCTGCCACCATCGGCACATTGTTCTCCAGTACACCGCCCTGCAGCTTATCCAGTGGAAGCAGCTGCTCGGTCTCGGTAACCATCTCCAGGCTGTTTTTCATCCGTGTATACACGATATACAGCGCATCAAACTCATGCGCCTCGAACAGGTCCAGCATATGGCCCGTGATGACACGTGCCCGATGAAGGGTCGGATTCTGCGCTGTATAGTGGAAATGATGTGCAATCGGCACATTCTGTGCATGAAAGTACGCACGCCCCATCTCGCCGACCACGAAAAGCTGGTGATTCGGACGCGCCGCCAGGATCTCCTCGGTCCGCTTAATGACATTATGATTGTACGCACCCGCGAGACCCTTATCCGCGGTCACACAGATCACTGCGGTCTTATAGTCCTTGGGCTCCGTCGTCTCGCGCACCTCTCGGCGCACATCGAGATACGGGTGTGTAAAATCCTCCGGAAGGTGACGAAGAATACGCTGAATCATGGTCTGAAGCGTATAGAAATACGGCTCCGTCTGCGCCAGCTCTGTCTTCGCCTTCCGAAGCTTCGTGCTGGAGATGAGGTACATGGCGTTGGTGATTTTCAGTGTATTATCGATGCTCGAGATACGATCTCGAAGCTCTCTTGTAGTTGCCATGATGTACTCCTCACTTACTTATTCTGTGCATCCCAGCTCTTTAAAAACTCGTCGGCCACGGTCAGGATTTCCTTCTTTGCATCGTCTCCCAGCAGCTTTGAAATCTCGATGTTCTTTCCAATCTCCGGGTAGCGCTGTGCGAAGTAGCTCAGCATCTTTCCCTGGAATTCCTTGATGCGCTTCGGCTCCACCGTCATCATCTTCTTGTTCAGTGCCGTCACCAGCGTGATCACCTGATCGGACAGCGACATTGGATGACCCAGTGGCTGCTTCAGAAGCTCCATCAGCACCTTACCCTGCGTGAGGAGATCCCGTGTGTTCTGATCCAGATCCGACGAGAACTGCGTGAAGACTGCCATCTCACGATACTGCGCGAGATCGATACGAAGAGAGCCGGATGCCTTCTTCATGGCCTTCGCCTGTGCGGCACCACCCACTCGAGATACGGACAGACCGACGTTCACGGCCGGACGCTGGCCCTCGAAGAAGAGGTTGCTCTCGAGGAAAATCTGACCATCAGTGATGGAGATGACATTGGTCGGAATATAGGCCGATACATCGCCATCCTGCGTTTCAATGATTGGAAGCGCGGTAATCGAACCGCCGCCAAGCTTCTCGCTGAGACGGCAGGAGCGCTCCAGAAGTCTCGAATGCAGATAGAAAACGTCGCCAGGGTACGCCTCACGTCCCGGTGCACGACCGAGCAGCAGTGAAAGTGCTCGATAGGCAACGGCGTGCTTGCTCAGGTCATCGTAAACGATCAGTACGTCCTGACCCTTGTACATGAAGTACTCTGCCAGGGAGGTCGCCGCATACGGTGCAATGTACTGAATCGGTGCCGGATCTGCTGCGGTTGCAGCCATGACGCAGGTATACTTCATGGCATCATGCTTCTTCAGCGTCTCCACAAGGGATGCCACCGTCGACTCCTTCTGTCCAATGGCGACATAGATACAGATACAGTTCTTGTCAGCCTGGTTCAGAATCGTATCCATGGCGATGGACGTCTTACCGGTCTGACGGTCGCCAATGATGAGCTCACGCTGTCCACGACCAATCGGGAACATGGAGTCAATGGCCAGAATACCGGTCTGCAGCGGCTCATTGACCGGCTGACGATCGATGATGCCAGGTGCCGGCTGTTCAATGGCACGGTACTCATCCTCATGGATCGGACCGAGCCCATCGATCGGCTCACCGAGGGCATTGACGACACGACCGAGGTATTCATTGGACACCGGTACACCGGCCATACGGCCTGTCCGCATGCCTCTGCTGCCCTCACCGAGGCCCGTCTCATCCCCGAAGAGGATGACACCGATCCGGTTCGCCTCAATGTTCTGCACCATGCCCTTCATGCCATTATCGAATTCAATGACTTCTCCATACATCGCATGGTCGAGGCCGTTCATGATGGCAATACCATCGCCGACGCTCTCAATGAAGCCAATCTCCTTCTTCTCGGCCTTCAGGTCGAAATTCGAAATGCCCTTCTGGAGAATCGTCAGAATATCGGCATCACTCGTAAGACTTGAGCGGGTATTTTTAATCTGCTCCAGGAACTGATTCCGACGGCCACTCGTCGACCAGTCGTACTGGTCATTGCCCACCTCCAGGATGAAGCCACCGCCTAAGGTTTTGTCCTCCTGCATTTCGAAATCGAAATGCTGGGTCTGATATTTATCAAATACGAACTTCTGAATGTTCAGGAGCTGCTTTTCGGACGGCTTCGTCACATAGCGAAGACGTACCTGCAGCTGACGGTTGGCGGCGGCGCGGATCTCACTGTACTTCTCGGCAATCTCCTGCCACATACCGAGAGAATTTTCCTGGCAGAGAAGCTTCAGGGTATCACGTACCTCGGTTGGGAACACACTGTCAATGATGGCGTTTCGCTTCTCGAGGGAAACCGTAGGATCGCTGAGCTCAGAAAGTGTTTCCGGCAGGACCTCAAAGATACGGGAGGTCGAGCTCATGACGCTTGGCGTCACCTGCAGCTGTATCAGACGTTCTGCAATCTCTCTTGCATTCTGCGTCATGGTTTATGCCTCCTTCGTAGCTGTCGGCTGCTGATCCTTACTGTCGTTCAGGAACTGATCATACAGCTGGCTGTCATTGGCGGCACTGTCATGCGAGGTTGCAATCTTATACGCGGCCTGTGCGACCAGTACGGCCATCTGCTGCTGCATCTCATGCTGCTTCGTTTCTGCATCCTTCTCCGCCTGGATCTTTGCATCCGCAAGGATCTTTTCAGCCTTCTTGTTTGCATTGTGAATGATCTCGTCGTATTCCTTGGACGCCTCAATCTTTGCCTTGTTGATGGTTTCCTGACGCTCACTCTCGATATTGTCCAGGCTTGCCTCATACTTCGCCTTCAGCTCTGCTGCTGCCTGATTGGTGGCCTCGGCATTCTGGAAGGACGCATTGATCTCGTTCTGACGCTTTGCGAGAATCTCGCGCACCGGCTTGAAGAGAAACTTCTTCATCAGAAAGGCCAGGAACAGCAGGTTGATCACGGTAAATAATAAATTGATATCTACTCTTAACATGGTAATTCTCCTGTCTGAACGGTTTTGTCTTGATAATCCTGCATCTTAATTCAGTGGATTTTCAATCAGCCCAGGAAGAAGATGCAGAGGATACCCAGTACGAAGCCGTAAATGGCAGTAGCCTCGGCGAGGGCACAACCAAGAAGCAGGATCTTCATGATCTTGCCGTCGGCCTCTGGCTGTCTTGCGATGGCCTCGGCGGCCTTACCTGTTGCAATACCGATGGAAAGACCTGCACCAATGCAGGCGAATGCTGCTAAACCAACACCAATTGCTGTAACGCTCATAATTGTTCTCCTTCTGTAAATACATGATGGCCTTCACGGAAGCAGGACGCCTTCGTGAAAGCGGTAAAAGTCTGTACTTCGTTGTCTTGCGTTCTGTGGAAGTCTCACTTCCCGGACGCCTGTGTACACGGAATGTCGTCCTATTCGACGGCATCCTGAATGTAGAGAGAGGTCAGGAATACGAAAACGTATGCCTGAATCAGTCCATCAAATATGTCAAAATAGAGACTGAAGATGGCCGGAATCGCGACCGGAACGACCATCTTGATCAGCTCCATGATAATGAATGCTCCAAGGACATTACCAAACAGTCGCATGCACAGGGACAGTGGTCGAATCACGATCTCAAGAACATTGATCGGTGCCACAATGGCCACCGGCTGAGCAAAGCTCTTGAGCCATCCCTTCGTGCCCTTCGCACGAATACCCGCAACCTCAATCATCACAATACTGATGAGGGAAAGGGCAATGGTGACATTGAGATCCTTGGTCGGCGGCTTCAGACCAAACAGGCCGATGACATTGGACACTCCGATGTAAAGCAGGATGACGGTGATCAGGGTGCCATACTGCTTTCCCTTCTCTCCAACCATTCCGTTAATGAAGTTGTCCAGCCAGGTGACAATCAGCTCTGCAACCTGCTGCCGCTTTCCAGGATTATGAACTTTCAGGTTCGATCCGAGATAAATGGACAGCGCCACGAGCACAGCCATGATCACCCAGGTGATGACGGTCGATTCGGCAATCTGAATTCCTCCGAACACAGGAATCGTGAATGCAGTTGCGACCTGCAGCTGTTCCTGGAGTTCCGAAGTAAATTGCTCCATTCTACTACCTCCATTTTAAATATGCTCCGTATTCAGTGCGGCCTTCGCTTTCTACAGAATGGCGCTTCAATGCGAATAAAAAAATCCCGTACCGACATCGGCCTACGGAATTTCTGTACGCGCATCGCTTCCTTCTGAGGGAAAGTGAAAACGGCTCTGATTACTTCGGATGCTATTATATTCCCGAAAAAAACATATTCAAGCCGTATTTTTTACATATTTAACATGTCATTTTGACTTAGATTGTTCATTCTGTTATATTTATCACAAGGACTGACATTTTTTTGGAGATTTTTTCCATAGACGGAACGCAGGATTTTTGCCACAGCGATTTTATGAAGGAGAACCCATGATTTCATACGATTATTATCGCATCTTTTATTATGTAGGAACCTATCGCAGCTTCACGCAGGCAGCCCGGATGCTCGGCTCCAATCAGCCGAACGTAAGCCGTGCCATGAACAGCCTGGAAGCCGACCTCGGCTGTAAGCTCATGCACCGTGGAAAACGTGGCATTACGCTCACGCAGGTGGGCCAGAAGCTCTATGAGCATGTTTCCATCGCCTATGAGCAGCTGAGCTATGGGGAGCAGGAGCTTCGAGAGGATATCAATATGGAAAGCGGTCATGTGACGATCGCAGCCTCTGAGAATGCCCTCCGTCTCGTCCTCCTCCCGGTGCTTCGGGATTTCAAAAAGCGCTTTCCGGAGATCAGCATCAGTATTTCGAATCACTCAACTCCACGCGCGCTGAAGGCGCTGCAGAACGGACTCGCGGACATTGCGCTCGTAACGACACCGCTTGCGCTCCATGGCACCTTTGCGATGGAGCCACTCTTCACCTTTAAGGAAATTCCCATTGTGGGGCCGGGTCTTCGTCATCTTGCGATGAAACCCATGTCGCTGCGGGAGCTCGATGAGTATCCGCTGATCAGCGTGGGGCGCGAGACGGGAACGCGCGAGCTCTATGTACAGTATTTTCTCAATCACCAGCTGAGCTTTTCTCCAGAGCTCGAGGCCTCTTCGACCGATCAGATTCTTCCCATGGTCGCCTATGATCTCGGCATTGGCTTTTATCCGGAGGAGCTCGCACGCGACGCCCTGATGCGTGGGGAGGTCTACCGGATCCAGCTCACGGACCCGCTGCCAGACCGCACGTTCTGCGCCGTCGTGGACAACACCCGCTCGCTCTCGACGGCTGCGGAGACACTGCTCCAGGAGTTCATCAAGCTCAAGCGCTGACGCAGCGCCGTGAAAGGACAGCAAAAGCCCCGGAGGGGTGCCGGAAGGTATCCAAACAGCTTCACATCAAAAGCTCCGGAGGCATACCGGACAGAAGGAATACGTAGCAATCGTTGCAAAATCAAAATCGGACCTTATAGAAACACTTGAAGATGATCCATGTGCCATAGGCACATGGATGCCCCCGGGCGGCGAGGCCGTTTTGCCACGTATGTGGCAAAAACAAACGACGATGCCTGCGCCGTAGGCGCACCTAATGGCATCGTCTCCTTAGAATAGTTTTTCCTCAGCACCCTCTGTCAAAGCTGAGTTTTCATCCAGAAAACTCAGCTATTGCAGAGGGTCTAGTGTTTCTTAAGGTCCGATTTTTTGATTTTACCGATTGCGGAGTACTGACTTCTGTCCGGTACGCCTCCGGAGCTTTTTCACGCGATGAGGAGGATACCTTCCGTCACCCCACGGGCGTCATCAGCTGAAGATTCTCCAGCCGGCGATGAAGTGGTTTGCCCACCAGGAGCCGAGCGAACGGTGAACGACACGGCCGTTTGAGGAGGATGCATCGATGACCGTTCCGCCACCGGCGCAGATGCCGACGTGACCGGAAACGACGATGATATCGCCCGCCTGCAGCTCATTGTACGATACGCGACGGAAACGTCCCGGATTTCTCCAGCCGGAGGAGGTCATATAGGATACGCCGACGCCTGCCTGATTGAGGCACCAGTAAACGAAGCCGGAGCAGTCGAAGCTGTTCGGTCCCTTGGAGCCCCATACGTATGGGCATCCGATCTTCGAGGATGCAATGGAGATCAGTGCCGATGCGGAGCCGGAAACGGTTGCGCCGCCGCCTGCATTGCCGCTCACCTGTGCACTGCTGCTGTTGTTCTTCTTGCTGCTCGAGCTGTTCTTGCTGGAGCTGCTGTTACTCTTATTGTTCTTACTGCTGGAGCTTGTCTTCGGCTTCGATTTCGCGCTTCCTGTATAGAAGAGGTACATCGTCTGAACACCGGCGGCACCATCCTGCGTGAGGCCATTCACCTTCTGGAAGTTTGCAACGGCTTCCTTCGTCACCTCACCATAATAGCCGGTAACATTGCTCTTATCGAGGTAGCCGTACTTCGCAAGATACTCCTGCAGGCTTCTTACAGAGTCTGACTGCTCACCGAGGCGCATCGCATATGGCATGGCATTCGGATTTTCGAGGGCTGCACGGGTATCCGGTCCGAGGTAGCCATCGACGATCTGGTCGTTTCGTGCCTGGAAGGCCTTGATGGCATTCTGTGTGGACTGTCCGAAATTACCATCCGCTTCGCCACTGAGATATCCGAGATTGATGAGGTACTGCTGGTACTTCTTGACAAGGTCTGACTGCTCACCGAGGGCGACAATATTGGCCTTGACCTCATCGGAATAGAGGAGGTTGTAGGTGGCCGATCCATACACGCCGTCTGCATTGAGTCCATTCTGGGACTGCAGCTTCTTCACAGCCTCCATCGTGGTCTCATCGTAGGTGCCATTGACATCGGAGGCATGGTACAGATAGCCCAAGTTGTACAGACGATACTGGGCATTTGTAACATCGGTGCCCTGGAAGCCGAGCTTCAATGCATAGTGCGGTGCACTGTCGCTCATGATCGCATCCCAGGTTTCCACACCACAGATGCCATCCTGGGTCATCCCGGCCTGTCGCTGGAAATACTTTACGGCCTGTGCGGTCGCATCTCCATAGTAGGTCGTCGGTTCATCGGCATCCATGAAGCCGAGATCCATGAGGCGCTGCTGAAGATCTGAAACAACCGAGTTGATGACACCAACCGTCAGGTTCACCGGTGCGAGATCCTCTGCAGAAGCATCGACGGTAACGCCCTCAATGGACGGGAGTACATTCGAATTGATCCCCAGTGCAGCGACCGCCTCTACGGACTGCGATTCCTCCGCTGTCGTCACCACAATTTCCGATTCTGTGGCCTCCTGTGTCGTTCCGATCTGCTGCTGACAGCCGGTCAGAAGCAGCATGCTCCCCGCCAGCATCAGCGCGGTCAGGCGCGTAAATGTTCGATTCAACATATGTTTTTTATAACCTTTCTACAGGACATCGTCTCGGGCAAGCAGAGCAAAGTCGATCGCACACGCGGATTCCAACGTTACTGTACAGCCCATCCATTTTAAGTCATTGTATTCTATAAAAGCTGATTATAGCATGCCGAGGGCCGCGTTCTTTTAAAATTCTCTTACGATATGGCGGTGTCGTTCTCACGCATTCCCTGCAGAAAAGCCCGGAGGAAACCTTCTGTGCATGGCGCATGGCTGGTTTCCTTCGGGCTTTTCAGGCAAAGAAAAATGCACCTTCAGGGACTTGAACCCTGGACAAACGGATTAAGAGTCCGCTGCTCTACCAACTGAGCTAAAGGTGCATTTGTCCGGTCGCTCTCACGACGCTCGTATAATATACAAAACGTACTCGGGATTGTCAACAGGTTTTTTGAAACTTTTTTATTTTTTTCGAGGCCTATTTTTTACACTGCGTTACTGTTCACTCACACTCAGACTTACGGGACGGCGAGCAGGTTCTCCACGATCGCACGAACAGTATAGCACAGAATGATTCAAACCTGGACCACCTATATACAATCATGTGTTTTTCAAAATCGTACATATGCTTTTTGGCTCAAAAAGGATGTTTAGCCTCTAAAAGTATATACGCAAGGGCTTTTCTGGAAATCATATATATAAAATTGCCTCCGCTGAGCTTAGAAATAAGCTGCACATATATACAATTTCTAAAAAGGACGCTTTGTATATATAAAACTCGGAAATTCACTCTAAATCCATCAAAATTTGTATATATGATTTTTAAAAAAGGCCATTCGTATATATCGTCATGGTCTTAACAAGTCGTAATGTAGAAAATTCTATATACGGAACACGTTTTTCAAAAATCATATATATTTCTCTCTGCACCACTGCTACGCTCTCAGCACCTTTACGCCTTCGGTGGTATTGCAATCAGCTTGAAAATCGGGTTGCCCTTCGCAGAAAACTTCTCCTCATATTCTGTCATGATGTTGCCCTCATTCATGGAGGCATCGTGATGAAGATCCCGTGTCACGGCGGTCAGCTGCCAGCCTGCCTCTGGAATGGATTCGAGTGAATAGTCGAAGAGGCCTTCATTGTCCGTCTTGAATTCGAGGTCGCCGTCCGACTTCAGGAACTGCTGATAGACCTTCATGAAGACCGGGCTCGTGAGTCGGCGGTTTGCCTGACGATCCTTCGGCCACGGATCGGAGAAATTCAGGTAGATGCGTGCCACCTCGCCTGCTTCAAATACATCCGCGAGAAGTCGCGCATCGATAGAGAGAAAGGTCAGGTTCTGAAGCGTTGCTCCCTCTGCCATCAGCGCTTCTCTCTTCTTCAGCGCCTTCAGGAGCACCGTATCATAGCGCTCGATGCCAATGTAATTGATGTCCGGATGCTGTAGTGCCATCTGCTCGATAAACTGGCCCTTGCCCATGCCAATCTCGACGTGAATCGGATGATCATTTCCAAAAAAGGCCTGCCACTGTCCCTTCTTCTGCTCTGGCTCATGCACCACAAAGGAGGACTTCGCTACATACTCCTCCGAGCCGGTAATGTGTCTTAATCTCATAATTCTTCACTTTCTGTTTCTTTGTTTCCTTCGTGGCAGAATGCTTCCGCCCGCAGGGGATCGCAGAGCTCCGCTCCACAATCGTACAATGCTTTCTGAATTTACATTTGTCGCAGTGTACCATACATTTTGAAGCGCCGCAAGCATGGCGGACGTGGGCGCCTTGCGCATGATCTGTTCACCTATGCGTGAACGCTCTCACCGGCATTGACAACGATGCTTTTCCCTTGAAGTGATTTTGGAAATTATGTATACTTTATGAAAGAAAAATACGTTGGATTTCCGGCGTTTAGACAGGTTTCCGTCAAGGAGGTTTTCTGATGCCAACACCAAGAGAAGCTAGTATCTGGGGCAAAATTCGTTCTGATTTAAATCAGTCACAGCAGGACATTTTAAACGGCCGTTATCAGGATGCCATGATTCTGAATCGTGACATTCTGAAAAGAATCGTCCGCATGCAGATCGATAAGGCCGTTCTTGTTTCCAATAATCTCGAAAACGATATCAACCAGTTATTTGAAAATCGTCTGATCACTCCCGCTACACGCGATCAGTATCATGCCATCCGCAGCTATGCAGAGCAGGCCGAGAGCGGTGCTGCGCCGACGGCGCAGGCGGCCAATGACTCCTTCGCGTTGCTGAAGGATGCACTGAGTGATTACGTCGATGCAAATGAAAAGCACCGCAGCAGCTCCTACGAGCCGCAGCGTTTTCAGTTTTCCAGCGGCTATACCGGACCAGGCGCCCGTACCGGGCAGGGGAGCGATGCCGCGCCGGAGGAGGCCGCCTGCACGGAAGCCCCTGTCTCCAGTGAAGCATCGGACGCTTCCGCGGACACCGCGGAGTCTACGGACGGCGTCCGTGCTGCCGCGCCGACGACTCGTCGTGCAAGCTACGATGCGAGCGGGGTCAACCTTCCATTAGGAAATACGCCACGCCGAAGCAGTACGGTCCGTCATACCTCGAATCGCACGAGCGGTCAGCGGCCAACGCGACCACTTCGTGATTCCGAGCGGGTTTCCAGCCGAAATGGAAACCGCCGTGCAGGCGCAGCACAGCGCACAACGAACAGCGCCGTCCGTCGGAACAGCACTAGTCCGAAAAAGCGGCAGAGCGCACAGACGAAGGAGCTGGACCTCTATTCCATCCTGAAGTATGCGATTCCGGTACTCTGCCTCGTGCTCTTCGTGATCCTGATTCGTGTCCTCATGAACGGCTCGAATGCATCCACGATTGAAACCACCCCGGCTGTAACGGAAGCCATGACAGAAACCGCCGCAGAGCTCGCACCAACCGTTCCGGAAACGACAGCTCCTGCAGAAACCGCAGCCGCGGTCTACATGACAACGACCGGCGTCAAGGTTCGTACCGAGCCGAATACTGACTGTCGTGTCCTCGATGTTCTGGATGCTGGCACCCAGGTCACCTACAAGGGTGAAGCCGACGGCTGGATCAACATCGACTACAACGGCCAGGACGGCTACATCAAGAGCGATTACGTACAGCCGGTCGCTGCTGAAACCGACGCTGCTGAAACGCCGGCTGCATAGTGAATTGTCAATCGAACGTTTCATGATAATATTCATTTGACATCTTTACCAGGCGGCACATGAACTACGCCAAACAGTTCCCGAAGGGACATGCACCGGAAGCCACACGGAGAGACCGTTGCAAAATCCAAATCGGACCTTGTAGAAGCACTTGAAGAATTTTCCTTAGCACCCTCTGACAACGGAGCGTTTTCATCAGGAAAACGCGACGATTGCAGAGGGTCTAGTGCTTCTTAAGGTCCGATTTGTGATTTTACCGGTCTCGCAGTATTGTGTTTCCGGTGTATGCCCCTTCGGGGCTGTTTTCTGATCGAGCGCTTCAGGAGCGGTGAAATGTCGATAGGGCGGGCTGGAACGCCATTTTTCCGTCCGAAATTGCATTGCATCTCAGAGTACGATATACTAATTGCGTTAAATTTTAGGATTTCATGGAGGTTTTCTATGCAGACAATTCTGGTATGCGATGACGATAAGCAGATCGTCGAGGCGATTTCCATCTACCTGACCGGTGAGGGCTTTCATGTTTTAAAGGCCTACGATGGCTATGATGTACTCGATCTGATGGAAAAGAACAAGGTGGACCTTCTCATCATCGATGTGATGATGCCAGGGCTTGATGGGGTGCACACCGTACTGAAGGTACGTGAAACGAGCTCCATTCCAATTATCATGCTTTCCGCGAAGGGCGAGGACAATGATAAGATCCTCGGGCTCAATGTGGGCGCCGACGATTACATCACGAAGCCATACAATCCGCTCGAGCTGGTGGCTCGCGTAAAATCCCAGCTCCGCCGTTACACACAGCTCGGCAACATTGGCGAAGCCCAGAGTGACAGCGTGTATACCTGTGGTGGGCTTGTTATGAACGATGACACAAAGGAGGTCACCGTCGATGGCAATCCGGTCAAGCTGACACCGATCGAGTATAATATTCTCCTGCTCCTCGTGAAGAACGCCGGTAAGGTCTTCTCCATCGATGACATCTACACCTCCATCTGGAACGAGCAGGCCATCGGTGCCGATAATACCGTAGCCGTGCATATCCGTCACATCCGTGAAAAGATCGAAATCAACCCACGCGAGCCGCGCTACCTGAAGGTTGTATGGGGTGTCGGATATAAGATTGAAAAGCAGGATGGCGATCGGTAAGGAAGGCTCGGCGAGGAATTCAGAATGAAAAAATATACAGCAGCGATCGTAAACGCCCTCGCTCTTCTTATGATACTCGCAAGCATTGGCATTCTCGTCTTCGGCGCCGCCGGGGGCAATGCACTCGAGTATGTGTCACAGCCGGATTATCTGGAGAGCAGCGCCTTCGAGAACCAGGCAAACCAGACGCTGACGGATATCTTTGATTACATTCAGCTCACGGACATCTTCGAAGAGGATGGAAAGCTGAATCTCAATCAGATCATCGCACAGGCCGATGTCGATGGCCAGAATGTCTCCTATTCACTGGACTATCTGATTCAGTATGGCCGCTCCATGGGCTACTATTTCGATACGAAAAATCAGCTTCGGGAGGATGGTGCCGCCACCGTCACAGAGGAAATGGATCGCCTGAAGCATCAGATCATCGTGCAGTACCGGGCCTATATGCCGAATTACCGGCAGCAGAATCCGACCGACGGGCAGATGTCGCTCGAGACCCTGACGAAGGAGGCCATGAGCTATCTTGCACGCTACTATGCTGTAAAGAACGAGTTTGATTCAGACCGCACGAACTTTTATTTCAATGTTTCCTACCAGAAGGGGACGGAGACCCGCGTGTATACCAATGCGCCGAGTCATACGGAGGAGGACATCCGTCAGCTTCCGAAGTTTGCCTATACGGATTCAAGCTCTCTGGAGGTCAGCAGTGATTTCCATGATCTGCCACAGGATCTGGTCATGCTGCTGCAGGCGAGAAGCCCCTATGGCGCGAACAGCCAGTATCGTTTCTCTGCCGGGATCGACACAAGCTTTCCTGTACAGGATGCCTTTTCCATGGCAGATCAGGAATACAATGAACGCCGTGGAAACAGTCTGCTGGGTCTTACGCTCCTCCTCACCTCCTGTCTTCTGTTCCTGGGAAGCCTCCTGCTGCTTGTCCTCTGGACTGGTCGCACGAAGGCGCTCGGGCGCGAGAAGGTTCACCTGTACGCCCTGGACCATTGTCCAATCGAGCTTCGCGTGCTGATGGGCGCACTCTGGGGCCTTCTGATGGCGCTGCTGACGCCGGCTTTTCTCGAGTCGCTCGAGGGCATACTTGGCGTGATCAATGACTGGGAGTTCTGGGAGTCCTGCATCCGCTTCTTTATGGATTACTGTGTAGCTCTTCCACTGACGCTCTCCATCGTACGAAGCTTTAAGGCCAGACGTCTGTGGACGGATTCTGTTCTCCGCGGCATCAGCGCGCTCTTCGGCCACTACATTCATGCAGCCGAGAAAACCTCTCCAAAGGTCTTCACCTATGTGCTTTTCGTACTGCCGAATCTGCTGGCCGTCGGGATGGTGATCGTCCTCTTCGTTCATTTCTTCGAGGCACAGAGCCTGCGCGCTTTTCTGACTGCACTCGGCATTCTCCTCATCCTGCTCGCCATTGACTTCTATGCATGGCGCATTTCCACAGGTCTCAGCCAGGCGGTCGATGAGCAGGTCAAGGCCGAGCGCCTGAAGGCGGACCTCATTACGAATGTTTCACATGATCTGAAGACCCCGCTCACCTCCATCATCAGCTACGTGGATCTCCTGAAGCGCGAAAACATTGACAATCCGAACGTGCAGGAATATCTTAAGGTCCTTGACCAGAAATCCACGCGTCTCAAGACCCTGACGGAGGATCTGGTGGAGGCCAGTAAGGCAAGCTCGGGCAATGTCAAGATCGACTTTGCCGACATTAATTACACGGAAATCGTCGAGCAGGCGCTCGGAGAGTTCGAGGATAAGACGCAGGCTGCAAAGCTCGAGATGGTGCTGCACTATCCAGAGCAGCCTGTCATGATCCGCGCCGATGGTCGTCATCTCTGGCGCGTCATTGAGAATCTGCTGAACAACTGCTGTAAATATGCACTCCGTGGCTCCCGTGTCTATGTGGATGTCACCGAGGATGCAGCGCATGGAACCGCAGCCTGCACAATAAAGAATATCTCTTCCCGTCCGCTGAATATCTCGCCTGAAGAGCTCACCGAGCGCTTCGTGCGTGGAGATGTCAGCCGTACGACCGAAGGCTCCGGCCTCGGCCTTTCGATTGCGAAGAGTCTCACGAAGCTTATGGATGGCGAGCTCGTCATTTCAATCGATGGGGACCTGTATAAGGCCGCCGTCGTGCTGAAAACAGCCGCCCGGGAAACAAATGAAGGATAAAAAACACGTACAACCGATACAGCGCTTCGCATGGCGAAGTCTTCTTATGCTGAGTGCCCTCACCGTGCTGTCTGCAGCGTTGCCTTCGGCGAGCTTCATGCCGACGGCAGACGCCCGCACGGAAGTCCGGCAGGACCGCTCGACCGCTGACCGAGACACAGCACCTCGCCGAAGCTCCGGCGGCGATCGACAGCACCTCTCCACCGCACTCGGAAGCATCCTGCAGCAGCCCCTTACGACGCTCGGACTTCTGCCCCTCACCGCCTATGCGGCGAGCTGGCCAACACCGAATTTTAGCGTTGAATCCGAGGGTGCCATTCTGATCGATGCCGATTCCGGCGCGGTGCTCTACGAAAAGAATGCAACGACCGCCTATTATCCGGCGTCCATCACAAAGGTGCTGACCGCCATCATTGTCCTCGAAAACTGTACGAATCTCGAGGACAAGGTGACCTTTTCCAATGCAGCCGTCAATACGAATCTCGAGGAGAACTCCACCGTCATCGGCGCCATCGCGGGTGACAAGCTCTCGGTGCGGGACTGCCTCTATGGGCTTCTGCTGCAGTCCGCGAATGACTGTGCCAATGCACTCGCCGAGTACATTGCCGGCTCCAACGAAAAATTTGCAGAGCTCATGAATCAGAAGGCGGCGGAGCTCGGCTGCGTAAATTCACATTTTGCAAATCCATCCGGTCTCAATAATCCAGAGCACTATACCTGTGCCGCAGATTATGCAAAGATCATGCAGTATGCGATTCAGAATGAGACCTTCCGGGCCATTGATGCAACGCAGGTCTACACACATGCACCGATCAGCAAGTATCCGAATGAGGATGCACCGGAAAATACGATTTATGCGCATCATCATATGATGCGTCGTTCCTTCTCCGAGTACTATCCGGGTGTCTTTGCCGGAAAGACAGGCTATACAACCCTCGCCGGAAACACCCTGGTTACGGCCTGTGAGCGGGATGGGATGACCCTCATCTGCGTCATTCTGAATGGTCATAATTCGCAGTACCGGGACACGAAGAATCTCTTTGATTTCGGCTATAACAGCTTTCAGTCGCTGTCCGTCGGGACCGCGGATGACAGCTTTCAGGAGCTCGCCTCCAACCTGAAGGTCGATGGCATTCCTCTCGTGAACACGCTCGAGTTCACGATCGATGATGGGGATCATGTGACACTTCCGAAATCCGAAAGCTTCGACAGCGTCACCCGAAGCCTGTCCTATGATCTTTCGGATCAGGAAAAGACGGAGGGGGCCTTTGCGCGGGTCGACTACAGCATGGACGGTCGAAGTCTCGGGAAGGCCTATGTTCGACTCACGGATGAAAGCGAGGAAAAGGCCGCCGCGGCACAGGATGCCGCCGTCATGGAATCGAAGGTACAGGAAACCATTCCAGAGACCATTCACCTTAGTGAGGGGACAGAAGCCGCCGCACAGCCGACGGTGGCTGGACAGCTGCCACAGGAAACGAGCGCACAGCATGCACCGATCGTGCTGAATCGTGAAAAGGGGCGGATCGAGCTGCCGAAGCCGATCCTTCGCGTGCTGGTGATTCTCGCAATCATCGCACTGATCGCAGGCCTCGTCTTCGGAATCTATTATCTCCTCGAGCGACGGGAGGAGTTCCTCCGTTCCCGTCGGCGGAAGCGCATGCTGAAGCATACGAGAGACCTCACAAGGGAGCAGAAGGCGCGCCGCGATATGATGCTGAACAGCCGGACCGGACGGCGAAAAAGGAAGAAATAACGCGCTTACGTATCTGAGAAGCTGAATCGATACGCATAAGGAGCCAAAAAAGGAATGCAGGATCGCCTGCATTCCTTTTTTATTCTGTCTCCAGTCGTCCCATGAGGGCCGTCCCATGCTCCCGAAGCCAGGTCTTCTGTTCCCGATAGCCTGGCAGCACCTGTTCCACCAGCGCCCAGAAGCGCGGGCCATGGTTCATCTCCAGTCGATGACAGAGCTCATGCACCACCACATAGTCGAGAACCTCCGGTGGTGCCTCCATAAGAAGGCAGTTGAAGTTGAGATTTCCCTTCATACTGCAGCTGCCCCAGCGGGTACGCTGATGCCGGATCGTGATGCGCCCATAGCTGACCTGAAGCTGTGCTGCATAAACGGCAACCCGCGTCGGGATGTAGCGTGCAGCCTGCGCTGTAAGCTTCCGAAGCTCCTCCATCGTGAGTGGCTGCACATTTTCTGCACTTTTACGCGCAGACTGGACCTGCTCCACATGGGTGCGGATCCAGTCACGATGCGCTGAAAGTATATGCTTGACTTCTTCGTCTGTCGTGTGCAAAGGGAGCTTAAGAATGATCTCTGCCTTCGGACTCACCGACATCACGATGGTGCGACGGCGGCTTCGCTCAATGTATACATTGAGCTGCCCGCCATCTGGAAGCGTATACCTCATCTTACTGAACGATAAACTTCTTCAGTGTCTTCTCTGCAACAGGAACATGCTCGCTGGCAAGCTTTAAGTTCAGGACCTTGCCAAGTCCCATATATAAAATACCCAGAAGTGATTTTGCATCTACTACACGAGAGCCCTGTACGAGATCCATATCAAACGGCATGCTGGTGGTCGCTGCAACAAATTCAGAAACTGCTTCGCGATCCTGTAACATAATGTTTAATGTGCTCATAATTCCTCCTACTTGAATCTCCGGGAGGAAACAGAAAAAACCTCCCCTACATCTTTTTGTTTTTCGGGATAATACCATCGAAAAAAAGGATTGTCATGAACAAAAAAGTCCAAAATTTGTATGTATATTTATACAGTTTGTGGCATTCTGCTGAACAAAAATTACATTTTGTGATCATTATTAAGACTTTGTAAATTTTTTGGATATTCTAACGAAAGCACGGAATTCTGCGGGTTTTTGTCGTTTTTTTGTCAAAAAGACGGATCTGATGATCTCCGACCTGGGGTCTGAAAATTTCCGACCTCTCTGTTTTCCTTTAGAGGCGACCCTGAAGTCCTTTATCGTCGCCTTCTGATCTCAGCTTCCTGTCTCTGGAGAGGCATTCCATTCGTATTTCAGATTGGAAGAGGACTTGAGAAATCGTGCAGGAACAGGTAAAATTTTCTATAGTTTGTGTCCACGCAGGACACATAAAAAAGAAGAAAGAAGGACAGAAACCTTTATGGATCATCGTACATTTGAGGAAGTCAATGCGCTCGTCGCTCGAAATCAGGCAGAGGGGGACGCGGCCGAAGCCGGTGCTGAACGCCACTCGGAAGCTTCGGTCCCTGCGGACAGCGAGACAGTTAAGAGCAATGCTTCCACCATGGATGCAGAAGCCCTCTCACAGGGATCAGATGCAAGCGACGTTACGACGGCCGCTCCAGTGAAGCCACCGGTTCAGGCGGGCGAATCCGCCCTCGCGACCTACCGTCGCAATGCGCAGAAATTCACCCTCATCGGCGGTGTTGGCTGTGCCTGTGGTCTTCTCGTTCTGCTCACGGTTCGAAAGCAGAACAGCCCACTCATGATTCTCGCCGCCCTCGTCATGCTGGGCGGTGCACTGATTCTCGTCACGGGTCTTTCAGCACTCCGCTCGGATGGCATGGTGCGTGCCTTCGCACAGGTCGCGGCCATGCAGCCAACGACGGCGCAGATGCAGGACCTCCTCGATGCCATGAAGAACGTCGGCTTCTCGGGTCTTGCGCCCGCTGTAAAGCAGCAGATTCTCACCGCCGTCTCCCGCTACCGCGGCTATGAGGGCTACGACGTGGCGCTCGCCGACCGAATCGAGGAGATCGCAACGCATGCACGGAAGCGCTCTGTGCTGTAAACGCGGTTTTCCAGAATGCGCGCCCCCCAGAACGGACAACACGGA
>ERZ808246.1193-NODE-1193-length-19282-cov-5.063921_pt1 | contig 19282 bp, 18 predicted proteins | sample MGYA00521083_ERZ808246 | MGnify/ENA primary metagenome ERZ808246 (study PRJEB31516, sample SAMN03275577) | gut metagenome | biome: mammalia-associated habitat; material: feces | host: Papio cynocephalus | place: Kenya | collected 2012-07-07 ... | reverse complement strand
ATCGTGTGCTGGGCGGCGGCATCGTGCTGGGTGGTGTGGTATTGCTGAGCGGTGAACCCGGCGTTGGCAAATCCACGATGCTGCTTCAATTATGTGGTGCCATTTCTAACCAGCACACCGTGCTGTATATCACCGGCGAAGAGTCTGTTCGTCAGGTCAAGCTGCGTGCAGCGCGTCTGAAGATACCGCAGGAGAATATTTTCCTTGCAGCAGAAAACGACGTGGATGAAATCTGCGGCCTGATTGAAAAGGAAAAGCCTGACCTTGTGGTCATCGACTCCATCCAGACCATGCGGTGTATGGATATTGCATCCTCGTCCGGTACGGTCAGTCAGGTAAAAGAAAGCGCCGCACGTCTGTTAGCCGTTGCCAAAAAGCAGGAAATCCCGATGTTCATCGTGGGCCACGTGAATAAAGACGGTGCCATTGCCGGCCCGAAAGTCATGGAGCATATCGTGGATACCGTCCTGTATTTTGAGGGCGATAAAATGCTGCCGTACCGCATTCTCCGCGCCGCAAAAAATCGCTATGGCTCCACCAATGAGCTTGGCATGTTTGATATGACGGGGCAGGGACTCACGGAGATCGAGAATCCTTCGCAAATGCTTCTGGAAGGCCGTCCGCTTGGAGTTTCGGGCAACTGCGTGGCCTGTACCATTGAGGGAAGCCGTCCCATTCTGAGTGAGATTCAGGCCCTTGCCACCAAAACAAACTTTCCGGCACCGCGCCGCGCCTGCAGCGGGTATGACTACAACCGCATGAATCTGCTGATTGCTGTGCTGGAAAAGCGTGCAGGCTATTTCTTTGGCAATCTGGATGTATATGTCAATATCGTCGGCGGCATTGCGCTGCGGGATACCGCCTGTGATCTCTCTGTCTGCCTGAGCATGGTCTCGTCTCTGCTGGATCGGCCTGTCAGCGATAAGTTGATCGCCATCGGTGAGGTTGGCCTCGGCGGTGAGGTACGCAGCGTTCCCAATCTGGAACAGCGCCTGCACGAAGCAGAGCGCATTGGTTTTGAGCGTGCCGTGATCCCAAAGCACAGCCTGAACCACCTGAATCCGGCGGACTATCCGGGGATGCAGCTGATTGGTGCAGCCTATATCAGCGATGCCATCAATGCACTGAAAACAGATCGTTTGTAAGAGGCCTTTATGTCGATATATCTGAACGAAAAAGATCCCGGTAAGCATCCTCCCTTTGATGACGCTGCACCGGATATCGTAAATTATGTCCGCTATCTGGAAGTGATCGCAGGCAAAAGTGCTAATACAGCATTCAGCTATTACTGTGACCTGCGCAGTTTCAGCCGTTTTATGAAGCGTCGGCGCGGGCTGGTTCCTGCGAACTGTGATATTAAAAAGGTGGACCCCAAAGGTCTGGATACCGCTTTCTGGGCAAGCGTTACGAAAGAAGACATCTACGAATATCTGTATTTTTTGAACAGCGAATGCAGAAACAAAAAGTCTTCCACTGCGCGGCGTCTGGCCAGTCTGCATGGCTTTTATGATTACCTGGTCAATCAGGTCAATAAGCTGGAACAAGACCCAACAGCTGCCATTCATCCGCCAAAACAGGATAAAGTTTTGCCAAAGTATCTGACAGCAGAGCAGTCCATGGAGCTATTGGAAAGCACTCAGACGCAGAGCGACTTTCCGGAACGCGATTACTGCATGGTCGTGCTGTTCCTGAACTGCGGAATGCGCCTTTCAGAGCTGGTAGGCATGGATCTGGACGATATCGATCTGGAAAACCGTCAGATACGTCTGTTTGGCAAAGGCCATAAGGAGCGCATGGTTTATCTGAATGATGCCTGTGTCGAGGCTCTGCAATTGTATTTGCATAAGCGTAATACAATGGAAGGTATTCTCCCACAGGAAAAAGCAGTGTTTATTACCCGGCGGCGCAAAGAGCGCATTTCCAACCGCAGGGTAGAACAGCTTGTGACCGGAGCCATGAAAGCTGCCGGCCTGAAAGGTTTCTCTACCCATAAGCTGCGCCACACTGCCGCTACGTTGATGTATCAGACCGGCAACGTGGATATCCTGACCCTCAAGCAGCTTTTGGGTCACAGTAATGTTTCTACCACCCAAATTTATACGCACCTACAGGAATTTCAGGTACGCACTGCTATTGAGGAAAACCCTCTTGGAAAAGTCACCCGCAAAGGTTCTATGAAGAAAATCTTGGATACAACGGAATCAGAGGCAGGGGAGAGCGAAAAAGAAACCGACGAAAATTCGTCTGTTTCTGATCCAATGGAAGCTTTTGAAGGTGCCGCACAGGATGGTTTCCGGGCCGATATTTCAGGGATGATAGACGATGATGATGCCGGAACAACATAACGCTCTGCAAGCTAAGCACCAGTCATGCCATCAACCAAAGCCTGGCACCGAATTTTCTGCATAATATAAATTTTTAAGTAAGTTTTTGAAAATACAGCTGTGTGGAGCCTAGTCAAACGGTACCATGCAGCTGTAATGTTTATAGATCAGATTATATTGAAACCATAAAGCATTTACTTCAAAGCTATAAATGCACTTCGGTCAAACAGTTGCGTTGAAAGCGGAAAAAGGTTTTGCAAGAAACAAATCGTATATAAGAGGCCACATAATATAAATCTGCAGAAAACAAAACAGAAGCGATAAAATGAAGCAAAAAATTTGAAAAAGGCGTAACCTGTAAAAGCACCAGAATTTGAGCCCAAAACCAGCCAAGGCCATAAAAGGCCGAAATTTGGGAAAAGTGGCTTTTCTCGCTCCCCTAAATTTCGCATAACGTGCATTATACGAAATATTATATTATAAAAAATAAGGAGTCTTCTCCCTCATTCCGTTAAGGTTCGAAGACTCCTATTCTCTGCACTTGTCCCAGCAAATAATACTATCTCTTTTTTCTTTTGGCGATTCAATATTTATGTTTCAAAATCGCATCGAGATTTTGTGTTCAAAAAATCACTCCGCCAACGGCTGTGTTCCGAAATATTCACAGATTGCCTCATAGTAAGCCCGCGCCACTTTTTTGCATCCGTCTTCACTGCCAAACTGTGCGACATCTGTCTCGCTGGTCACAAAGCACTGTTCTGCCAATACCGCTGGACAGTTTACGTCTTCCAGCAACGTAAAACTGCGTTCTTCCCGCACTTCGGTGTGGGTGCTCTCCACAAGCTGTTTCTGATCATTTTCCAGATAATAGATGTAGCGCACTCCTCCTCGCCCACGCAAGGATGCTCCAGCTGCCTGCATTTTCTTCGCCAGCAGCTGAGCAAAATAAAAGCTCTCGTTGTGCCAGGTTCGCCCGGGTACGGACGGATAGCATTCAAAGCCGGAAGCCGATGAACCATTCGCTGCAGAGTTTCCGTGAACGGAAATCAACAATTGTGGAGCTTGTTCATTTGCCCGGGCAGCGCGTTGCGCTGGTGTAGCGGTTTCATCATAGTCTTCCCGCGTTTGCAACGGAATGTAATTGGAGTCCTGCTCCAGCCAGCTTACCAGTGCCGATGCGGTGGTTGCTGTCATCGCTTTTTCTTCGATAACTCCCCTTGCACCGGGATCTGTCCCCCCATGGCCGGCATCCACCACCACACGATACGGCGGGTCGCCTATCTGCGGGTGAAATTCCTCTCCGGCTATACTTTCTGCAGGCCGAGATACCTGCAGCTCAAGCGCTGCATGCCACAATGAAATACCAAGCCAGACTGCGGCCACACAGAAAGCCAGAAGCAATACATTTCTTATGGTGTGGACAGGAGTTTTCTTTTTTCGGCCTTTTTTGCGGATGCTTTTTGCATGACGTCCTGCCATTTACTTTCACTTCCATATATCATATGTGTCTTCATAAATCATTCTTCATGATATGATACGGTTTACCTAGGTAGTTCCCTTCAAATCAAGAAAAAGCTACCCAGTGTTTTTTCTGGATAGCTTTTCTGCAAAATTATTTTAGTTCAACCACAGTTACACCGCTTTCGCCCTCGCCGTAACGGCCCAGACGGAAACTTTTGACCATGCGGTTTTCTCGCAGATGCTTATGGATCGCCGTGCGCAGAGCGCCGGTACCATTGCCGTGGATCAGATAGACCACCGTCTGACCGTTCAGAATTGCACGATCAATAAAGGAATCCACTTCCGGCAGGGCCTCGTCTACTGTCAAGCCCAGCAGATTGCACTCCATTTTTGCAGAACGCTGCACACGCTCTACCCTTCCGTTCGGGCGGTTTGCATCACCAGTCAGGCGTGAATAGCGCTGTTGTGCCTTTGTCTGCGACTTTTTCTCCTGAATAAGCTTTTCCGGCTGCTTCAGGCCCTTGAGGGGAACTTTCGTCTTAATGATACCCGCACGAACCAGAACATCTCCATTTTTGTCCGGTAAGGCCAGTACAGTAGCAAGCTGGTTCAGCTCTGCAATACAGACCTCCTGCCCTACCTTGACTTCTTTCAGCGGCACAAATTCCTTAATGGGATTATGCACCACCTCTGTGCCCATAAACAGCTTTTCCGATTCTTTCTTGGCAATCTCGCGTGCACGCTGAGCTTTTTGCTGAGTGCTCATACGCTCGTCCTTCTGCAGCTGGCGCAGTTCATCCGTCAGTGCATAGGCCTTGCTTTCCACCTGCTGAGCCAGTGCACGAGCCTTGGCACGGGCAGCCTCCAGCTCGTTTTCGCCCTGTCGGATCAGTTCATCGCGCTTTTTCTGTGCAGCCTCCAACTGGTGGGAAGCCTCATTCTTCAGCTCTTCCACCTCATCCTGACTTTCCTTCAACTGCAGCTTTAAATCATCCAGCTGCCCCAGAACCGCATCCAGACGCTTATCCTCCGCCGAAAGATGCTGCTGCGCTGCTTCAATAACACGCTCCGGAATACCAAGCTTTTCACTAATAAGGAACGCATTGGACTTGCCCGGCACGCCGACACTCAGTTTATAAGTCGGGCGCAGGGTCTCCAGATCAAACTCGCAGCTTGCGTTGACAACGCCCCTGGTTTCCAGTGCGAACACTTTCAGCTCTGCATAGTGGGTCGTTGCCATCAGCAGCACACCACGGCGGCGCAGTTCCTCAATGATGGCAACAGCCAGTGCAGCGCCCTCTGCGGGGTCAGTACCAGCGCCCAGCTCGTCCAGCAGCACGAGTGTGTGCGGCATGGCAAGCTCCAGAATGCCGGTGATCTTTTTCATGTGGCCGGAGAAGGTGGAAAGGCTCTGTTCAATGCTCTGCTCGTCGCCAATGTCTACCAGAAATTCATCAAAGACGCAGATTTCACTGCGCTCGTCTGCCGGGATCAGAAAACCACACTGCGCCATAGCGCACAGCAGACCAGCCGTTTTCAGTGTGACCGTTTTACCACCAGTATTTGGGCCGGTAATGATGAGAGAATCATAATCTCTGCCCAGTGCAATATCCACCGGGACACACTTTTTCGGGTCGATCAGCGGATGACGTGCACGGATCAGCGAGAAGGAATTGTCCGTACGCACAACTGGTTTAAAGGCTTTGAGATCCAGTGCCAGACGTGCCTTCGCCAGGAGAACGTCAATCTCCAGCATTGCTTTATAGCTGTACTGGAACTGCGGCTCAATTGCCGCCACCTGTGCTGTAAAGGCCACCAGAATCCGCTCGATCTCCTGTGCCTCCTGTGCACGGTACTGCAGAATACGGGCATTTGCTTCCACAACGGCCTGCGGCTCCACAAAGACTGTAGCACCGGTAGACGATACATCGTGGATAATACCGCTCACTTCGCCACGATATTCGCTTTTGACCGGCACGACATACCGGCCATTGCGCATGGAAACAACACTCTCCTGCAGATATTTGGAGGTATCCATGTTGCGGACCATGCTTTCCAAACGGTCACGGATGCTGTTCTCCGTTGCACGAATCTTTTTGCGCAGATCGTTCAGCGTATGGGATGCTGTATCAGCCATGGCATCCGGCGCAAGGATTGCACTGGAGATCTGCTGTTCCAGACCCGGCTGTGGTGCCAGTGCATAGAATAAATCGTCTGTAGGCAGAGCATCGTGCTCCGATGCCCCATACCAGCTGCTCAGGTTCTGAAAATTGCGCAGTGCACCTGCCACCATAAGCAGTTCGCCCATAGACAGTACACCGCCCTTGACGGCACGGGCTGCCAGCTGGCTGACATTTTCCACACCGCCAAAACGGGGTGAACCGTTTTTAATCAGCAATGTGTTGATGGCGTCAGTCTGCTCAAGAGCATAGCGAACCTCGTCCGGGTCACACTGCGGCTCAATGGCAAGCAGCATTTCACGGGCTTCCTTACACACACAGCCTTCTGCCGCACGGGCAATGATCTTATCAAGTTCCAGTGTTTTTAAGTAACTAATTTCCATAGATTTCCTTTTTGGTCAGGGCAGAACGGACTTTAAAAAATCGTAGCTTTTCAGCGGCTTATCCAGATGCACCAGTGCATAGCGCTCTGCTACCGCTGACAGCTTTTCCAGACTGCCCAAAGAGATTTTGAATGCAAATATTTTTTTGTCGTCCACAAGGCAGATATGCCGCAACGCATACAGCGCGCCCTGATCCAGATTGCAGGATTTTCCCGCTTTGGCCGCGCAGTCTGCGCACAGGAGATGCCCTTCCTGTACATCCAGATAAAAAGCATCTCCATCATAGATGCCGCAGTCAAGGCAGCAGACGATCTGCGGCATAAAGCCGCACTCGCTCATGGTGCGTAGCTCAAAAATAGCCTTGACGACCCGAAGATCCGCCTTATTCTCACTGATCATGTACAGGCAGTTCAGCAGCAGTCGGAGCTCCCGTTCTGCTTCCTGCCCGGTAGGCGAAAGAGACGATGCCAGTTCCGCCAGATACATGGCAAGGCTCATACCTTCAATGGTATTGGAGATACCATGAAAGACATTTTTCACCGATGCTTCCCGCACCGTATACATATTGCGCCCCGGCACAAGGGTAAACTCTGAATAACAGAACAGCCCACACGCGCTGAACAGTCTGCTTTTCAGCCGCAGACTGCTTTGAGCCGAAGCCGAGATCACCCCGAGTTCCGGTGTCAGAATGGTCAAGATCCGATCTGATTCTTTATAGCGGGTCTCTTTCAGCACCAGACCCGGTGTCACAAAGGTTTCCATCTTCCGTGTCTCCCGCCGGAGCATTTTCCGGCTGTGCCTGCTGCTTATAATCAAGATAGCGGAGAATATTCCCCGTACCGGCAAATGCCTGCCAGTTTGCCTGTGCATCCATATGCAACACCTCTTTCCCCTGTTTTTCTCGGGTTAGTGTCAGCTTTATTCTACCACCTCATACAAGGGAAATCTGTCCTGCTTTGGAAGAAATCAGCGATTATTATTGTTCTGCTTGAAGCCAAAGTTATTCAGCAAAAATTCGTTGTCCCGCCAGTCCGACTTGACCTTGACCCAGCACTGCAGATTGACACGGCAGCCAAGGAACTCTTCACAGTCAGCGCGTGCAGCACTGGCAATTTTCTTGAGCATTGCGCCGCCCCTGCCAATGACCATACCCTTGTGGCTCTCACGTTCGCAGTAGATGTTCACATCAATGTCGATCAGGTCAGTGCCCGGACGTTCTTTAAAGCGTTCCACCACAACGGCAATGCCATGCGGAATCTCATCACGCATAAAGAGCAGAGCTTTTTCGCGGATGACCTCAGCCACCAGCTCCTTTTCCGGCATATCGGTATAGGCGTCGTCGTCAAAATAATGCGGGCCTTCCACTGCATAGCGGCTCAGCGCATCAAACAGGACTTCACACCCGTCATTATCGCGGACACTGATGGTATAGATATCATCAAACACGCCCAGCGCCTTGAGTTCTTCTCTGCGGGCTTCCAGATCTGCAGGCTCCTTGACCAGATCCGTTTTATTGATGACTGCAATGGCCGGGCCGCCGCTGCTGCGCAGCATATCGACCAAAACCATCTCCGACTCATTCAGCGCGCCATAAGGCTCAAACAGCATCATGGAAACATCCACGTCTGCAATAGAGTCGCTGGCAGTCTTGTCCATCCGCTTGCCCAGTTTATTGCGGGCTTTGTGTACACCGGGAGTATCCAGCAGCACATACTGCAGCGGCCCACGAGTGATAACGCCGGTGATGCGGGTGCGGGTAGTCTGCGGCTTGGAGGTAACGATAGCCACCTTTTCGCCTACCAGAAGATTGGTCAGGCTGGACTTGCCCACATTGGGGCGGCCGATCACGGCAACAAAAACGGAAGAGGTATCATAATGGCTCTGAATGGGTGTAGCGTTACTCAAAATCTAGCTCCTGTCTATTCTGTGCGGCATCCGCACGATAATCTTCAAGTTTCTTTTTATTCAGTGTAGCTGACAGTGCGGGGCAGGCCCAGCTGCAGCAGAACGGCTTCTTCTTTTTCGCGCATACGCATAGCCTCAAGGCCGCCATTCTCGTGGTCATAGCCCAGCAGGTGCAGCATGGAGTGCACGGTTAGGAAAGCGACCTCGCGCTGCAGCGGATGACCGTAAAGATTTGCCTGCTCCAGTGCACGCTCCATGCTGATAACGATATCGCCCAGCATCATACAGCCGTTGTTTTCGTCAATATCATACTTGCCGTTCTCGCCCAGAGGAAAACTGAGCACATCAGTAGGCATCGGTTTATTGCGATACTGATTGTTCAGTTCAGCGATAGCAGCGTTATCCACAAAGGTAACACTGATCTCTGCTGGGGCATCAAAATGCTCATATTCCAGCACTGCATTGCAGGCGCGGCGGATCAGGATGCGCAGGCCCGAGGGAACCTTCACGGCCTTCTGGGAATTGGTGATCAAAACTTTATTGGACATAAATCAGTCCACTCCTTTCTGTTTTCTCCTATATTTATCAACGATTGTTTTTTCGATTATTTTATTTTGATTATTTTATTTTTCGGGGTGTGCGGCCTTTTCATATGCCTTGATGATCTCCTGCACCAGGCGGTGGCGCACCACATCTTTTTCTGTAAAGTAGCACTGTGCAATGCCATTGACATTTTTCAGCACGTGCAGCGCATCTACAAGGCCGCTGCGGGTGCGTTCCGGCAGGTCGATCTGGGTCACATCGCCGGTAACGACCACCTTGGAGCCGACACCCATGCGGGTAAGGAACATCTTCATCTGCTCCGGTGTTGTATTCTGTGCCTCGTCCAGAATGATAAAGGAATCATCCAACGTGCGGCCACGCATATATGCAAGCGGTGCCACCTCAATGATCTGCTTTTCCACAAGGCGCTCGTATGTCTCGGCGCCCAGCATGTCAAACAGGCCATCATACAGCGGGCGCAGATAAGGATCTACTTTCTGCTGCAGGTCACCGGGCAGAAAACCCAGCTTCTCGCCCGCTTCCACTGCCGGGCGGGTCAGCACGATGCGGGAAACATCCTTTGCCTTAAAAGCTTTGACCGCCATGGCAACGGCAAGGTAAGTCTTACCCGTACCTGCCGGGCCTACACCAAATGTGATGGCATTGCTGCGGATTGCATTCAAGTATTCCTTCTGACCCAATGTTTTGGGGCGGATGGGTCTTCCCTTAACGGTAACCGTCACAAAATCCTCGGTCAGTTCCCTCACCCGCTTTTCTGCACCATCATGCGCAAGGCTGATGCAGTAGCGTACTGTCTGATCTTCCAGTGGGGTATGATTTTCGATCAGGAGCAGCATTCCCTCCACCGCACGATTTGCTGCAGCCACATTTGCTGGCTCGCCGGAAAGCCGGAGCTGCGTGCCGCGGCAGACCGCCGTGACCGAAAACTCATTTTCCAGCAGGCGGATATTCCGGTCGCAGTTGCCAAAAACAGCTGCGGCGACCTCTACACTATCCAGCTCAATATTCTTTTCTGCCATGTGCCCCTCCTGAAAAGACCTAGTATAACGCTTCTATTGTACCACCAAAACATCAATTAGAAAACTATGAAAATTGCACAAAATATTTTTTCGTACACCCAGCGCTTTTTCCATACAAGTGGAACAGCGCTATGGACCAGTCTGCATCCATGGCAAGAAAGGATTTCTGGGAGAGGAGCGTCTTTTGCACGGATAAATTGCGCTGCAGCGTTGTCAAGAGTTCCATAAGAGAAAAAGGCAGTAAATCTTTGGGCAAAACAGCAATGGCAAATCTGCTTTCTCCGTGCTACAATAACAAGCGTTGTGCGCTTATCACTGCCAAGTGTGAAAAGGAGAGAATGGACAATGGAACAATGTTATCTAATGCCCGGACAGGAGCGCTGTGAAAGCTTCAAGGATGCGAATGGTTTTCCCCGTGTCCATTACTCTTATTGCTCCATGCGCGGTGCATTTTTTGATTGCGAGAGTCGCAGTCTGGAAGAAGCCCAGCGTCTTTGCGAGGACTGGCTCGTTGGTCAGGATCGCTGCTACCACAACTGAGCAATTGAACATAATAACAAAAGAAAGCCTCTGCTTCCCTGTCAGCAATACCGCCGGGAAGCGGAGGTTTTCTTCTATATGGTTATTTCCACAACTGTGCGCAGACAAGCTCCAATACGCTGCCTGCAATACAGCGCGCCTTATCTGAGATCAGGAAGCAATTGGAGAGTTCTTCTTTCCGGGGGTCCACATCTGCCACTTTAAAGCCGGGCGTCACCGGGTATCCACTGCGCAGCAGTCCACGCAAAATGCCGGTGATCTGCGTTGTTACTGGTGCTTTCGTTCCATCTTCCCGCTCGATCTGGGCAATCGTCTCTCCTGTTTCTACGATATCGCCGATCTTGCAGACGTTCACAAAGGTTCCCTTTGCCTGTGCATGAATAACACGCTCTTTGCCGTAGCCGCCGATCACGCCGGGCACACCCGTGTTGGGAATAGCTGTTCCTTCCCGGATGATACGTCCAAGCCGATGCCCGCGCTTCGTTTCCACTATAGCGTCCACATCTACGCCTGCAGTAAAACCGGGACCCAGCGCAATGACCAGCGGAGCCATATCACAGTTGGTGCCGAGATTTTTCTTTGCGAGAATGGCATCCACAACGATCTCCGGCCTTGCCTGGGAAATACTTCTTCCCTCTGGGTCTACCAGAACCGGAACAGCGTTTTCCGCCCAGACAGCATTGGCCTGCGCCAGCGTATCAATGCGCACGGCACGGAGATTTTCTACGGTCGTCTCGCCTTTATAGACGGCTTCGCATAAAGCGACCTGCCGTCGGATGGCTGCCGGATGTTCCGCTTCCAGAACCAGCACACGCAGCCCGGCAGACCACAAACGGTGGATCGTGCCGGTAGCAAGGTCTCCACCGCCGCGGACAATGATCAGGTTTTCTTTTTTCATCTCAATTCCTCTCCGGGTCCCAAAAGCTTCAGAAAAAGCTCCATGGAGCCACCGCAGGCAGCAAGCGCCGCATCATCGTTTTTGCCGTCTGTTGAAAAGCTGACGACCCGCTGTTCAGGAGCCTTTCCCCCCAGCATTTCCCGTGCTGCAAGGATGGTACGATGTTCCATGATGCCGCCGCCCACACTGCCTGTGATGGATCCATCCTGCCGGATCAGCATTTTAGAACCAACTTCCCGCGGGGTAGAACCGTGGCGTGCTATGATAACAGCCAGAACCGCTTTTTCTCTTGACGCATCCGCGTTCTCCATAGCGCGCAGAAGTGCGGGCGAAAAGCCCTCGGTCTGGGGGCGCGCATTTTTAATGGAGATGATCTGTGCCAGAATGGAAAGTGCGATCTCTTCTGCAGTCTGGGAGCCGATGGGCAGGCCGATGGGCGCATGCAGAGCTTCTACCCGTTCTGCATCTATTCCCTGTTTCAGAAGTTGGCGGCGCACCAGAGTGGCGCGACTCCGGCTTCCCATCATACCAACATAGGCCGCAGTTTTTTTTAAAATTTGTTTCAGGCAGACCACATCAAATGCGTGGGCACGGGTCACAACAATAAAATATGTTTCTGCACCACCGGGCACCTGTGCCAGTGCTTCTTCAAACGGTTTGCAGAGCACCGTATCGGCTCCGGCTTCCTGAAGCTTTTGTGCATATTCTTCGCGGTCGTCCATTGCAAGCACCGGCAGGCCCAGCAGCTTTGCAAAACGCACCACTGCCGCAGCCACATGCCCGCCGCCGCAGACAACCAGCTGCGGCACCGCACCAAACCGCTCTGCAAATACACGGTTTTCTCCTATCTGCAGAACACCGGTCGCGGTGCAGTTCTGCACTGCCGGAATATTCTGCAACAGAACGCCGTCTGCACCCGTATGCCATACCGGTGCACCGCCGCACAAAAGCAGCTGACTGCCGGCAGACTCACCATTCAGAATGCTTACCATCGTGCAGCCATTTTCCGCATGAATGCTCTGAAGCACTTTATAAAGCGGCATTTCACCCATGATGCTCTCTCCTGTTCTTTACTGTTCCACGGCAGCCGCCTTATCGTAGCGGGCCGGATCCAGTTTATGCTGCCACTGTTCAAAGTCTTCCGGCAGCATCCGCCATGCAAGGCCGCAGCCTGCCGAGAGTTCTCTTGGCAAGGGTATCAGCCGCCCCGGCACATTGGCAGTAAGGCACTGCTTCTCCCACTCCATCGCCTCCAGCGTTGTGCGGAAGGAAAGCACGATATAAGTTCTTCGTTTCCGCATTTAAGCCTCCTGTGCAAGCTCCTGCACCGCGCGTGCCGCCTGTACAATTTCCTGTTCTGTATTGAAATGAGAAAAGCTGAAACGTACCACGCCCTGTTCCGCTGTCCCAAGGGCTTCATGCATCAGAGGTGCGCAGTGAGCCCCGGCACGCACACAGACATCATAATCTTCCCAGAGGATATCTGCCACCCTCGCAGAATCTTCGTCTCCGATATTCAGCGAGACAATGGGTGCACGTACTGCCATAGTCAAATCGCCGTATACCGTCACATTCCGGATATGACAAATCGACTCATAGAAAAGCTTAGCCAGTGCAGTTTCTCTGCGGTGCAGATTTTCAACATCCTGTTCAAGAAGCCATTCCACCCCGGCACACAGCCCCGCAATACCTGGGACATTCAGTGTGCCGGCTTCCAGTGCGGTTGGCATTTGTGTCGGGTGACGCTCGTCAAAACTATGCACACCGCTGCCGCCTACGACCAGTGGACGAATGGCAAGCCCCGGGCGGACATAAAGCCCGCCTGTTCCCTGAGGTCCAAGCAGAGCCTTGTGTCCGGTAAAACACAGCACATCCACTCCAAGTGCCTGCATATCCATGGGCAGTTCACCGGCAGTCTGAGCAGCATCCACAATCAGAAGCAGGCCATTACGGTGTGCAAATTCCGCGGCACGGGTGAGGTCTGTTGCATTTCCCGTGACATTGGAAGCTCCGGTCACTACGAGTGCGCGGGTAGAAGGGCGCAAAAAGTGCTCCCACTGTTCATACCTCAACTGTCCTTTTTCGTCCACATCCGTAAAGCTGAGCTGTACGCCCTGTTCCCGCAGGCGATAAAGCGGCCGAAGGACAGAATTATGCTCACAGACCGTTGTAATGATATGATCTCCCGGCACAAACAGGCCGCTCAGCGCGATGTTCAAAGCTTCCGTTGCATTGGCCGCAAAAGCAATACAGGACGGGTCCGGTGCGTTCAGGAGCTTTGTCACTGCACACCGCGCCGCATAGACAAGGCGGCCGGCGTGCAGTGTCGGTTCATGAGCGCCGCGTCCCGGATTGCCTGCAGTGCGCAGCGCGTCCAGCATAGCCTGTTCTACCCGCGGCGGTTTTTGCAGAGTTGTGGCAGCGTTATCAAGGTAGATCACGGCTTCACCACATTGCCTGCCTGAGTCAGTTTCTCCACGATGGTATACATATTGGTCACGCTGCCGACTGCCAGCTTTTCAGTCAGTCCGTAGAAGTTCAGACAGGTGCCGCAGGTCATGATCTCCACGCCCTGTGCCTCCAGAGCCTTGAGGTCTTCCAGCATGGGTGAGCCCTCACAGGTCAGGGACGCACCGCCGTTATAAAACAGTATCGTTTTGGGCAGTTCATCCTGCTGCGTGAGTGCAAACACAAAAGCCTTGAGCAATGTTTTTCCCAGCTCTTCTGCGCCCACACCCATTTTACCCGAACCGATTGCTACCACCGTATCCGTACGAGCATCCGGTGCACAGGCCGGAGTCTCTTCGGCAGGTGCTTCAGCAGTTTCGCCAATCGTAAACAGCACACGGTATTCGTGCTCGGCAAGCTTTTCTGCGCTGTACTGATAACCCTTCTGCTGAGCCATCTTGGTCAGGTTTTGCACAGCAATCTCGTTATCCACGAGAACTTCCACCTGACCGGCACCTTTCAGCTCCGAAATCGCTTTCTTTGCCTTTACAACCGGCAGCGGGCATGCATCACCACGAGCATCAACATTCACCATCATCGTTTTTTCTCCGCATTCTCTTAATATTTTACAGTGATTTCTTTTTCAGTCTGCGGGATGATCTCTCCCACGATTTTTGCAGGCAGACCATTCGATTGCAATTCCGCTTCCAGTGCAGCTGCGTCTTCGGGTGAAACTGCCAGCAGCAGGCCACCGGAGGTCTGCGGGTCAAATAAAACTTCCTCCATTGCAAACGGAACTTTTTCAAACGTGACATATGGTCCGGTGTGATTCCGATTGCGCTGCCCGGCGGCGGTGTAGAGGAAATCATCCGCGGCTTTTTCTGCGCCCGGCAGAACCGGAACAGCATGTGCGTCAATGATACAGGAAAGCTTTCCGCCCATCATTTCGTGCAGATGGCCCAGAAAACTGAAACCTGTAACGTCAGTAGCGGCATGGACAGTATACTTCCGGCTGATTTCCGCCGCCGTCTTATTCAGCATGGTCATGGAGGCAATTGCTCCTGCCATATGCTCCGGATCTGATTCACCCACGCGGTTTGCCGTACAGATGAGCCCCACACCCAGTGCCTTAGTCAGAATCAGCCTATCTCCGGGTTTTCCGGCATCATTTACGTAAAGTTTTTTCGGGTGTACAAGGCCTGTTACAGACAGCCCATATTTCACACCGCTGTCTGTGATGGAGTGTCCGCCTGCCAGAATGCCGCCCGCTTCGGCCACTTTTTCGGCACCGCCGCGCAGAATCTCTCCCAGAACGTTCAAATCCATGCTCTCCGGAAAACAGACAAGGTTCAGCGCGGTTTTCACCTCGCCGCCCATGGCGTAAACATCACTCAAGGCATTGGCCGCTGCAATCTGGCCGAAGGTATAGGGATCATCCACCATCGGTGGAAAAAAATCTACTGTCTGCACAAGGGCAATATCATCCGTGATGCGGTAAACTGCCGCATCGTCCCGGCTGTCATATCCTACAAGCAGATTCGGATCTTTTTCGCCCCGGGGCAGTCTTTCCAGAATGCGACTCAACACCCCGGCACCGAGTTTCGCTGTGCATCCCCCGCCCGTGCAAAATACGATTTTTTCTTCCTTGTTCATGCACGCTCTCCTTCCTCAAAGTGGGTCAGAATACAGGGCAAATGATACATCTCCCTCAAAATATCCGCCGCTTTTCCGGCAGAAGCTCTCCGTTCGTCTGTGTCCACCTGATTGATAATCACATAGAAGCTGCGGCTGCCCACGGCCTTCCGTCCGCCATTTTTATCCGCCAGCAGCGCGGCAAGAAGTTCCGGCGTCAGCAGTATGTTGACCGGCACCCTCAGCAGCGCCGCGGCAAGTTCTGTCCGAAAGCACACTTCCTGCAGCGGTTTTCCCAGCGCCGATGCTCCTGCCACTGCAATCACGATATCGCTTTGCGGCAGCAAAACCGGCTCATGCGCCGCCGGAGCCTTGCAGGGCCGGCACTTTGCTCCATCGGCCTCAATAAATGTCGTGTCTGCAAGGCGCATCCACTGTTTCAATTGCTCCGGCGGCGGGGTTGTCAGTTTTTCATCCGAGGCAGCACTTCCTGCAACAGCATAGCTTCCACAATTCCAGAGCATGTCCCGCTCTGCAGCTGTCTGCGCCCAGACGCCGCCGGGCGGCTGCATGATATGAGTTGTGGTCGCTGCCAGCACGCGCCAGCCCTTCCGGGCACAGCAGGTTGCCATGGCATACATCAGGGTCGTTTTTCCGCCGCCGCCCACAAAAGAGACAACATGGCCTTTTTCTGCCAGAAACGGAAAATCTTTTTCGTTAAACATTTATTCTTTTTCAGCTACAGCCATAGCGATTTTTTCCGGCGTAATGGGCAGCTCGTAGAACCGGGTTCCGATGGCATTGTAAATGGCGTCAGAAATGGCAGGCAGCGGCGTGTTGATGACCACCTCGCCGATGGATTTTGCGCCGAAGGGGCCGTTGGGCTCGTAGCTGTTCTCGAACTCCACCTTGATCTTTCCTACATCCGTGCGGGCCGGGATCTTATACTGGAAGAACGAATTTTCCTCCGGGTAACCGTTTTTGTCGTAAGTGATATTCTCCGTCAGCGTCATACCGATGCCCTGCAGTAAGCCTCCCTCGGCCTGCACACGGGTCAGATTGGGATTGATGGGTGTACCGCAGTCCACACAGGCGTCAAACTCCAGCAGTTTCACTTCGCCCGTCTCGGTATCTACTTCCACTTCGGCCGCACCCACCATATACGGCGGCGGAGACAAAGGAGACGTATGCGTTTCGGTCGCTTCCAGCGGGATCATATGGCCGAACTGCGAAGCAAAAGCGATCTCGCTCAAGGACTTCTTCTGCGCGGGATCTTTACTTTTGAAAACATCTTTTCCATCAAATTCCACGGCATCCTCAGGGCAGCTCAGCAGCTCTGCACCAAGTTTGCAGATCTGGCCGCGCAGCCTCATGGCGCACTTTTCAACAGCCTTGCCGGTAACGTAAGTTGTACTGGATGCATAGGAGCCAGAGTCATAGGGCGAAGTATCCGTATCTGCGCCAAAGACAGTGATATCATCCAGAGGGCAGTCCAGCACCTCAGCAGCGATCTGGGCCAGCGTGGTATCGCAGCCGGTACCCATATCAGCGGCACCGATCATCAGGGTGTAGAAACCGTCATCATTCACTTTCAGCGTAGCACTGCCCACATCCATGCCGGAAATGCCAGAACCCTGCATAGCCATACCCATACCGACTGCACGCACCCTGCCATTTCCCATATCCCGGACGGGATATTTGTGCTCCCAGTCAATCATATCGCGCACCTTGACCAGACAGCGATCCAGTGCACAGCTGGTGTTAACAGCACCATAGTAAGCAGGCATCACGTCTCCTTCCTGCACGGTATTTTTCAGGCGCAGTTCAAAAGGATCCATATGCAGCTTTGCTGCCAGCTCATTCACAGCAGATTCTACCGCAAACAGGCCCTGTGTTGCGCCGTAGCCCCGGTAAGCGCCGGCAGACATATGATTGGTATAAACAACATCACTGACAAAGCGAAATGCTTCCGCCTTACCGTACAATGGGATGGATTTATGGCCGGAAAGGCCTACCGTCGTTGGGCCATGCTCACCGTAGGCGCCGGTATTAGAAAGCGTATACAGATCAATTCCCTTTACAATGCCATCCTTTGTGGCACCCAGACGGACATGCATCTCCATTTCATGACGGGGCGAGGACGCAATTTGACTTTCCACGCGGCTGAAGATGATCTTGGACGGTTTTTTTGTTTTCCAGGTCACGAATGCCGGGTACACCTCGCTGACAGCCGTCTGTTTGGCACCAAAGCCGCCGCCAATGCGGGGTTTTGCCACGCGCACCATGGACTTTGGAATGTGCAGTGCATTTGCAATATTGCGCCGTGCATGGAATACGATCTGCGTAGAGCTGAGCACGTTCAGACGGCCATAGGTGTCAATGGAGCAATAGGTGCGGAAGGTTTCCATCATTGCCTGCTGGCAGGCCTTGGTATGATACACATGGTCAATGACCACATCACATCCGCCCAGAACCGCATCAACGTCACCGGAGCCACATTCATCGTGGGCGCAGAGGTTACGCTTGTTGTCTGCGCCCACCGGGCACAGGCTCACCCAGTTTTCCTCTGGATGAACAAGGACTGGATTATCTTTTGCCGTGTGGTAATCCAGCACGGCTTCCAGTACCTCATACTCCACCTTGATGAGTTTGAGGGCCTTATCCACGCATTTTTCATCCTTACCAGCTACGATAGCCACCACATCTCCCACAAAGCGGACATGGCGGTCAATAACCAGACGATCATGAGGACTTGCCTCCGGGTAGGTCTGGCCGGCCTGCGTATAGCGAGGTGCATCCTGCGGGACATCCTCCCAGGTAAAAATTGCCTCAATGCCGGGAACCTTTTTTGCGATGGTCGTGTTGATGGTCTTGACGATGGCATTGGCATAGGGCGAACGCAGCAGCTTGACGATCAGGCAGTCCTGCGGGATGACATCATCCATATAAACAGGCTGGCCGGTGACCAGCTGCATGGCGTCTTTTTTGCGGAAGGGCTTATTTACAGTATTCATTCTGCGGCCTCCTTCTGCTTTTTCCAGGCCAGAAAATTCATGATGCCGCGCAGCTGGCCTTCGTAGCCGGAGCAGCGGCAGAGGTTGCCGGAGAGATATTCTTTGACTTCTTCCTCACTGGGATATGGATTTTCACGGAAGAGTGCCAGTGCATTCATGATAAAACCGGGATTGCAGAAGCCGCACTGTTCTGCGCCCTGATCGGCGATAAAGCCGCCGAACTCTGCGGCTTCTTCCTGCAGGCCTTCCAGCGTGGTAACGATGTGGCCGTTGGCGCGGGCCACCAGCATGGAGCAGGACAAAACAGGCTTATCATCCATAAAAACTGTGCACAGGCCGCAGTTGGACGTTTCGCAGCCGCGCTTGACGCTCTTGCAGCCATGGGCACGGACAAAATCGATCAGAAGCATATCCGGTGCAACATCTTCTGTAAGCTTGGTTCCATTCAATGTAACGCTGATCTGCATTTAGTTTTCCTCCTGTGCCGTGCGGGCTTCCAGTTCCAGGATGGCACGCTTTGTCAGCATGCCTGTCAGGTGACGGCGGTACTCGGCACTACCGCGCATATTGGAGCCTGTGACGATCTGCTGCTTTATGGTTTCAGCGCACTTCCGTGCAAATTCCTGTGCAGGCATATCGCTTTCTGCCGGGAATGCAAACGGCACCGCTTTGAGCGGGCGTGCACCGATAACAATGCGATAATTCCTATTCTCGAGGCGTGCCGCCGCACAAGTCAGCACCGGGATATCGGCCTGACTGTTGCGTACCGACTGATAGTAAAATTCAGCTTTTTCTTTTTTAACGATCAGCCGCACAAGAATATCTCGGTCATAGGGGCGCTCGGCATACTCCTGCAAAGATATAGTGCCGCCTTTATACAGCTCTACATAGCAGTCCATTGCAAGAAAAAGCGT
>ERZ808246.1192-NODE-1192-length-19290-cov-3.206083_pt1 | contig 19290 bp, 18 predicted proteins | sample MGYA00521083_ERZ808246 | MGnify/ENA primary metagenome ERZ808246 (study PRJEB31516, sample SAMN03275577) | gut metagenome | biome: mammalia-associated habitat; material: feces | host: Papio cynocephalus | place: Kenya | collected 2012-07-07 ... | reverse complement strand
CATATAATTTAAATGCTTATATATCACTACTATTTAAGTATTGTGTGTGTTTGACTATAATTCCACTATTATATAATATAATAAGCAACAGAGAATTTACACTTCTCCAAAAAATATCAGGCTATAGTTTTGGAATTTATTTATTTCATTCTCCTATGATTTATTTTACTTTTTGCTTTTTACCTAATATTAGTCCAATGTTAATGTTAGTAATTAATTTTTTCTGCTTTGGATTTGTTGCATATTTTATATCAAAACAATTAAGTAATAGTAAACTTAAGTTTATAATTGGAGGATAGTGAAGGAAATGAAATACTATAATAATATTTTTGGGAAAATTTTCTACACAATTTTTAACATTTTTTTTGTTACCATTATACACAAAATTTTTGGATAGTTCTGATTACGGAACTATTGACCTTATAATGACTTACATTACTCTATTTGTTCCAGTTCTTACTATACAATATGAAATGGGAACATTCAGATATTTGATTGACAATAGAAATAATCAAAAACAACAAAACAAAATAATATATAATTCGCTTCGCTTTTTTTTGAATATTACTTTGCTTTGTTTAACAATTGCTCTTTTACTTCCATTTGTTATTAGTATAAAAAATTTTTATTATATTATAATGTGTATAGTCGCAATGATGTATTCGAATTTATTAATGCAAATAGCAAGAGGTCTTGGCAAAAATATTGACTATTCAATTACTTGTTTTATAGTTGGAATTTCCAATATTATTTTAAATATTGTGATGATTATTGTTTTGAAATTTGACGGAAAAAGCATTTTGATATCTTCATTTTTATCTAATATTATTGGAGCGTTGTATTTGTTTATTAAATTAAAAATTTATAAAAATATTAGTAAAAAGTTAACAGATTCCAATATTACAAAAGACATTATAAAATATTCATGGCCTCTTGTTCCAAATACTATTTCATGGTGGTTAATCAATGCTTCTGATAGAACGATAGTTACTTTCTTAATCAGTTCATCAGCAAACGGAATTTATGCTATTTCGACGAAATTTTCCGCAATAATAAGTAGTATTTTAAATATTTTTAATCTGTCATGGACAGAATCTGCTTCTTTACATATAGATGATGATGATAGAGATGAATTCTTTTCAAATGTCAATGATGATATTCTTAGATTAATGTCAAGTGTGTGTATTTTATTGATTTCGTTTATGCCAATTTTATTTTCTATATTTATTAATGAAAAATATATTGAGGCTTATAAATACATACCGATAAATATATTGGCTTCTTTCTTTAATTGCATTGTAAGTATTTATAGTTCAATTTATGTTGCAAAAAAAATGACCAAACAAGTTGCCAGTACTTCATTTTTAGCTTCCTTGATAAATATTGTTGTTGACTTAGTATTAATAAAGTTTATTGGCTTATATGCTGCAGCACTTTCTACTGCTATAGCATATATAGTAATGTCTATTTATAGAAGTATTGATTTAAGAAAAATAATAAAAATAAAATATGATAAAAAACTTCTTTTATCAATTATATTAGTTTTTACATTAAGTATATTGTTGTATTATCAAAAAAATATATTTTTTATTATTTTAAATATGATTATAGCTGTTCTATATTCAATTATAGTAAATAAAAAAATTATCATTTTAATAAAAAATAAATCCCAAAAATTAATATTGAAAAAATAATAATTATTGATATAATTTACTTTAAGAAAGCACTAGTACAGACTTATTTTATAAGGGATAATTATCGAATAGTGTGTGTAGACACAAATAAGTGATAATTATTTATGTAGTCAATGCAGTTATGCATTGGCTATTTTTTTCATTTTTATTAATCCTTTACATATCATTATTCTAGCTTTAAATCTTCTAAATGATCTAAAACCAAAAGCTATTCTTTAGATTAACTTAATAAAATTATTATTGCCTTCTATATAACCATTATGATATTTAGTAGTAAATGTATTTTTAATATATGGTAAAAATTCTAATAATGTTTTAATCGCTGTTTTCATATATGAAGATATATGATTGTTTGTGCTACTTAATACGTATTTTAATAATTTATAATTATTTGTTTTTAGTGAATGTAATATTTCTTGATATATAAGATAAGTTTGTTTTAATTCTTCATCAATATTAATTAAATAATCAACTACATCAATAGTAGTCATTCAATGTTCAAAACACGTAAATCTTTTCCATATGGAGTTATCTAAATCTTCATGATATTTTAAAAGTAATTTCCAATATCTTTTTAATTTTTTGTAGTGTTGTTTATGTTTTTTCATAATCATAATTCTTGTTTTATTAAAAGTTCTAAAAACTAATTGAGTTAAATGAAATTTATCAATAACTATTTGAGCATTTGGAAACATTTTTTTAATTAATGAAACATAAGGAGAATACGTATCAATAACAATATATTTAACAAGGTTTTTAGCTTTATAATTATAGTAGAAAAAGTATCTAATAAGGTTATATAGACGCCTGTCCTCAACAATATCGATCGTTTGGCTAGTAATACAATCACACATATGAAAACTCATTGCACCATCAGCAGTTTTAACAGATTTAAATTCATCAAATAAAACTCCACATTTAGGGCAAAATTTAGGTTCATAGGATAAATATCCTTCGAAAATTTTATAAGTGATATCTTTGATTTTTTCCTTATAATAACAATTTTCATAAAAAAATATATTATTATCTTTAAGTTCTAACATTTCTGTAATACAATTTTGATTAGACATATAAATACCTTCTTTCAATTTTGTTTGAGCACTTATATTGTATCAAGGTTTAAGTTTATATGTCTTTTATTATGAAAAAAAGTGCATATAGAGTTAAACACTCTACACACGCTAAAAATTATATATCCGTTTTTTTGCTTAATTTAAGATTATGCACATTTTTTTATGAAAAATTTATTACAATTGACTTTTTTTTATTTAAGTGTTATTTAATATTTATGTATTTAAAATTTTTTAAACGGTGAGGTGTGCTATGAAATTGAAATTTTTTAAATTAAGAAATAAAAATTATACAATTGATAGTTTGAATGTAAAAAAAGAGTCTATAAGTATTGATGATAGAAAAAATGTTAAAATTGTATTTGTTGATGATGAAGGGTATGATATTGATACTATTAAGCGTTTAGGGTTTAAGGATACGGACAAGATGTTTGTATATAATGATTTAAGTGATTTTGAAAAATATGATGTAATATTTTGTGATGTAAATGGTGTTGCTCCTGAGTTGGATCCAATTTTTCAAGGTGCTGAGTTAGCTAGACAAATAAAAAAATTATATCCAAGTAAATTTGTTATTATATATAGTTCAAGAAATCAAGGGTTAAATATAACTAAATATAAAGATGAAGTTGATTATATGATTGAAAAAAATACTAAACCAGCAGGCATAGCTGAATATATTGATGAGTATATACGAATATGTAAGGATTATAAGTATCGTTGGGAATATTTAAATAAAGAATTAAAAAAATATAATCTTTCTGAATCTGATTTATCTTTGATTGAAGAAATATATGTTAAATCAATTCAAGATAATAAAAATTATACTGAAAATTTAGAAACATTGTTGAAAGTTGATTCTATCAATTTGGCTGATGTACTTAGTATAGTTTCTAGCGTAATTTCAATATGGGGAGTGATACATTGAAATCTTTTATTACTTATGATACTTCTGAAGAAAATTTAAAATCTGAGCAAAGATTAATTCCAGAAATTTGTAAAAGATATATTTGTAATTCTCAAAAAAAGTGTCAAAATTTTTATAAACAAAATAAAGATGATAAAAGTAAACATAACAAATTGATAAAATGTCCTTATGGTTTTTATTGCTATTTTGGTGATAATCATATTTATACATGTTTAATATCTATGGATGATGATAATAGTTCTCTTAGGAGAAAATTTAATTATCAAAAAGAAAAGTTAAAAGATCAGTATATTTATTCTAAAGAAGAATTACTTGATTTTATTGAGGATTATGAAACAATGCAATCAGAAATATCGGAGTTAAGAAATTGTACTCATGATTTGAGAAATATTGGTACTTATTTTAATAGTATGTCTAATACATTGTCTAATAAATTTCCGGAATTATTTAATAATGACTTTGATTTTAAGGCAATGTTATGTTTGTATGATATGATGAACTATAGATTAAGTTATACTAATGATATTGTTGAATCTGATTATAGGTTTAAAAAGATGAAACTTCATCCTATTCTAGAAAAACTTAGAATAATGATGTCATATAAAGCAAAAAATAAAAATATTCAGTTGAGATTAGGTGAAAATAACGATTTTATTATTGGATTTGATAATCTGTATCTAGCTTTTTTTATAATTATTGAAAATGCTATTAAACATTCTCCACCATCTAAAGAAATTGAAATATATTTTGAAAATTTAGAAGGTGTTGTTATGGTGGGTGTGTCTAATTTTTCAGCAAAAGTTGAAGATGATGAGTTTGACAAGATAATTTTAAGAGGTTATAGAGGAAAAAATGTAACTTGTGTTGGAAATGGAATCGGTTTATCTGTTTTCTCTGATATTTGTAAAAAGCAAGGTTTAAAATATAGGTTTGAATCTAAAAGAATTAATAAAAACGAGTATTTGTTTATTACAAAAATATTTCTTCCTATTGCCAATGAAAGTGTTTAAAAAAACTTAAAAAGATTGCAAAAGTGTGATTCACTGTATTCTATAGATATATTTTGATAATGCTGTTCTGGATTATTTGTATACTACTTTAATAAAAAGGATAATTGTCAAATAGTGTGTGTAGACATAAATAAGTGATAATTATTTATGCAGTCAATGCGGTTATGCATTGGCTATTTTTTTTTCATTTTTATTAATCCTTTAAATGCCATTATTCTAGCTTTAAATTTTCTAAATGATCTAAATTCAAAAGCAACTCTTTTTATTACTTTAATTAAGTTGTTGTTTTCTTCTATGTAACCGTTATGATAATTAGTTGTAAATGTATTTTTTATATATGGTAAAAATTCTGATAATGTTTTAACTGCAGTTTTCATATATGAAGATATATGATTACTTGGACTACTTAATACAGATTTTAATAATTTATAATTTCTTGTTTTTAGAGAACAAAATATATCTTGATATATAAGATAAGTTCGTTTTAATTCTTCATCAATGATAATTAAATAATCAACTACATCAATAGAAGTCGTTAAATGTTCAAAGTAAGAGAACCTTTTCCAAACAGAGTCATCTAAATCTTCATGGTATTTTAAATGTGACTCCTTTAACAATTTCTTTATAATAGCAATTTTCTTTAAAAATAACATTATTATCTTTAAGTTCTAGTAATTCTGTAATATAATTTTGATTGGACATATAAATAGCTTCTTTCAATTTTGTTTGAGCACTTATATTGTATCAAGGTTTAAGTTTATATGTCTTTTATTACGAAAAAATTGCATGTAGAGTTAAACACTCTAAACACACTAAAAATTATATATCCGAAAATCATCCCTTAAATAATATTAACAAAGTGTAAACATATAATTATATATAGTGTTTTTACTTATAATTAAAAAAATATGGTATAATATCTATATAGGATAAGATGATTGTAGGTGATAACTATTATGGAAAAATATTCTATTAAAACAGCTTTAAAGGATTTTAGATTTTTAGGTGATGGAATTAATATGAAAGGAACCAGAACTAAAAGGCTTGTTATTGATAATGATGGAAACATTGCATTTTTTAAGTATAACGGTGATGGATATTGTACTAGTGAAATTTGTTCTGAAAAGATGAGCTATGAAATAGCAAAAATTCTTGGGTATAGATGTGCTAAAATTGAACTAGCTAAAGATGAAGAAAATACTTTGGGTATTCTTAATTATGTGTTTATAAAATTAGGTGAAGAAGAACATATTGATGCCGGATCATATTTAAATATTTCAGAAAAAGAGAGAAAAGAATTTTATACAATTTCTAATATAAAGAGTGTTCTTGATTCACTTGATGTTAGTTTGTTTGAAGAATTTATTAAGGTAATGGTGTTTGATGCACTTGTTGGTGAACAGGATAGGCATGAAGATAATTGGGGGATTACCCGTATTGGTAATAACTATAAATTTTCTCCACTTTATGATAATGGATGTAATCTTTTAAACGAATTTAAAAATGAAGAATTTGCAGAAAAATATTATTCTGGTTCTAGAGATTTTGATTTATTTATTTCTAAAAGTAAAACTTATATTTATACAGAAGATACTCATAAAAGATTTAAACATTTTGACTTGATTAAATTCTTATATAGGAGTTATCCAGAAACTGTAATAAAGGAAATAAATAATTTAAAGAAATTGACTGATGATGAGATTAAAGCTGTTGTGAGCAAAATACCAAATGATTTGTTGACTAGTAAACATAAAGAATATATAATATTTTATCTAAAGAAGAGAAGAAATTTACTTTTTGATATAATAAATGGGGTGAAATAATGAAAAGAGAATTGATGTTAATTTGGAAAAATCCACAAACTAGAAGTAGATTTAAAATTGGTATTTTAAGCTATGATGAAAAGTATACTTTTAAGTATGTTAATCCTGAATTAGATGATGCTTTAGATTCTGGTTTTGAATTTTTTCCTGGTTTTGAAGATGTTAATAGGGTTTATGAAAGTAAAGAACTATTTGCGAATATTGAGACACGTTTACCTAGTCCTGCAAGAGCAGATTATTTATCAATTTTGAATTCGTATAATTTAGAAATTGATTCTAGTAAATTTGATATTTTAAAGGCAACTAAAGGAAGACTAATAACTGATAATTATGAGTTTGTTCCTGTTTTTGATAAAAATAAGATAGAATTTGATGTTGCAGGTACTAGACATTGTGATGATATAAAAAGATATAATGATTTGATTTGCATTAATGATAAATTGTTATTAGAATTGGATTCAGATAATAAGTATGATAAAAATGCTATTAAAGTAATTTTAAAGAAGAATGGTGAAACATATCACTTAGGATATGTTCCAAGATATTATACTGCCGAATTGACTGAGTTATTAAAAAACAATGTTCAGTATTCTGCAATGGTACAAAGTTTGAATTTTGAAAGCAAAATAACCGATGAAAATATAACTGTATATGTTAAATTAATTTTTAGTTAATGATTTTTAAATGGTGTTTGTGGATATAAATAGTTGAAAATTTTTGCGTAGACAATGCAGTTATGTATTGTCTATTTTTTTGAATTTAATAAAGAGTATAGAGTTCAATTTTTTTAATTGTATAGTTAAAAATATAGATTATTATATAGTTCCATGTTTTCTTTAATTCCTTATATATGTAATTTTTTGTATTATAATGTGGTTAGGTGAGTGAAAGTGAGAAGGGGATTTTTATTATTATTTTTTTTATAATTATGTTTAGTTATATCAATGTGTTTGCTAATATTATGTGTAAAGATGGTACGAGAAGTCCTTCATGTGGTGATTGTCATAGAGGATGTTGTTCACATCATAGAGGATACTGAAAAATCCAAAAAATTATGAAATGACTATAAATATTAGTAAATGAAAGGATTTAAGGTACTTTGTTAAAGATAGTATCTTTTTTGGTGATATAATATAAAGTGATTTGGGGTGATAATATAGTGAAATGTGTTATTTGTAATAGTAAAAAAGGAAAAAGAGTATGTAGCAAACATCTTGGACAATTGATATGTAGTAGTTGCTGTGGTGAAAGTAGGAATATTAAAAGTTGTAATTCATTATGTGAATATATGAATTATGAAAATTATCAAAAGTTTCCACTTGTTTCATTAGAATTGACAGAAGTTGGTAGAGGAAAAGTAATATTGTTTTCAGAAAGCCTTTATTTACCAAATATAAATGAATGTCTTTTTATAAATGTTGAAGATATAAATATAAGTATAAAGAGTCCTATATTAATTTCAATTTCATTACAATTTAAAATTAATAAATTAGTTAAACGTGATGTTAGTATGGAAGAACTTTATTATAGAGATAATTGGAAAACAGATAATAAAAGTAAATTTCCATTTTTACAGGTTTATACAATTGGTTGTGGTAAAATATATAGTCCTAAATTAAAACTTGATAATAGTGAAATTGACGTTTTTATAGAAAATAATCATCTTGATACATGGTTACCATATGCAACATCTAATTTAGAACAAATCGATAAGGATGAAATAATAAAAAATGAATTACCTTCTGATATTGGAAAAGCTTTTGTTAGTAAAGGAAAATTTTTTGTAGGAAAGAATAGTACTTTATTTTCAACAATACAATTAGATAAACTTTATTGCCTTAATTTTGATGTAATTTATGATAATTTAAATTTTAATAAAAAAGAAATAATATTACCTTTAGGATTGTTCTTTCCATTTGGGCTTGTTAACTATAAGAATTATAAAATTAATATATCAAAAGAGTGTTCATTTAATGAAAAAGCAGAAATACAATTATTATTACCTTATGAACAAAAAGATTATAAGATAAGTGCAATACCGCTTGAAAACAATAATATTTTATCCTCTTACAAATATTGTAGACATGAATTGATTAGGATAGATAATAATTTTTATTATGATAGGTATTCAATTATGAATCATATGTTTAATATTAATTTAAATTTAAAATCAATTGCTAAAGCAATATTTAATAATATACCAATTTTTACAGGAATATATGATACTTTTAATAAAATATATGAAGATGAATATTCTCCTGTGGCGATATTAATTTTTAATAATTCAGAGGAAATCGCAAAATATAAAGTAGAAGTTGAAATTTATGGTTTATCATATAAATATATTAAAGAAATTGATGTTGAACCATATAAAGTAAAAAAAATAAATGTTTCACCACAACTGATTGATGAAAATATAGAAAAGATTACATCAAATTCCGAAAAAACAATTTACGTAAAAGTTGTTTATGATTCTGAAGTAATATATGAAGATAGTGATAAGTTATTAATTTATCCTAAAGAAACTTTCGTAGAAAGTTTGGATAATAATAGAAAAGATTGGAAAATAGATTTTAGTTCATTTATAGCTCGTTGGATAACGCCTAATGATCATAATATAGATAATATAATAGCAGCGGCTAGTGTTGACGGTGATGTTGTTGGTGGATGTAGCAATGACTTTTATCAAATTCAATCAGACATGAAGAAAATTTATGATAAATTAAGTAATATGAAATATGCAATAAGAACATTAACTTATCCTGAAGGTGAATACCATATTCAAAGAATATCACTTCCTAAAAATACAATTAGATTAAAATCAGGTAACTGTATTGATTTAACACTATTATTAGCAAGTTGTTATGAAGCTATTAAACTAGATGTTTACGTTATATTTGTACCTGGTCATGCTTTTCTAAAAGTAAAAATAAATGATGATTATTCTGAATATATTGAAGCAACTTGTTTGGGAAAAAAAGAATATTTTGAAGCACTAGAAAAAGGGAGAGAAAACTATGAAAAATATTTTGATAAAAATGGAAATAGTAAGAACAATGATTCTAAGATAGTAGATATTTCTATAGCAAGGAAAAGTAAAATTTTCCCTATGAATTAGGCACGTCATATAGTGCCTTTTTTTGATAAGAAAGAGAGGATGATATATGAATTTAAATTATGCAATATTTAGATGTGAGCCGATTATGACTATTCCTGATTTAGCACAAATAGGTTCACACAATAAAAGGGAAAAGAAAGCATATAATTCTAACCCTGATATAAAACAAGAATTAAGTAAAAATAATATTGAATTAGTACCCTTAACGGAAAAATATGTTAAGGGTTTTTATAACCTTACAAATGAATATAGAAAGCAACATGAAGAAAAACAAAAAACAGAAAGAACCGATAGAAAAAAGATTTTTAATCAAATGCTTAATAAATCCAGAAATGTAGTAGCTGATGAATTATTATTTACTGCAACTTCTGAGTTTTTTAAAGAAATGATAATTGATGATATTAAAGATTGGGCTAATACATGTATGGAATTTGTTTTTACTGATATTTATGATATATGTAATATTAGATATTCACCTTACATTTTAAATGATTTATATGATAGTAATAATTTTGATAAAACGTCTTTTAGAACAAATTTGAGTGAATGGTTTAAAGGCAGAGGAATACCATTTTGGAGAGATAAACTTGATTTATTATTACATAGATTAAATATTACTGCTCCATGCGAATTGTTGGATAAAGCATTTGGATTATCTTTATCTGATCAATATTGGCTAAAACCATATGATTCAAGTATAAAATATGATGATATAAATTTCTTTGATAATGATTTTGACTACGCTGAATTTATGGAAGCTTCTTTATCGAAGAATAGTAAAATTATACAAGATATGTCTTCTTTAAAAACTCCTAATAATACAACAGATGGCATGTTAAAAAAAGCATGGATTATTGAAAATGAGACACGTTATTTATTAAAAGGTGGTTACAAAAATGAAACTTTACAACCTTTCAATGAAGTCTTAGCAAGTGAAATATGTAATCGTTTGGGGTTTGATCATGTTGAGTATACAATTGATACTTATAAAGATATGGTTGTGTCTAAATGTCCATGTTTTATTACGAAAGATACAGAATTAATAACATGCCATCAAATAAGAAATAATATGTTAAGACATAATAATAAGGATGATTATGAAGATTATATAAAGAAACTTGAATCTAATGGTATAAAGGACGCACGTATCAAAATTGAAAATATGTATATTTTAGATTTTTTAATAATGAATGAAGATAGACATTTAAATAATTTTGGAGTTATAAGAGATGTTAATACACTTAAGTGGTTAGATGTTGCTCCGATATTTGATAATGGTCAAAGTCTAAATATTGACTACTATGACACAGAAGAGATGCATATTTCTGGTGAGGGAAAACTTTTTTATGAGATTAAACCATTTGATGAAATAATAAAAGTTGTTAAAGACATAAAAAGAATAAATATAGATAAATTAAATGATCTTCCTGAATGGTTTGATAATTTATTACATAAATATCAATATATTACAGGATATTCTGATACAAGAATTAATAGATTATGTATTTTATTAAATAGACAAATAGAAAAATTAGATGAAATGATAAAAAATAGTTAAATTTTACAAAAGTGTGATTTTTTCACTGAAAAAGTCTGCAAAAGTGTGATAAAAGTGTCTAAATAGTCTGCAAAAGTGTGATATAATATGTTTGAGGTGATTTCTTATGAAAAGATTTATAATGAAACAATTGGTTGATTGGAAAAATAGTTTTGATAGAAAGCCACTTATTTTAAAGGGGGCAAGACAGGTTGGAAAAACATATATCTTAAAAGAGTTTGGAGAGAATAATTATGAAAATGTTGCATATTTCAATTTTGATCATGATGATGGATTAAAAGAGTTGTTTTCTAATACAAAAAATCCTATTCGTATAATTGAACAATTATCTATTGCAAATGGTAAAAAGATTTCTCCAGAAACTACATTAATTATTTTTGATGAAATTCAAGAGTGTCCTAATGCTTTAAATTCATTGAAATACTTTTGTGAAGAGGCTAATGAATACCATGTTGCTTGCGCTGGTTCATTACTTGGAATAAGGCTTTCTAAAACATCTTTTCCTGTAGGAAAAGTTGAATTCTTAAATTTATATCCAATGTCTTTTAGTGAGTTTTTAATTGCTGATCGTTCTGAGAACTTAGTTGAATATATGAAAGGCATTTCTAAGATTGAAAAAATCCCTACAATTTTTGAGTCTCAGTTAATTGAAAAATTAAAGATATATTATATTGTTGGTGGTATGCCAGAAGTTGTTTATAGTTGGATTAATGAAAAGGATATCGAAAAAGTAAATAAAATACAAGAAAACATTTTATTATCTTATGAGGAAGATTTTTCTAAACATATTGATGCTGCTGAAGCAAATAAAGTGTCATTAATTTGGAATGGGATTCCATCACAATTAGCTAGAGAAAATAAGAAGTTTGTATATCAAGTTGTTAAAGATGGTGCTAGAGCTAGAGAATATGAATCTGCACTTAATTGGTTAAATGATGCAAACTTAATCTGTAAATGTTATTCTGTTAATAAGTGTGCATTTCCTTTAAAAGCATATACCGATTTATCTTCTTTTAAAATATATATGAATGATGTTGGATTACTTAGAAAAATGGCAAATTTAGATAGTAGTATAATTTTAGATGGCAACAAGTTATTTGAAGAATTCAAAGGAGCTTTTACAGAAAATTATGTTGCTAATACTTTAAATTATTTGTTTGATTCTGCACCATATTATTATACTTTTGATAGAAATGAAATTGATTTTGTTTTACAAATAAAAAATGAAATAATTCCAATAGAGGTTAAGTCAGATAAAAGTACAAATAATAGTAGTTTAACAAAATATAATTTGAAGAATATAAATAATTATTCTTATAGATTTTCTTTAAATAATTTAACTAAAGATGAAAAAATAATTAATATTCCATTATATTTAATTGAATATATAGGTAAAATTGATTTTGAATAATTTAATCTTATAAAAAAATTTTTCTTGCAATTTTCATTTTCTGTGAGATAATAAAGCCAATTTGAAGTTGTAGTATGAGTTATGATAAATTGGGAACAGTATTATCAAATGCTATTTTAAGTGATTTTGATAAGAAAATTAAATATGATTTAGGACTTGAGGAGTGTTTAAGTAAATATACTAACGATGAGTTAATTAGATTTTATTTTATTCATTTTGTTTAAAATAATGATATGACAAACTTAGAATTTTTGAGAACACTTGATGGATAAAAGAAGTATTTTAAAGATAATAATAGAATTTCTTTAGACTTAGAAAAAGATAATGTTAGAATGATTGCTATTACAGAAATTAATTTTTTATTCTTTATTGATTGTTATTATGATAAGGAAAGTAATAAGTTAGAGTTTTATGTTCCAGAATGTTTTTATGATATTTTTAAATAATTAGTTTCTGATAAAGCTTTAAATAAGATTAATATTAAAAATAATAATATATTTAAAGGTATTGATACTTTAGTTAATACATATGGTATTTTGACTTTTGATGAAACTTATGAATTATTAAGAATATAATTATTATTTTGAAAATGTCTTAAATGATGTATATTCAATTGTGAAAATATTAATATGTTAATTAAGTGTAAATGATTTTTATGTTTACACTTTTTATTTTTAAAATTTTACTAAAAATTTACATTTCTTAATTTTTTAATTGTAATTATTTTTCTAATGTGATTAAATATAGATACAGCCGTTTTTTTAGGATGTTAAAATTGCTTTAAATACATAGAAGATAGTTAACTTGAGGGGGAAAATTATGACTACTACAGGCCGTGATATTAATAGTATTAATTATAGGAGTATTAATTTAGTTTTTGTTGATTCTGATAAGAATATATTATTCTGTGACACATTAAGTAACAATGATTATGCTATTAGAAATGTTGAAGAATTAGAAGTATATATTAATGATTATTTAGGTGGCAATTTATTTTTAAAAACAATCAATTTAGATGATGCTTATTTATATAAATTAATTCCTAGATATACAAAGACTTATAATAAAGGAATAATTGATTGGAATTATGATTATAATAATATAGGGTTTAGAAGAATGAATAGGCTTATAAAGAATTTACCTATAACTTATATTGCAGAAGTAACTCCAGATGATGATTTATCTAATTCGATAGATTATAATAAGAATTATGGATTCATTGAAACCTTTACTTCTTTATATACTTATATACTTGAAAAGGTTAAAAATATTAATAGTGTTTATTCTTTCTTTTATGATAATTATGCTTTTGATAAGAAGTTTATTAGAAGAGTTATACTTGAAGAAGATACTTGGAGATTTAATTTTATAGATAGTAATGTTTATGAAGAAAAGATTAATTATGAAAGAAAGATTATGAGTGATTGTGGTTTTAAGTTTAATAAGAAGACAAATACTTGGAATAAAGTTAAATAAAAAGAAAAATTGTTTTGTATTTTTCTTTTTATTGTGCAATAATATAGGAAATTGGAGGTTTATAAGGATTTAAATGAAATTAATAGTACTATAAGTGGTATTATTCTTAGTGAATTTAACAAGAAAATAAAATATGATTTAGAACTTGAAGATTATTTAAAAAGTTATACTAAAGATGAGTTACTTAAGTTTTATGCAACATATCTTGTTTATAATGATAATATTGATGAATTATTAACTTTTAAGGCAATTAATGGTCAAAAGAAAGATAAAATAGTTTCTAAAGTTTCTTCTAATATACGTAATATTATGAATACTTATTTATGTATAATGAAGACGTCTTGTTTTAATGATTTAAAAAAATATTTTAAAGATAGTAATAGGGTATCATTTACATTTGAAAATGGTGAAAAAATTAAAATGATGACTATAATTGAATTAAGATCTTTATTCTTTGTTAAATGTTATTATAATAAGAAAAATGATAAAATTGATCTTTATATACCAGAATACTTTTATGATGTTTTTAAAGAATTAGTTTCTGATAAGAATGTAAATAAAACTAATATAAAAAATAATAAGATATATAAATGTATTTATTCTTTAGTTAGTACATATGGTATTCTAACTTTTGAGGAGACTCATGAATTATTGAAAAAAATAGGTGTTAGTGTTAAATATGATGATTTTGAAAACTTGATTTTAACAGAGTATAATGATTCTAGAGGATATTATTTTACTTGTAATGAATATGGTAAATTAATTTATAACATAGAATATGAAGAACCTGATTTTCTTTATGATTATTGTGATGTATTATCTCAAGAAGTAAATAGAAATTTAGATGCTTCTATAATTAAAATGATAGGAGAAGATAAGTATATTTATGAACTAAAGCCTTATAAGTTACTTATTAAATATCTTTCTAATGAATATCCAACCTTTAAGTTTGATCATAAGTATTTTGATATGATGATAGTTTTAGATTTTTTGTCTACTGTTCAATTAGATGAGGAAGAAGCAATAAATAACTTTTATCATAATATTGATTATGATTTTGATGATCTTAATAAAGAAGAAAAAGAAAAAATACTTAAATACTTATTTGAAATATTTAAATGTTATCCTAAATGGAATAAAAGAGGAAATTTATAATTATAGTAAATTTCTTTTTTTGATTATTAATACTTTTGAAATTTAATTTTTTGCTTAAAGAAAATTTAAAATTTGTTAAAAATCAGGCTCAAATTTTCTAAATTTGCGATTTGTACAATAATAATTTTTATGTTTTAATACATCTCGAAAAGGAGGAAATATTATGTTTTGTAAAATATTAAATAATGAAGAATTAAAGGAATTTAATGAATTATATGGGAAGGATGCTTTCTTAGTTATGATTAAGAAAACTAATGATAGATATTATATTAATATTGATGCTAGTAAGTATGTACGTATTAGTGAAGATTTTGCTTTAAAATTCTTAGAAAAATAAGAAAATCTGGAAAAATGTGATTTTTTGGTACTAAAATGTATGGAAAAATGTGATTTTGAGCCATTGAAAGTGTCGGAAAAATGTGATACACTCTTTTCGTGAGGTGATTATATGGAACGTTTAAAAAGAAAAATTGATGATTATTTAATAGAATGGAAGCAAAATCCAAATAAATTACCATTAATTGTTAAAGGGGCACGACAGATAGGGAAAACAAATGCAATTAGATACTTTGGAGAAAATAACTATAAAGTTTTCATAGAAATAAATTTTGTTCTTAATCCGGAATTTAAAACTATTTTCGATAAATCTTTTTCTGTTAATGAAATAATTAAAGAGATAACTTTAAGACGTCCAGAACTTGAAATTGTACCTAATGAGACACTAATTTTCTTTGATGAGATGCAAGAATGTGTTAGTACTGCAACATCACTAAAATCTTTTAGAGAAGATGGAAGATTTGATGTAATATGTTCTGGCTCACTTATGGGAATTAATTATAAAAAAATAGAGTCTAATAGTGTTGGAAATAAAGAAGACTATACATTACATTCTATGGACTTTGAAGAATTTTTGTGGGCTAAAGGTTATAAGAATTCTATAATTGATGATATGCTTAATTCAATGCTTAATTTAGAGCCATTATCTTCGACTATGTATGATGTAATGATGGAAAATTTTAAAGACTATATGATTACTGGTGGTATGCCTGCAATAGTTAGTCTTTTCTTTGAAAATAAAAACTTTAGTGGAATTTTAAAAATGCAACAACAAATTTTACTAGATTATGAAGAAGATATAACAAAATATGCAGAAGGATTAGATCAAAGTAAAATACTAACTGTATATAAAAATATTCCTGTATTTTTAGGAAATGAAAATAAAAAATTTCAAATAACTAAAATTCAAGATGGAGCAAGAAATAGAGAATATATTGGAGTTTTAAATTGGCTAGATAGAGCAGGAATAATAAATGTATGTTACTGCCTTGATCAATTAAATTTACCTTTAAAAGGAAACTATAATCCTAACAATTATAGAATTTACTTTGGAGATACCGGTTTATTAATAGGTTCACTTGATGATGAAGCACAAGCAGATTTAAGAAAAAATCAGAATTTTAATACATATAAAGGTGCAATATATGAGAATGTTGTTGCAGATATGTTAGTAAAACAAGGATATAACTTGTACTTTTATAAGAATGAAAAAGGTACTCTTGAAATGGATTTTTTCATAAGGGATATTGACTCATTAATTCCTGTAGAAGTAAAAGCAAATGATAACTCAACTATAACATTAAATAATCTTATAGATGATAAGAAATATAAGGATATTAAATATGGTATAAAATTATGTAATAAAAATATAGGGTTTAATGGTAAATTTTATACTTTCCCTTATTTTTTAACTTTTTTATTAAAGAGATTTTTAGAAACTAAAAATAATTAATGCAGATATTTTGTAATCGATTTATTAATAAATATTAGATTACAAAATGTCTTTTCTTTTATCTATAAAATATCTTTTTGTAGAAATATTGCCATATTCATGATATAATATGATAGATATTTGGGGTGATATTATGAAGAAGAATATTATAATTACTATTTTAATATTTATAATTGTTGTTTTAGGTGGAGTTTGTTTTTATTTATACAATTCTACTAAAGTTGAACCTAGAGAAAAGGTTGTTATTAAGAATGAGTCAAGTGAATTAAAAGATTCTAATATAATTACTGATTCTTCTTTAGCAATTAATAATAGTGAAGTATCAACTGATGATGATTTAGTAAATTATTTAGATGATGTTAGTGAATATGTAGATAAGTCAAATGATGAGAAGACTTTAAAAAATACTTTTATTACTTTAACTGATTTTATATTTTATGATGGTGAGATTAAGGGTAAGAAGTTTTCTGATTTAACTGATTCTGTTAAGACTAAAGTTATTGATATTTATGAAAAAGTTGATTCTAAAATAGAGGAGAAATATCCTAATTATAAAGAAAGTATTAAAAATACTTCTGTTAAAGTTTATAATAATGTTAAAGAAAAGGCTAGTGAGTTAAAGAATTCTATTTTGAATAAGTATAAAGATAGTATTGGTGAAGATAGATATAATAATACTATGGATATATATGAAGAGGATAAACAAGGTGTAAAAGATGTTTATGATACTTATAAGCCTTATATAGAAGAAGGAAAAGAAAAGACTAAGAGTGCTATTAGTAAAGCTAAAGATAAAGTATCTTCTTGGTATAAAAATTATAAAGAGAGTAGTGATTAAATGAAGAGTGTTGGTATATATACTTTAGGTTGTAAGGTTAATACTTATGAGAGTGAGTTTGTTGAAAATGAACTTATAAAAGCAGGATATGAAATTAAAGATTTTGATGATATATGTGATGTTTATATAATAAATACTTGTACAGTTACAAATAATAGTGATTCTAAGTCTCGTAAGACTATAAGACAAGCTATTAAAAGAAATCCTAATGCTTGTGTTGTTGCGATGGGATGTTTTGTAGCAGTTAACAAAGATTATCATGAAAACGGATTAGATATAGTTTTAGGAAATAAAGATAAAGCAAATATAGTAAGTTTACTTGATGAGTATTTTAAAAATAAAGAAACAATTGTTAGAACATATGATAGTAGACTTAGTGAGTTTGAAGATATGAGAATTACTGAGTTTCCTGGTAGAACACGTGCTTTTGTAAAAATACAAGATGGTTGTGATAATTTCTGTAGTTATTGTATTATCCCTTTTGCTAGGGGAAAATGTAGAAGTAAAAATGAAGATGAAGTGGTGGCAGAAGTTACTGATCTTGTAAATAATGGTTATAAAGAAGTTGTTCTTACTGGTATTCATACAGGAGCATATGGAACTGATTTAGATACTAGTTTTGCTGATTTACTTAATAGACTTGTTAAAATTGATGGATTAAAAAGACTTAGAATTTCTTCAATTGAAACTACAGAATTAAATGAAGATGTACTTGATGTTTTAAGAAATTCTAAAGTAATAGTTGATCATTTACATATTCCTATTCAAGCAGGGTCTGACGAGGTATTAAAAGCAATGAATAGAAAATATGATTTAGAATTTTTCTTTAACAAGATTGCTGAAATTAGAAATATTAGACCTGGTATTGCAATATCTACAGATGTAATTGTAGGTTTTCCTGGAGAGAGTGAAGAATTATTTGAGAAGACAATTGATACTTGCCGTAAATTAGAATTTTCAAAATTACATGTTTTTCCATATAGTGAACGTCGTGGAACTAAAGCTAGTAGAATGGATAATAAATTACCTGGTAACATTAAGAAAGAAAGAGCAAAGAAATTAATTGAAGTATCTCATCAACTAGAAATCAATTATATGAACAAATTTATTGGTAAGGAAGAAGAGGTTCTAATAGAAGAATACAAAGATGGATATAGTTATGGACATACATCTAATTTCTTATATGTAAAAGTATTAGGAGAACTTCCACACAATGAATTTTGTAATGTTTTAATTGATGATGTTCAGTATCCTTATTGTATAGGAAAAGTTATAAATAAATGATAGCAAATTTTTTGCTATCGTTTATTTGTTTTTATTTAACTTATGTGGGGGTTGAAGTTAATGAAAGATATAAATAGTTTATTTAATATAGAAAATTTTAATATTTATAGTGACGATGAAAATTACTATTTTTTTA
>ERZ808246.1190-NODE-1190-length-19301-cov-3.684974_pt1 | contig 19301 bp, 15 predicted proteins | sample MGYA00521083_ERZ808246 | MGnify/ENA primary metagenome ERZ808246 (study PRJEB31516, sample SAMN03275577) | gut metagenome | biome: mammalia-associated habitat; material: feces | host: Papio cynocephalus | place: Kenya | collected 2012-07-07 ... | reverse complement strand
AAAATTCAGACGTGGCTTGATTCTTTTAAAAGAATCAAGCCACGTCTGAATTTTAAACTTATCATCCCAGCTGTCAAACGTACAGCCGTTTCGCCACGCGTCCTCAATAACCGCGCCGACTTTTCTGTCGCCGCGCGCAAGCACAGCTTCAAGATAAGTCATATCGGTATTATGGAATCTGAAAGTTATCTTTCTAGAGGTGCAGGTGGATTTTAACAAATCCTGTTTTCTTTTAAGCTCTTCTCTTGTATCCTGCGCCTCCCACTGGAACGGCGTAAACGGTTTCGGCACGAAAGACGACACGCCGTCGCTTACGGCAACCGCTTTGCCTTTGAGGCGGTTTGGGTTGTTATAAAATTCATCTACAACCTTTTGTGAAATTACATTAATGCCGACAACATCGTCGTCTGTCTCGGTCGGCAAGCCAATCATAAAATAAAGCTTTACAGCCGTCCACCCGCCGCTGAATGCCTTGTTGCAGGTATCAAGAATTTCGGCTTCGGTTATGTTTTTGTTAATTACATCGCGCAAGCGCTGTGTGCCCGCTTCGGCGGCAAACGTAAGCCCCGAGCGCCTTACAAGCGCAAGCTTTTCTTTGAGCTCGTCCGAAAAATTGTCAATTCTCAAAGACGGCAGTGCAACATTTATCTTTTCGGGGACTGTCCAGCCGAGAAGCTCTTCTATAAGCTCTGTGATTTTTGTGTAGTCACTGCTTGAAAGCGAGCAAAGCGAAAGCTCATCGTACCCTGAAGTACACGCAAGGCGTTTACTCTGCTTTGAAATTGTTTCAACGGATTTTTCGCGTATCGGCCTGTACCAAAAGCCCGCCTGACAAAAACGGCAGCCCCTTATACAGCCCCTGAAAATTTCGGCAACCACCCTGTCGTGAACAATCTCGACAAACGGCACAACAAATTTTTCGGGGTAAAACATTTTGTCAATATCGGCTACAACGCGTTTGTCAACCGTTTTAGGCGCGCCGCAAAGGGGCGTATAAGCCTTTACAGTACCGTCGCTGTTATAACTTACATCGTAAAGCGACGGAACATATATGCCTTTAATGCGCGAAGCGGCAACAAGAAACTCTTTTTTAGTCGCGCCTTTTTTCTTGTATTCGTCAAGCAAATCAAGAAATTCGAGCATCATTTCTTCGCCCTCGCCTATTTGAAACGCGTCAAAAAAGTCTGCAAGCGGCTCGGGGTTTGAAACACACGGTCCTCCTGCAATTACAAGCGGCGCGTCAAGTGTATCGGGGCGGTTTTCTGCGCGGACTTCTAAGCCTGCTAAGTCAAGCATATTAAGAATATTTGTATATGAAAGCTCATATTGAAGCGTAAAGCCTATGCAGTCAAAATCCTTTAAAGAATCGCGGCTTTCAAGCCCGAACAGCGGAATATGCCTTTCGCGCATAATTTTTTCCATATCGCAATCGGGCGCAAAAACGCGCTCGCACCAATAATTATCGCGCGAGTTTATAAGGCTGTAAAGAATTTTAATTCCGAGGTGCGACATTCCGATTTCATATGTATCGGGAAAACAGAAAGCAAAACGCAGGCTTACTTTGCTTTTGTCTTTAACGACCGAGTTAAGCTCGCCGCCCGTATAGCGGCCGGGCTTTTGGACAAGCGGCAGTATTTCTTCGATTTGTTCGTAAAGCATAGGATTCTTCTCCCCAAAAATTAAGTACGATTACTCTTTTATTTTACAATAATTCATACAGTTTATCAAGTAATACTTTTATTTTTTGAATATAAGAGAAAGAAGAATATATACGCTCACAAAACACAGCTGAATATTGCCCATATTGTGAAAAAGAAGCGCAAATGAAAGTATTATCATCGGCACGCACACGCAATATGAAATAACGGTTACGGCAGTTTCTGCAAAGCACCTGTCTTTTTTAGTGCAGAGAATGGCGCAAAGCGCCTTGCCGCCGTCTAAAGTTTCTATCGGCAAAAGATTAAAAAGTCCGATTGCAACATTGACGTAAAAGAGATTTTTGCGGCAAAATAAACAGCACAAAACAGCGGCAGCAATATTTGCTAATGGTCCCGCAAGATTTATTATGACCTCTTTATAATAATTGCCGCAGTAGCCGCGCCGCACTATTTCGCCGCCGAAAAATCCTATTTTAAGGCTGGAAGTGTATTCTTTAAAAACCGCAAGAGCGCAAAAATGCCCGCACTCATGCAAAAGTGAAAAGAGCATTGCGGGCAAAAGGTGTATACTTTTATTTCCGACGCTGGCAAAAACAAGCAGCGCAAAAAAGGAAAAGTTCAGCGTTACGCTAACACCGAAGCACTTAAATCTCATCGGTACTTCCTGCGGTGCTCAGCGCCGGCATTGGGTCATAAGAAACGCCGTCTATTCTGAATTCAAAATGAAGATGCGGCCCCGTAGAGTCGCCTGTAGAGCCGACAGAGGCTATCACATCACCTGCGTTTACAACATCGCCGGGTGAAACAAACAGCTCTTTACAGTGGCAATAAACGGTCATAATGCCGTTGCTGTGCTGAATTTTAATATAATTCCCGTTGAAAGGATGGCTTTCGGCAACCGTGACCACACCGAAAAAAGCAGCGTGAATATCCGTCCCTTCCGCCGCCGCAAGGTCGGTTCCGCTGTGAAAGCTGTAATCACCCGAAATCGGGTGCTCCCTGTAGCCGAAATCGGAAGTTACATTCACGGCTACCGGCAAAATCATCTGACTTTTTAAAGAGTAGCCCTGAAGCGAAACATACGGTTTGTCGGCTTCGGCAACATTTTCATTCGTATCTTCGCTTTTCTCGTCAAGCTCGACTTTGGGCGCGGCGTTTTTATCTGCGTCGACATTTGCTTTTATCAGCTCACCCACACCGTGAAACGTCTCTTTTGCTTCTTCGTATGAAACATTTTCTTCAATAGCAGGCGAAAAAATCTCGGCTATATTTGAAAAAAGGCGTGTATTGGCTTTTGAAACCGCAAACAAAAATACAAACAGCACACAGCATGCGGCAAACTGAATAAGCAGTGTTCTTGTAAGATAATCAAACGGCGCTTTTTCTTTATCCATAAAATATCACCCGCATAATAATTACGCGGGTGAAAAACATTATATTACTGCTCCTGAAGCTTTTCCCAAAGAGCGTAGGCTTTGTCAAGCTCACATTTAAGAGCGTCAAGCTCTTCCGTCAGCTTCATAAGCTCTTTATAATCCTCGGCGGTTTCGGGAAGCAACAGTTTTGTTTCAATTTCAGAAATGCGGTTTTCTTTTTCTTCTATTTCCGCTTCCGTTCTTTTTAATTGAGTAAGACGTTTTCTTTCGTTGCTTGCCTGCTCTTTTTTAAGTTTATAATCATTAACCTTGGGCTTCTCCGCGGGCTTTTGTGATGCTTCGGGCGTTTTCTCGGAATTTTCAAGATAATTCAAATAATCGTCGTAATTACCTTCAATTTCAACTGCGCCGTCGTGCGAAAGATAAATTACCCTTGTTGCAAGCTTATTTATAAAATAGCGGTCGTGTGAAACGCAAAGAAGCGTGCCGCCGAATGAAAGCAGGGCGTTTTCCAAAACTTCTCTCGACGAAATGTCAAGGTGGTTGGTAGGCTCATCCAGTATAAGAAAGTTCGGCTTTTTAAGCATTATTTTCAAAAGCGAAAGTTTTGCTTTTTCGCCGCCGCTTAAAGACGCAACGGTTTTATAAACATCGTCGCCGCAAAAAAGGAACATAGCCAAAGCGCTTCTGACCTCGGTTTCGGTCATAGAGGGGTACATATCCCAAACATCGTCAAGCGCCGTATTTTTGACATTGACATTTTCGATATTCTGTGCAAAATAGCCCTTTTTGACGTTGACGCCGTATCTGAATATGCCCTTGTCCTGCGAAATTTCGCGGTTGATTATTTTAAGAAAGGTTGATTTTCCGCAGCCGTTCGGGCCTAAAATAAAAACGCGCTCGTTTCTTCTTACCGTAAGCGAAAGGTCTGAAAAAAGCTCTTTTCCGTCAAAGCCCTTTTTAAGACCGTCTGTAATAAGCACCTCGTCGCCTGCTCTGAGGTCGCACTCAAAAGAGAAATGCACCGACTTCGCCGCACTTTCGGGCATAACAAGCTGTTCTTTTATTCTGTCTATCTGTTTTTGCTTTGAAGCGATAGTCACATAGTTGCGCGCCTGATTGAAGCGCTTTTGTTGCTCGATAATCTCTTCAATGCGTTTGATTTCGGTAATATTTTTTTCATATTCGCGCTCAATAGAAAGCTCGCGTTCGGCTTTGAGCTTATGATAAAGCGTGTAATTGCCCTTTGTAAAATATATTTTTTTATGGGCAATCTCCATTGTAGAGGTTGTCACCTTATCTAAAAAATAGCGGTCATGTGAAACAACTATAAACGCGCCCTTATATTTTGCCAAAAAATCCTCAAGCCATGTAACGGCCTCAATATCAAGGTTATTTGTAGGTTCGTCAAGCAGTAAAAGGTGCGAATTTGAAAGAAGAAGCTTACAAAGCGCCGCCTTTGAACGCTGACCGCCGCTTAACGCCGACACGGGAAGCTCCAATTGGTCTTGTAGAAAGCCGAGCCCCAAAAGCGCCGAGCGCGTTTTTGCTTTATAAACAAGCCCGTCGCGCCGTTCAATCTCTTCGTTTAAAAAGAGCTGGCGTTCAATAAGCTTTTCGTCGCTTGTGTCTAAAAGGCGGCAGTTAATTTCTTCAAGCTCTTTTTCCATTTCGGTTACATCTGAAAAAACGGTGAGAACTTCATTATAAAGTGTAACAGAGCCGTCCGACGGCAAATACTGCTCCATATAGCCGATGTTAAGGTCGCGCGATTTTACAATCGCACCCTCCTGCGGCAAATATTCGCCCGTAATCAGCTTAAAAAGCGTGGTTTTGCCCGTGCCGTTTGCGCCTATAAGGCCTACCCTGTCGGTATTTTCTATTTTAAATGCGGCGTCTTTAAAAAGTATTCCGTCAGAAAACCCGAATTGCAAATTTTGTGCAGTCAGTAACGACATAAATAATCCTCGCTTAAAGTGAGCTTAAAAGCGCCTTAAATTCGCCCGCAAAAAGCACCTCGCCCGAGGACGCGGGAATAAATACGCTGTCGCCTTTTTTCACGCTGACGGCGGCGCCGCCCGAAGTAATGCTGCCTTTGCCGTCAAGAATGAGCACCGACAAAAAGCTGTCGTCAAGAACATCAACTGTGTGCGCCCCGGAAACAGAAAGCGAAGTCATCTTAAAAAATTCACAGGAGCAAAGCTCTGTTATAACAGCTTCGCCGCAGGAAACTGCCTTGCCGTCGGGGTCGCCCGAGCGCGTCGGTGCGTCTGTAACGGTAACGTCAACAGCTTTGTCGATATGCAATTCTCTCAGTTTGCCGTTTACAAGCCTGCCGTAATCATAAACTCTGTAGGTTGTGTTGCAATTCTGCTGGACTTCGGCAAGAAGAATGCCGCCGCCTATAGCGTGCAATGTGCCTGATTTAATAAAGAACACATCGCCCTTTTTAACCTTGACCTTGTTAACATAGTTTAAAAAGGTGTTGTCCTCGATTGATTTTTTAAACTGTTCTTTTGAAAGCTTTTCTTTAAAGCCGTATATAAGCTCCGCGCCCTCTTCGCAGTCAAGAACATACCATGCCTCTGTTTTGCCGTAGCTGTTTTCGTGAAGAGCGGCATATTCGTCATCGGGATGCACCTGTACAGAAAGGTCGCTTTTTGCGTCAATAAACTTAATTAAAAGCGGAAATTCATTATACTTTTCGCCTTTTCTGCCGAGCACCTCTTTGTGAGAAGCAAGAAAATCTGTGAACTGCACACCCAAAAATTCGCCGTTTTTAATAATATTGTCGCCGTCTTTTCTTGCGGTGAGCACCCATGCTTCGGCAATATTTTCAAGCTCCGACTTATAGCCGAAGTCTGCTTTAAGGCGGTTGCCGCCCCAAACAATTTCTTTAAAAACGGGTTCAAGCTTTATCGGATACATTTTCATTTTCCCTTTCTTTTCGTAAGGCTTGCTGTGATTTTTGCGAAGCCTCCAACTCTTTTTTGTCAATAAACGGAACAGCCGAGGATTTAATATCCACTCTGTCATAATATTCTTTAAATCTTATTGTAAAGCGCAGCTTTCGTTTACAGCTTCTGCACTGAAAAACAGCCCTGAAAGCCTGATTCATAACGCGCCAATCGCTTATTCGGTCGCAATGCGAGCCGCACGCGTCGCAAAAGCATTTCATACGCGTTTTGTCAACGAGGGGACTGTTGATGTCGGTAATGATTTTCGGCTTGAAGGAAAGCTTTGCATAAAATGAATTGTCACATTTTAAAGTATACGATGCAATCATTGTCGGATTGAAAATCACCCTGAAAATATCGGCTGTAAGAAGGCTGTCATCAAGAGCGCGGTGAAGTGAATAATTTTCGGTAACAAGCCCAAGCTTTTCAGCCGCCGCCGAAAGACCGATTTGGTCGGCTTTTGAGATGTTCATAAAAGCCTGTGCATACTTTTGAATATTTATGTAGTTTTTAAGAAACGGCACAAAATTTATACCGTTAAAATACTTGAAATTTTCAACAAGCACTCTGACATCTGTGTCACCCCACGTAAGAATAACGTTATCTTCGCCCGACGACCACTTTCTGAAAAGCGCCATAGCCTGCGAAAACGGCGTTCCGCCGCTTATATCGTCGTTTGTTATATTGGTAAGCTCTTTAACGCGTGTGTGAAGCTTTTTGCCGAGCTGAGCTTTGATAAACATTGAAAAAGTATCGACGGTTTGCAGGTTTTCATCAAGCTTTACCGCGCCGATTTCAATAATTTCGTTCAAAAAGCCGTTCTTCTTCTTGCAATAGGTATTATTCCATTCCAAATCAACAATAATGTAGTTCATAATTTCTCCTGTGAGATAAAACTCGTAAATAATAATATAGCACACTTTACTCTGTTTTACAATAATAAAAAGATATTTGGATTTACTATTGATTTAAACGGCGAATTACTGTATATTTATCTGTGACAGTCCTGCGGATTTTTAAGCTTTCCGCGGGGCGCAATAACGGCTTTGGATTAAACTTTTTTAACGGGTTTTCAGCCGAAAAATACGGTGGTGACACTTTTGCTTAACGATTCTTTAAACCTTTATTACACTTCCCCCGCAAAAGCCTGGGTCGAAGCGCTCCCTTTGGGAAACGGCGCGCTCGGCGCAATGGTGTTCGGCAAGACCGACCGGGAAAAAATCCAGATGAACAGCGACACGTTCTGGACGGGCTATCCGCGCAAAGCGCGCATCTCGCCCGACTGTTATGAGAGCTTTTTAAAGGCGCGCGAGCTTTCTTTAGAGGGCAAAAACGGCGAAGCGCAGGAAATTATCGAGAAAAAATGTCTCGGCAACTGGACGCAAAGCTATCTTCCGTTATGCGATATAATTATCAAGTTCAACAAAAGCGGTATTCAAAAGAATTACCGCCGCGTGCTTGACCTTGAAAACGCACTGTTTAAGTCCGAATACACGCGCGGCTCGGTTAATTACCGTACCGAGGCTTTTATTTCGCACCCCGCCGATGTATTTGTGTCAAAATACGTTGCCGATAAAAAAGGTGCGCTTTCCTTTACAGTTAAAATGACGTCAAAGGTTAAACACGAGTCTTTCACAGAAAACGGCGTTCTTATAATCGACGGTGTTGCGCCTTCGGATTCAACGCCCAATCAGCAGTCTTTCAAAGCGGAACGCGGCGCTTATTATTCAAAATTGCCCGAAAAGCAGGGCATTCACGCAAGGGGCGCGCTTTCTGTTGTGACCGACGGCAAAACAGAATATAAAGAGGACTGTGTAACTGTATCCGGCGCCACAGAAGCTGTTATTTATTTTGTTACGGAAAACTCTTTTAACGGATATGATAAGCTTCCCGCGACCGAAGGCAAAGAATATAAAGAAGCCTGCCTTAAAAAGCTCAAAGCGGTAGTTAAGCGTGATTTTAACGAGCTTAAAGACGAGCATATAAAAGATTATTCCGCGCTGTTTTCAAGAGTAAAGCTTGACCTCAGAAGCTCAGAAAAGACCGATGTGCCGACCGACAAACGCCTAAAACTTTGCAACAAGGGCGCTTATGACCCCGCGCTTTACACTTTGATGTTCAACTTCGGCAGATACCTTATAATTGCCGCCTCGCGCGAGGGCACTCAGCCGAGCAATCTTCAGGGAATTTGGAACGACAAGCTTTCTCCCCCGTGGAACTCAAACTACACAGTTAACATAAACACCGAAATGAATTATTGGCCTGTTCTTATGTGCGACCTTCCCGAGTGCAATCTGCCGCTGATTGAGATGGTTAAAGACCTTTCAAAAGTCGGCATAGAGGTTGCAAAAGACAGGTATCACGCAAGGGGCTTTTGCGTTAACCACAACGTTGACCTTTGGCGCTACGCTTCTCCCGTTTTCGGCAATGCACAGTGGGCGTTCTGGCCGCTTTCGGGCGGGTGGTTCTGCGAGCACATCTATAACCACTATCTCTACACCGGCGATAGTGAGTATTTAAGAGAAACGGCATACCCGATAATGCGCGAATCTTCAAGGTTTTTTCTTGATATGCTCGTAAGCGACAAAGACGGTTTTCTTATATTCGCGCCGTCAACTTCGCCCGAAAACAGCTTCAATTATCACGGCAAAAACGTCTCTGTGTCGCAAACGACAACAATGACTATGTCGATTATCAAAGAGCTTTTCACTAACCTGATTTCTGCCGCCGAAAAGCTCGGTATAAGCGACGAGACCGTGAGCGAAGCAAAAGAAAAACTGCCGAAGCTTTTGCCTTTTAAAACAGGCAGCGAAGGTCAGCTTTTGGAATGGTATGACGACGAAAAAGAAACCGAGCTTCACCACAGGCACAAATCGCATCTTTACGGTCTGCACCCCGCAAATCTTATTACGCCCGACGAAACGCCCGAGCTTGCGAATGCCTGCAGGCGTTCGCTTGAAAGGCGCGGCGATAACGGCACGGGCTGGAGTCTTGGCTGGAAAATCAATATGTGGGCACGGCTTTGGGACGGCGACCACGCATTAAAGCTTTTAAAGATGCAGCTTAACCCCGTTTCGCCCTCAAAAATGCAATATCACGGCGGCGGAACATATCCGAACCTTTTTGACGCTCACCCGCCGTTCCAGATAGACGGCAACTACGGCTATGTAAGCGGCGTTTGCGAAATGCTTCTTCAGTCAAGAGAAGGCAAGATTTTCCTTTTGCCCGCTCTTCCGTCCGAGTGGAAAAACGGCAGTGTTTCGGGGCTTAAAGCAATCGGCAACATCGGCGTTGATATTTCCTGGGAAAACGGCGAATTAAAAGACTATAAGCTTCGCGGCAACACAGACGGCGTTGAAGTTTATGTAAAGGGAAAAAGGATTAAATAAATAACTCATCAAAAAACCTGCACCCGAAAAACGGATGCAGGTTTTTATTATTGAATTAATAATTATTTTGAAAACATTGCCTTTAAGTGGCTGAATTTGCAGACGAAAATCTCGCGGAAAATAATCATTGAAACAAACGCGGTTGTTCCGCCGACAAGAACGTCGCTGAAATAGTGAGCGCCGACAACAATTCTGCTTACGGCAACAGTGCCTGTGAACAAAAGCGGAATAATCCACATAGCGGCTTTTTTGCGCTTATCCTTAATACCGAGTGCGTCTGAAAGCATAATGAGCATATATGACATTCCCGCGGCGTTTGTGTGACCGCTCGGGAAAGAACGGCAAGCGTCGGTTGTGCCGAAAATTTCAAGAAGCTCGGGCTTTGAATAGCCGTGGTTTTTGCCGTTAACGACATACCAACGGGTAAAATTATCAAATCCGCCGATTTTCTGACCGCCCTCACAGTTCATTGCTCTGTAGCGCATTCTGCCGACCGGGCTTTTAACTGCCGCAATAAAAATGTTTGCAACGGCAACAACGCAAACAACGGCAATTGCAAAGCCGAAAAGCTTTTTAGTTGACTCGTCGCTGAAATTTCTTACGGCAAGAGTAGCAAAACCTGTTGCAGCAAGCGAAAGGAATAAAATAACGCCTACATAATAGCCCATATCGCGCGTGGTTTCGTCGCCCGAATGTTCGAAAATATATTTCATAACATCGTCAAATCCGACGTAATAAGCCGCAGTTGAAGCGACAAGCGTAAATATTCCCGCAAGCGCCGAAAGCACCTTGTTTTTGCAGTTTCTTAAAATATACCAAAACATTATTTGAAACGCAAAAGCAAGAATCATATACACAGGCGTACTGCCGACGGCTTCAAATGCAACGCCGAAAGCGTCGTTTGAAAGGTATTTGCCCGGTTCAAGCGCATGCGCAGTAAGGATTTTGCTCACTTGCAAATCGGTAAATGTTGCCGTGAGAAGCAGTCCGCCGAAAATCAAAACAAACAGCGCGACCGAAAACCACGATTTTTTCTTTAAAGTCATAAAAACACCCCAAATTTATAATGAAAATCTTTCTTTAATTTCTTTTGTAAGAGCATACATCTGCTCGGTTTCAAGCTTTCTGCTTGCGGTGAGTTCAAGCGGTGAGCGCGTCCTCGTATTAATGCCGATTTTAACGCCGTCAAGCCCGAGATAATATTTTGCGTTAACGGGATAGCACTGACACTCCATAACCGAGAAAAATCCTAATATATTCTGTAAAAGCTCCGCTTTCTTCATATCGCCGTTATTATGGGCGTTAATAAGCTTTGAATAAAGCTCGGGGTGGAAGTTTGCCATTACGCCCGAATAGCCGCTACAGCCCATTTCAAGGCTTTTTAAAAGCGTTGCCGCGTTGGCGTTATAAATTTTAAGGTTACTGCCCCTTACGGCTTCAAGCTTTTCTTTGAGTTTAACAAGGTCACAGCAAGTATCCTTCAAGAACAAAAAGCGCCCGTCGGATGCCATCTTTTTAAGTATATACGGTGAAAGCTCGCGCTTATAAGGATACGGACATTCATAAACGCCGAAGCCGATGCCGCCCAAAGCGTCGGCCGCCTTGAACATATTTTCAAGAAGCACGTCGTCGCTTTCATCTTTTTTTGCAAAGCGGTTTGATATAAAAACATAAGCGTCTGCACCGACTGATGAAAAAGCCTTTGCTTCTTCAATCTGCGCATTCAAATCGTCAGCAGTGTGACCGGAAGCGACGACCGCCATATTTTTCGGTCTGTTCTTCATCACAAATTTTAAAAGCTCAAGACGCTCTTCAAACGAGAGAAAGAATATTTCGCTGCTTTGGCAAATGGCAAAAACGCCGTCAACGCCTTTTTGCGAATACCATTCCAAAAGCGAAAGCACGCCGTCAAAATCAATTTTGTTGTTGTCTGTAAACGGCGTTATCATTGTCGGATAAACGCCGTTCGGTATTTGGTTCATTGTTTTCACTCACCTTTCGTATGTAATAGTACCATAAAAATCCACAAAAATAAATAGACAATTAACAATTTTTAAGATATAATTAAATAAAAATTTCAGGGGGCACGAATTTATGACGCAAAGCACAGACTTTTTGCTGGTTATTACGCTTTGCCTTGCCGTTTCATACGGTTGGGGAATGCGCGGTACAACAATAGGCGGCGAAAAAGGCGCAATACTCCCGGGGGCGCTTATCGGGCTTTTTACGTCAATGTTTTGCGGCGTTCCCCTGCTTTATGAAAACTGTTTTGTTTTATGCGCCCTTGGCGCTTCGGGAATGTATTTCGGCGGGTGTATGACATACGGTGAAACGCTTTCGTTTTCAATGGCAACGCGCCCTGCCGAAAATATGAAAAAAGGGCTTTTCGCACTTTTTGTAAAAGGCTTTTTGTGGTTCGGCGTTTTCGGCGCTGTATTTTCGGCGGGAATATCTTTCTATTTTTCGCAATATGAGAAAATACGGTTTATTCTTCTTTGCATATGCCTGCCGATTGCCGCATTATTAGGGCGTTTTATTTTTAACACGGGTCACGGCAAAAAGCACCCAAAGCCAAAAATATACTTTTCAAAAACGCGGCAGGAGCACTGGGGTGCAATACTCGGTATTCTTTTTATATTCACGCTTGACGCCGCCTTATTTAAAAACGTATTTACGCTTACATATTCATATATCTGCGCGCTTTTCGGCGGTTTTGGCTGGGTTATAGCGCAGCTTTTTCAGGTGTTTTCGCTTCATTATGCAAAAGACTGCAAATTATTAAAGTTTTTAAAAGCAGGAAAAAACGTCAGCCCCTGGAAGATTATGGAATGTACGCTCGGATTTTTCGGCGGCTTGGGCGCTGCGCTTGGCATAATTGTTAGTAAGCCGTTATTAACCGATTATTTAAGCGGCTTTGCATCTTCCGAAGCTCCCGAAAACAATTATCATCTTGTATTTGTTGCAATTTGGCTTGTACTTTTGTGCGTTGATATGATTCACTATGCTTTTCTTAATAAAAACGCCGACGGTGACAATAAAAGCATTAAAAATTACCTGCAGCTCTGCGAATATTTTGAGCCTGTTCTTTACGCCGCATTTCCGATGATGATGATTTTTTCAAAAAACGCGCTTGCTGCAAGGCTTACGTCCTTTTTCCTTGTTTTTTGGGTAATAGTTCAAGAGGTATGCTTTGAAAAGCTCAACGGCACAAAACGCTCGCTGTGTCTTAAAATTCTGTTTTCTGCTTTCGGTATTGCGGCGGTCGCAATAGAAGTATTTAATATTAAAACCCTCTCGCCTTTTGCCACGCTTATTATGTACGGTGCATTTTATGAGCTTATTACGCTTCTTTGGATTTTTGAAAAGCTGTTCAGAAAGAAAAAAGAAACGGCAGTACCGATATTTAAGCAATTTATTAATTCCGAATATATAACCGTCCACACATATTTTTGCGCTGTAATTGTGCTCGTTACAATACTTGCGGCGGTTTTCGGATAAAGAATTTGACACATAGGCATAAGTAAGTCTACGCATAAGAGAGTTTTACCAAAACAAAATCAGCCGTAAACCGATTTGGTTCACAGCTGATTTTTTATTGTAAATAATTATGCTTTGTTACGCCTGTTGTCAATATAATCCTGAAGAATAATATCGGCAGAAACCGCGTCGACAACCGACTTTCTCTTTTTGCCGCGAACGTTGTTATCGGACAAAAACCTGTGCGCCGAAACCGTTGTAAGGCGTTCATCCCAAAATGAAACGGGAATATTTGCGATGCCTTTCAGAATATCGCCCAATTCCTTGCAGGCATCGGCTCTGAAGCCCTCGGAGCCGTCCATATTCTTAGGAAGCCCTATAACAATTTCTTCTGCCTTTTTTTCAACTGCAAGAGCGATAATTTTTTCGGCAAGCGATTCTTTGTTCCACTCGGTTATTACACCCACGGGTGAAGCGAGAATTTCATTTTTGTCGCAAACGGCAATACCCGTGCGCTTATCGCCGTAATCAACGGAAAGTATAACCATAGCTTAATCCCCTGCCGGTTCTGTATTATCAGGCTCCGGCTTAGGCTCTGTTGCCTCGGAAGTTGCCGGCTCGGTTGTTTTCGGTGCCGCTGTTGTTGCGGGCTTTGTGGTTTTAGGTTGTTGCTTTGTTGTCGCAACCTCGGTTGTCGATACCTGCGGTTTTGTCATATCGTCGGAAATCTCACTGCCTATTGCGTGAATCATTGCACAGCCCTTGCACTTTGCGGGAAGATTTGTGGATTTATAATAACCCGTGCCCGTACTCTTGCAGGTATCCGTGGCAAGGTCGCCCGAAATCTTACAATACTTTCTTGCAACAACACCGCTTGCCGTCGGGAAGGACTTGTCGTCAAGATTTTTATGGATTTCTGACATAATGGCATGATAAATTTTACCTGCGGGGTTGCCGTAAACATTCTTAATGGGCTTGGGCGTGTCGTAGCCGTACCAAACGGAAGCAACATAATACGGTGTGCCGCCGACATACCATCTGTCTTTATCGTCAGAGGTCGTACCTGTTTTCGAGAAGTTTTCAAAGCCCTTAACGCCGTAGCCTGCGCCCGTGCCGTAGCTTGAAACTGTTTTTAAAATCTGAAGCATCACGCCAGCCGAGGCTTCGCTTAAAACCTGCTCGCCTGTCGAGTCGCCTGTTTCAAGGAGTACTTCTGTTCCGTCGTTATTTGTAACCTTGTAGTAGCAGAAAGGCTCAAAATAATATCCGTTATTGCCGAATATTGCATACGCCGCCGTCATTTCAAGCGTTGTAACGCCCTGACTCATACCGCCGACGCACATAGAAGAATAGTTCTTGTCGCAGTTGGGGTCGTCTTCATCGGTAACAAGCGTTGTGAAGTGAAGGTCGTCTACAAGGAAGTTAAAGCACTTTGTAAGACCTATTTTTCTTGCAAGCTGAACAGGAACGGTATTAAGAGAATCCTGAACGGCATACTGAACCGTTACGAAGTTTGTGGGCGAACCCGCAAGGCCGCCGAAGTTATATGGCCACCGCTGTGAGCCGAGTTTTATGCCGTAGTTCTGAACCATTGTTGACCACGTTGCAACGTTATTTTCTATAACGGGCGCATAAATCGAAAGCGGCTTAATTGAAGAACCGGGCTGTCTTACGGAATCGGAGGCTCTGTTGAGTCCGCGGAAGGTTGTTTTTTCGCCTGCACCGCCGACCATTGCAACAATTCTGCCGCTGTAATCCATAATCGTTATGGCTGACTGAACGGCGGGGTTATCCTCGGTATCTTCTTCATCCGGGAATGTTTCGCGGTTTACATAGACTTTTTCGGCAATACTCTGAATTTCGGAGTCAACAGCCGTGTAAATTCTGAGTCCGCCGAAGAACACCTTGCGCCACGCTTCGTTATAAGTTAAGTCATATTCTTTTTCAAGGTCCGAAATAACCTTTTCAATTACATAATCGACATAGTAGGACGAATTGTCGGTAGACTCGGGATTTGAATATTTAACATCGTCCTCGGTATAGTCTTTTTCGTCTGTATCGTCGGTATTTTTAATCTGACTGCCTTTATAGTTTTCGCTGTTTGTGAAAACAAGCTCGTATGCAACGGCTTCGTCATATTCTTCTTTTGAAAGTCTGCCCTGCTCATACATGCATTTCAAGCAGAACTCCTGTCTCGCCTTATTATCCTTAGGCTCTGTAAGGGGGTCCCACTCTGCGGGCGACTGTGTAATTGCGGCGATTACCGCGCACTCGGCAACGTTTAAATCTTCAACATCCTTGCCGAAATACTTTTCGGCGGCGGTTTTTATGCCGTAACAGCCGTTACCGAGATAAACGGTGTTAAGGTACGCCTCCATAATCGTGCTTTTTGAATAGTGCTTTTCAAGGTTAAGCGCGTTAAGTATTTCATAAAACTTACGCGAAAACGTTCTGCCGTTTTCACCGGTAAGGTTTTTGATTAACTGCTGTGTTATTGTTGAAGAGCCTCGCTGAAAGCCCGTTTTTATAACACCGTTTATAATACTCGTCCAGTCAACGCCCTTGTGGTCGTAAAAGCGCTTATCTTCAAGGCAGCGAAACGCGTCAATCATCGACTGCGGAATATCGTTATAGTATATCCACACGCGGTTTTCGGCGCCGTGAAGCCGCAAAAGCTCAACAAGCTCGTTATTTTTGTCATAGCCGTAAATAATGCTTGTCTGCTCCTGGTTTGCCTTGTAAAGGTCAAGGTCTATTTTCTTGCCGGAGTTTACATAATCCTTGCCGAACTTATAAACATAAGTAACCGCAACGGTACTGCAAACAATACCGATTGCAACTATCACAAGAATGACCGACATAACCTTTTTCAACACGGGATGAGGCTTTTTCGGTTTTTTATTTTTTTTGGCCTTTTTGCCGTTCCCTTTAAGATTTTTAAGAACCTTTAAGGGTGCGTCAAAAACATTTTTCTTTTTGTTTGCCATAAGGAAAATCCTCCTTGTATGAAACAAGAATAAGTATATCACAAATACTTGAAAAAGTACATATAATGACCGAAATTAATAATTTCCGCCTAAACAGTCAATAATACGGTTTGAAGGGAGCAGAAATTATGAGAGGAAAAATTTTGAGTATATGTTTTATTTTAACAGCCGTGCTTATGCTTGTCTATATCGTCAAGCCGAATGAAAAAGCTGCCGTAACGCCGCAAAGCGCAGTAAGCGAGGTAAGAAGCGAAAAAAGCTATGTGCTTAAAGAGTATAAGGGAAAGCTTGCGGTGTTTAAAGAAAACTCCGACATTCCGCTTGAAGTTTTTGATATTTTCACTTCGGCGCTCCCCGAAAGTGACCGAGAGCTTTTAAAAAACGGAATAACCGCAAAAAGCGATTCGGAATTAAAAAAACTTATTGCCGATTACACAAGCTGACCGTCGGTAACGCTTACGCGGTTACTTAGGGCAAATTCTGCAAAACAGCCTCTGCCACGGCAAGGTCAAACGGCGTTGTGATTTTAATGTTTGAGTCGTCGCCGGTAACGAGCTTTACTCTGAAACCGCGCTCCGAAAAGACAGAGGCGACATCGGTGAATTTTTCAAGTTCTTCTTGAGAAAGCGAATTAATAACAGTGTTGAGCTGTAACGCTTTAAAAGACTGCGGCGTTTGAACGCGGTAAATATTTTTTCTTGAAAGTGCGTCTGAAATAAATTCGCCGTCAAAAGAGCGAATAACCGAATCAAAAATCGGCATAACGGTGTTTGCCGCGCCGTAATCATTAACAGCGGCGATATTTTCGCGGATAATTCTTGAATTAATGAACGGTCGCACCGCGTCGTGCGTAAGAACTATATCGTTATCGGTAAGAGTATAACGCTCCGAAAGAAAGCGGCAGGCGTTTTTTACCGATGAATTTCTGTTTGCGCCGCCGGGAATAACGGAAATATTGGCAGACGCAAGCCCATATTCAAGCAAAAGCGCCTTTGTGTATTCAAGCCAATCCACAGGACAGCACACAACGCCCGCTTCAAAAGTGCCGAAATCGGTAAAATTCTTTATTGTTCTGACAATGATAGGCTCGTCGCCTATTTTGATAAACTGCTTCGGAAGCTCCGGCGAATGCATTCTTGAGCCTTTGCCGCCGGCAAGAATCATAAAATACAGCATTAAAAAACCTCACTCATTTTTCTTTAAAGCCTTCTGTGCTTTCTTTTTTAAAGAGAATTTTAACAGTCATAATTATAAGCTTTATATCAAGGGCAAGCGAATAATTCTGGATATACATAAGGTCCATTTTAAGCTTGTTGTATGCCGAGGTATTGTATTTTCCGAAAACCTGAGCGTAACCCGTAAGCCCGCCTTTAACCTTATATCTGCACACAAATTCGGGAATTTCGGCAGAATATTTTGCAACGTGCTCTATTCTTTCGGGGCGCGGACCGACAATTGACATATCGCCTTTTATTATGTTAAGAATCTGCGGCAGCTCGTCAATTCGCGTTGCCCTTATGATTTTGCCGACCTTTGTAATGCGGCTGTCGTTATCGACCGCAGGCTGAGGGCCGTTTTTTTCGGCATCGACTATCATACTTCTGAATTTGAGAATATCAAACTCTCTAAGGTCGCGCGTACAGCGGCGCTGTTTGTAAAAGACGGGACCGCCGTCGGCGAGCTTTATTGCAAGCGCCACAACAGCAAACAGCGGTGAAAGAACAAGAAGCGCAAGTGAAGAAAGAAGAACATCAAAAAAGCGCTTAACAGCCCTTTGCTCTATGGTAAGGCCGTTTGAAGTACAGCGCATTATTGGCGAATCGAAATACGAAATGTCCGAAGCGCTTCGCACGATAATATCGGAAATTTTGGGAACAACATAAATATTCTTGTTGTTTTCGTAGCAAAATTTAAGAATATCGTTTCGCATTCTTGCGGGCACGTCGCATATTATTATACTGCCGAAGCGTTCCGCTTTTTCTTTGACCGTTTCAAAGCCTTCGTCAACGTTCACAGACTCAAGAATTTTGTAGCGGTCTTCCATTTCGCTCATTTTATAAACGATTTCGGTTGCAAGATGGCTGCCGTAAACTATAAGCATTTCTTCGGGCGGGTTCGTTTTGTGAATACACACCGAAGAAACAATAGCCCACAAAGTGAGCAGAGCGCCCTGCGACAGCAAGATATAGAACATTCCGAGGAAGTTTGCGATAACGGCTTCAACAAGGCAAATCTGAACATAGGCAATGCCGTTTGTAAAAACGAGCGCAAAAGCCCCGTAAAAGATTATTTCACTTTTTCTGAGCTCATCTATTCTGTAACTGCCGATAAAGGCGTTAGAAACAAGCAAAATCACGAAATAAACGGCAATAAGAAAAAGCTGACCGTTATCCCTGAACGGATGCTCAAACGTTGAGTTGTAAAATTTCTGCCAAAAAAAGTAATATATAGCGGTCGCGCCGACGCAAAACAAAAGCATCAGAAGCGAACGTACTGTCATTCGGAATTGCTCAAATTTTCTCATTAAATCACTCTTTTTTCGGGACCGGCAATTATTGCGGACGCCGTGAATAAAATAGTCTTAAGGACGGTGTTTTATATGGATTTTATCGGTGTATTGAAAAATATGATTTTTTTGATTCTGCACGTCACAAACACAGAATCTTTTCCGCCGCCGCTGTCAAAAAAGGAAGAACGCCTGCTTTTAGAGCAGAAAGAAAGCGGCGATGTTAAAGCAAAAAACAAATTGATAGAGCACAATTTGCGGCTTGTCGTGCACGTTATTAAAAAGTATTATTCAACTTCAAGCGAACAGGATGATTTGATTTCGATAGGAACGATAGGACTGATTAAAGGCATTAACAGCTATAAAATCGAAAGAGGCACAAAGCTTGCAACCTATGCCGCAAAATGCATTGACAACGAAATACTGATGTATTTCAGAAATCAAAAGAAAAATTCACAGGAAATATCGTTCAGCGAACCGATTGACACCGACAACGAAGGCAATCCCCTGACGCTTATGGATATTATTTGCGTCGACGACACAATAATTGACGACATTGACACAAAACTGAAATTAAGGACGGCAGCCCGCGTAATAGACGGCTTAAAAAACAAGCGCGACCGCAGAATTATCATAGAACGGTACGGGCTTGACGGCAACGCACCCAAAACTCAAAAGCAAGTCGCCGAAAGCTTACATATCTCACGCTCATACGTTTCAAGAATTGAAAAGCGCATTATGGAAGAGATACGCGAAGGCTTTAAAAAAGAGAGTGAAGCAAGGAAAAATTCAAACGCACCCTCCGGCGAAAGACCTAAGTAACCGCCGATTAATTCAATTTATAATATCATTTTTTGTTATGAAAGTCAAATATATGACACCTTTGTAATCTTTAGTCTGCGTTGTAAATAGATGTGACCCATTTTAGCCAAAAAATAAAGTCAAAGTATA
>ERZ808246.1189-NODE-1189-length-19312-cov-3.102716_pt1 | contig 19312 bp, 15 predicted proteins | sample MGYA00521083_ERZ808246 | MGnify/ENA primary metagenome ERZ808246 (study PRJEB31516, sample SAMN03275577) | gut metagenome | biome: mammalia-associated habitat; material: feces | host: Papio cynocephalus | place: Kenya | collected 2012-07-07 ... | reverse complement strand
TATAGAGAAAAAACATCATTCTGTCAACTGGTAAATTAGGAAATAAACTATGTTGGAAATGATTGCCAAGACTGTAAAGATGTAAAAAAATTGGCAGAAAAAATTATATAAAACATGGAAAAAAATATGGTAAAAACATAGAAAATCACTAGTAAATGGAAGTATTTGACCGATTTCGATTGACATAAAATTCCATCATTGTTATAGTAAATTTATGTGATTATTGAATAAACATTTACCTATTTAAAGGAAGCGAATATATGAATTTCGGCATGATAACCGAGGAATTAAATATGCAGGAGACGAAGCAGGTCATTCACTCCATTTTGAATGCCGGTTGCGAGGCAAGCATCGTCATTGATCGTTCTACTTTTGAGATTCTGTATCAGAATGACAAGGCAATCGAATTGATGGGAAATCGTGTTGGCATGATCTGTCATGAAGTGCTTTGTACGAAGGAAACTCCCTGTATGGACTGTCCAATGCAGCATATCAAGACGCAGGCACCGCTGGTGCGGGAGCGTTATGAGGAGCTGCTCGATGGCGTGGCAACGTGGCGTTATCATGATATTGCATGGTTTGACGGCAGGGACGCAGTGCTTGCAACATTGGTGGCACTCGGTGATAACGAACAGGTAGTTATGCAGAATATGATGGAGCAGGCGGTCAAGCTGATGAACCATACACCAGACGAGGTAGACAAGCTGACTGGCATTTCAAACCGGATTCGGTTTTACGACCAGACGCAGGCTGCAATTCAGGATTTGTACAAGAATTATGCAATCGTCCTGTTAGACATTGAACGCTTTAAGAATATAAACGATATCCACGGTATTGCGGAGGGCGATCAGGTGCTCCGTTTTGTGGCGCGGGTATTGCAGGAGACATATGGCAATCAGAACAATTATGCAAGATTGCATTCGGATATGTTCGTCTTTTATATGAGCTATGATAAAAAAGGTGAGATCATCAAAGAGATTGAGAAGCTGCGCAAGAAGATCAGCAACAATCCATTCCAGTATGATATCGTGACAAAATTCGGTATTTATCTGGTGGATGACCGCAGCATACCGGTGAATCTGATGTGCGACCGGGCGATGATGGCAGAGCGTACCGTAAAGGGCAATATCATGAAGTTCTGTGCATTTTATGATGAGCATTACCGCGAGGAGATGCTGCGTGCCGGACAGATCGAGCAGGATATGGAGAAAGCGTTGACTGAGCATCAATATCAGATGTATCTGCAGCCAAAATACCGTCTGAAAGACAACTCCCTGTGCGGTGCCGAAGTGCTTTGCAGATGGAAGCACCCGGAGAAGGGCTTGATTCCACCGAACGATTTTATTCCATTGTTTGAGAAGAATGGCTTCATTTTGAAGCTGGATGAATACATGTGGGAAGAGGCGTGCAAGAATATCCGCCGCTGGCTGGATCAGGGACGTTCCGTTGTGCCGATATCCGTCAATATATCAAGATATCATATCCAGCATAACGATCTGGAAAAGGCGTTGATGGAGCTGCTTCACAAGTACGATCTCACTCCGGATATGCTGAATCTGGAGATTACAGAATCCCTGTTCTTAGACAAGCCAGAAGAGCTGAACCGTGTGCTTGATCGTTTGCAGAAGCTGGGATTTAAGCTGGAGGTGGACGATTTCGGTTCCGGATTTTCCTCATTGAATCTCATACGAAATATCTCGGTTGACACGATCAAGATCGACAAGGAATTCCTTGACAGTGAGATTGCTTCAGAGAAGGGCAAGATCGTGGTAAATCACACCATCGGTATGGCGAAGGATCTGCATTTGCAGGTAATCGCGGAAGGCGTTGAGACAAAGGCACATGTGGATTTCCTGAAGAATTCCAACTGTGATATCGCGCAGGGATTTTATTTTGCAAAGCCGATGCCTGTGCCTGAGTTCGAACAGATTGCTTTTTAGAGCCGCTTATTAAAAATGCGAATACTAACTTGACATATAGTATAGGGCTGTTGTATATTTTCTGTATGAGAGTCACTTAGCCGATATGCAAGTGCAGTTATAAAATGAAATGTAAAAGGAGACTAATAGTATGTTAGAAAAGTTAAAGGAAATTATTGCAGACCAGCTTAGCGTTGATGAGAGCGAAATCGAACTCTCAACATCTTTCAAGGATGATCTTGGCGCAGATTCTTTGGATCTTTATGAGCTTGTTATGGCTTTGGAAGAGGAGTATGGTTGTGAGATCCCTGCAGATGACGTAGCAGCTATGGCAACTGTAGAGGATGTTGTTAATTACCTTAAGAACAACGGTATCGAGGACTAATCAGAACTTAAAACCGAATTTCTACATATGAGGGCATCACCCAGCGGGTGGTGCCTTTTTTATGTGATTACATACAAAAACAGCGGCTGCACATCGTGCAGCCGCTGCTGTTTTATCTTTGAATTGTTTCGTCAATCATCAATTAGCCAAGAACAACCTCAACCTTATGAGCCTTGCCATCACCAACAACAGGGATTACATTTCCATCAACAGCCTTGCCATCAACAGTCATGCTCTTAACACCCTTGCATACGTGATCTGGGTTCTTAACCTCGATATCATATGTGTCGCCACGGAACTGACGGGAAGCCTTCAAACCATCCCAAGCAGAAGGGATAGAAGGATCAATCTTCAAACCGTCGAAGTCAGGCTGTACACCAAGGATGTACTGGGAAATAGCTACCATGTTCCAAGCAGCTGTACCTGTCAGCCATGAGTTCTTACCCTGACCGAAGTTCTTGCCTGTCTGACCGATATCAGAACCAGCATCCTTACCACCGATCATCTGTCCATATACATATGGCTCAGTCTTGTGAATATCAGATGTCTCTTCTGTAAATGCAGGAGCGATCTCTGAGTAGTACTTGAATGCCTGATCACCCTGACCAGCGTAAGCAGCAGCACAGATGATCCATGCATTGTTGTGTGTGAAGATACCAGCGTTCTCCTTGTATCCACCTGGATATGTAGAGATCTCGCCGTACTGGATGTAGTACTTTGTATAAGCAGGGTTGTTCAGTACAAGACCATGCTTTGTATTCAGTCTCTCATCGATGGCTGCAAGTGTCTTCATATCACAGCCCTGATCCTTACCGATCTCAGACATGATTGCGAAGCCCTGTGGCTCGATGAAGATCTTACCTTCTTCACATTCCTTAGAACCCATCTTCTCGCCGTTTGCATCGTATGCACGGATGAACCAGTCGCCATCCCAAGCGGATTCCATGATGTTTGCTTTCATCTTATCGATCTCAGCCTGAGCAGCTGCAGCTTCGTCATCCTTGCCAAGGTGCTTCAGGATAGATACATAGTTAGGACCTGCATAGGTAAAGAGTGTAGCAACCATAACAGACTCAGCAACCTTAGAGTAGCCACCTTCAGCAGCAAACTTAGGGTTTGTATATGTCTGGAAGCTCTCACCTGGTGTGTCAGAGTAGCATGACAGGTTGATACAGTCATTCCAGTCTGCACGCATTGCAAGTGGAAGTCCGTGAGGTCCAAGGTTATTTACGATCTTGTAGAAGGAAACCTTCAAGTGATCAAGCATTGGCTTTGCCTTAGACTCATCGTTATCATAAGGAACCATCTCATCGAGGATACCCCAGTCGCCTGTCTCCTTAATGTAAGCGGAAACAGAAAGGATCATCCACAATGGATCATCGGAGAAGTCACCACCGATATCGGAGTTACCCTTCTTGGTAAGTGGCTGATACTGATGGTAGCAGCCGCCATCCTCAAGCTGAGTAGAGGCGATATCAATAATTCTCTCTCTTGCACGGTCTGGAATCTGGTGAACGAAACCGAGGATATCCTGGTTTGAATCACGGAATCCCATACCACGACCGATACCTGATTCGAAATAGGAAGCAGAACGTGAAAGGTTGAATGTAACCATACACTGATACTGGTTCCAGATATTAACCATACGGTTAACCTTGTCATCTGGTGTATCAACATTCAGAATGCCAAGGAGGTGATCCCAAGTACTCTTAAGCTCTGCAAGACCAGCAGCAACCTTCTCAGGTGTGTTGTACTTGTCCATCATAGCAAGCGCCTTTACCTTATTGATCGTCTTTCCATCTGCTTCGAACTTCTCTTCTACCGGCATCTCTACATAACCAAGGATGAAGATGAGTGTCTTAGACTCGCCCGGAGCAAGTGTGATCTTCTTGTAGTGAGAAGCAATTGGTGACCAGCCATCTGCAAATGAGTTATTTGCTACGCCAGCTTCCACTGCCTGTGGATTGTGGAAACCATTATACAGACCGATGAATGCATCACGGTCTGTATCGTAACCGTCGATGGTATCATTTACAGAATAGAATGCGTAGTGATTACGTCTGTCTCTGTACTCAGTCTTGTGGTAGATGGTAGAATCCTTCACCTCTACACGACCAGTACTGAAGTTTCTCTGGAAGTTTGTGCAGTCGTCCTGTGCATCCCACAGACACCACTCAGCAAATGAGAAGAATGAGAATGTCTTCTCTGCGTTGCTCTCATTTGTCAGAACTACCTGCTGTACTTCTCCGTCGTAATTCTGTGGTACGAAGAAAGTTACTTCTGCCTTCAGATCGTTCTTCTTACCTGAGATAATGGTGTAACCCATACCATGACGGCACTCGTAAGCATCCAGCTCTGTCTTCACTGGAGACCAGCCCGGATTCCAGATGGTGCCATTCTCATTAATATAGAAGTAACGGCCACCCATATCAATAGGTACGTTGTTGTAACGGTAACGAGTGATTCTTCTAAGACGAGCGTCTTTGTAGAAGGAATATCCTCCTGCTGTGTTTGAAATCAAGGAGAAGAATCCCTGTGTGCCTAAGTAGTTGATCCATGGATATGGAGTTCTAGGCGTTGTAATGACGTATTCACGATTTGCGTCATCAAAGTAACCAAATTTCATGTATAATACCTTCCTTTCATAAAACACTGCCCTCATTATATAATAAAAATAGTCAAAGCACAACAAAAATTCTCGCATTCAGGCAACAAATTGCACAAACGGAAAATGCAGAAAGTATGCCAGAAAACTCCCTATTTACAAGGACGAATACCAATTATGACAGATTAAGTGTCAATTTTGCAAGGTCTATTGTAATTGATTTCTTTCTACATTATAGTAGCAATTTAGATAGAGGTAAACGTAGGAGAAATTGGCATCGGTCATATATGTCAGGGATCGATGTGGGACAAAGGGGATCAAAAGAAGATATGTACAGGAAGAGTTCCAGTGGATGGATAAAGCATATTGACTTTATTGTATTAGATATGGTTGTATTGCAGATTGCGTTTGTACTCGCTTATGCGGTAAGCGGATACGGATTCAATCCATATGCAGTAGTTTTATATAGAAATATGGCAGTGTTTATCGAGATCGCAGATTTTGTCATGCTGGTCGGACTAGGCACGATGAAGAATGTCCTGAAACGGGGGCATTATGTAGAGTTTGGTATGACGCTGCAACATAGTGTGATTCTGGGTGGAGTATCTCTGCTCTATCTGTTCATGCTTCAGGAGGGACAGAATTATTCACGTCTGGCACTGGTATTGACATTTGTCATCTATGCGGTGCTTACGTATCTCGTCCGTTTTTTGCGAAAAGAATTCATTAAAAATAAGGTAACCAACGAAGGAGGGAGATCCATCCTGATCGTGTCGACGGAGGATGCGATTGCGAAAGTCATTCAGGATATCCAGGAGCATAACTATGCACGCTATCGGATCGCAGGTGCTGTTGTGCTGGATACTGATCTGACGACCCAGACAATCGAAGGTGTCGAGGTTGTGGCAAATGCAGAAAATGCGGCAGAATATGTTGTCAACAACTGGATTGACGAAGTCCTGATCGTCACACCGGGCGATACGATGTACTCGAAAGATCTGGTGGATCGGTTCACAGAGACGGGCGTCATCGTTCATTTGGGACTTGCCAAGGTGGCGAGCGTACAGGGAAAGAAACAGTTTATCGAGAAGGTCGGGGATTATACCGTCCTCACGACCAGCATCAACTATGCTTCCACAAGAGCATTGATGATGAAACGGCTGGTGGATATCATTGGCGGCATCATCGGATGTATCTTCACCGGAATCCTGTTCATTTTCGTGGCACCGGCAATCTATATTGCGTCTCCGGGGCCGATCTTCTTTGCGCAGGAGCGTGTCGGTAAGAACGGAAAGAGGTTCAAGATGTACAAGTTCCGCAGTATGTATCCGGATGCCGAGGAACGAAAGGCAGCACTCATGAAAGAAAATAAGCTGGGTGATGAGAAGATGTTCAAGATGGATTTCGACCCGCGTGTCATCGGCAACAAGATTCTGCCGGATGGCAGACATAAAACCGGCATCGGTGATTTCATCCGAAGAACGAGCATCGACGAGTTCCCACAGTTCTTCAATGTATTAAAGGGTGATATGTCCTTAGTCGGAACCAGACCGCCGCTCGAATCAGAGACAAACCACTACGATCTGCATCACCGCGCAAGACTCGCAACGAAACCGGGCATCACCGGCCTGTGGCAGGTAAGCGGACGAAGCGCGATTACAGATTTCGAGAAGGTCGTGGAGCTGGATAAGGAATATATTGAGAATTGGAATTTTGGTATGGATGTGAAGATACTGCTTTTGACGGTGAAGGTATGGCTTGGTGGAGATGGAGCGGTGTAGATAGCGATATAGTTTGGATATTCGGATTTACGAGGGATAAAAGATGCAGCAAGGGAAAGAAGTACAGCATGTATATTGTGTAGGAGCGAAATCATTAGGTGCGTATGGTGGTTACGAGACATTCATATACAAGCTCACAGAATATCATCAGAACAAAGAGAATATCAAATATCATGTGGCATGTAAGGAGAATGGCGATGGATGCATGGATGAGACGAAAGTAGAGGGCGTGACAAGAATCAATGACCGAGAGTTTGTGTTTCACAATGCACATTGCTTTAAGATTCATGTCCCGCAGATCGGTCCTGCGCAGGCAATCTATTATGATGTGGCTGCATTAAAAGCATGTTGTGAGCATATTTGTAAAAATCATATACAGCATCCGATTGTTTATATCATGGCTTGCCGTATAGGACCTTTTGCAAGACATTACTATAGGAAGATACACAAATTAGGTGGAATCGTGTATTTAAATCCAGATGGACATGAGTGGATGCGTGCTAAATGGTCAGCACCAATTCGGAAATATTGGAAAATATCAGAACAGATGATGGTCAAGTGGAGTGATTTGGCAATCTGCGACTCTGTTAATATAGAGAAGTATATTCATAAATGCTATGATGGAAAAGGAATTAAAGGTCGGAATCCGAAAACAACGTATATTGCGTATGGCGCGGATCTGACGCTTAGCAAACTGTCGGACGAGGATACAGCGCTGACAAGCTGGTATAAGGAAAAGGGATTATATAAAAAATCTTATTATTTGGTAGTCGGACGGTTTGTGCCGGAGAATTCGTATGAGATTATGATTCGGGAATTCATGAAGAGTCATAGTCAGAAAGATTTTGCTATCATCACGAATGTAAATGAGAAGTTCTTAGCGGAACTGGAAGAAAAATTGCACTTCAAACGGGATAAACGAATCAAATTTGTTGGAACGGTGTACAATCAGGAACTGTTAAAGAAGATACGTGAAAATGCATATGCGTATTTTCATGGACATACAGTTGGAGGTACGAATCCGAGCTTGATCGAAGCCTTGGGAAGCACAGATCTGAATCTGCTGGTGGATGTTGGATTCAACAAGGAAGTGGCAGAAGATAGTGCATTGTATTGGAGTCGTGAAGATGGAAATCTCGCACGGCTGATTGATCAGGCAGATGCAATGAAGCCAGAGGAAATCGCGGAGCTTGGAAGAAAAGCTAAAAAGCGTGTGTCTGAAGCGTACACGTGGGAGCGGATTTGTGGGTTGTATGAAGATGTGTTTACGGAAGAGAGAATGAAAAATGACAGATGAAAGAAAGGTTCAAAAGCTTACATTATTTGCATTAAATGAGTTTATTTCTTTTTGTGAAAAACATGATCTTCGATATTATTTTACAGGTGGTGCATTAATTGGAGTAATGAGACACAAAGGGTTTATTCCTTGGGATGATGATATAGATATTGGAATGCCACGAAAAGATTTTGATCGTTTTCATAAGTTAATAAAATATCAAATGCCAGAAGGATTTGGTATTTGTAATCGTAATACGGATAAAAATTGGCATTTTGCAATGAGTCAATTCATTGATAAGGAATCGGAAATTGAAATTAATCTTGCAGAAAAAACTAGAAAGTCTCATATATGGATAGATGTTTTTCCATTAGATGGTTTGCCAGATAATAAAATAAAACGATGGTTAAAAGTAAAATATATACTTATGCATAGATATTTGGTTCAGATAGCGTTTATAACGACACAAGTAGATGCACATAGAAAGAGACCAATATGGGAACGAGCAATATTGAACTTTTGTAAAGTAGTACCAATCGGAAAGCTAATTAGAACTCAGAAAGTGTTGGATCATCTTGAAAAAATCTTAAGAAAAGATGATTTTTATACAAGTAAATGGTGTGGTAATATGTTGGGACGATATAGAGAAAAAGAAGTCGTTCAAACTGAATGGTTTGGGAAACCTAAAAAGGGTGAATTTGAGGGTGAATTGGTAAATATTCCGTTAGATAGTGATGCTATTTTGAAAAGTCTATATGGTGATTATATGAAACTTCCGCCAGAAGAAAATAGAGTAGCTCATGGAGTAAAAGTAATTAAATGTCGAGACATATAGGAGGATCAATATGAATATAGCAATAATTATTGCAGGGGGTGTAGGGACCCGAATGGGGCAAGATTTACCAAAACAGTTCATTAATGTTTATGATAAGCCGGTATTAATTTATACTTTGGAAAGTTTTCAAAAACATCCGCAAATAGATGCTATTGAATTAGTTTGTATTGATGGTTGGCATGATATAGTTTGGGCATATGCAAAGCAATTTAATATTACAAAGTTAAAATGGATTGTTTCGGGAGGAACAACTGGGCAGGAGTCAATACGAAATGGGGTATTTAGCTTGGAAGGAAAAGCTAAAGCTAATGATAATATTATTATTCATGATGGAATTAGACCGCTGGTTGAACCATCTGTTTTGAATGATGTTATTAGTAAGTGTACGCAATATGGAAATGCTGTGACATCAATGCCATATAATGAACAAATCTTTGTTTTAGACAAAGATGATGAAACAACAACGACAACATATATTCCTAGAGAAACATTGAGGAGAGTGTCCACACCGCAAGCATATCGCTTTGATTTGTTGGATTCGAAATATCATGAAGCATTTGAAAAAGGTGTTGGCATTCATGGATCACATTATACAAATACCATGATGGTTGAACTAGGCGTAAAGTTGCATTTCGCTGCAGGATCAGATAAAAATATTAAATTGACAACAAGGGACGATCTCGATCTGTTTAAAGCATATCTTAAGGCGGATAAGGATTCATGGTTGAAATAAGAGTCTAATTATTTGTTAGAGGTAGTAGAGTAACTTAGTTTGTGAAAAGGTGCATTATGGGATTGATAGAATTATTTAAAAAACAAGGTGGTTTGAAGCTTTTGAAACAATATCAAAAGGGAGGTGCGCTGTTTACTGCAGTTGGACAGTTTCTTCTCCTTGGAAAAAGTCGGACTGCATTAGAGATATTACGCCTTTCTGCATCTTTTAAAACTAAGAAAAAACTAGAGAAACATTATAGACAAGCGTTAGAATCTTTTGACAGACATTATACGGATAAGTATGATACTAAGGTAAGCAATAAAGTATGGTTTTGTTGGTTTCAAGGGATAGAAAATGCTCCTGAATTGGTAAAAAAATGTTATAAAAGTATGCAGGAAAATTTAAACGATAAAGATATCATACTGATTACTTCGGAAAATCTGGACGAATATGTTCAATTTCCTGACTATATTGTAAAAAAATGGAAATCTGGACATATTACAAATACTCATATGACGGATTTGCTTCGATTGGAATTGTTGATTCGGTATGGTGGAATGTGGGTGGATGCAACTGTTTTGTGTACAGGAAAGAGTGAAGATATTCCAGAATATTATTTTAATTCTGAGTTGTTTTTTTATCAGTGTTTAAAGCCGGGAAGGGATGGACATTGTAGTTATATATCTAGCTGGTTAATGAGCGCAAAAACCAACAATAAGATTTTGATGGCAACAAGATACCTATGTTATCAATATTGGAAAGAAAATGATATGATGTGGGATTATTTTTTGTTGCATGATTTTATGTCGATTGTGTTAGATTATTACCCGAATGATTGGAATAATATAGTTCCGAGAGACAATGCAACTCCGCACGAACTTCTTTTAAGATTGTTTCAACCATATGATGATAGAATATGGAATGCAATTAAAGAACAAACTCCTTTTCATAAATTGACATATAAATTTGAAGATACACAGAAAGAAAAAGAAGATACATATTACAGTGTGTTGATTCGAAATTAATTTTTGTGTACAGATTATTTATGTTGATAAAATAATCTTCTATATAAATATAGTGGGGCATAATGGAAAAATTTGATAACTAGGCAGGATATAAGCGGAGGGAGATAGAATCAAATGAAAAAAGTAGGGTTATGCGTAAGGTATGATTGTAATAATTATGGTAGCATGCTTCAAATACTAGCAACACAAAAAGCTATAGAAGATTGTGGATGCACATATGAACATATCAGATATGATAAAAAAACATTATGGTTTTATATAAAAAATTTAAATAGAGTATTTAACCCGTATTTTATTAGAGGAAAAATAATGGGGCTTCAAAAAGCAAAAGGGATTACTACAGATTTAGAGGCGAAAAAAGGAAATTCCCAAAGAAAGCAAAAGTTTGAAGAGTATAGGAAGTTGTATATAAAACCATATTCACCCATATATAAGGGGTATTCAAAGCTGGTAAGGGGTGCGGATAATTATTCTGCGATAATGGTAGGAAGTGATCAATTATGGACACCGGCTGGAATTCAAAGTAAATTTTACAATTTGTTGTTTGTTCCAGATAACATAAAAAAAATAGCGTTAGCAACTAGCTTTGGGGTAACGGAAATACCCAAAAATCAAATAAAACAAACAAAGAGGTATTTAGATAGAATTGAGTATTTGAGTGTACGAGAAATATCTGGTGCAAAAATAGTGAAAAGGTTGACAGGAAGAAGCGTGTTGGTGGCTGTTGATCCAACATTACTCTATACAGGTAAAGAATGGCTGGATATATTCCCATATAAAAGATTATATGAAGATAAATATATTTTTGCCTATTTCCTTGGAACTAATATTGAACATAGAAAAATTGTTGAAGAATTTGCAAAAAAGAAAAATTTAAAAATAGTTTCTTGTCCTGCTATGGATGAATACGTTCCTTATGATTCTTCTTTTGGAGATTCGAGAGAATATAATATAGATCCAATTGATTTTTTGAATCTTATTAGAGGAGCAGAATACATTTTTACTGATTCCTTTCATGGGACGATTTTTTCAATCTTAAATCATAAAAATTTTTTTACGTTTGATAGATATACAGATGAAATCAGAAGAGGAAAAAATAGTAGAATAGAAAGTTTGTTTAATTTATTGAATTTGAGTGATAGACATGTGATACATAAGAGCCAATTTGAATTTGAAAAGATGAATCAAATAATAGATTATGATAGTGTAGATATTCAATTAGACAAATTAAGAATTCAAAGCTGGGATTTTTTGAAAAAAGCCTTGGAGGGATAAGTACATATGGAAATATGTAAAAAAAATATGTGCACAGGGTGTACGGCGTGTAGTAGCATTTGTCCTAAGAGATGTATTACGATGAAACCGAATGAAGAAGGTTTTTTGTACCCATATATAAATGAAGATAAATGTATAGGATGTAATCAATGTGTAAAAGTTTGTCCGATAAATGAATTAAAAATCCCTCAGTTCAATATATATGGGAAAATTATACAGATAAAGGATAAGAAAACTTTGAAAAACTGTACTTCTGGTGGAGCGTTTACCTCAATTGCTATTAAATTTTTGGAAATGGGTGGAGTTGCTATTGGGGCTGTTTATGATGATGAACTGAAAATAGTACATGAAGTTATTTCCGAAGAAACAAATGTAAAAAAAATAAGTGGGTCAAAATATGTTCAAAGCGATATGCAAGATATATATAGGAGCGTAAAGCAACTAGATAGTAAGGGGATAAAATGTGTTTTTTGTGGTACTCCTTGCCAAACAGCAGGGTTATATAATTATTTAGCAGAGAAACGAAAAAATGTATATTTGGTTGATTTAGTATGTCATGGTGTTCCATCTCCTCTGCTATGGAAAAAATATATTGAACATCAAGAACAAAAATATGGGAAAATGTTATTTGCTAATTTTAGAAGCAAAGCATATGGATATCATGTTGCGACAATGGAGACAATTTTTGAAAATCAAAAAAAGGTAAGAGGAAGCGCCAGAACAGATTTAATGTCAAAATGCTTTTTTAAAAACATTGCGGATCGAGAAAGTTGCTACAATTGTAAGTTTAAAACAATTGAAAGGTGTTCCGACCTCACGATTTTTGATTCTTGGCATGCATCAGAATTAAATTCTTCGTTGAAGGATGATGATAGTGGATTTACTAATGTGTTAGTGCAATCAAATAAGGGAAAAGAATTATTGGAATTGATTCAAGATACTACAGTACAGGTTGATATGGATTATAAATTAGCTATTCAAATGGACGGATCAATGGCTATTGGTAGTGTAAAACGTCCAGCTGAAAGAAGTGTTTTCTATAATGAATTAAATAATAAAGAGATTGACGACGTTGTAAAATCAATATGCCCTATTAGAAAAAGTGATTATGTTATTGAGAAACTCAAATTGCCAGCAAAAAAATTGGGATTAGCATATTATATTAAGCGATTAAAAATGCAAAGATAATAATAAAGTATTTTTGTGTATAAAAAAGTAAATCAAACTGGTAGCGGTAAAAAGTAGTTTAATATTAAAGGGGAATTAACTTAAGATGATTAAGATTTTAAGTGTAAAAAAAGGATTATGAAAATGAAAAAAGGGAATATATCGGTGATAATTCCAACGTATAAGGGAGCAGGTCAAATAAATAGGGCTGTTGATAGTGTTGTAAAACAAACATATAAGAATTTTGATATTTATGTTGTTGATGATAACGATCCAAGTAGTATTGATAGGAAACAAACTGCCGATGCAGTATCAAAATATTTAATAATGGAGAATTTTCATTATATTCAACATGAAAAAAATAAAAATGGTGCAGCAGCTAGAAATACAGGATTAAAACTGGCAGATGGGGAATTTATAACTTTTCTGGATGATGATGATTATTTGCTAAAAGAACGTTTTCAAATTGCGGTACAAGAATTAAATGTTAATGAAAAAATAAGTATTGTTTTTTTTAATGTTAAAAAAACAGATAATAGTAAAAAAGAAATTGTAATATCTGCACCTTCTGAAATTAGCAATGTAAGTTTACTTTTAGATGCGGGAATGATGGGAACAGGAAGTAACTTGTTTATGCGACGAGAAGTATTTTTAGGTAATGGTTTTTTTGATGAAAGATATATCCGTTATCAAGATGTGGAATATATGTCGCGGGCATTAGCAAAATATAAGGCTATTTGGATAGATCAAATTATGATTGTTAAATCGGTTAATGGTGTCAATAACCGACCAGATATTTTTAAATTATATCAAATGCAGCAGTATCTTCATGAGGATATGAATACTAAAATGGGTGAAATTTCGCCAGATATTAAGAAAAAAATAATAGAGAGACATGCGAGTAGTCTCTTTATGAAGGCTATGAGTGGAAATTGTTCAAAAGAAGAAGTTATTTTTGCTAAAAAAAATCTGCAAAAAATTAGGAAAATGTTAAATAAAGAAAGACTATGTTATAGTCTATACAAAGTTAGTCCGTATTTATATAAAAAAATTAGAAAAGTATTCAATCTGATGAAGAAATAAAGTATGAATGAAAGGAATGTATGATAATAGTATAGCCATCATACAATGTGATGTCATGTCATTTCGGATAAATAAAAAATCTTTAGTAGGATTAATTTTTTTGCTGTTAATTTTTTTGGGGTTTTTTCTTTCTAATTTAGGGATTGAACTACCGTTTAGTAGTTCCTATGATGAAATTATTACTTTGATATTATTGGTATATATCGTTATTAATTTTAGAAAATTTAATGGTAACGATAAAAAAATATTATTATGTTTAGTAGGTATAGAAATTATTGGTGTTGTATCAAATGTTTATAGTGGAATTGATAGAAAACCAATATATATTATATTAGATGCGCTTGCAATTTCTAAGACTTTTATAGCGTATGTAGGTTTCAAAAATTTGATTTCAACAGATAAGGAGAAACAAGATATAATAAATGTATTTACACCAATTGCTAAAATTCTATTGATTATCATATTTTTATGTGGAACAGTTAGTGTATTCTATAATATTGGGATGTCTAAGGGAAGCAGATATGGGGTTCCTTCATATTGCTTTATATTTAATCAACCAGCCCATTGTGGTCTTATTACAGCTTTCTTGGTTGGTATTATTTTTATGAATAGAAAGTTAAAGCGAAGAAAGCAACAGGTCTATATATTAATGGGCTTGATGAGTATGTTATACACCACAAAGGGAATGGCAATAATTATTGTTGGCGCGTATGTAACATTATCATATTTCATGAGAAGAAAAGAACGATTAAAGTGGTATCATTTTGTAGGTTTGGCAGTGATAACATTTTTCTTGCTTGGCTTTCAAATTCAAGAGTATATTCTTGATACAACTGCGCCAAGAGCTAAATTTATTATTAATGGATTTTATGTTGCAAAAATGTATTTCCCTTTTGGATCGGGTCTTGCTACATATGGTTCAGAAATTGCGGGTAGATATTATTCACCATTATATTATCAATTAGGATTTTCTAATATGAATGGATTAAGAATAGGCTATAACATGTATCTAAATGATAATTATATGGCATCAATTTTAGGACAATTTGGGTTTATTGGTCTTCTTTTCCATATTTTGGAATTATATTTAATTTTTAAAACCATATATAATCGTCAAGATGAATCAAAGTGCAAAAATTTTATGCTTTCAATATTTGTTAGTATATGCTCGGTTTTTGTAGCTAGTGGAGTATTTAAATCAGTTGTTGGAATTATGCTATTTATGTTATTGGGTATGTATGCTGGTGAACCACAAAATCAAGTTATAGAGTATAAAAAAGGTATATAAAATGATGAATACAAAAAGTAGTATTAAAAAGAATTTTGCTTATCAAATGATTTATGAAGTATTAATAATTATACTTCCGTTTATTACATCTCCATATATAGCTCGTGTTATAGGGGCTGAAGGTCTTGGAATTTATTCATATTCATATTCCGTGGCATATTATTTTGTGTTATTTTCAATGTTAGGAATAAAGAATTATGGTAATCGAGCAATAGCTCAAGTTAGAGATGATCAAGAAACCTTAAATGTAGTTTTTTCTAATCTTACTGCAATACATATCCTTATTTCCTTGGTTTGCACCATTGCATATATTATATATATTCTTATGTTAAAACAAGACGAAAAAATATATGCAACTATTCAAATAATATATGTTTTAAGTGGAATTTTTGATATTAGTTGGTTTTATTTTGGAATTGAACATTTTAAATTGACGGTTACTCGTAATGTTATTATTAAGATAGCAAATGTTATTTTTGTGTTTTTGTTTGTGAAAAATGATGATGATTTGTGGAAATATTGTTTGATTATGGCAATGGGATTTTTATTAAGTCAGTTAAGCCTTTGGATACCTCTGAAAAAATATGTAAACATTGAAAAACCTGAATGGGGGAAAATGGTAGTACATATAAAACCGTTATTGATTTTGTTTGTTCCTGCAATTGCAGTAAGTCTGTATAAATATATGGATAAGATAATGATAGGATCTTTAAGTAGTAAGGCGCAATTAGGATATTATGAAAATGCAGAAAAGGTTATAAATATCCCAATGACGATTATTGCCTCTTTTGGAACAGTCATGTTACCTAAAATGTCAAACTTATTTGCGAAAAAAGATAAGAACTTAAGCCAAAGATATATGTTAAATTCAATGGAGTTTGTAATGTGTTTAGCTATAGCCCTAGCATTTGGGTTAGCGGGAGTAGGTACGATATTTGCTCCTATTTTTTGGGGGAAAAAATTTTATCTTTCAGGTTATTTGATAATGGGGTTGTCTATTACAATTCCGTTCATATCATTTGCAAATGTTATAAGAACTCAATATTTGATTCCCAAGGCGCTTGATAAAGAATATTTAACATCCGTAATAGCAGGAGCGGTAATTAATCTTGTTGTTAATGGGATGTTAATACCTAAACAAGGGGCAGTAGGTGCGATGATAGGTACAATTATGGCAGAGGTAGTTGTGTGTGTATGGCAGGCTATAGTTGTAAGAAAGCAAATACCAATTATGAAATATATTAAAATTTCAATCCGATTTTTACCTGCGGGATTATTAATGTTTGCTATTGTTTACTCTATTGGAAGTATATGGAATAATGGGATAGTCACTTTATTGATACAAATTTTAGTTGGGGCTAGTATATATGCTGTCTATTGTGTTGCTTATTTTTATAAAACCCAAAATGATATATTTATAAAGATGCTTAATAATTTAAAAAATAAGATAACCAGTAAAAAGTGTAACAATAAAGATTAAGTTTAATATAAGAGAGGATTGTTTATTGACGAAAAAATATATAAATGAAATTGAAAAAAAACAGAGAAATAATAAGCCAGTTTATTATGATTCTATAGATGGATTGCGGGCAATAGCATGTCTAGGTATCATATTAATGCATATAAAAGCAAATACAGATTATCAATTAAATGGAAACTATGTGTTTGATAAAATTATTCCATCTATGACGTGGTTTGTATACTTGTTTTTGATGATTAGTGGATTTGGAATGTGTGTTGGGTACTTGGAAAAATTTCAGACGGGTGTAATAAATATAGAAGAATTTTATAAAAAAAGATATATAAAAGTTTTACCTTTTTTTTCAATGCTGATATTAATTGACCTTGTTGTGGAGCATAATGTTTCTGCAATATATGAAGCATCTATTGAAATTTTATTATTGCATGGCTTGTTACCCAATAATACAGTATCAGTCATTGGAGTCAGTTGGACATTGGGGGTTATTTTTTTGTTTTATCTTTTGTTCCCGGCTTTTTCGATTATCGTAAAGTCTAAAAAAAGAGCATGGATTAGTTTGATTATCTCTCTTTGGGTCACTTTTGCTTGTAAAAAGTATTTTTTTTCAAATTTTTTTGTGGCAGAATCATTCACTCCAAGACATAACTTTTTGTATTGTTGTCCTATGTTTATTGGTGGGGCAATAGTGTATCTTTATAGAGTAGAGATTAAAAAGATTTGTGAATGTTATAGATGGTTAGTTTTAATAATTTGTTTATTAGGGCTTGTTTTTTGGAATTTAATACCTGCTACTTCTGGAATGCCTTTTTATATTATGAGTTTATTGATGTTTTCGGGATGGATAGTTTATGCAGTTGGTGTGAAAAGTAAATTTTTGTCATCAAAACCAATGAAATTTTTATCAGGAATTTCTTTGGAAATGTATCTTGCACAAATGGTTATTTTTAGCGTTGTAAAAAAGTTACATTTAATATATGTTTTTGGAGATACAGGAATTGGGGGATGGTTTAGTTTATTATTTGGCTTTGTTTTAACAGTGATTGGTTTAATTTGTTTTATTTATTGTTATAAATTTGTGCTATTCTTTCTGAAGGTAAAAATAAGACAATTTAGACACACAGGAGAGTGAAAAAATATGAAGATTGCGGTAGCAGGAACGGGATATGTTGGATTATCAATTGCAACACTTTTATCGCAGCATCATGAGGTGATGGCGGTTGATATTATTCCAGAGAAAGTGGAGAAGATCAATCATCGCGAGAGTCCGATTCAGGATGAGTATATTGAGAAGTATCTGGCAGAGAAAGAGTTAAATCTGACTGCCACACTGGATGCAGAGGCGGCTTATACGGGTGCAGATTTTGTTGTAATTGCGGCACCGACGAATTATGACAGTCAGAAGAATTTCTTTGATACATCGGCAGTGGAATCGGTCATTGAATTGGTAATGAAGTATAATCCATCTGCAATTATGGTAATTAAGTCTACAATTCCGGTGGGATATACGAAATCCATCCGGGAGAAATATTGCTGTGAAAACATTATTTTCAGTCCGGAATTTCTGCGGGAATCAAAGGCGTTGTATGATAATTTATACCCAAGCCGTATCATTGTTGGTACGGATATGGATGATGAGAGACTGGTTGCGGCGGCACATACATTTGCAGGGCTGTTGCAGGAAGGCGCAATCAAGGAGAATATTGACACGCTGATCATGGGGTATACGGAAGCAGAAGCAGTCAAGCTTTTTGCAAATACATATCTGGCGCTGCGTGTATCGTATTTCAACGAGCTGGATACATATGCGGAGATGAAGGACTTGGATACGCAGCAGATCATTAACGGTGTGTGTCTGGATCCGCGAATCGGCACACATTACAATAACCCAAGCTTTGGCTATGGAGGATATTGCCTGCCGAAGGACACAAAGCAGTTGTTGGCGAACTATCAGGATGTGCCGGAGAATCTGATCGAAGCGATTGTGGAATCGAATCGGACGAGAAAGGATTATATTGCGGACCGGGTGCTGGAGATTGCGGGAGCATATGGACCGAATGAAGACTACGATGCTTCGAAGGAAAAGGAAGTTGTCGTTGGTGTGTACCGCTTGACGATGAAGAGTAATTCGGATAATTTCCGGCAGAGTTCCATCCAGGGTGTCATGAAGCGGATCAAGGCGAAAGGCGCAACCGTGATCGTGTATGAGCCGACTTTGGAAGATGGCAGCACATTCTTTGGCAGCAAGGTTGTGAATGATTTGGCACAGTTTAAGGAGATGTCGCAGGCGATTATTGCGAACCGGTACGATGCCTGTCTGGATGATGTGGCGGACAAGGTATATACGAGAGATATATTTAGGAGAGATTAGGGATGGGAGACCGCCGGGAGCGTAAGCTTTCGGCGGTTTTTGTGTGTCTAAAAAAATATTTTTGCTTGTAAACCCGCATGATTGCGTGCTTTTTCTAAATGTTCCAAACT
>ERZ808246.1187-NODE-1187-length-19325-cov-2.720394_pt1 | contig 19325 bp, 14 predicted proteins | sample MGYA00521083_ERZ808246 | MGnify/ENA primary metagenome ERZ808246 (study PRJEB31516, sample SAMN03275577) | gut metagenome | biome: mammalia-associated habitat; material: feces | host: Papio cynocephalus | place: Kenya | collected 2012-07-07 ... | reverse complement strand
ATTCTGCAACGACAAGGCGCTGTGTGACGGATATATGCGCAACGGAGTCGACAAAAAGACGGCGAGGGAGAGAATTGCCGTCGGCTGCAACTGGATGTGCGTTCCTGGCAAGGAATTTCCCATGAACGACACGGTGAAGATAAACATAGCAAAGGTGCTCTGCGAAGCACTTGCAGACATGAAAGGCGAGGAAAACAGAAGTACCGAAAGACTGTTTGAACTGTATGAAAAACACCTGAAAAAGGCGGTCGAGGTCACGGCGGCAGGAATAAACCTCCACCTTGACCACGCATGGGAAGTCACACCCGAACTGGTGATGAACCTGATGATGCACAACACGCTTGAAAAGGGCGAGGACATATCACAGGTTGCCGAACTGTACACCGTCGGAGTGGACGGCGCCGGACTCGCAGTAGTGGCAGATTCGTTCGGCGCGCTGGAGACGCGCGTAGAAAACGAGAGCGCGCTCACATGGGATGAGATGTTCGCCGCATTGGATGACGATTTTGCCGATGAGCGCACCCGCGCGATACTCTCGTCATCACCCAAGTATTGCAGCGGCGGCAGTGCCGCGGACGCCTGGGCTGTTCGCCTGACCGACTCGTGGGTGAAAGCGGTCAAGGGGCAGTCCATGCCAAAGGGCAGACAGCTTGTGCCGGGATGGTTCTCATGGTCGCGCACCATAGAATACGGCTCAAAGGTAGGCGCAACGCCAAACGGAAGACGCGCCGGAGAACCGATATCGCACGGGGCAAACCCGAACCCCGGTTTCCGCAAGGACGGCGCACCGACGGCACAGGCAAACGGCATTGCCGCAGTGCAGTGCGGATACGGCAACACGGCGCCATTGCAGATAGAGTTTGACCCCCATGTTGCGGCTGACGGCAAGGGCGTGGAGATAGTGAAGAATTTTATTCTCGGTCATTTCCGCCGCGGCGGCACGCTGATAAACATCAATGTGCTTGACGGAGAAAAACTGATCGCCGCCAACAAAAACCCGGAGTTATACCCGGATTTGGTGGTGAGAGTGACGGGATTCACGGCATATTTTGTGAGCCTTTCGCCCGAGTTCAGGCAGCTGGTTGTAAACAGATTTTTAAGCTAAGCCAAACTTAAGAAATTCAGATTATAAAAAACCCCCGTCCGATGCAACTTTGCATTGAACGGGGGTTTTGATATATACCGACTTACTTATTTAAGTCCTTCGTTAAGTTCATCGAGCACAAGCTGTACTTTATCGCGAACCGTGGCTTTCCAAGCCTCCCAGTCGCCGTCAACATTTGACGAGCTCATGATGATTTGTTTAATCTTCGTTCTGCCGTCCTCATAGAAAAGACCGTATTTATCTTTATTCGGAGCGGAGAAGAAATAGAGCGGATAGTCATATTGTCTGGGTTTGCACTGATCCGAATTAAGGATGTCGAGCACGCCCTGACCCATCTGTCTTGCCTTTTCGGGCACACGCAGGTTCTCGGTGTTGAACGCCTTGTCGTTGTAGATAAGCGAACTGAGCACCAGGTTGCTTGCGTCCTCGTTTGTAAGCTGAGGTACGCCGTTCTCGTCCAGAGTGTAATCCTTGCCCTCTACGCCGTAACGATAAAGCTGCTTCACTTCATCGGTGCCGCTGAGCATATAGTCATACATCTGCAGCAATCTGTCAAGCTTTTCGTCGCTCATGTCGGGATTGTAGCAGTTGATTGTCCAGTAGTCCATGCACTCCTGACCCCAGAAGTATCCGTTCGGCGCCTTGACATTCATAACCGCAACTTTGTCATACGGATTGTCCACGCCGGATTTCTCCAAGTCATCCATGTATTTTTTGATAGTGCCGGGTGTGCAGTTTTCAAAGCAGATTCCGGCTTCGCCCGCTTTGAACTTATCGTTACCCTCCGAGCCTGTCGCAATGACCATGTCCTGCCAGAGGATACCCTCATCATAAATTCTCTTGGACATTTTTATTGCATCGAGAGTCTCGGGCAAATCCATTCCCCATTTGTATTCGCCATCCACCTTGGTATACTGTTCCCAGTAAGGCGAAATCTGCATCATACCCGAAAAATGCGGATATGTGCCGGCAGAACCGACAAGACCTATCTTGCCGAGTTTTTCGGTCATGCCCTTGCCTATCTCGAGGAACTGATCCCATGTGTACACATTATCGTCCGTTGCGAGTCCGAGCTGCTCTGCCCAGTCGCGTCTGTAGAGGAACGAATACACATTGAAGTGCTTGTCATCCGGGTTGGACTCAATGTTGGCGGAGAGATATGCATACTGCTTGCCGTCCACCTTGAAATACGGTGCGGATTCGAGTGAATCCTGAATTTTCTTTATATTCGGATATTTGGAGTAATCCTTAATCTCCTTGAGCAGACCTTCCTCCGCCCAGCTGCGGTATTCGCTGAAGTTGAAGTTCTGAATGTTTGCCCAGAGTATGTCGGGCATGTCGCCCGTTGCCATCCATATGCGCGTCTTTTCCTGCCAGTCGCCCGATGTAATCGGAATAAACTCAAAATCAATGTTGAATTTTTCGCAGATCTCTTTGTACGACTCCTTCGGCTGTTTATCCGCACCCGACATATTTATGGTATATGTGTAGTGCTCGCTGTAGTCGTCGCTGCCGCCGGCGGTCTGTTTGTCGCCGCAACCCGAAAAGCAGGTGACGGTGCACGCAAGCGCAAGTATCAGTGCCGAAATTCTTTTCTTCATCTCGTTCTCTCCTTTTTTGGTTACAGACAGACTCGAACACGCTTTGCCTTCATCCGCCGTCCGTATTGATTTTTTGATAATTTCATTATAAAAGAATTTTAACAAAGTTTATACATATAAAATTCGTATTTTTTGGTCTAAATCTCATAGTTGATTTTTAGACTGTTACAGAGTTCTTTACGATAAAAAATAACACCGGGTCACTTATGAGATGCGACTCGCAAAGGGAACGCAAACAACAACGCCTGCATACAGGCTACACCTCATCCGTCAGCCGTTTTACTCAGTATTATTTTTTGAAAATAATACTGAGTAGGCTACCACCTTCCCCTCAAGGGGAAGGCTTTGGCAAGCGTATGGTGACATCCGTCCCGACGCCCTCGCTGCTCTCGACGGACACTCCGTACGGCTTGCCGTAGTGCAGTTCTATGCGTCTGTTGACATTGCGCAGCCCTATGTGGCTGTTGTCACCGTCGTCTGCTGCCGAAAGCGACGCTATCACCTCGGCAAGTTTTTCGCGGCTCATGCCGGCTCCGTTGTCACTCACGCGCACAAAGATGTCTCCGTCGCAGTGCACCGCTATGACGATTCTGCCCTTTTGCGACACCTTTTCCACCCCGTGGCTGACGGCATTCTCCACTATCGGCTGAATAATCATCTTGTAACACGGCTTGTCAAGCAAAGTTTCGTCTATGTCGTACTCAACATCTATCCTGTCGGGGAAGCGGATTGCTATTATCTTCATGTACTCTTTCACCGCGTCCACTTCCTCACGGAAAGTGACAATGTCCTTGCCGCGCACGCTGTAGCGGAATATCTTTGACAGCGACACCGATATGACGGATATCTCCTTGCAGCCGTAGGCGACCGCTATTGAGCGGATGCACTCCAGGGTGTTGTAGAGGAAATGCGGATTTGTCTGATTCTGCAGTGCCATGAGAGATGTCTTCTGGTTGAGCAGTTCCATTTCATACAGTTTTTCCTGGTTGGACACAATGCGTTTTGTCAGGCGCTCCAGTCTGTCGAGCATGGCGTTGACTCCGCCGACTATTATGTCAAGTTCCGAGTTTGTAACTATGTCTATGCGCTTGTGCAGACTGATGTTGCCCTCCATTTGCGCGGTGATTTTTGAAACGGGATTTATAAACTTGCGCATGAACAGATAGTACGCCCCTATTATGAGCGCAAGCAGTATCATCAGCATAATGATCGTCAGGTGCGACACCAAGCGCACACTGCGCACGGAGTTGCTCTCCATGTAGTCGGTGATGACCAGCTTGCAGCCGGACGGCGAGAGTGCCGTCACCTGATATTCGTCGTCGGCAAGATCTATCTTCTCGCCGACATTGGCTTTGTTCGAGATGTATATCTCGCCCTCGTTCGAGGCAAGCGCGACAAAACCGTTGCCGCTGACTTCAAGCTTGCTTATGAGCGTGCTGATGGGCGCCGTGCGCACAATCATGTACAGTTTGCCCACGCTCTTGCCGTACTGCGGACTGCCGGGAGAGGTTATCATGACATTCTTGCAATAGCAGTAATACTCCTGCTCACCTGTCGCCGTGTTTTTTATAAACTCAAATTTATTTGGTTCACAGCTTTGCACATAGGGCAGATGACCCATGTTTATGCCCGTGACGCCGCTGCCGTATACGGTGCGGAAGCGCCCCTCGGAGTCATAGGCGAGCACGGAAACCACGGAAGTGTCCGTGGCACAGTACAGGTTGACAAGAGTGCGGATTTCGTCACTGCCGGTGTAGACATCATAGAGATTTTTGCGCAGCATGTAGTCCTGGAATTTCTCGTTATAGGCAATCATGCCGCAGACATCGGCAATGGTGCGCATGCGCGTCTCTATGTTCTCGCGGCACGACAGCACTATGTTTGATATCTCCCTGTCGCCCTCTTTGTATGCCGGCGAAAAGACAAACAGCCGAAAAGAGCCGTATACAATGAGTACCACGGCTGCGATGACGGCGACAAGAATATTGAACATTCTTTGAATGGATAGTTTTTTGGTCATAAATCAGTTCTCCGAATTGAGTCCTTTTCTGTAGCGTGCGGGCGACACGCCGGTTATCTCCTTGAACTTTTTGTTGAAGTGATAGTAGCTTGCATAGCCCGTCCGTTCTGCCACCTCGTCTATGGAGAGGGTTCTGTTTTCCTTTATAATCTCCATGGCGTGCTCTATGCGCAGCTTGTTGAGATATTTTGAAAAAGACATCCCTATGTGCTTGTTGAAAAGATAGCAGCAATAACTTTCGTTGATGAAAAACTGCTTTGCAAGGTTCTTGAGCAACAGCGGCTGAGTGAAGTTTTCGTCTATATAGTCCATCATCTGCTTAAACTCGCGGTTATATATCTCCTTGCTGCGGTTCGCCTCTGCGCCGCTCTTTGCAGAACTGATTTCGTTTTCTTCGTCCGCCTCGGTCTCATAACTCATTGATTCAAGGTGAGACTTGAGCCTTGTGAGGATTGCGTCCGTCTCCTCATCATCTATCGGTTTGAGACAGTAGTCAAAGGCGCCGTTCCGTATCGCCTCACGGGTATATTTGTAGTCGTCATAACCGCTGACGAACACAAAGAGCGCCGAAAAGCCTTCCTCACGGGAGCGGCGGCACAACTCGACCCCGGACATATCGGGCATGCACACATCGGTGAACACCACATCGGGATCGTTTGACTTTATATATTCGTATGCCTCGAGTGATTTTGTTGTGGAGAACACCACCTCAAAGCCGTACTTTGACCACGGAAACGAATTGACGACACCCTGAAGTGCCCAGTATTCATCGTCCGCAACAACAACCTTGTACACAAAATCACCCCCATCACTTAATATTATATATCCTATCAAGGACAAAAATCAACACTAAAAAATTGACATCACGATTTGACCGCGCCTGCCGTCAGACCCGACACAAAGTACTTCTGCAAAAACGGGTACAGGCACATTATCGGCAGCATGGTCACAAACACCGTTGCCATCTTGACACCCTCGGCGTACACTTTGTCCGCCTGGAGGTCGGTGGAGAGGTTGTCGCCCTGAATGGCGTTGGCATCCTGAATTACCGAGCGCAGCACCGTTTGGATAGGCTGCTTTGTCACGCTCTTTATGTAGAGCATACCGTCGTACCATGCGTTCCATCTGCCGACCGCATAGTACAGGCTGAATGTAGCCAAAGACGGCAGTGAAAGCGGCAGTATTATGCGAAACAGTACTCCGACCTCGGTGCAGCCGTCAAGCTTTGCGCTCTCCTCAAGTTCGGAGGGGACATCTTCAAAAAACCTCTGCAAAAGTATGATGTACGACACCGTGGCACCCGTCGGTATGATGAGCACCCATATGGTGTTGAGCAGATGCAGCATTTTCATAAGAAGATATGTCGGGATGAGTCCGCCGCTGAAATACATTGTGAAAAGCAACATTCCGCGGAAAAATCCTCTGCCGGGGAAATCTTTCATGAGTGCATAGGCAATCGTCACGGTGAAGAACATGCTGTATATCGTGCCGACAACCGTCACTATGAGACTTGTGCGAAATCCCGAGACTATGAGCGGCGAACTGAACACAAATTTGTATGAACTGAGAGTAAATTCTTTGGGCCACAGCATAAACGGGCGCGACATATATTCACTCTGCGACACCACGGATATGAGCATGGTGTTGTAGAAAGGATAAAGAATGATGAGTCCGAACAGGGTCAGCACGGCGAATATCGCCACATCAGCCCAGTTCCAACCGTTGAGTTTGCTTTTTCTCTTTGCCATTTGTGTTGCACCCCCTTACACTATACCCTTCTGACCGAAGGATTTTACTATTTTGTTTACACTGAGAATGAGCGCCAGGTTCACGACACCCTTGAACATTCCCACAGCCGTGGAGAAGCCGAAATCGGGCGTCTGCTGGAACGATATTCTGTACACATAGGTGTCTATGATGTCGGCAACATCGAACACGGCAGCGTTGTACATATTGAATATCTGGTCAAAACCGCCGTCCATGATATTGGAGCAGCTCAGGATGAGGTTTGTCGCCATCATTGCCGCTATGCCGGGCAGGGTGACATATATCATCTGCTGAAATCTGTTTGCGCCGTCTATGCGCGCCGCCTCGTAAATGGAGGTGTCTATGCTCGTTATCGCCGCAAGGTAGAGTATGGTCGCCCAGCCGGATTCTTTCCACATTGCCGAGCCGACAATCAACTGACGGAAACTTCCCTTGCTTGTGAGTATGCTCTGCGTACCCAGTCCGGCGGATTCCAAAATCTTATTTATTGCGCCGTCACCGGAGAACAGGTTGAAGCATATGCCGGCAACCACAACCCAGGATATGAAGTGCGGGAATGTGTACACCGTCTGCAGCACATTTTTGTATTTCTTCATCCTCAGTTCGTTTATGAGCAGGGTGAGGATTATCGGAAACGGAAATCCGAAAAGAATTTTCAAAAACGATATTATAATCGTGTTCTTAAAAGCGGTCACAAAACCGACATTTGTCGTCAGGTTGCGGAAGTTCTCCAGTCCTATCCAAGGACTGCCCCACACGCCCTTGCTCGCTTTGTAGGTCTTGAAAGCGAGGGTCAGACCGTATATCGGCATGTATTTGAATACTATGTAGTACACAAGCGCCGGCAGCAGAATAAGATAGATGTACTTGTGGTACAGTATCCGCTGTTTCAGGCTCATTTTGCTGTAGCTTTCGTCTAAAGGTGTTTTTGCCATTGTTATCTCTCCTTTGCAAATTTATTGAAATCGACAACCTCTCTGCCGCCGACATATATTTTTCCTGTGCCGAATTTTTCGAGCACGACAGGATTTTCATATGTGTTGTACGGGAATTTCACCGCCGTGCCGTCGATGTATCTCGCGTCGGGTTCGAGTTTTAGGTTTTTGTATTCAACCGTCATTTTATCTTTGTCGAACCTCACGGGGTGAGATTTTATTTCTTTTATAAATTCGTCAAAATCCGCATATTCCGCCGCCGTTGCCGCCTCGCACACCACCGCGTGCTTTTGACCGACGCTCTCCATCTCAAAGTCGATGTATTTTTCGTCGCATCCTCTGCGGTAACCTTGCGAGAAATACAGTGAAACATAGGTCTTGCCCCGTTTCAGGAAGATGTAATTCCCATCGAAGATTTCCTCAAAATATTTGTGCGGCACCATGGCGTTTATGAGATGCACTTCTTTGTCGGGAATATCATATGTTGCGATGACGATGTTTTTGTGGCAGAAAAACTGTCCGCAGCAGCAACCGAGATCTCCCGTCCATCTGCCGTGTTCGTGACCCTCGTCACCGCAGTGTCCCGGGTGATGGGTGAAAATGCGGCAGTCAAGCGCATCCGGCAAAGTGAGATCCCACTCATGCTGTTCGTGATGTGCATACCATTTTGCATCGCTGTCATCGGGATATTTGTCCTGGAAATTGACCGCGCCGATTACAAAATCGGGCGTCACATAGGTATATTTGTTTATACTGCCGGGAACCTGGGGCACCTGTCTGTGCGGCAGTGTGGAGCTTATGCAGTGCAGATGTTTGCTCTCAAAGTTCTCATGCGTTTTCGGCATGGCTGAGAACGCCTCGCAGACATAATCCGCCGGAACATAGTCCGACATAAGCTGAAAATGCAGCGGCGGAACTTTTTCGACATAGCGGTTATCAAAATAATATTTGACCACACCCATGACATCGGCACCGCGGTAGCTGAGTGCGCCGCCCTCATAGATTCTGCCGTGGGCGCCGCCGTAGAGTCCGTCCATGCTGTCGCCGAATATATCGAGGAACATTACATTCATCGACTCCTCGCACAGCTTTGCAAGGTTTTTGTCGCGCGTGCAGTCCCTTATCGTCAGCAGGCACTTAAATATCTCGCCCATATATCCGAACGAATCAAACTCCGCCCAGCCGCGCTTTGCGCGAAAAATCATGTAGTCGGTGAGGAACTTGTCGTCCTCCTCCCAAAAGTCCTTTGCGTATCCGTTGTAATACTCCAAAAATTCATCGGGATAAATCTCCGCGTAAATCAGCCGCGAAAGCCGAAACATGAGCATGTGATTTTCCGATTTATATATGCTTTCGAAATTATATGTATTGAAAAAATGCTTAACGGCACCGAGAGCCGCATCAGTGAGGTTTTTCGCGGAAAAATGCAGAATACGCACCAGGCGCATTGCGGTAAAATCTATTTCGCGCTGAGGGTCGCGTCCCGTCAGGGCGCGGCGGTAGTCATACCATTCGGCGATTTTTTCAAGCGTCGCGTTCGATTCGTCAAGGCGAACCCCTTTGTAAAGGTTGTACATACACACATCGCCGTATGAGTCCTTGTCTATGTTCATATCAAGGCATCTCCGCTCCGATTCAGCTTTCCTTGCGGCAAATCCGTATTCTTTGTTTTCCATATCTCCGCCCCCTATGATTACATTATACTTCATTTGTTTTTTCAAAAATAGTATTCATATTTTTATTTTTTGGTCTAAAATTCATAGTTTGAAAGGCGCAAAACTTAAATTCGGACAAACAAAAAGGACTCCGAGCGAGTCCTTTTTGTTTTAACTTTAATTTGCAATCTGTAATTCATGGTTTTATTTTATGAAATGAGATTAAATGTTACATTCGGCGTACATTTATGCACATCATTAAAAAGTTCCAGCATCGGCTTGCACGCTGCTTTCAACTCATCCCCAAGAGTTTGGAATCCGTGTATGTACACCTTGACATTTTCTCCGCCGGACCACAGGTACCTCAGGCAATCCCAAAGCGCATCCCAATTCTCGCCGTAATATTCGGGCAATCCGAATTTTGTTTTTAATTCCGAATGAATTTCCCCCAAATATCTGCATTTTTCAAAATTTAATATGATGGGGTTTCCATCTGTCTGCTTAAATGAATTTCTTTTATTCTCTCCGTTGTTCATTGTAATTCCTCTGTTCAAATTTAACAAATGTCCGATAAAGAAAATTACATTTCAGTTCTTTCGCCTTATTACGAAATACGAAACAAGATACAAAAGAATCATGACACCCAAAGCGGCGGCAGACGCCATGCCTATGCCGTCCTCGTTAAAAGCAAATGCGAGTACGGCTGCGGCGGATGAAATCAGCAAAAATCCATATCCCGCCCACGCCAATGCTTTCATGGCAAGGTATCTGTTTCTCTCGTCGTTTGCCTCAGTGTCATATTTTTTGCGGTATTCCTCATCCCTTGCATACCTAAACCCTTTTACGGTTTGCAATATTCCGCAACCGATCCAACCGCAGCCTATCCACAGCATAGCGTCGTCATTAGTTGTGCCCGCGAGCCTGAGCATCACTATCGCTGCGCCGACAAGAACCCCAAACAAACCTACATAAAATTTTTTGTTTTTCATAATAGTCACTCCTAATCATCAAAAATAAACACTTGCTCAATGCCCATTCCGAAATGCTTTGAAATTCTGTGCGCCAAGATTATTGACGGATTGTAGCGCCCCGTCTCGAGCGAACTTATCGTCTGGCGCGACACATCGAGTTTCTTTGCCAATTCGTCCTGGCTGATGCCCTTCTCTTTGCGAATTTGTTCGATTTTGTTTTTCAAATTCAACACCTTCCGATTATATTGTAAAGTTAACTTTACATTTATAATAGCACAATATTATCAATATGTCAAACGTGCTTTACATATTTCTTAAATATTTTCATCATAACAAAATCGCATACAGTTTAGGCAAACAGCAAAAAAGGTGCAACAAAATGAAATCGTTCTGTCGCACCTTAAAATAACAAATTACAAACAAAATCACATAAAACAATAAAACAACATAAAGAAATAGTGCAGCACCGTGCCGGCAAGCACAAATATATGCCACACAAAGTGCATATATTTTTTGCGTGCCTTATAAAAAATTATCCCTGCGGTATATGCCGCACCGCCGCCCACAAGCAATGCAATACCCGCCGCATCGACAGCGGAGATGACACTCTTTGCGCCGATGAGCACAGACCACCCCATGATGACATAGAGCACCACGGACGGTTTGCTCCATCTCTCCAGATTAATGCTGTTGAACACTATGCCGAGCACTGTGCAAAAGGCATTTATGCCAAACAGAGTCCAGCCGAGAGCACCGCCGATGAGCACAAGGCAAATGGGTATATAGCTGCCCATAATGAGAATAAATATGGAGCAATGATCAAACACCCGAAACACGCGCTTGGCACTCCTGTTTGTGAGCGAATGATACAGAGTCGAGAACAGATAGAGCAGAATCATTGACGCACCGTAGAGCGACGCGCTCACAACGGTTATTGCCGTGCCGTGGATTGCCGCCGTGACGATTGCCACCACAGCACCGGCTATGGCGAGCAGCTCGCCCACCCCGTGAGACACTGCGTTTGCTATCTCCTCGCCTATTGTTTGCATTCTCTTTGTAACTGACATTTTGTATAACACCTCACATTTAACGATTTTATTATCATTACATCTCGTATGCAATACTATGTTATCACATTTTTGCATTTGTGTCAATAGATTTTTAGCGTAATTCCGACTCACAAAAAATTATAATCAAACCTCATTTTCTAATAACAGTCTAATTTTTTCGGTGTATAATAAATATCAGAAACATTGAAAACCGAGGTGAATTTTATGAAAAAAGCGGCATATGCAATAGCGGCAGTTATGCTTTTATCGGCATCGGTGATGCCAACGGCAAGTTCGGCAGATATTATAAGCGAAGATTGGTATCAAAAATCCGTTGAGTTAATTTCGGAAAACGGCGAAAACCCCCAAAAAGAATTAACCCGTGCCGATGTCGCACTTCTGATTTGCAAAGCACTTTCACTGCAAACGGCGGAAATAGGCGACCGTCAAATCCAAACAGAATCAAGTTTTGAAGCCAAAAGTTTTTTGACTTCAAACGGCGATACAATCGGATATTGGCTTTTCACTCCGCGAAACGCGAATGAAAATATGCCTATGATTGTGTATCTCCACGGAAGTCACGGACAGGGCGATGATCTTAGCACCGTTTTGCAGGATGAATTTGTACAAATGGTGTCAGGAGGTGATTTTGACAACACTCCGGCATATATCATCATTCCGCAGTTACCCTCAAAATACAAAAGTTGGCGCAACATAAACTCAGAACTGATAGACATGATTGACAACACCGCAAACACATATCACATAGACAAAAGCAACATCAGCCTGACAGGCTACAGCATGGGCGGCACAGGAGCAGTGAATCTGGCGGCGGATTATCCCGGGTATTTTTCAAGAATAGCATTTTTGAGCGGCAGCACAAGAAATGTTGCCGAAACAGCGAGCCGCCTGTCAGGCACACCGATAAGGGCGTTCGTGGGAAGTGAAGATGTCATAGTCAAGCCTGAGAGCGCCGTTGCACTTATCGGGGCAATCAAACAAAACGGCGGAGATGCCGAGGTGACCGTGTTCGACGGAGCCGACCACATTGCCGTGCCGTCGCTTGTATTTGCGGACAAAGGTGCGGGTCTTATAAATTGGCTTATCGGAGAATCTTGACTTACCGCAAAAATATGATAAAATTTATATTAACAAAATCAAGGTTGGTGAGAGTTTTATGAAATTACTTGTTGTTGAGGACGACAGAGATCTTAACGAAAGCCTATGCCGCAGACTGAAAAAAGCCGGAAACACCGTTGATTCATGTTTTGACGGCAGTGATGCGGTGGACTACATCTCCGCCGCACAGTTCGATGCGGTGATTATGGATATAATGATGCCGAAAAAAGACGGACTTGAAGTTTTGAAAGAATTGAGAAACGGCGGAAATCTTACCCCTGTTCTTCTGCTGACCGCAAAGGACACAACAGAGGACATAATCAAGGGGCTCGACACCGGTGCACAGGACTATATGGTGAAGCCTTTTGTATTTGACGAGTTGTTGGCACGGCTGCGCTCAATCACAAGAAAGGCAAGCAATAACCCGACAAACATATATACCGTCGGAGATCTGTCGGTCGATATTTCATCTCACACCGTCATGCGCGGCGAGACGGCAATAGAACTTTCCGCAAGAGATTTTAATCTGCTTGAATACCTAATTAAGAACAAAGGCAAGGTATTGTCCCGCGAGAGGATAGAAAACAATGTGTGGAGTTTCGATTACGCCGGCGGAACAAATGTCGTCGATGTGTACATATGGTATCTGCGCAAAAAAATAGACGATCCGTTTGGAAATAAACTGATTCATACAGTGAGGGGAAACGGTTATGTTTTGAGGTGCGAAAATGAATAGAACATCTGTTAAATTCAAAATCATATTGCTGTTTACATTTTTCACGGTCATCATTGTTTCCGCCAGCTGCGGCATACTGCTGTATCTGCAGAAACAAACCGTAACCGCTGTAGTCAGAGAACGAATGAACACTTCGTTTGAAACAATGAAGCCGAAAATCGAAAACCGCCTGAACGACATGTTGTCAAACGGATATATCTCGGCAGACAAAAATCAGGCGCCGCAGAAATTCCGATACTATGAGCGAGGTGTGCATTATCTCCTTTACAACGCAAGCGGCAGTGTAATCAGTCCGTCTTTGCCGTTTGACATAACACCCCCGGCAACATTTGAAGAAGGCAATTTCAGATATGAGTTTTTTGACAAAGAGAAGTATTACATATCGGACAGAAAAATCGCTTTGTCAAACGGAGATGAATATTGGCTCAAAGGGATATTCCCGGCAACAAACGAGGAATACGCTTTTGATGTCTCGCGAAAATACGATGCGCTCCTTGCCGTGGTGCTGATACTGCTGGCAAGCATAGGCGGATATCTGATGCTCGGCAGATTGCTGAACCCGATCAACAAAATCGTGGATACCGCAGACAAGATATCAAACAGTGCCGATTTAAGCAGACGAATAAACATAGGCAGCCGAAACGATGAAATAGGAAATCTCGCAAACACCTTTGACAGCATGCTCGAAAGAATAGAGGAACTTGTGGAAAAGGAAAAACAGTTCACATCGGATGTTTCTCACGAACTGCGCACACCGATAACGGTTATGCTGTCCGAGTGTGAATTTATAAAAGAATGTGAGAGGGATTTTCCCGATTTTGACGATTCGCTGAATATGATTGAGCGACAGGCAAAGAAAATGTCGAATCTTGTGACGGAATTGCTCACCCTCTCAAGAATGGACAAAAACAAAATTGTCGCTCAATTTGAAAACACAAATATAAGCGAACTTTTGAACTTTATTTGTGACGAACAGGAGAGAATTCAAAGCAAAAGCATAAGACTAATCAGAAACATTGACAGCAGCATTTGCGCAAACAACAACAGGGCGCTTATATCAAGACTTTTTGTCAACCTAATCACAAATGCCTTCAAATACAACAAAGCGGACGGGAGCGTCACGGTAAGCTTGAGAGAAGAACAAGGCAGAGTGATCTTCAGTGTAGTCGACACCGGCATCGGTATATCCGATGAGAATTTGCCGAAGATATGGGAGAGATTTTATCAGGTTGACAGGTCAAGGAATTACAGCGCAAGCGGCGGCAGCGGTCTGGGTCTTGCAATGGCAAAGTGGATTGCAGACGCCATGGGCGGCGACATATCCGCGGTGAGCGAAGTAGGAAAAGGAAGCACATTTACATTCAAGTTTAATAAAGAAAGAGAGTGAATCCCTATGAAAAAATTAATAATTTTTGCATTAATCTGTGCACTCTGTTTGCTTACAAACACCGTTTTTGCAGCAAACATGTACCAAAACAGCGATTTTATCGAAAAAGAGCAGCCGGAACTCAGCGAAGTTACAAAACAGCTTATCTCGGTTTATCAAAAAAATCCGACAGAAGAAAACTATCTGAACCTCCGGGCAGAGGTTATAGAAAACTACAACGCCGTGCTTGAAAGAAAAGAGCAAAAACTTGCCGAGTTAAAATCGGAAACAAGCGGCAAACCCGGCGGAGACGCCATAGTTGCGGAGATGGAAGACATAGTTCAGGATATGTATATAACATATTGGAACCGTATTAACAGCAGCATGCTCCGTTTCACCGACACACGGCTCTTGAAATGGAGAATTGCCGATGCTGCGCGTTATGATTACATCCCTGTCATGGGTGCCGGCGAAAGCATATATATAAAACGCACGCAGGTTACAAACGCGGAATATGCCGAGTTTTTGAAAGCAACGGAAAAAACCTCGCCGTCCGATTGGACAAACGGTTCTTACACAGAGGGCGAAGCCGACTATCCCGTGACCCTTGTTTCGATTGACGACGCAAAAGCATATTGTGACTGGCTGACAAACAAGGACGGCAAAAACACATACCGTCTGCCCAGCGAGAGCGAATGGGAATTGGCGGCGGGTCACATGCCGAAAGACGCCGATTTCAACTGCGGCGCAAATGACGGCAAAACCTCGGTTTACGAATATGCCGATGTTACAAGAGGCGCGCACGGAGCAATTGACTTTTGGGGCAATGTCTGGGAGTGGACTTCAACCCCGAGAGACACCGCCGACAATTCATACGGCGTAAAAGGCGGCTCATGGAACAGCGACCGAACCGACTGCCGCACCGAATATCGAGAAGAAAGCAGAGACGGTGCCCAAGGTTATGAAGATGTGGGGTTCAGAGTAATCAAAGTTGAAAACGGCATTGAACCCGAACAAACAGTTCAGCTTGCGACCCTGAGCAATCCGACCGTCACTGCAACCTCTACGGCAAACGACAGCATAACATTGTCATGGACAGCCGTCGACGGTGCAAACGAATATCAGATTTTTGAATACTTTGCGGATACCGACCTTGTAAAAATGCTTGATACAACAAAGAACACCGATTTTACGGTAAACGGTCTTGAAACAGGCAGCACACACAGATATATTGTTCAGCCGATTTCGTATGCGGAGATTGCAGACAATGTATACGGGCAAAACAGTGTTTGCGCCGTCTGCGGACAAAACGATAACGATATAAAAGTATTTGTGAACGGAGTTCGGATTGATTTTTCAAAATACGACAATGTAATGCCGATAATAGAAAACGGACGCACTCTCGTGCCTGTACGCGCCGTTTCGGAGTCACTCTCCGCAAAAGTTGTGTGGCATGATGACACCGAAAAGATTGACATAACAAAAGACGGCATTTTCATAAATCTGACCGTCGGTGACTCAACCGCCTATGTAGACGGAGAACAGCACCAACTTGATGTTGCCCCAAGTATCGTCAGCGACAGAACCCTCGTACCACTGAGATTCATTTCGGAGAGTTTGCGGCTAAATGTCAGCTGGGATGACAACAGCAAAACAATTACCATTGAATAAAACAAAATCGTGCGGCAAAACGCAAATGTTTTGCCGCACTCTATTTTTATCTTACTTATTAAATTCGATAAATCTTTTGATTATCTCCGCGGTTTCCGCTCTTGTGGCGTTATCCGCCGGGTTGATTGTCGAATCAGTCTTGCCTTTTATGAGTCCGCTGCCCACAGCATACTGCAGTGAGGGAACGGCATACTCCGAGATGTCGGCATAATCCGCATATGACAGGATGTTGGTGTTCTCACCCACAGTCGCCGCATATCTGTGCATGATAGCCGCTATCTGCTCGCGGAGGATATTGTCATCGGGTGCAAACTCGGTTGCCGAGTAACCCTTGACTATGCCCTCGCTTGCCGCCCAGCGCACCGCCTCGGCGTAATATTCGCCCTCGGCAACATCGTCAAACGGCATGATGAGATTAACCTGAGGTTTGCCCTCGGCTCTCCAGAGAATGGTGACAAGCATTGCGCGCGTCACACTGCCGTTCGGGTCGAACTCGTCTTTCTCGGTGCCGCTCATGAGCGAATTTTCGTTTGCATACTTCACGGAATCGAAGAACCAGTCATCGGACTTGACATCTCCGAAAGGATTGTTCCATTCGGGAGTTTCGTCCTTTTTCTCATTCCACTTTGCGTAGAGCGTGAAACTCTTTGTAACCTTTTGAGCAAAATCGTATTTCTCGGTCAACTCTTTATCGGTGTACCATCCGTCAAAGTCGAATCCGTCCCTGGTTGGGTCATTCGGTTTCTTTACGGTTTCGTTTTTGGCTGCCTTAACGCTGTCCACATCACTGCCGCCGTTTGAATCAAAGCTTACGGTGAATATGCCCGATGACGAGCCGCCGCCACCGCCGCCACCGCCTCCGCCGGCGGTAGTGAACTCTGCCGAGATTACCACAGCCGTGTCGGTGTCCGCAACGGTATACTTGCCGTTTGTGATTGTGTTGCCGTTCACCTTGATTGCATAAGTGCGATATCCGCTGTTCGGAGCCGCAGTTATTGCCAGTTCATCTCCGCTCTTAACCGCGCCGCCGTCAGAGAGTACCTCATCACCGCGTTTAACGGTAACCGTGCCGTTCGCCGCCGTCTCTATGGAGAGCGGAACTCCCTGTTCAACAGTGATTGTCGGGATGATGTCTTTCTTCACTCCCTCAAGCTTTACACTGTAGCTTGCATCATCGTTTCTCGCGATGTCCACAACATCCGCTGTGTCATCGGGAACATCGAACGCCGTTATGGTCTTGCCGTCCGCCGCCTTTACCGTGAACTGTACATCGCCGCGGTCGCGCACGGTTCTGTCTGCATCCGTGCCGTAGTCGGACGGTGTTCTCACAATGTCGGTGAGTGTATATTCTCCCGCCGCATCGGACGGAATTTTCCACAGTTTGAGGTCCTCGAACTCAACGGTAACCTTGGTAGTCTCAAGGAGTTCAAACTTGAGCGAATTTGAAAGTTCATCCTTAACTTCGCCGTTCACCGTCCATGCTTTCACCATTTTGCCGACATTCGGCAGTGCGGCGAACTCAAGCTTGCTGCCGCGTGCATGGCGCACAACAATGTTCGGAGTGATGCTTGTTTCGCCCGCTTTGCCGCTCACACTGCCGCCGTCTGTGCCCTCGGCAACGCCGTAAGTCAGGTCATAGAACAGCGATGTGACGAACTGTGCGCCTACCGTGGTGTTTGCCGTGATGACTCTTTCAAAACTTTCCGCAGTCTCTGCCGCCGCATCATCCGTCCACGCGGAGAACATATAGTTGGTGTCCGCAGTTGCCGTAAATGTCACCGAAGTGCCTTCCTCAACCTCTGTCACGGGAGTGCCGTTCACAGTCGCGGTGACAGTGCCGTTCTCCGTCGGCAATACGGTTATTGTGTAAACCGTCTTTGACTCCTTCTCGGTGAACTTAGCCACAAAGTCGGCATCAGTCTCCGCCGTGAAGGTATACTCCGCCTCGGCGCCGTCTATCCTTGCGCCGTTTTCGTACCAACCCTCAAACTCATATCCTGGGTCTGCTGTCGCGGTGAGCGTTACGCTGTCGCCGTGTCTTACCACCGCCGGCAATCCGTTGACGGTGCCGTTAGCCTCTGCCGATGCAGTCACGGCAAGCTGTTCTTTTTCAAGTTCAGCGGTCACGGTTGCGTCCGCATCGTTCGCGGTGAACACATATGTCAGTTCGTTTTCGTCCGCAAGCGGTGTGCCGTTGAGCAGCCAGTTTTTGATCACATAGTGCTCATCCGGAGTGAGGGTGAACTCTACCTCGGCGCCGATCTCCGGCGTGCCGCCGCTCAGGAACTCAGTTCCCTCGACGGTTGCCGCGATTGTTCCGCCGCTCGGCTGAGTAAATGTGAGCCTGCCCTTGCCTTCCTCGAACTGCACCTTAATCGTCTTGTCGGAGAACGACGCAATCTCATCATAGGTGAGCACAAGGACATTGCCTATGTCCGTCTTAACCTCTCCGTCAACGGTCCATTCTCTCACGCGGTATCCGTCATCTGCAACAGCCGTCAGTGTAACGGTGCTGCCCTCGAATATCATCATCCTGCCGTTTAAGCAGCCGGACGCACTTGCGTTGTAGGCATCCATGCCGTTGCGTTCGGCTTTTTCGTTAAGAAAACCGTGATAACCCGATTCCGCACCGTCCTCGGTGTTGACTACCGAGAGACCGAGCATAAGAGTTTCAAGAGCGCGGAATGTGATTTTAATGTCACTGTCGGCATTGACCGACTTAAGTGTAAAGCTTGCGTCATCGCTGTTTTCATAAGTTGTGAGTGCAACGGGGGCGCCGTTGAGCGTCACACTGTCTATCACATACTTGTAATCCGGCTTCACCGTCACGGTGACATCCGTGTCAAAGTCGACATAATCGCCGTTTGCAATTGTTTTTTGAGCAAAGTCTGCCGTGCCGACAAATTCCGCATTGCCGTGGTAACCGATATCTGTTGTTATGACAGGTTTCTTTGCAAATGTCACTTCAAATATCATGTCCCCGTTGATATCGTTTGCGGCAGCGAATCTCTTGTCGGTGTTTTCCGAACCGACGGTGAGCGCAGTCGGTGCGCCGTTGAGAGTTGCGGATTTTACAATATATCCGCCCGACGGCTCTATGGTGAAGTCGGCATTTGCACCGAATTCCACATAAGCGCCCATGGGCTTGCCGTCAACATCCGCACTGACAACGCCTGCCGATTTGTCGTAAACGATAGTTACGACAGGTTTCTTTTCAAACACTGCGGTGATCTCGGCATTGCCGTCCACGGTCATGACATATTTCTCTGCCGTGCCGCCGACAACCGCTCCGTTCACGCGCCATTCTTTCACACGGTAACCGTCCTGCGA
>ERZ808246.1183-NODE-1183-length-19341-cov-3.809136_pt1 | contig 19341 bp, 16 predicted proteins | sample MGYA00521083_ERZ808246 | MGnify/ENA primary metagenome ERZ808246 (study PRJEB31516, sample SAMN03275577) | gut metagenome | biome: mammalia-associated habitat; material: feces | host: Papio cynocephalus | place: Kenya | collected 2012-07-07 ... | reverse complement strand
AGTCCGCTCCATTCAGGTGCACACCGGCGGGGAGTGCGCGATGAACGCGGGGATGACGAGACAGGCACTGGAGGAATTTCACACGGAGGATCTGGATCTGCTTTTTCTGGAGAATGTGGGCAATCTTGTCTGCCCGGCCGAAGAGGATGTCGGCTCTTGTCGGAGCATTGAAATTCTGTCGGTTCCGGAGGGAGATGACAAGCCGCTGAAATACCCACTGATGTTTCAGGTGACGCAGGCAGTCCTGATCAATAAGATTGACACGAGGGAGTATTTTCCGTTCGATGATGAAGCGGTGGTTCGCAGAATTCACGCATTGAATCCGGATGCAAAGGTTTTCTTTCTCAGCGCGAAGACCGGTGAAGGGTTTGAAGCATGGGTGCAGTGGCTGACAGGGCAGGTGGATGGCTGGAATCAGAGGGACAGAAGAGATTGAAAAAATAGTTAGCCATATTTAACTTCCGGGCAAGATGTGTTATCGTAATGAAAGTTAGATAGAACAAACCTGCAAAAAGATTTTTGCAGACGCAATTCCGGGGAAGGACAGGAAAGCAAATCCGGGACCGGCATCTGGAGCATGCAGCCGCAGAAGCGGTGGAAAGGAGCACAGAGTTATGAGAAGACATCTTGAAATTGAGAAGGTTATCGGAAGAGAAATTGTGGATTCGAGAGGGAATCCGACGGTTGAGGCAGAGGTAATTCTGACCGATGGAACGGTGGGACGGGGAGCAGCTCCGAGTGGTGCCTCCACAGGCGAATTCGAGGCCATTGAGCTTCGTGACGGCGACAAGGGAAGATTCGGCGGGAAGGGTGTCCAGACTGCGGTACACAATGTCAGCACCATCATTAACGATGCAGTGAAGGGAGTAGATCCGCAGGATGTGTATACGGTGGATGCTGCAATGCTGAAGGCAGATGGAACACTGAATAAGTCAAGGCTTGGCGCGAATGCGATTCTGGCGGTTTCTATCGCGAGCGCGAAGGCGGCAGCGCAGGCGCTCGGCATTCCGATCTACCGGTTCCTTGGCGGTGCCAATGCGAACGTCCTTCCGGTTCCGATGATGAATATCTTAAATGGCGGTGCACACGCAACGAATTCGGTGGACACGCAGGAATTCATGATCATGCCGGTCGGAGCATCTTCGTTCCATGAGGCACTCCGCTGGTGCACAGAGGTCTTCCATGCACTTCAGAAGAATCTGAAGGCCGAAGGCAATACGACGGCAGTCGGAGACGAGGGCGGCTTTGCACCGGATCTGAAGGATGATGAGGATGCGATCGAGCACATCCTGCAGGCAGTTCGGGATGCCGGCTATGAGCCTGGAAGGGATTTTGTTCTTGCAATGGATGCGGCATCCAGTGAGTGGAAGAGTAAGAAGGGAACCGGCTTCTACCATCAGCCGAAATCCGGCAGAGATTTCACCTCGGATGAGCTGATCGCGCATTGGAAATCTCTGACCAGGAAGTATCCGATCTGGTCCATTGAGGACGGTCTGGATGAGGAGGACTGGGAAGGCTGGGAGAAGATGACGGCAGAGCTGGGGGACAAGGTGCAGCTCGTCGGCGATGATCTGTTTGTGACGAATACGGCAAGACTTTCCAAGGGCATTGAGAATCACTGCGCGAATTCGATTCTGATCAAGCTGAATCAGATTGGCTCTGTTTCCGAGACCCTGGAGGCCATCAAGATGGCACATAAGGCGGGGTATACGGCAATCACCTCTCATCGCTCCGGTGAGACAGAGGATACCACGATTGCGGATCTCGCGGTTGCCTTGAATACGAGACAGATCAAAACCGGTGCACCTTCCAGAAGCGAGCGCGTTGCAAAGTACAATCAGCTTCTCCGGATTGAGGAGGAACTGGGTGAGGCAGCTGTCTATCCGGGCAAAAAGGCATTTAACCGGTAAAATTTCCGGAAGGGAGAGCGGTGCGCAATGAATGCAGCATGGCAGGGGATTCTGGTTCCGTTTCTCGGAACCTCACTGGGGGCGGCCGGGGTGTTTTTCATGAAAAAGGAGCTGTCCCGCGGCGTACAGAAGGTACTGACGGGATTTGCAGCGGGCGTCATGGTGGCGGCATCCATCTGGAGCCTTTTGATCCCGGCTATGGAACAAAGCAACGGAATGGGAAGGCTTTCCTTTCTGCCTGCCGTCATCGGCTTCTGGCTCGGAACACTGTTTCTGCTCCTTTTGGATCATGTGATTCCACATCTTCATATGTATGCGGACAAGGCGGAGGGGCCGAGAAGCCACCTTGCCAAAACGACGATGATGGTTCTTGCAGTGACGCTGCATAATATTCCGGAGGGAATGGCGGTCGGCGTGGTCTATGCGGGACTTCTTGCGGGCGGCAGTACCATCACCGCGGGAGCCGCGATGGCACTGTCTCTTGGGATTGCGATTCAAAACTTTCCGGAGGGAGCGATCATTTCGATGCCGCTGCATGCACAGGGAAAGAACAAGCCACGCGCGTTCCTGGACGGCGTTCTTTCTGGGGCAGTGGAGCCGGCAGGTGCGGTTCTGGTCCTTCTCGCGGCAGAAAAGCTGACCCCGTGGATGCCGTATTTCTTGAGCTTCGCGGCGGGAGCGATGCTGTATGTTGTTGTGGAGGAGCTGATTCCGGAGATGTCGGAGGGAGAGCATTCCAATATCGGTGTTGTGATGTTTGCCGTCGGTTTTACGCTTATGATGGCACTGGATGTCGGGCTTGGGTGACGAGGACAGGCTGTCTGCCGATTTTCAAGGCGAATCAATCTGCAGAGAGAACCTGCATGGGAAACCGGCAGGTATGGAGCAACTGCAAATTGAACCTTATTTTGGAGACTTCTGCGAAAAAGCAGGAGCCTCCTTTTTTTATTTTTGTGAAGTTAGCCATATTTAACACAGCGGGAAGATATGCTATTGTAATAGCAGTTAGCAATGACTAACAACTGTTTTACAAACGGCACGTTATTAAACGAGAGCTTTCGGAATTTTGGAAAGCTCTTTCAAGGATCAGGCCGGTGCCGCCAAGGCAGCGGCAGACAGGGGGAGAAATGAGTGAGAACAGTTTCCTTAGCATCCGTAATTTAACGAAGAGCTTCGGAGAGGGAGAGACCAGGCAGGAAGTGCTGCGAGGTCTTTCTTTTGACGTGGCAAAGGGCGAGTTCTGCGTCCTTCTGGGGCCGTCAGGCTCTGGAAAGTCAACACTTCTGAATATCATTGGAGGGATTGACAGCGCGGACGGCGGAGAGATTTCCATCGGCGGAGACCTTTTGGAGAAGATGGACGAGAAAACGCTGACGACCTACCGGAGAAAGCACCTTGGATATGTCTTTCAGATGTATAACCTCATCGGCAATCTGAATGTGAAGGAGAATATCGAGGTCGGAGCTTACCTTTCCGCCAATCCGCTGGACATCGATGAGCTTTTGAACACCCTGGGACTATGGGATCACCGCTATAAGCTTCCGAATCAGCTTTCGGGCGGTCAGCAGCAGAGAGTCTCGATTGGGCGCGCAATTGTCAAGAATCCGGACCTCCTTTTGTGCGATGAGCCGACGGGAGCCTTGGATTATAAGACGAGCAAGGAAATTCTGGAACTGATCGAGAAGGTCAACCGGCAGTACGGCAATACCGTGGTGATGGTGACACACAATGAGGCAATCCGGCAGATGGCAGATCACTGCGTCCGTCTGCGCGACGGAATGGTGCGGCACAATGAACGAAATGACCACAAAATTCCGGCTGCGGAGCTGGAATGGTAAAGAAGCTGAGGCAGCAGGCAGGATTCCCTGCGTGACGGACAAGAAGACCAGGGACGGGAGAGAATGGTTATGAGCAAAGAGCGAAAAAACAGGAAGATGCCAAATCCGCTCAGAAAAAGAGTTTTCAGAGAGCTGGTGGGGGAGTGGGCGAAGTATTTGGTCATTGCCCTTTTCCTGATTGGGACGATTGGGGCGGTTTCCGGCATGTATGTTGCGAACGGCAGCATGCTGAAGGCTGCAGATGAAAGCGTGGAACAGTACCGCCTGGAGGACGGACACTTTGAGCTGAAGGAGAAGGCAGATCCGGAGCTGATCCGCGCGGTGGAAAGCGGAGAGAAGGCAGATCTTCTTTCTTACTATAAGAAAAAGGCGCACGACAAGGTTGATGAGAAGCTGGAGATGCAGGTTTCGAAGGCGCTCCCGGAGGCAATTCAGTCGGCAAAAGATTCCAGCGTCTATCAGGAGGCTTATAACAAGGCGCGGGAGGAGGCTTATGAGAAGGCCGACGAAGAGGTGGAGAAGAAATATGCCGAGGCAGAGGAGAAGTACGACCTGAATGATCAGGATTTTCAGGCAAGACCGGTCACGGTGTATGAGAATTTCTATAAGGAGACGACCGAGGTTCGGAGTGCAGAAGAGAAGGAGACAGACGAAGACGCAGACAGCGCAGGAAAAATCCGTGTTTATCCTGTTCGGCAGGAGATTGATCTTGCCTGCCTTATGGATGGAGAGCTTCCTTCCTCGGAGAAGGAAATCGCGATCGACCGTATGCATGCGGACAACGCGGGCCTGAAGGTGGGAGACTGCATTACGGTCGGCGGGCAGGAATATACGATCAGCGGGCTGGTTGCCAATGTGGACTATTCCACCCTGTTTGAGAAGAACACGGACATGATGTTCGATTCGATCGGCTTCGACGTAGGACTTCTGACCCAGGATGGATTCGATCGTCTCTTGGTGCCGGTATATTACAACTATTCCTTCCTATATTCTGCTGCGGCAGGGGATGGCAGCATGGAACGCGCGGACGGGGACATTCAGGAGAAAAACTGGTCGGATGCTTTTCTGAAAGCACTCATTACACAGACACTTGCCGCCGATAACGAAGTGAAAAATTATCTTCCGACCTATGGCAATCAGGCCGTGCAGTTTACGAAAAATGACATCGGCAGCGACAAGGCAATGGGCGGCGTTCTTCTCTATGTGCTGGTTGTGGTGCTTGCCTTTGTGTTTGCCATTACGATCAGCAACACGATTCAGAAGGAGGCTTCTGTCATCGGAACCCTCCGGGCGTCCGGCTATACAAGGAGGGAGCTTCTTTTCCACTACATGGCAGCACCGGTGCTTGTTACGTTTCTATCGGCGGCCGTCGGTAATCTCCTTGGCTATACGGTATTTAAAAACGTTGTGGTTTCCATGTACTACAACAGCTACAGCCTCCCTGTCTATGTGACCGTGTTCAGTCCGGAGGCTCTGATCAAAACGACGGTTGTACCAATCGTGCTGATGTTTTTTGTCAACAGCCTGGTCATTGCGAAAAAGCTTCGCTGCACACCGCTTCAGTTCCTTCGTCATGATCTGAAGGCAACGCGCCGGAAAAAGGCCATGAGGCTTCCTCACTGGAGCTTCCTTGCAAGGTTTCGTCTGAGGGTTTTGTTCCAGAATCTTCCGGGATATGCAGTTTTGTTCCTGGGAATTCTCTTTGTGATGCTCCTTCTTGCAATGGCGGTGGGAATGCCGGATACACTGGCCTATTACAAGGAAAAGGCTCCGGACATGATGATCGCACAGTATCAGACGATGCTGAAATCCTGGAAGGATGACGATGGAAAAATCATTTCTACGGAAACAGAGGATGCGGAGAAAATGGGAATGAAGTCGCTGCTTCGAAGAGCAGAAGCGCACGACGAGGACATTTCGGTCTACGGCATTGAGGATGGCAGCCGCTATGTCAGGCTTCCGGAGCTTTCGGAAGAAGAGGCACTGGTGAGCAGTGCGTACGCTGCGAAATACGGCGTACAGAAGGGGGATGTCATCACGCTGGACGCGCAGTTTGAGGATACATCGTATTCTTTTGAAGTGGCAGGAGTTCAGGATTATGATGCGGCACTTGCAGTTTTTCTTCCGATGTCAGAGTTCCGGAACACCTTTGAACTGGAACCGGATGAATTCTCCGGCTTCCTATCCAATACAGAAATCACAGACATTCCTTCCAAATATATCACTACAGTAGTGACAAGGAAGGATATCACAAAGATGGTGGATCAGCTCGACCATTCTATGGGCTCCTACATGCTGTATTTCCAGTATGTGTGCATTGCACTTTCGGCAGTTTTGATTTATCTTTTGACGAAGCTCATCATCGAAAGAAACGAGAACTCTATTTCCATGACGAAGATTCTCGGCTACCGTACGGGAGAGATCGCTTCCATTTATCTGCTCTCTACCACCTGGGTCGTTGTTTTCTCGGAGCTTGTGAGTGCGGCGTTGGGCGGTGCGATGATGAAAGGTGTCTGGGCGATTATGATGCAGGGAATGGACGGATGGTTTTCGTTCGTGATTCGCCCGGAAGGATACGGAAAAATGCTTCTTTTCGTATTCGCGGGGTATCTCTTCGTAACGCTTCTTGATTTCCGAAGGATCCGAGGGGTCCCGATGGAGGAAGCGCTGAAAAATGCAGAATGACGAGGAATGGGATTCGGGGCCCGAAGGGCCCCGGATTTTTTGCTGCCATGTGGTATGCTTTCAGAAGCCCTTGGCGGTATAATAGCAGGATTGAGGAACGAGAAAACACACGGCGGAAAAGACAGGAAAGGGACGGCATATGGAACAGGAACGAAGCCAGATGAATCCGAAGGATCAGTGGGATCTTTCGACGCTGTATGAGAGCGATGAAGCATGGGAACAGGATCTTGCAAAATTGGACGGCGATGCGCAGGCGGTCGCAGCCTTTGAGGGAAAACTGAAAGATGCAAGGACGATCGCGGCATTTTATCAGGCAAAGACGGCAATGGAGCGCAGGATGAACAATCTTTTGACCTACGCGATGCTGCGCCAGTCCGAGGATACGCGCGCGCCGAAGGCGCAGGAGCTCATGGCAAAGGGAATGAACCAGGCTGTGGCGGCCGAGAGCCGCTGCTCGTTTGCGGAGCCGGAGATTCTGGCCCTGCCAAAGGAGAAGCTTTTGGAAATCACGGAGTCGGAAGAGATCCGGCCCTGGAAGTTTCTCCTGCAGGAGCTTCTGGATGAGAAGCCACATGTCCTCTCGGCAGAAGAGGAGAAGCTCCTTGCGGGATTTTCTGAGGTTCTGGAGGCACCGAAGACGATCGCGGACAGCCTCATGGACGCGGACCTTTCCTTTGAACCCGCAGAGGATGCAAATGGGGAAAAGCACGAGCTTGCGCAGGCGAACTTCATTCTCCTTGAGCAGTCCGGTGACCGGACGCTCCGGGAGAATGCCTTCCATAATTTCTACAAGGGATATGCTTCACACGGAAACACGCTGGCAGCGACCTATTCTGGCATTGTAAAGAGCTGGGCGGCGCGGGCACGGGCGAGACACTATGAGAGCTCTCGCGCGATGGCACTTGCCGGGGAACACATCCCGGCGGCGGTCTATGACGGGCTGGTGGAGAGTGTGCGTCGGCATCTTCCGTCGATGCACCGGTATGCGGCACTCCGCAAAAAGCTTCTCGGCCTTAAGGAATTGCACTACTATGATGTCTATGTTCCGCTGACGCAGAGACTTTCGGAAGAGCAGATGGCTTGCAAAGAGGGGAAAAGGACGCAGGATTCCTGGACCTATGAGGAGGCGAAGGAGCTCGTTCTGGAAGCACTTGCACCTCTTGGCAGAGCATACACGGACCAGGTGGAGAAGGCCTTTTCGGACCGCTGGATCGATGTCTATCCCAACGCAGGAAAGCGGGGCGGAGCCTTTTCCTCCGGAACATATGACTCCAATCCGTTCATCCTGATGAGCTACACGGGAGATTACGAAAGTGTGTCCACCATTGCGCATGAGATGGGACATTCGATGCACACCTGGTTTTCAAAAAATCACCAGCCCTGCTGGTACGCAGATTACACGCTCTTTGTCGCCGAGGTAGCATCCACGGTGAACGAGAACCTTCTGGTGGAGGACCTTCTTTCGAAGACACAGGATCCGGCCGGGAGGCTGTTTCTTCTGAATCAGTATCTGGAAGGCTTCAAGGCGACGGTCTACCGCCAGACGATGTTCGCGGAGTTTGAAGAGAATGCTCACGCAATGGCAGAGCGCGGAGAGGCGCTGACGCCGCAGGCTTTGAATGGCCTGTATCGGCAGCTGATTGCAGACTATTTCGGACCGGAGCTTGTGATCGACGAGGAGGTTGCCTGCGAGTGGTCAAGAATTCCGCATTTTTACCGTCCCTTCTATGTATATAAGTACGCAACGAGCTATGCCGCCGCGGTGGCACTGTCTGAGAAGATTCTGAAGGAAGGGGATTCTGCAGTGAAGCCTTATCTGGAATTCCTTTCCATGGGCGGCAGCACGTACCCTCTGGAGGAGCTTGCACATGCCGGTGTGGACATGACCACTTCAGCACCGATTGACGCCGCACTGGAGAAGTTTGACCGGATTCTCGATGAGGCGGAGGAGTGCGTGCGGATGTATCAACAATAATTTTTTAGCAGCAGAGACAGATGAGAACAAAATTGAGAAAGGAAACGGGAAAAGGAATAAAAACTTGCAATTCATGAAACTGTGTGCTATTTTTGTTATGTTTGAATAGGGTTGACTTAAGAGTGGGCTTTGAGGTCCACTCTTTTTTATGAATTTCGCCTCAGCGGGGTATAAAATGGCAAAGAAAAAGCAGACAGAGGAACTTGCAGAAAAGCTTCTGGAGCCAATCGCAAGGGCGCGCGGCGTGCAGATCTACGATGTGGAATACGTGAAGGAAGGGCAGGAGTATTTCCTCAGGGCCTTCATTGACAAGGACGGCGGCGTCACCATTGATGACTGTGTGGATGTCAGCCACGATCTGTCTGATGCCCTGGACGCGGCGGATCCCATTCCAGAGGCATATACGCTGGAGGTGTCAAGCCCTGGGCTTGGCAGAACCCTTTCGAAGGACCGGCATTTTGCTGCGAGTATTGGCAAGGCAGTGGAAGGAAATACCTTCAAGCCCTATGACGAGGCAGCCGGCGGGAAAAACAAGAACTTCGACGGCATTCTAAAGGCTTTTGATGGGGACACCATTACAATTGCAAGAGCGGATGCAAAGGGAAATGCCCTGGAGGACCTGGTGCTGGAGCGCAAGGCCGTCGCGAAGATCCGCCTGAAGATAGATTTTTAGAAAACCGGATAGTGGGAACACGCAGTTCATATCTGTGAGAAGGAGAGGCAATGAACGAAGAATTAAAAACCGCAATGGAAGTGCTGGAGAAAGAGAAGAATATCAGCTCGGATACTCTTTTTGATGCCATCGAATCCGCACTGGTAATCGCCTGCAAGAGCAATTTCGGCAGGACCGACAACGTGAAGGTGGAAGTGGACCGTGATACCTTTGAGTATCATGTCTGGGCGGAGAAGACCATCGTTCCTACGCAGGATGACGTGGAGGATGATCAGTACCAGATTTCTCTGGAAGAGGCGAAAAAGCAGCACATTATCGGCGAGGTCGGCGATGTTGTGAAGGTTGACTTCAACAGCAAGTCTTTCGGACGGATCGCCACGCAGATCGCGAAGAACGTCATTCTTCAGAAGATCCGTGAGGAAGAGCGCAATGCGGTTTACAACTACTTCATTGACAAGGTCAAGACGGTGGTGACAGGCGTTGTACAGCGCCAGATCGGCCGCAACTGGACCATCAATCTCGGCACACAGGACGGAACGCTTAAGGCGGAAGGCATGCTGAATGAGAAGGAGCAGGTTCCCACGGAGAAGCTTCGCACGGGAGACCGCATCCGCGTGTACATCGTGGATGTCCGCAAGACCACCAAGGGTGCGGCAAGAATTCTTCTTTCCCGTACGCATCCGGACCTTGTGAAGGGTCTATTCGCAGAGGAGGTCGCGGAGATCCGCGACGGCACCGTGACGATTGAGAGCATTGCGCGTGAGGCGGGAAGCCGCACCAAGATTGCAGTATGGAGCAGCAATCCGAACGTGGATCCGGTCGGTGCATGTGTCGGTCTGAACGGAACCCGTGTCAATAACATCGTGAACGAGCTCAACGGTGAGAAGATTGATATTGTGAACTGGGATGACAACCCCGGCAACCTGATTCAGAATGCTCTGTCTCCCGCGAAGATCGTTGCGGTATTCGCCGATCCTGAGGAGAAGAGTGCGAAGGTTGTCGTTCCGGATTATCAGCTCTCTCTGGCAATTGGACGTGAAGGCCAGAATGCCCGTCTTGCAGCAAGACTGACCGGCTATAAGATTGATATCAAGGATGAGACGCAGGCCAAGGACGCTCCCGGCTTCCGTTATGAGGATTATCTGGACGGCGGCGATGAGGAAGAAGAGGTCGAGTACGTAGACGAGAACGGAAATCCGGTGGATGAGAACGGAAATCCGATCGAGGAGACGGCCGTGGAAGAAAGCGCAGAGGTCGCGGAGAATGAAGAAACCGCAGAAGCTGCGGATGCTGCAGAAGCGGATGTGACCGAGGCTGCACCGGAGGAATGACGGACTGATGCCGAAAAAGGTTCCGATGCGCACCTGTATCGGGTGCGGTGAATGCAAAGAAAAGAAATCCATGATCCGGATTGTGCGGACCGCAGAAGGCAGGATTCTGGCCGACCCGGGTGGACGCATGAACGGGAGAGGGGCGTACCTGTGCAGGAATGCGGAGTGCCTGGAGAAGGCATTCCGCAGGAAGGCGCTCGGCCGTGCGTTCCGCTGTGAAGTGAAGAAGGATGAATATGAAGCTCTTCGTGCGCAGCTGGAAGAACAGGAGGCGCCGGAGTGATTTCGAGAGTATATCAGATGCTGGGGCTCGCGACGAAGGCGGGGAAGACGAAGAGCGGCAGCTTTCTTGCAGAGGACTGTGTCCGAAGCAGGAAGGCAAGGCTCGTGCTGATCGCCGAAGACGCGGAAGGCAATACGAGAAAGCGGCTGGAGGACAAATGCCGCTCGTATCAGGTGCCGGTCCGGTATTACGGAACCAAGGCAGACCTTGGAAGAGCAATGGGACAAGGAATCCGGTCCTGCGTCGCAGTGACGGATGCGGGATTTGCAGACAGGATAGCGAAGCTGGCGGACATGCAGCGGGAAGAAAGAGGTAGCGATGGCGAAAACGAGAATCAGTGAGATTATGAAGACCTACGGCGTGGAGAAGGATGAGATTGCATCCTTCCTGAAAGAGAAAGGCATTGAGGTCAAGACGGCCAGCAGCAGTGTGGATGAAGAGACCATGAAGCTGGTGGAGGCCCGTTTCGGCAAAAAGACAGAGTCATCGCCCAAAGCTGTAAAGGCCGCTGCAGAAAGCGAGCCTGCTGCGGACGGCCAGAAGGTGGTCCGCAAGGTTGTGACCCCTGTGAAAAAGAAAAAAATCATCATTGTGACAGGGGCAAACGGCGCAGGAAAGACTGCGCCCCAGAAGGCAGGCAGCTATTCCGCGGGCGGACAGCAGAGAGGAAGCTACAGCTCCGGCTCGTCGAATGCGGGAAGAAATTCATCGAGAAATGGGCAGGGAAGCCGCAATCAGGCATCGGCAGGAACGGGTGCGTATCATCCGATCAAGCCGAAGACAGCTCCTTCTCAGATGAGTGTGGATTATCACAAGCCGATCCCGAAGAGCGAGCAGCCCGCACCGAAGAAGATTCCGACACCTGTTGCAGAGGAAGAAAAGAAAAATGTGCTTCCGGAGGTGCAGACAGGAAGCCAGGCACCTGCAGCAAAGGAAGAGAATCTCCGGACAGAGCAGGCAACTGCGGCGAAGGAGCAGAAGGCTGCTCTCTCCCAGGAAGCCGTCAAGGCTCCTGCGTCTGAGGAGAGAAGAAACCAGGCAGGAGCGCAGGAGCGTTCCCAGTTCCGCGGACAGAATAATGCGTCCGGTTCCGGAAGAAGAGACGGCACAAGAAATGAACGTGGAGGAGACCGCACGGATTTCCGCCGCGGACAGAGCAGCTATGGCCAGAGCGGAACCGGCGCAAGACGCCCCGGAACCGGTGACCGCAGCGCAAGACCTTCCTACGGCCAGAATGGTCAGGGAACCGGTGACCGCGGAAGAGGCCAGGGAAGACCTGGATTCGGCGGCGGACGTCCCGGTCAGGGAGCATCGTCCTTCGGACGCCCCGGCCAGGGTGCAAGAGGAGCAGCAGGCGGCCGCGGCTTTGGTGGCAAGGACAGTGCTCCTTCACAGGATTTCGGCGGTAAGGACAAGCGCCGCAATCCCAATGGCGTTGCAAGAGACCGCCACAACAAGAAGGATGTCGCGTTCGAGCAGAACGAGCAGCGTGAGAGAAAGAACCGCTCCGGCCGCTTTATCAAGCCGGTTGTAGAGAAGGTGGAAGAGCCGGAAGAGCAGATCAAGGTGATCACAATTCCGGAGAAGCTTACGATCGGAGAGCTGGCGGAGAAGATGCACTTAAAGCCGGCGGAGCTTATCAAGAAGCTGTTCCTTGCGGGCAAGGCTATGACCGTGAACTCGGAAGTGACCTACGAGGAGGCAGAGAACATCGCCGCTGACTATGACATCCTCTGTGAGAAGGAAGAGAAGGTTGATGTCATTCAGGAGCTTTTGAAGGAAGACGAGGACAAGGAAGAGGATCTGGTTTCCCGTCCGCCGGTTGTCTGTGTCATGGGCCATGTTGATCACGGCAAGACCTCCATTCTGGACTACATCCGTCATTCGAGAGTGACGGAGAAGGAAGCAGGCGGAATCACACAGGCCATTGGTGCGTATACCGTCGAGGTGAACGGCCGCACGATTACCTTCCTGGATACGCCCGGACACGAAGCCTTCACGGCAATGCGTCTTCGCGGTGCGCAGTCCACGGATATCGCAGTGCTGGTTGTTGTAGCGGATGACGGCGAGATGCCGCAGACGGTGGAGGCAATCAACCACGCGAAGGCGGCGGGCGTTGAAATCATTGTTGCCGTCAACAAGATGGATAAGCCGGATGCCAATCCGGACCGCGTCAAGGAGCAGCTCTCCAAATATGAGCTGATTCCTTCGGATTGGGGCGGACAGACAGAATTCGTAAACGTATCTGCCAAGACCGGAGAAGGCATTGACGACCTTCTGGAGACCATCCTTCTGCAGGCAGATGTGATGGAGCTCAAGGCCAATCCGGACCGCCTTGCAAGAGGCCTTGTTCTGGAGGCGAAGCTGGATCGCGGAAGAGGCCCGGTTGCCAATGTTCTGGTTCAGAAGGGAACTCTCCATGTGGGCGATTTCATCTCGGCAGGTCCTGCCTTCGGCAAGGTCCGCGCGATGATCAACGACAAGGGCAAGAACGTGAAGGAGGCAGGTCCTTCGGATCCGGTTGTGGTTCTGGGACTTTCGGATGTACCGGGAGCAGGCGAGGTCATCGTGGCGCACCCGACCAACGACGAGGCGAAGTCCTATGCACAGACCTACAAGGCACAGCATAAGGAAGAGCTGGTGGAAGAGAATGTCATGTCCATGAACGTCGAGGATCTGTTCGACCAGATGCGGGAAGGCAAGATGAAGGAGCTCGAGCTGATCGTCAAGGCCGATGTGCAGGGCTCCGTGGAGGCGCTGTGCGCATCTCTCCAGAAGCTCTCCAACGACGAGGTCAAGGTCCGCATCATTCACAGCGCGGCCGGCAACATCACCGAGTCGGATGTGGATCTGGCGGCAGCATCCAACGCGGCCATCATCGGATTCAATGTGCATCCGGATTCCACGGCGAAGTCGATCGCGGAGCACAACGGCGTTTCGATCCACCTGTATAAGGTCATCTACCAGGCAATTGATGACGTCAATGCAGCATTGAACGGCATGCTGGCACCGGTTTATGAGGAGAAGGTCATCGGACACGCGGAAGTGCGTCAGCTCTTCAAGTCCGGCAAGATCGGCAACATCGCAGGAAGCATGGTTCTGGACGGCGTGATCGAGAAGGGCTGCACCGTCCGCATCACAAGAGACAAGGAGAAGATCTTCGAGGGCGGACTTGCTTCGCTTAAGCGATTCAAGGATGACGTGAAGGAAGTCAAGGCCGGCTACGACTGCGGTCTTGTATTCGAGGACTTTGATTCCATGAATGTGGGTGATCAGATCGAGGCCTACAAGATGGTAGAAGTTCCGAGGGAAGAAGTGATTGCCCGCAAGGAGAAGGAAGCGGCTAAGAAGGCCAAGGAGGCTTCCAAGCAGTAAAAAACTGAAATCTGTCCGTTCGGGAATCTGGGACAAGCAGAGGTTCGAATGGCAGGCGGGAGACGATGTCAGACAGGTCAGAAGAAAAGGCACTCTGGCTCGGACAAGAACATGCAGGAAAAACCGGGCCGCAGTGCGCTGCAAGAAACAGGCGCACTGCGGCCCGAATGTTACAAACAGAAAGGCAGCTATGAGAAAAAACAGCGTAAAGAACCGGAGAATCAACGACGAGGTCCGAAAGAGCCTCGCGGAAATCATTCGGGATATCAAGGATCCGCGCGTTTCCGTTATGACCTCTGTAATTGAGGTTGAGGTTGCGCCGGATCTTAAGAACTGCAAGGTCTGGATTTCCGTTCTGGGAAGCCCGGAGGAAGAAACGAGAACCATGCAGGGGCTGAAGAGTGCGAACGGATTCATACGGAGCGAGCTTGCACATCGCGTGAATCTGCGCAATACGCCGGAGCTGCACTTCTTCCTGGACGATTCCATCGCCTACGGCGTGGAGATGGCGCACAGGATTGATGAAGTGAAGGCAATGGACGAAGAGGCGGAGAAGCAGCGCAAGGCAAAGGGCATCGACATCAATGATACCAGCAGCTATGAAACGATGGAGTAAAGTTTGAAAGTGACATTGATATGTCACTTTCAAACAGCAGCATCGGTGCTGACGCACCGGCTGCCGCATTCGGCAAAACCGCTGCACTCGAAGATGTCTGATGACATCTTCTCCTGCTTAGAGTGCCACCAAGCGGCACTCTGTACACAGAGAGAATTCGCCTCCGCGAAATTCTCTCTGGTATCGCGGATTTTGCCTTAGCGAGGTATAGGCATGAATATTCTGGACGAAGTAAAGAACTGCAGAACCATCGGAATCAGCGGACATATCCGGCCGGACGGAGATTGCGTCGGTTCGTGCATGGCTATGGCCCTGTATCTGGAGAAGGCACTGCCAAAGGCGCGTGTGGATGTTTTCCTCGGAACGTTTTCGGAGGCACTTCAGAAGAACATCGCAGGAGCGGAGAAGATTCACCACGAGTATATGACGGATGTGGAGCACTATGACGCGTTCCTGTGCCTTGACTGCGAGAAGGAGCGTCTTGGTGACGCCCTGGATTTGTTCATGAAGGCAGGCAAAAAAATCAACATCGATCATCATCGGACGAACAGCGGGTCGGGAGATGTGAACTACGTGGTTCCGACGGCGAGCAGCACCTGTGAGCTGGTTTACACAACTCTGGACGAAAGGCTCATGGATGTGAATATCGCGCGCAATCTTTATATCGGCATGGTGACGGATACGGGGGTTTTCATGTATTCCAACACCGGACGGCAGACGATGGAGATTGCGGGAAAGCTGATGGAGTTCGGCTTTGATTTCTCCGCGGTGGTGCGCGAGGTGTTCTATGAGAAAACCTACGTGCAGCAGCAGATCCTGGGACGGGCGCTTCTGGAGAGCATCCGTTTTCTGGACGGGCGCTGCATTGTCAGCATGGTGGACCGCAGGACCATGCATTTTTATCAGGCCACCAGCTCGGATATGGACGGCATTGCCAGTGAACTTGTGCACACGGAGGGCGTCTGCTGTTCCATTTTTATGTACGAGATTGAGCCGATGACGTACAAGGTGAGCCTTCGCTCCACCGGCGAGGTAGATGTCTCGAAGCTGGCGCTTCTGTATGGGGGCGGCGGCCACGCGAGAGCGGCGGGCTGTACCTGCAACGCGTCATATCACGATATTATTAACAACCTGGCTCCGTACATCGAGGAGCAGCTGAATGCGGGAGTGCACGTATAACCTATGGCAGAGCGAATCGAGAATCATTACTGCGGCATGCTGGTGATCCGAAAGGAGCCGGGATTTACTTCCAGCGATGTTGTGGCGAAGCTCCGCGGAATCGTGCACATGCGCAGAATCGGGCACACTGGGACGCTGGATCCCATGGCGGAGGGCGTGCTTCCGGTCTGCCTCGGGAACGCGACGAAGCTTGCGGAGCTGATTGCGGACCGCGACAAGGAATATCGGGCCAGGCTCCGACTCGGTGTTATGACAGATACGCAGGACATGACGGGAACGGTTCTGACCAGGCTTCCTGAAGACGAGGTGGCACGCCGCGTGACGAAGGACGAGATCCTGGAGGCCGCGAAGCGTTTTGTCGGGGAGGTGGATCAGATTCCACCGATGTATTCCGCGGTCTGGAGCAACGGAAGACGCCTGTATGAGCTTGCGAGGGAAGGAACCGTCGTGGAGCGAAAGCCCAGGAAGATTACGATCCGGGAGCTGGAAGTGGAATGTGTGGAGCTCCCATATGTGACGCTGCGCGTTGTATGCTCGAAGGGAACCTATATCCGGACGTTGTGCGAGGATTTGGGAAATGCCTTGGGGGTCGGCGGCGCGATGGATCACCTTCTTAGGACAAGAGTTGGAATGTTCCGTCTGGAGGAGGCACTTACGCTGGGAGAGGTGCAGGAGATCATGGATACGGATCCCGAGGCTCTGGAGAAGCAGATCATCCCGGTGGATGCGTTCTTTCAGGATGCCCCGGCCATTCATATCCGGAGGGAGGACATGAAGTATCTCCGAAACGGAAATGCGCTGTCTTTGGCGAACACCGTGGAAGGAATCCTTCCGAAGAAGAACAGAATCCGTGTATATGATGAAGCGGGCGTGTTTTATGCCCTGTACCGTTACGTGCCGGGGAGAGACCGCGCGCTGCCGGTGAAGATGTTCCATGACACGGACTCGCGGGAAAATGACAGAAGATAAGCCTGCCGGACCGCAGGAAAGCAGCAGGTCCTCTGGCGGCAGAGCACCGGAAGATACAGGAAAACATGGAGATCATAACGAACCTTTCGCAGTTTTGCATTTCTGAGAAAACGGCAGCTGCAATCGGAAAATTTGACGGAATTCATCTGGGTCACCGAAGGCTCCTTGGAGAAATTCTGGGGCGCAGGGACGGCCTTGCCTCGTGCGTGGTGACCTTTGATCCTCTGCCGGAGGTGTTTTTCGGAACACTGAAAAGCGGCGTGCTCTCGACAAGAGAGGAGAAACGAAGAGCCTTCGACCGCATGGGCGTGGACTATCTGGTGGAGCTTCCCTTTGACAGGGAAATGGCTGGAATGGACCCGGAACGCTTTGTCCGGGAAATTCTCTGTGAGAGGCTGCACGCTGCTGTGATTGCGGCGGGGCCGGACCTCTCCTTCGGAGACAGGGGAAGAGGCGATTTTGCCCTGCTCCGGAGAATGGAGAAGGAGTGCGGCTTTCAGACGGTCATGATCGGTAAGGAGGAGTATCAGGGTCAGGTAATCAGCTCCACTCTCATCCGGAAGCTTGTCCAGGAGGGCCGGATGGAAGAGGTAAGGGCGTGCCTTGGAATATCGTATCAGATTCTTGGCACGGTTCTTCACGGAAATGCCATCGGAAGAACCATCGGAATTCCCACGGTGAATCAGATTCCGGAGGCAGACAAGCTTCTTCCGCCGCACGGCGTCTATTATTCCACGGTTCTCCTGGATGGGAAGGAGTATCCCGGCATGACGAACATCGGCGTGAAGCCTACCGTCTCGCGGACGGGGGCTCTTACGGTGGAGACGCACCTGTATGATTTCCGTGGGGACCTCTACGGGAGGGTGATCACCACATCGCTTCTTACCTTCCGGCGGCCGGAGCGGAAATTCTCCGGGATCGACGAGCTGAAGCAGACGATGCAAAAAGACCTTGCGGCAGGGCGGGAATACCACGGGATCCGGTAACCGTCCGGCACCGCCGGTCAGTCTCTGACACAGAGTGACTGCTTCAGGACCCGTTTCTGTCTGAGTGAACCGGGAAGAGTGCCGAACCAAGAAGAGCAGCAGAACAAGAGAGGATGACAGAACTATGACGGGAAAAAAGAACACACGGCCTGATATGAATCGCAGGAATGCCGGAGAGACGAAGGCACCGGAAGGCGGAAACCGCGGGGACAACCTGATCCTGATCGGCATGCCGACCTCCGGAAAGAGCACTGTCGGCATCATTCTCGCCAAGGCGCTCGGCTATGAGTTTACGGATATCGACCTTCTGATTCAGAAAAAGGCAGGGAAGAAGCTTGCGGCGATCATGGAAGAGAAAGGCGTGGAAGGCTTTCTTTCCCTGGAGGAGGAGGTCACCTGCGGCCTCTCCTGCAGCCATACGGTCATCGCACCGGGAGGAAGCGTTGTTTACGGCAGGAAGGCCATGGAGCACCTGAAATCCCTCGGCAGGGTGATCTATCTCCAGATGGATCTGGACATGCTGACGGAGCGCCTGCACGACGCGAGAAACCGCGGCGTTGCGCTTCGGGAAGGACAGACGCTGGAAGAGCTTTACAACGAGCGGGTTCCGCTGTATGAGCAGTATGCGGATATCACGGTGAATGAGAGCGGCCACGCGCTGGAGGATATGGTGGTGCTGATCGTGTCGAAGCTCCACACGCCTGTGTAAAGATATCCGCACAAGATGCAGAAGTCAGGGATTGCACGAACCTTTGAAGAAGAGCATTCCCCGCATCTGCGGGATGTATAGAAAACAAAAACACGGCTTGAATTGTACAGAATGATATGTTATTGTACCAATGTTATGTACATTTCCTGCGCTCAGGAACCGGCGCTCCGGTCACGGTATCTGGTGACAGCCGTTCCTTAGTAACAGGAGGACGAAGACCTGACCTGTCAGGCAGAAAGAGGAGACTATGATCGCAAAGGAAAAGAAAGCAGAAATCATCAAAGAGTACGGCCGTATGGAAGGCGATACCGGATCACCGGAAGTTCAGATCGCAATCCTTACTGCAAGAATCACAGAGCTCACCGAGCACATGAAGAAGAACCCGAAGGACTACCACTCCAACAGAGGCCTTCTGAAGATGGTTGGTCAGAGAAGAGGACTTCTTGACTACCTCAAGAAGACAGACCTTGAGAAGTATCGTGCCCTGATCGAGAAGCTCGGCATCAGAAAGTAATTCTATCTGAGAAATGGGAAGGCGGCGCACGGGCCGGCTGTTTTGCCGGTCCGACGTCGCCTTCTTGCTCATTGTTCACCTGCGCCGGTTTCCTGTTTTTCCGGATGCCGGAATGCCGGTGAGCAGTTTCCAGGCATATATGAGATCTGAGGACGAAGGACCCTCGGGAAGGAAGAGAAAAGAAATGGCAGAGTACAAGGTAGAGAAAAAGGATGGCTACACCACATATTCCATGGAACTGGCAGGACGCACTCTTTCCGTGGACATCGGAAGAGTCGGCAAACAGGCCAACGGCTGC
>ERZ808246.1182-NODE-1182-length-19346-cov-5.218651_pt1 | contig 19346 bp, 20 predicted proteins | sample MGYA00521083_ERZ808246 | MGnify/ENA primary metagenome ERZ808246 (study PRJEB31516, sample SAMN03275577) | gut metagenome | biome: mammalia-associated habitat; material: feces | host: Papio cynocephalus | place: Kenya | collected 2012-07-07 ... | reverse complement strand
GTAAAGTAATATAGTAATTAATCAAGAAACTGTCAAGTAAATCCAGTAAACATCATCATTTCCATTAAATACTGCAAATGTTTAACCCAAACGCTGTCGATGTTTCGCCCAAACGCTTCGGGTGTTTCGCCCAAACGCTCCGGGTGTTTCGCCTAAACGCTCCGTAACAATGGTAAACATTTTCCCTATACACCCTGAAAGGGCAAAAGCTTTACTTTGTTAGGTAAAAAGTTAGTTAACGTTGACGCAAATAGATTTACAAGTAACGTGTTTACAACCACCAAGTAACGTGTTTACAACCACCAAGTAACGTATTTACGACCATCAAATGACGTATTTACAACTCACAAGTGACATGTTTAACCTTCACAAGTAACATGTTTAACCATCGAAATCTCCATACTGTTTATTCTTTACATTGAATAAAACCCAATATCCGTTAAGATCATGTATTCTCAGAAAAAGAAAGGAATAAAAAAATCCTTCACCATAAATTATTGACAATAAACACATTACAAATGCGGTGAAGGAATTCTGATTTCTTATCACGTAATGACTACAAGCAAAATTCCCTTGCAAGGGATCGATAAACATAAAAGACAAAGGCTACACTACAACTTACAATAAAAGTCTAAATGTCAATGATAAAACCAATAATTGTTTTATTGTTAGCAGACAGTATATAATAAAGCTAAGCATCGATCTGCTTCATATCATGTAATAAGAATTTACTTTAACAATAAAAAAGACAGAAGTCTTGCATGCGATATAAATTTTATATACATTTTCATAAAAAACTGATACGACAAAATGAAAATAGTCATTGTTTTTAACAAAAGATAACACGAAAATTACGCCATGTATTTTAATAAATCATTAAATTTGCATTACAAACATCAGCTATATAAAAGACATAATGCTTAGCGAAGCTTTTCAGATAAACAAAAAGCTAAAAATTTAACACTTCAAATTATGAAAATCAAGAATTATTTCGCCGTGTTGCTCTGCGCTATGACAGCATACGGCAACAGCGTTATTGCCAGTGAGACTGCAGACACACAATCCGCGGCTACAGAAACCTGGACAGTAACCCAAGGAACAGGCATCCCGCAAAAGACTGAAGAGTATCAGTATTATGCAAGTGCGAACATCAGTATTCTGGTAGGTGCCAACGAGGTATGGGAGAAACCTGTGCAGTTAAACGACACCAATTGGTACTTACACGCCAAGGGAAAGCCTCAATTCGGGAACAAGAACAATCCGGGATACCAAGAAGCCCAAAACTGCATTGCCCTGCCGGACGAGGGAAACTATTTCCACTTCATCTTCCATACGAAGGGAAAAATCGCATTGAAATATGCAGTAAACTTGGCAAAAGCAAACACCAACCAATATATCTATGTAGCAAAGCCGACAAATGAAACCGTTACTGTCGGTTCAGACAAAACCGTCAAGGGTATTGCAAATCAAACGACAAAAATAAATGCAATAACTGAAGGACTGACCGTAACACCGCAAAACCAAGGTACCGACAACGAGAATTTCAAGATTAATGGCGTAGCCGGATATGCTTTCATCACCGTCTCACTTGAGGCGGAAGCTGGCGACGAATATTATATCTGGGCAACCGGAAGCGAGAGATTTGCCCTCGGCGGATTCACGTTCGACGTAGACAAAGAATATGTCTTCACCCCTTACGAGCCGTCTGTACACCTGCAGATTGAGGAAGGGAAAGACCCGAGCAAGCAGAACCCCGGCATCACGGGAGCACCTACCGGAGTGAAGGACATAGCCTTCATGTACGGCGGATGGACAAACCACGAGAATGCCGTGAAAGCTGCCACCTGGAACGAGGCAAGCAAAAGCTGGAACTTCCGCGAAAACGGAACCGAAAACACGTCTTATACCGTCGGGGGGACTAAATACAACGACAATTGGAGCGCCACGAAGAAGGAAAGCGAACTTACCGTGCTCGACGGATACGAAGCATACACAGAAGGGTGCGGGAACGCTCCTAAAGACGAGTACGGCAAACAGTTCGCCCCAAGCGACGCTTCTGCACCAAATGCCGGCATTATACCCTGCCGCGGAACATACTACAAGTTTGAGCCACAGAAAGACGGACTCATGACTGTCTACGTGCGACAGAATGCCACAGAACCCCTGTATCTCGTAGACCAGAGCGGAAAGCCACAGCAGTCGCTCGACTTCAAGGCCGGCGATGCCACCATAACGGAAAACGCTACCAACTATTCATACTCTACAGACAAGCTTACCGCCGCCCGATACAGCTATGAACTGAAGGCGGGAAAGACATACGTACTGTTCCAGAACAATGCCAGCCTCGGCTTCTACGGATTTACCTTCGGTGCCGATGCCGAAACAGGAAAAGACGTAACAATCGGAACTGACGGATACTCTTATGACCAGCAGAACGAGGCTACGGTTACATTAAACCGCACGATGAAAAAGGACACGTGGACTACCGTCTGCCTGCCGTTCAGCATGACGGAAAAACAGGTGCGCGACGCTTTCGGCGATGGCGCAAGGGTTGCAGAGTTTAAGAATGTAGACGGAAACGTGGCCAATTTCGGAATGTTCTACTACCAGCTCATCAACGGAGGAATGCCATACCTTATAAAACCTTCAAAGAACATTACCGAAGGCACACAGATCAGCGGAGTTACCATCGATGCCGGAAAACCTCTCGAGATTAACGGAGGCGACTTCTCTTTCGCGGGAACATACGAAAAGACCATGATGCCGGCCAACAGCCATTTCCTTGGCGGCAGCGACGGGAAATTATACTATATCACGAAAGAAAAGGAAATCGGCGGACTGAAAGCTTTCCTCAAGCCTGCATCCGCTGCCGTTACGACAAAGCTCAGCATCGGCATCGGCAACAACGGCGCCACGACAGCCGTTGAGGCTATCAGCGACGAATCCCTGAACCTGAATACGGGAAAATGTACCGTTTACAACCTCAACGGACAGAGGGTTGAGAAAAGTACAGGAAATGGCGTTAAAGGCATTTACATCGTGAACGGAAAGAAAATTGCATTAAAATAATTTTTAAGGAGGCATCAATATGAAAAAGACATATATCATCCCGACAACAACTGTTTTATCTTCTGATATGGAACAGGGTATACTTGCAGGCTCGAATCCTCTTAGCGGAAACGTGAAACCGACAAGCCAGGACAGCGGACTTGGGGAAGGAGGAACAATCTCAGGCGGAGGCAACGGCGACAACATCGACCCTTCAAAAAGCAACAGTCACAGCGTTTGGGATTGGGACGATGAGGACTTTGCCGAAGAATAGAACGGGAGAGAAAAACAAATAACGGAATGAAAAGAAAAAGTGCATACAAAGCTGAACGGTTGCCTTGTATGCACTTTTTTCCTCCCCCCATATCATCTCTTCTTCGCAGACTTCTTCGAAGTGCTCTTCTTGCTTGACGACGACTTCTTTGAAGAAGAGGTCTTCTGGGTGGAAGAGGTCTTTTTAGTGGAAGAGTTGGAAGACGCGGAACTACTCTTCGATGAGGTTGTTGCTACTGGAGTATAGTACTTTTCAGCCTCCGGCAACCACTTCTTTATATCCGAAATACGCTGTGCATCCGACGGGTGGTCGCTCAGAAATGCCGGGGTGTTGCTCTGCGAACTTGCTGCCATACGCTGCCAGAAGGTTACGGCAACATTAGGGTCGTAGCCTGCCATGGCGGCAAAGATGAGTCCCATATAGTCTGCCTCACTCTCGTTCTTACGGGAATAATGAAGATTGCTGAACTTGCTGCCGAGTCCGAAGACTCCCTGAGCCAACGAGGTGGTCTCCGAACTTACACCCGTAGTTTGAAGCACCGCACCAAGGATTTGGGAGCCATACTGTTGTCTCATCTGTTTGCTGAGCTGCTCGGCAGAATGCTTAGCAACCGCATGAGCTATCTCATGACCGAGAACGACGGCAAGGGCAGACTCGTTCTGGGTAATAGGGAGAAGTCCTTCGTAAACCACGATTTTTCCTCCAGGCATGCAGAAGGCATTTGCAGAATTATCCTGAACGAGATTGAATTCCCAACTGTAGTTTTTCAGTTCGGCTGCCTGGTTATGCTCCTTCAGGTATTTCTCTACGGCATTGGCAAGCCTCTGCCCTACCCTTTTCACCATGGCGGTGTTGGCGGCATTTGTCGACACCTTTGCCGTCTTCATGTAATTGGTGTACTCCTGGTTGCTAAGGCTCATCACTTGCTCGTCAGAAACCAGGATGTGTTGTTTACGTCCTGTTACGGGCACCGTGCTTGTTGTTCCGCACGATACTACTGTCAGCACTGCAATGGCTGACAGGAAACTGCTTATTTTTTTCATTTTATATTACAAAGATTTATACGTTTGCTTTCGAGACCGGGAGCAATTTCCGAACTTGCCGTCCAGCTTATTTCCGGCGGTCATGACATGATTAAATGCAAAGTTATACAAATTCAAGGATAAAAGAAAAAGATACGTGGAAAAAGCCGCGTTACAGTCCGAGAGGGTTGACGTTACTGTAGGCCTCTTTCACCTTTTCCTCCACACCTTCACCCTGCTCCGCATCAGTGGCAGCAAGTTCGGCGGCATAATCGATGTCTGCCTTGCCTGTAGTCTCGTCGCCAGTATGAAGACGAAGTTCGCCACGCAGCCTATAAGCCTCGGCATTAAACGGGTTTGCATCTATCACCTTAGAGAAAAGTCCAATTGCTTCGCCACTGTTTCCACGTGCACTCTCAATCTTTGCCTTCAGCATCAGTATGTCTTCATTATCGGGATATTTCAAGAGCAGGAATCCGGCATCAGTGTCAGCCTCATCCAATTGTCCGTCGCCGAGAAGCACTTCGCCACGCAAGAGGTAAGCATCGGCATATTCCGGGTCTACGATAATTGCCTTTGAGAGCATGGCAACGGCATTGGTTGTATCGTCGGTACCTACACATGCCTTAGCATAAAGGTATAGAGCACGAACGGAATCCTTGTCTATCATCAGAGCCTTCTCGCAGGCAGTAGACATTACGGTATAGTCTTCCATCATATATGCCACATGCGCCATACGAATGAAGATTTCGATATTGTCGGGATGCGACTCAGAGAGTTTCTGGAGCTGGTCGTAAGCCTTGGATAGCTCACCGATAGCCATATATGCCTGAGAAAGGTAGTCGCGAATCTCTGAATCCTCTTTAATTTCGAGGGCATGACTGAAACATTCTATGGCATAGGCAGACTGATTTACTTTCAGAGCCTTGACGCCATCATATTTTAGAATGTCGAAGTTTTTTTTCTCCTCGGCTTTCTTCTCTTCTTCTGTCGGTTCTTTACTTTCTGTTGATACTCCAAAGATTTTTTTAAAGAAATTCATTTTATTGATGTTTGTTTTTATTCTGTTATTATCTCGCTAAGCGTAGGGTGGATATGAATGATGTCGGAGAGCTGGGCTAAAGTAGTGTTTCGGCACATCAGCGCACTTACCTCTTGCACGAGGTCGGCAGCATGAGCTCCGTAGACATGGCAACCAACTATACGCCCCGTATTGTCGGCAAGGAGCTTCAACATTCCCTCCGTCTCGTTCATCGCCATTGCCTTGCCGTTTGAACGGTAGAAATGTTTCTCGCAACTGAACTCGGCACATTCAGTCTTCAGCTGTTCTTCTGTCTTACCCACGCATGCTGCCTCGGGAAGAGTGAAGATGGCAGCAGGCATTATGTCGAAGCGTATTGTGTCGGCGGTTCCGAGAATATTGTTCACGGCTCTCTTCCCTTGCATCTCAGCGGCATGGGCAAGCATCTGTCTGCCGTTTACATCGCCTACGGCATATAGGTGGGGCACTGTGGTCTGCATATTCTCGTCGACAGCAATTCCTCTTCTATCGTATTTTACCCCTAAGCTGTCGAGCGAACGGGTATCGATATCAGGCATACGCCCCACTGCAAGCAAGACTTTGTCGGCTTCGAGCTCTATCTCCTTTCCCTTTTTCTCAATCAGGATTTTACCATCGGCAACAGATTTTAATGCCGACTGCATATAGAACGTTACTCCGCGCTTCTCCATGCTCTTGCGCAGCCGCTTGGCAATATCGGCATCAAGCGAAGGCAGACATTCTTTTAGATACTCCACTACCATAACATCACAACCGAACAGGTTGAGTATGCTGGCAAATTCCATTCCTATCACTCCTGCCCCAACGATACATATCCGCTTCGGGAAATTCTCTGTATCAAGGAGCCAAGTGGAATCGCAAATCATCCGTGAATCCATCTCTTCAAGCGACAAGGTTTTCGGTTTTGAACCTGTGGCAATAATGATATTGTCGGCAGTATATTCTTCGCCGTCGACAATAATGCTGCATGCAGTCTGAAGTCGAGCCTCTCCCTTTATTACAGCAATTCCCGGTACAGACAAGAGCGTGGAAATTCCGTTTTGCAAGGTCTCCACAACAGATTTCTTCCGCTCAACGACAGTCTTTAAGTTTAGCGAAAAAGAAAGATTGTCTAATCCGAATACTGCTGAGCTTTTCAAGTCATGAAGAATTTCAGCATTTCTCGCATACGTTTTGGTAGGGATGCAACCACGGTTAAGACAAGTTCCGCCAAGTTCGTCTTTCTCTACGAGCAAGACAGAAAGTCCCTTCGAGGCAGCATAAGTGGCAGTCTTGTATCCACCAGGACCGCCACCTATTATTATAAGATTAAAGTTATTCTCCATCTGCAAGGATTTGTTTGAATGTTACTATCGGATGTTTTGCAGCCAAGACATCATCCACTCTGCCAATTGGGGTATTGTGAGGAGCCGTCTTCAGCATATCCGGTTCTGTTTTTGCCTCTTCTGCAATTTTGCGCATAACAGAAATAAAGCCGTCTATTGTCTCCTTGCCCTCATTCTCCGTTGGCTCTATCATGAGCGCCTCATGGAACAACAGTGGGAAATATATTGTCGGCGCATGATAGCCATAGTCGAGCAGACGCTTTGCCACATCCATTGTCGTTACTCCAGTAGACTTGTCTGCAAGTCCGTTGAACACAAACTCATGTTTGCACAAGCCGTCGATAGGCAACTCGTATACGTCTTTCAGGGAGTCTTTTATGTAGTTGGCATTGAGTGTTGCCAGTGGTCCCACATATTTTATGTTCTCCTTTCCCAAAGACAGGATATAGGCATATGCCTTCATTATCACTCCAAAGTTTCCATGATACGGACCGACAGAGAAAGGATGCTCTGAATGGACTGAATGAGCATTCTCGGGCAAGAATTGCTCGAGTCCAGACCTAACGCCAACCGGTCCGCTACCTGGTCCGCCACCGCCATGAGGTGTGGAGAAGGTCTTGTGGAGATTTATATGCATTACATCAAAGCCCATATCACCCGGGCGGCATGCTCCCAACATAGGATTCAGGTTTGCTCCATCATAGTACATAAGAGCGCCACATCCATGAACGAGTTCGGCAATCTCCGGAATGTTGCGTTCAAAGAGTCCGAGCGTGTTTGGATTTGTCATCATCATTGCCGCCACTGTATCGTCGAGCAATTCCTTTAGGGCGCCGACATCTACAGTTCCGTCGGGACGGCTTTTTACTTCTACTACTTCGAGTCCGCAAACGGCAGCCGATGCAGGATTGGTGCCATGGGCTGAATCGGGCACAATTACTTTCCGTCGCTTCGTGTCTCCACGACTTTCGTGGTATCTGCGAATAACCATCAGTCCGGTAAGTTCGCCATGGGCTCCGGCAAAGGGATTAAGGGTGAAATCAGCCAGTCCGGCAATCTCAGAAAGTGCCTTGCGAAGTCCCTTGCAAATTTCCAAAGCACCGGCAACGGTTTCTGCAGGCTGAAGGGGATGAAGGCCCGTGAATTCCGGCATACGGGAAACTTCCTCATTAATGGCAGGATTATACTTCATCGTACAACTGCCAAGTGGATAGAATCCGTTGTCAACGCCAAAATTGTTTCCGCTATGATTGGTATAATGGCGCACAACCGTCATCTCGTCACATTCGGGCAGCTCGGCATCCTTCTCGCGACAAAGTTCCTGCGGTATAGAATACTCGCCAAACTCGTTCTTAGGTAGAGAATATCCCTTGCGACCGGAATGGCTAAGCTCAAAGATCAAGTTTCCATATAATTTATTATTCATAGTCAGATCAATTTTACAAGGTTGTCTATCTCTTCTTTTGTACGCTGTTCTGTAACGGCAAACATTATTATATTATCTGTCATCCTCACTCCGCCCATATAGCCATTGTCTATGAATTTCTTTTGCAATGCGTCTATATCTCCTGTATATTCCAAACAGAATTCATTAAAGAACGGTTTGTCGAAGGCTGGTTTGAACTTCCCAGTTGCCAACAGCTTTTCATACATATAATGAGCACCAGAATAAGAAAGCATGGCGGCTTCTTTAAGTCCGTTTTTACCCATAACCGACAGGTAGACCGTAACGAACAGTGCCATCAAACTTTGGTTAGAACAAATGTTTGAGGTTGCCTTTTGTCTACGGATATGCTGCTCTCGAGCCTGAAGCGTCAAGACGAAGGCTCTCTGTCCACGATTGTCTTTCGTCATTCCAACGATGCGTCCTGGTAATTTGCGTATGAGCTTCTCGGTACAGCACATGTAGCCAAGATACGGACCGCCGAACTGCATCGGTATGCCAAGACTTTGGGCTTCGCCTACGGCAATGTCGGCACCCCATTCTGCCGGTGTCTTGAGTACCGCCAAATCGGCTACTATGCTGTTTATAATCAGTAGTCCTTTGTTTGAATGTACTGTATCGGCAAAGCCTGTATAATCTTCTACTATTCCATATCGGTTAGGTTGCTGAACAATAACTCCGGCTACACCTCCAGCTACAACCTTTTCCTCCAAGTCGGCACGGTTTGTAACGCCGTCTTTTTCGGCTACTGTTACTATATTGAAACCGTGGAAATGAGCATACGTATTGACGACAGCGAGCGTTTTACGGTCTACTGTAGCCGAAACTACAATAGTATCGCATTTCTTTGTAGCTGCAAGTGCCATCATGGCAGCTTCTGCCGTTGCCGTAGTACCGTCATACATGGATGCATTTGAGATGTCCATCCCCGTCAGTTCTGCCATCATCGACTGATATTCGAAGATATAATGAAGTGTGCCTTGGGATATTTCTGCCTGATATGGAGTGTATGAGGTAAGGTATTCTGAACGCTCTACGATGCGATTGACAACAGACGGACAATAATGGTCGTAGACGCCTGCTCCGGCAAAGCAAACCAACGGTCTGTTCTGCTCTCCAAGTTTCTTGAAAAAACGCCTTATTTCAATTTCGCTCATTGCCTCGGGCAAGTTATACTCTTTTCTGAAGCGTATGGCCTCCGGAACCTCAGAATAGAGGTCGTCGAGCGTCTCTAATCCTGAGGTCTTGAGCATTTCCGAGATTTCTTCTTGCGTATGTGGAAAATATTTGTATTCCATAAAGCAAAGGTTTTATTTTACTTTTTCTTTTAATGCTCTGCATTCTTGCAGAATTCTTCGTATGCTGCAGCATCCATAAGATTGTCAAGCTCCGACTTATCTGACAGCTCTACTTTTATTATCCAATTGCCAAAAGCATCCTTGTTTATGAGCTCTGGTGTGTCTTCAAGGGCTTCGTTCACCTCAACAACAGTTCCGCTCACTGGGGAATTGAGATCACTCGCTGCCTTCACGCTCTCTACGGCACCAAATTCCTCACCTGCTTCGACTTCGTCGTCTACTTCCGGCATGTCGACATAAACGACATTGCCAAGTGCATTTTGGGCATAGTCTGTTATGCCGATATAACCAAACTCGCCTTCTACTCTTACATACTCGTGTGACTCTGAATAATAAAGTCCTTCAATAACTTTTGCCATAATATTCGATTTTAAAGTTTTTTACTTATTATTTTTTACAAGCAATTCATCTTTAGCATAAAGATAAATTATCATATTTTTTTCACAAGATTGTCTGACTATCTCTTATAATGCTTGTCATAGAATCTCTTCTTGACTACAATGCCGGGGAATGTTTTCTTCCTGATCTGAACCTCAAGCGGTGTTCCGAGTTTAGCATCTGCAGCATTAACGAGCGCCATACACACGCTTTTGTCTGTTGAAATGGAATGGTATCCTGTCGTTACCTCGCCTACCGGATTGCCGTCTCTCAATACGGCATAGCCATGACGTGGAATTGCCTTGCCTTCAAGTTCTATTCCTATCAAGCGTCTTGCCACACCTTCCGTCTTCTGTTTCAGAAGGGCGTCTCTTCCGATAAATTCCTCCTTGTCAAACTTACAGAACATTGAAAGTCCTGCCATTACCGGAGATATCTGCGGAGAAAGTTCATCACCGTAAAGAGGAAGACCGACCTCAAACCGCAAGGTGTCGCGGCATCCCAATCCGCAAGGCTTACAACGACCGCTCTGCATAAGTTTATCCCAGCAGTTGCAGATAAAATTATGGGAGGCATATATCTCGAAACCATCTTCACCGGTATATCCGGTACGGCTAACTATTACGTCGTCTATTTTCTTGACAGTATAGAAGGTCAGTTCACTGCATTTCAATCCCAGAACTTCTTCTACTACTCTCTCTGAATTAGGTCCTTGCACGGCAATCTGTCCGTAATTCTCAGAGCAGTTAACCAGTTCGATGTCGAAGTCTTTTGAATTTTCGTTCATCCATTGCCAGTCCTTATCTATATTTGCAGCATTTATGACAAGGAAGAAATCATTTTCGCCCATTTTGTATACGAGCAAGTCATCGACGGTTCCTCCGTCTTCATAGCACATCATGCCATAAAGGATCTGTCCCTGAGATATCTTGCTGACATCGTTTGTGAATATGTGCTGCACGTAGCGTTCTGCGTCTCTGCCCCGAACTGTAACTTCTCCCATATGGGAGACATCGAATACTCCACAGTCATTGCGCACGGCATTGTGCTCCTCAATAATAGAGGAATACTGTATCGGCATGTCAAAGCCACCGAACGGACTTATCAATGCCCCAAGCTGAACGTGCTTGTCATAAAGACATGTTTTTTTGTTTTCCATAATAAAAAATGTGTTATCAGATTATGTTATTATTCATTTAACAAAAGTTTGACTAACGAGTCTCTATCAAGATTCATTACTATATGCGACAAATCCGAAGGTAATGCCGACGATAGGCTTTCTGCCGTGAGCTCCGTATTTTTTAGAGGTTTTATTATCCCGTCGTCTATGTTTCCAGTTATGAAGAAATCCCCCAACATCGTCATACTCTTTATCACATTGTTCTTCATCTCAAGGCGAACCTCTATATCACCCACGTTTTCTATATGACCGTTTTTGGTTACCGTATAGCGAGGATTATTGCCATAGATAAATTCCAGACTGAGATATTCTTTTTCTATTTCATTTATCTCTTCTATATCAGAGTCTGTCAGATACATCTCCCGATCACAAAGGTTTTCCTTAACAAACGTCTTGAATTCTTCTAAGCTCAAAGGTGTGTAGTCTTTCAGCAAGGCTATTCGCTGGCGCACACTGCTGATACCATTACTCGTAAGTTTCTGTGTTGAAGGTGTTATGGCACCAACCATATTGCGCATATCGGTATCATAGAGCATTGTGCCATGAACGATACTCCGACCGGGAACATGATAGAAGGCATTTCCTGACACCTTTCGGCTTCCTATCATTATATCATTACGACCGGAGGCTCTTGCGTCAATACCGAGGCGCTGAAGAACCATCACGACCATATTGATATATTTATTGAAAGTAAAATTCACAGCCTCGTCTTTTGTTATATATGAGAACATGACATTGCTCATGTCTGCATATACACAACCGCCCCCACTCTTGCGCCTATATGCCTGTATGCCATGCTCTCGACAATAAGCTACGTTTACTTCGGTTTCTATCAACTGATTTCTACCAAAGATAACGCTCGGTGCAACTTGCCACATGAAGAAACAGTCACCATTGTCTACATGTCTTGCTACATACTCTTCCATAGCAAGATAGAACGACAAACGGCGTTGTTTTTTATCAGGTAATGAGATGTATAGCATACTTGTTTAGATTTAAGAAACTTATTTGTCGCAAATTTACAAAAAATTATATTGCCTGCAAATTTTAAACCTCCTTTTTATACTCTTTTACCATCCGAAAGCTGTTTTGTCGGTCAGCCATTTGCCTTGTGCACGTAACACTTGCTCTATTATCTCTCTACCTACTCCATAACCTCCTGCTGAATTGCAAATATACCGGCTAACATTCTTTATATCCGAGCAAGCATCTGAGGGGCAGCACGGACAGCCACAACGACTCATTATCTCATAGTCTGGAATATCATCTCCAACAAAAATTACTTCATCATCCTGAAGCGAATATTTTGAAATATATTCATCGTATGTCTTTATCTTCACCGAACAGCCTGTAAAGATATCCTGCACTCCAAGTTTTGAGTATCTCAGATAGATACTCTTCACATCAGCACCTGTCATAATGGCAATGTGAAGTCCGCGTTTTACTGCAAGTTGGATGGCATAGCCGTCCTTTATATTCACCGTACGCATTGGCTCTCCATTTGGATGTAGCGTTATTGTACTCGCACTCAACACGCCGTCAACATCAAAGAGGACAGCACGAATCTTACTCAAATCATAATCTATCATATGTCTTTCCTTTGGTTTTATTTCTCTTTTTCCTTCTCAGCCATGGAAACTTCATGTATGCTCTTGCTCATGACATTGTATATCTCTTGCAAACGTGGCGCTGGCTTCAATAAGCCACTTTGCATGTTTATTACATTCTCGTCGTAACGAACTGCCGGACCGGTTTGGGCATCTTTCGGAGCTATTTCATGAACCTTACGGGCTGTTTCATCGATTAAGGGCAACATTACTTCAAAAGGGATATTATATTTTGAGAGTACTTCTGCCGACAGCTCATAACAATGATTAACAAAATTACAGGCGAACACGGCAGCAAGATGTAGATGCTTGCGAGCATCAGAGGAAATGGCGTATACATTCTTACATAGTGATTTCGCCAAGGCTTCTATTGTTTTAAGACTTTCGCTGTCGTTGGATTCAATGAATATAGGAACTTCAGTGAAATCAACTCTACGCTGCTTTGAAAATGACTGCATAGGATAGAACACACCGTAATGCTCTGCATGACCACTAAAGATATTCATCGGAATACTTCCCGCGGTATGGACAAACAATCCCTTGCGCGATCCGTCGCATAGCTGTTCTATTACGCTCTGTAATGCACTGTCCTTTACTGATATAACATAAAGATCTGCATTCGCAACTACAGCGCTGATATCATCTATTGCTTCAGCTTGCAATCTATCAGCAAGCATCTGTGCTGATGACATCGTGCGACTGTACACTTGTACTATTCTATGTCCCTTGTCATGCAAAGACAAAGCAACATTTGTTGCCAGATTTCCGGCTCCTATAAATACTATATTTCTTACTGTCATTTCTCTTTACTATTTTATATGAACTCTTTCCCAATCAAGCTCATCATCTTCAACCTTATAACTCTCAATTTCAGAATAGCCCAACGCGACAATGAAACAAACTGTCTTGCCCTCCGGTATTTCCATTATTCCACGAACTATTTCGTCTGACAACGTACCGTCTGACAACGAATAACCACGAATTTGTAAAGGTGCATACGCAACCCCCAATTCGGAGGCCTTGGAACATATTGCCCATACGGAAGCTAAACTGTTCTCTATCCAACTTCCGTCATAAAGTCGGTCTGCAACTACTATGATTGCCAACGAACAGTATTTTAGTATTTCTGCTCCTTCTCTAACATCAGAGAGTCTCTCGAGTAACGGCTTTTCATCTGTAATATACAGTTCCATTGTATTTCTTGCCGAACCATAAGCTGTAAGTAATGCCCCACGTAGTATCTGCTGCACTGATTCCGGAGGGATTTCTCCGTTGATAAATGACTTCGCAGAATTTAAAGGGCAATATATATCTTCTTTTTCCATATTATTCCAACAAAATGAAACTTATAAAAAAATGCTGCTATTTATTATTTTTACAGTATTACTTGTGCAAAGTTACAAAAATATTTATATTTGCACTACATTAGAATTGTTATAATGCCTGTAAGAATCAGTTTTATAAGACGTATCCTGGATTTCATCATGCCAAGGCGTTGCGCCGTCTGTGGACGAAAACTCGGAATAACGGACCATGCGATATGCATGGTCTGTAACTGGCGTTTGCCGAGGACAAACTTTTGCAAAAATCCTAAAGACAACGACATGGCCAAACTCTTCTGGATGCTTATCCCAATAGAAAACGCCGCAGCCCTATTTTTCTATTACGCTCACTCTGATTCTACCAATGTTATATTAAAGTTTAAGTACGACGGAAATTGGAATTTCGCAGAAGACATGGGAAGCATCTCGGCTTACGAATTCATGGAATATGACTTTTTCGACGGCATTGATGCTATTGTACCTATACCTATCACAAAAAAACGCGAAAGGGAACGTGGATATAACCAAAGTTATCACATTGCTCTTGGCGTTAAGGCTATCACCGGACTGCCTATCATCAATGATGCCGTCAAGAGAACTACCTTTACAGAAAGTCAGACACAGAAGAGTTCTCTTGAAAGAAAAGAGAATGTAAAAAACGCTTTCAAGCTTGTAAACGGAGATAAAGTGAGAGGCAAACATATTCTTATCATCGACGATGTTGTTACCACTGGGTCAACGATAACTTCATGTGCCGAAGAACTGATGAAAGCCGGAGCCATTGCATTCAGCGTACTTTCTATAGGATTCACCCGACACTAAACTATGGAATTAAAGTTGCACGCAAAACATCCATGCCAAAATTGCAAAACATTTGTAAAACATTTACCCTCATTCTATCCATTTTAGCGGATAAACCGCCAAAAACGAATTAAGAGGAAAGCCCTTTGTATCAGGACTTTCCTCTTATTTATCTGAGAATCAATATTTTGTTATTTGTTCTCGACAGCTGCTGATGCAGCATAAAAATTAACGAAGTATTGTAATTATGATTCTGAATATAATTATGTACCTTTGCACATATATAACGCCTATACCTGTTTTTGCATTAGCCTAATGCTATTGACAATAGGTGCTTAACTATCATGTTATCAGTAGATAAAACGTTTTTGACATGGCAAAATTCGACTACATTATGACTGTCTCTCAGTATGACAAACAGGAATCACTCTGGACCAATAAAGAATAGAGCCGAACAAACTCCAAAACAAGACATTGAAGAATAGATAATGAAGAAAATACTATTTATGCATGGTTTCTTTGCAACAGGCAGTTGCCCTATGGCGAATGCTTTGAAGGAGGCTTTCGAAGGGGGCGCCGTCGTACTGACTCCGGATTTGCCTTTGCATCCCAAAGAGGCATTGACGGAGATTCGCTCCATCATAGACAAAGAGCATCCAGACTTGCTTGTCGGAAACAGTTGCGGAGCATTCCTTGCCCAGATGCTCTCTCCTGTAGTGGGCATTCCGGCTTTGCTTGGCAATCCTTATTTCAAGATGACGGAGTTTCTGAAGGAACGAATAGGTGAGCATCAGTATAAAGCACCTCGCAAGGACGGCAATCAGCGTCTGGTTATAGACGAAGCGTTGATTGAGGAATTTGCTGAACTGGAAGCCGTGCAGTTCGACCATTGCAACCCTTATTATAAGGATCGTATGTGGGGGCTTTTTGGTGAGCAGGACACCCTGGCTCACTTCTCCCCTCTCTTCCTGGAGCATTACAACCAAGCCTTCCATTTCCCTGGCGGTCATACGCCTACTGAGCAGGAGGTGAAAACCTGGTACGCTCCCCTTGCCCATAAAATGCTGATGGAGTTTTCAGCAAAGGAAGAAAGGTATTTCCAACACTTTAAGGGCGGCAAATACAAGTTCGTCCATTCTGCCTTCGACTCTGAGACCCAAGAGCGCATGGTGGTTTATCAGGCTCTCTATGGAGACCAGGCCTATTGGGTTCGCTCAGAAAAAATGTTCTTCGGGAAAGTCACGAGGGATGGCAGAACTTTCAACAGATTCACAGAAATAGACAGATAATTATGGAGACATTCAACAATGTAATAAATAGTGGCCAGCTTGTTCTGGTCGATTTCTTTGCCACATGGTGCCAACCTTGCAAGGCGATGCACCCCATTCTATGTGGAGTTGGGATTTTAAAGAGATAAAGATTGCGCTGATGGCGTATTTGCATATGAATTAATAACAATATAAAGAACGAAGCATATGAAAAGTTTTGTACCAAAGCCGTGGATTGTACCACAGCCTGTGCTGATAATCGGCACATATAATAATGATGGAGTTGCCAACGCAATGAACGCAGCTTGGGCTGGACAGTGGGACATGAAGGAGATTATGATCTCGATGGGAAATCACGTTACCACAGACAACCTGAAGCTTGGCGGCGAGTTTACAGTTGCCTTCGCTACCAAGAAAACCATGGTGGCTTCTGATTTTGTGGGCATTGTTTCTGCCAAGAACGACTCGAGGAAAATGGAGAAAACGGGATGGAACATCAAGAAGGCAACTATGGTCAACGCTCCCGTATTTACAGATTTTCCGATGACCCTGGAGTGCCGTATTAAGGAGAAGTACGACGAAAGTGAAACCGGCTATTATCTCGTTGCCGAAATCGTCAATATTCTTGTAGATGAGAAGTATCTGGCAGAAGACGGAAATCCAGACATGGAGAAAATGGAACTGATTGTCTTCGACCCTATTCATCATAGCTATATCCAGTTGGGCGAGAAAATCGGTAACGCTTTCTCTGACGGCAAGGCTTTGAAATAAAAACTACATAAATGGTATTTCCTGAAATATACTCAGCAACTGGCATTATGGAGCTGATTCAGAAGATTGGCTTCCTCCCTCTCCTCGATAGTGGCATAGAAGGATTCTCTGCCGAAGACATCGTGACAGAGGATTGCCGATATGCAACATTTCCAGAAGGCGGTTGGGATTGGCCGTTGTGGAAATAGCCACTTACATTGTGACCGAGGATTTCATATATCCTCGTGACAAGCATAATCGTGAATATGGTTGGGGATGGTCATTACTGAATACTCCCAAAGAAGTCTATGGAAGAGATACATGTAAGTGTGAACGAACTCCAGAAGAGTCTTACCAAAGGATATTCGAGCATCTGAAAGAAATTCTACCAGATGCCACAGACAAGCAACTTATAAAAATGATAGGATAAATATGACGCAAGATTCGACAACGTATTATGTTTGGATAGGCGGCTCATGTGACTATGGACATAAAGAGCGAGCTGGTGGTGCTGCCGTTGTGATTGAGAACAATGGCAATATCATCAGCCGTGATGTAATCAGCAACCTTCATACCACAGAGTTCCGCATGATGCTGACACTCATGGTCAAGGTAATGCAGGAAACCCCAGAAGGTTCCGACATTCTCTTCCTGACCAATGTCGCCTATATTCAGAACTTTGACAAGGCTCCAACGGCAAAATCGGCAAATCCGGACTTGATTGCTCAATGCATCGAGGAAAAGAAAAGGCACAACTCTGTCGGAGTCAAGATTGTGCAATATCACAAAAGTCCATTGCTGATAGAGACCCATGATATGGCTACGGAAGCTATGACTAAGACAAGGAAGGAGTTTCATCAGAAAAACAAATGAAAACAATGGAATACAAAGATAAAGTAGTCATCGTGACCGGTGGCGCACAAGGCATTGGCAAATGTATTGCCGAAAAGTTTAGAAAACAAGGGGCTCTAGTAGAAGTCATCGACAAGAAAGAAGGACTTGATCTTTTTGTTGGCGACCTCTCGAACAAGTATGCTATTGAGGAGTTCACGAAACTGGTAATCGAAAAATACGGCAAGGTTGATTTCATCGTGAACAACGCCCTACCCCTGATGAAAGGTATTGATGAATGCTCATACGAGGAATTTGAGTATGCGCTCAAAGTTGGTGTAACTGCGCCTTTCTACATGGTGAAACTCCTGAAGGATCATCTTGCAGAAGGAGCTTCCATCGTCAACATTTCATCTTCTCGAGACCGCATGAGTCAGCCTCAGACAGAAAGCTACACGGCTGCGAAGGGCGGTATTGCAGCACTCACACATGCCCTTGCCGTCAGTCTTGCAGGCAAGGCTCGGGTTAATTCCATCTCTCCTGGATGGATAGATACGGACGATAAAGTGTATGAGGGTCCCGATGCCTATCAGCAACCGGCAGGCAGAGTCGGCAACCCACTCGACATTGCCAACATGGTACTTTTCCTCTGTTCAGAAAAGGCTGGCTTCATCACTGGCGAAAACATCTGCATAGATGGCGGAATGACCCGACAGATGATTTACCATGGCGATTGCGGATGGAAACTGGAATAACGAACTTTTACTTTGCAGTTTATATAAAAAATTAAATTTTAATTTAAACTTCAAAGAAAAGATGAAAAAATCAGTAATTTACATGGCAGCCTTTGCTACCTTAGGCTTAGCCACGTCTTGCAGCCAGGACGCACAGACCTTGACGGACTTCTCTCCGAACACAGCAGCCTCAGACAAAAAAGACTTCGTTTACACGTCAGCTACCGGCAACGGCAGTAGCAACGGAGAAACAGGCATAGACTTGAACTTCAAGCATGCTCTAACCGAAATCAGTATAGACGCAAAGAATACTTCATCCGACAAGGGCAACTACGAAACGACCTGGACAGAAGGCGTAACCTTAGGTGGCGAAGTATCGAAACTTGACAAGAGCAACGTGCCGTTCATGATAATCCCGCAGACGCTTACTTCCACGACCAAATATGCCGATGGCAACTATATCGCGATGAAAGTAAAGATAACAATGCAGGGCAGTAAGGTACTACATGACGGTTGGGCATATATAGGAATCGATACCAACTGGGATATGGGCAAACATTACGTCTATACCCTTGACTTCAGCAATGGAGCCGTACAGGATGATAATGGCAAAGATATTATCTCCGACAAGAATATAAAACTCAATGTGTCGGTTACGCCTTGGGATGAAAAATCGGCAGCATTACCTCAAAAGCTTATAAGTGGTACTGTAAACAACACCTCCCCTTTTAATATAAGCATTAATGGTGAGAAAATACAAATAGCTCCAGATTCCAATGGAAATTGGAAATACAATATAGCAGGAATAAACGTAACCAACATGTTCTACAACAGTACTTCTCTCACATCTTTGGATTTAAGCAACTGGAACACCCGGAATGTTACCAATTAGGGTGTCCAGTTCGTTGTACCAATTTTAGCTCACTTTCCTGAGCGTTTTAGTT
>ERZ808246.1181-NODE-1181-length-19372-cov-20.058757_pt1 | contig 19372 bp, 11 predicted proteins | sample MGYA00521083_ERZ808246 | MGnify/ENA primary metagenome ERZ808246 (study PRJEB31516, sample SAMN03275577) | gut metagenome | biome: mammalia-associated habitat; material: feces | host: Papio cynocephalus | place: Kenya | collected 2012-07-07 ... | reverse complement strand
TGGTCGCCGGAGTCACCTCCGCGCTGACGCGAATGAGGCGATCCGCAGGGAATCCGCCCGAATCACCTTCCCGTTCGGACTGCTTGCCGCATGACCCGGACGACAGAATGAGCAGGGCGAATGCCAGCACATGATGATAGTTTCTTAAATCCATGTTATGATTGTTAATAATTATTCGCCGGTCGAATGACAAGTGCATTTCTCACAAACATCTCATCGTCTGCATAGGTTAATTCAGCACATGCCGCCAAACCATGCAAAGGTAGTCATATTCCTCATCTTGCTCCAACTTTTCAAACGTCAAACGTGTTCCTTTGACGTGAGTTTCGCAGACAATCGTGTTCCTTTAACGGGAAGAGGAGGTCTTTTTGGAGAAAGGTCACTTCGACAGGCTCAGTGACCGAGGATACAGGTTCTGTGACCAAGGATACAGGCTCAGTGACCGGATGAGTTACATGTCGGTCACCGAACCTGCGGTCACTGAGCTTGTCGAAGTGCTCTATGCGGAAATCACTTACTTGATCTGGGGAAGGCCAAGATCCTTGAAGGTTCGCGGAGCCGGGGTCTTAGGGAGCGGCTTGCGGTCCTTGATCTGCTGGAGGGCGGTCTCGATGGCCTTGTCAAGCTGCTGATCCTCACCGGCATATTCCTTAATAGGATCATTGTCAAGCAGGATGTCTGGATCGACTCCGTGGTTCTCGACGATCCACTGTCCTGTCGCGGCGTCGTAGTTCGTGAAGAACGGCACACGCACGTCGGTTCCGTCCATGTACGGCAGCGAGCCGCTGATGCCCACGATGCCGCCCCAAGTTCTGGTGCCGATCACAGTTCCGAGGTTATTGGCCTTGAAACTCCACGGGAAGAGGTCACCGTCGGAGGCGGAATATTTGTTGATCAGCAGCACCTTAGGTCCGGTGTGCGTTCCCTCCGGGATGGTTCCGTTCTGGTTGGAGTTCCTGTACATCGTCATCCTGTAGACCTTGCGCAAAAGCCTCTCTATGACCATCGGGGAGATGTTTCCGCCACCGTTGGCGCGGTCGTCGATGATGAGTGCCTCCTTGTCCAACTGCGGATAGTACCAGCGGGCGAACTCGTTCAGTCCCTCCGGTCCCATGTCAGGAATATAGATGTAGCCGACCTTGCCGCCTGACTTCTCCTCGACAGTGCGGATATTCCTCATCACCCACTCGTAATGTTCGAGAGGATATTCATCGGCTATAGGTTTGACGACAACCTTGCGGCCACCGTCTGCGGCAGACTTGTTCACAGTCAGCTCAACGAGCTTGCCAGCCTTGCCGACAAGGAGTTTGTAGATGTTGTCAACGTCTTTAAGCGACTGACCGTCAATGGCTGTGATGAAGTCTCCCTCTTTAATATTCATCCCTGGTTCGGTCAACGGGGAACGGAGTTCGCTTCTGTAAACGGCTCCGGAATAGATGTGATCGATCTTGAAATAGCCGCCCTTGTCCTTGCTCATCCTGGCTCCGAGAAGTCCCATCTGGATGCGCTCAGGCTTAGGGTAGTCGCCCGGATTGACGTAGGCGTGGCCGCTGGCGACCTCTCCGATCATCCCACCAATCACATAGTTGAGATCCAGACGGGTCTTGACGTAAGGCAGAAGGGCGGCGTACTTTTCCTTTACGGCGTTCCAGTCGCGTCCGTGCATATTCTCAAGATAGTAGCCGTCGCGGAAGGCTCTCCAGACTTCGTCGAAGATCTGTGGCCACTCCTGGGTGTAGTCAACGGTCGTGTACATGTTGTCGAGGTCGATGGCCTCGCCTCCTCCGACTTTCGCTGACGGGAAATTGACGGCTGTCCATTTGCCTTTGGCGGTCGATAGTGCTTTCTTGTCGCCAGGACGGTAGATGACCATTCCGTCGGAGCACTGTTCGGACTTGCCTGTCTCGAAGTCAAACACTTGAGTGCCACGGCCATCCCTGTACCAAAGTTTCTTGCCGTCGCTGAAGTACGAGCGTGAGCCACTGATCGGAAGCTTGATGGTCCTGTCAAGAAGGCCGTCCACGTCAATCTTCACGTCCATGGAGCTCTTGCCGGAAACCTTTGCGTCCTTCTGCTCTTTGGCAGCCTTGCCACCTTTAGCCGGCTTCTTATCGGCCTCGGCAGGAGCGGTGTCTTTCTCTGATTCATGAATATTCAAGGACTCGCTGTCAGTCGGGAGCAGCGGAGAAGGAGTGCCGGATGCGAGCATCGTCATGTAGACTCCGCTTCTGTCTGTGTAGGCGAAGTTCCACTCGATCCAGCTGTAGATCGGACGGAAGTCGCGGTCGGATGTGAATATCAAGTACTTGCCATCGGAAGAGAAGGTCGGAGAGCTGGAGTCATACCATTTCTCTGTGACAGGATATTCCTTGCCGGAGGAAAGATTATAGACAAAGACCACGCTCATCTTGTTCGGTGCAGGGCGGCTGTAGGTAAGCCACTTGCTGTCAGGGGAATATTCAACATCCCTGATTTCCTGCTCAGGGCATTGAAGCACAGTCCTGACTGTCTTGGCAAACGGATCGACCTCGACGATGCGGTTCTTGCGGTCAGTGTAGAGGATGTGCCTGCTGTCCGGGCTCCACCGGAGGTCGCGGATGTAGGTATCGTTGTTCTTGGTGATCCGGACAGGCTCGCCGCCGGCTGCGACATCGTAGAGGTAAACCTCGGTCTCTCCTGTCCCGTCACCGATGAAGGCGATATACTTGCCGTCCGGGCTCCAGTCGGCGCTGCGCTCATTGGAGCCTGGAGTTTTGGTGATGTTGCGGGTAATGCCCTTTCCGACAGGCACGTCGAAGACTTCTCCACGGGCAGTCACAGCCATTCTCTTTCCGTCAGGGGAAAGGCTGAACGATGATCGGCCCTTCTTGCCGACATTCATCCTCTCGGAGCGGGCATAAACGAGGTCTGAGCCAAGGGTGATGTGAATCTGTTCGGTGGTCTTCGTGGCCGGATCCAGTTTGTAGAGGTAGCCACCTTTCTCGAACACGACGACTTTTCCGTTGGTGCTCGGGAATTTCACATCATAGTCATCAAAGGATGTCACTTTTGTCGTGGCTTTGGTCTTCGTGTTGTAAACGAACAGGTTCATCGTCATGTCACGGTCGGAAGCGAAGTAGATCTCGTCACCGACCCACATCGGGAATATGTCCTGAGCCGGGTTGTCGGTGATCTTCTCGACTTTCTTGCCGTCATAGATCCAGACCTCGTCGGCCATTCCGCCACGGTAATACTTCCATGTCCTGAACTCTCTCATCACCCGATTGTAGGCAAGTTTCTTTCCGTCAGGAGAATAGGAGCAAAAACCTCCTTCCGGAAGCGGAATCTCTTTCGGCATGCCGCCATTGATTGAGACAGTCCAAAGCTTGCCGGAGAAGCCGTCGCCTGTGCGGTTTCTGAATATGATGTTCTTCCCGTCAGGTGTCCATCCCATCACAATGTTGTTGGGACCCATCCTGTCGCCAAGGTCGTCGCGGCCGTTGGTGGCCGTGTAGGTCAAACGTACAGGCTCACCGCCTCTGGCCGGGATGATGTAGACCTCGCGGTTGCCGTCATATTCCCCGGTGAAGGCGATGGTCTTGCCGTCCGGAGAGTAGTGAGCGAACATCTCGTAGCCGATGTGCGAGGTCAGGCGGCGTGCCTCGCCACCGCTGAGAGGAGCCGAGAACAGATCACCGGCGTAAGAGAACACCACATCAGTCCCGTTCGTCGCCGGGAACCTCAACAGTCGCACCTCATCAGTCGCTGAGTTTGTCGAAGCGACCGCAGAAAGCGTCATCCCTCCCAAAAGGAGTGTCAAAAAGATTTTCTTCATAACTATCATAAAACCATATATGTTTCTTTCAGCCAGGCCAGGTTCAGAAGGTCCGGTACTGTGTTCTCAGCCAAAGGAGAAACATCGGATCCTGAATGAAGACACGTTTCCTTTCCACATCTATTATGTCCCTCTTTCTCAAGGCTTCCCTCATGATGCGGACATTACCGTTTGTCCCCAGCTTATAGCGGGACAAGGTTTCAGTGGAACTGAAGTGCTCCACTCCGTCAGCTACCGCGCACAGGTAGTTGCGTTGTTTCTCGGTCAGGGAGTCCATTGTGTTCAGAAATTGAAGGTTCAAGGAGTCCATTATGCTTTCCAGAGCAGAGTCTACAACACTTTCGGAGCAACTCATCGTGCATCGCAGCCAACATGCCTGTGCGAGTTGCTGCACATAGTACGAGTGGTTGTCAACCCTTTCGGCCAGATATGACGCCACTTCTGGACTTATCGACTTGCCTGTTTTTGAAAATCTGTCAACTATATAATCGCTCCAGTCATTATTGGAGATTTTTGGAAGGAAAATGATGTCACCGAATCTGTAAAAAGGGCTGTTATATTCCCCGAAGATATTCAACATCATGTGCTTTTTGCTTCCATAAAGGACATACGCCACATCGGTTTGCTCCTGCCAATGGTTGCGAAGAATCTTCTGAAACCTGACAGAGTCCGCAAACTCTCCTATCTGCTGGAACTCATCTATGCAGACAATGATCTTTTTTCCTTTCTTGTAGGCGATTCTCTGCGGCAGATCAAGAATATCCTCACCAATGGGGTTGGATTTCACATCCAGCCCGAAAGAGAGTTCGTATTGTCCTGCCGGGTCAGATACTGCGACCTTTGGAAGAAGTGACGAGATGAATTCCTTTGCGTTGGACATCATGCTCTCCAGTGTCGATGAGACTTGCGACATTATACTCTTTGCATAAGTCTGATAGAATTCCTGCTCATCACCGCATTTGAAGACATTCATCCTTACAAACAGGTAATCCTTACCGCTTGACTCGGCTATTTCGATGACTTTGGACACAAGGGAAGATTTTCCCCATCTTCTTGGGGAAATTATCGCCGTGTTTGTCAGCGAGCCGATGTTAGCCAAAAGCTTGGCGGTCTCATTTTTCCTGTCGGTAAAGTCCTCGGCCGCGACAATCTTACCATATACAAAAGGAACGTCCATCTGATTCTTTTTCGCAAAGATAGGTGATTTCCGCGGATCATACAATCTTATTTAATATAATTTTATTTCATACAAATTTATATAACAGACTTAACCTGATTGGTACCTCGGCAAGCCTTCTCAGGAACCAACCGCCTAAGTTTGAGCGTTTGGTACACCACAAAGCTCTCACAGGTACCAATTGGCTTATGATAGGGGTTTGGTACACTAGAGAGTATTTTGGGGTACAAAAGCGTTGTCTGGAGTGCCAAAGCGTTGTCTGCAAAGACTTTGACAATGCGCTTTAGGGCAGAAAAATCAAATGGCGAATTTTGGTAACGTGCAAAATTTGCCATTTGCCTTTTTTCTGCCCTTCTGTCAGCGGTTACTTCAGAATTTTGGAGGTTCCGGTCACTTCGACAGGCTCAGTGACCGCGGGACAAGCTCAGTGACCGGGACAGGTTCAGTGACCGATGGAACAGTATTCAATCATTGGGACAGAAGAAGGACATTCCCTTTTTGAGAATTTTGGTAACGTGCAAAATTACAAAAAGGGAATGTCCTTTTTCAAACTATCAGTCTATTACTCAGTCAGGCCACGGGCACGGAGGAGAGCAGCGGGATCAGGCTGGGCGCCACGGAAGGAGAGGTAGAGGGTCATCGGCTCCTCGCTGCCACCCTTCTCAAGGAAGGTCTGACGGAACTTCAGGGCGACCTCAGGATTGTATATTCCCTGCTGCTTGAAGTACTCGAAGGCATCCTTGTCCAGAACCTCGGCCCAGAGGTAGCTGTAGTAGCCGGCACTGTAGCCGCTGTTGAAGATGTGGTTGAAATAGGTGGTGCGGTAGCGAGGGATGATCTCGTCGATGAGACCCATCTCCTTGCAGACCTTCTTCTCGAAATCTGCCACATTCGCAGCCTGGTCACCCTCGGAAAGCTTTGCAAGGTCGGCCTCGGTGAGCTCGTGCCACTTCATGTCAAGGATGGAGGCGGCGCAAAGCTCGGAAGTCATGAAGCCCTGATTAAACTTCCTGGCATTGTTGATCTTCGTAACGAGAGAATCCGGAATGACCTCACCGGTCTCGTAATGCTTGGCATATTCAGCGAGAATCTCCGGCTGGAAGGCCCAGTTCTCGTTGAACTGCGAGAATGTCTCGACGAAATCACGGGCGACATTCGTGCCGCTGACCGAAGGATAGTGACACTTTGTGAGCAGTCCGTGAAGGGCGTGGCCGAACTCGTGGAACACAGTCTCTACCTCATCGATGGTGAAGAGGGCAGGGAGAGAGTCGGTCGGAGCTGTCATATTGCCCACGTTGATGATGATCGGACGGACGTCATTGCCCTCGGCGTCAACATATTGCTCACGGAAATTCGTCATCCACGCACCGCCTCTCTTCGAAGCGCGAGGGAAGTAGTCAGTCGTGAATATTCCAAGAAGACTGCCGTCGGCATCGGTGACCTTGAATGCCTCGACCGCAGGATTGTAAAGCGGCACGTCCTTCAGCGGCTCGACATTGATGCCGTAGAGCTTGTGGGCGGCAAAGAAAATGCCGTCGCGGACATTCTCCATCCGGAAATATGGCTTCGTCAGATTCTCGTCCAATGAATATTTCCGCGCGCGTACCTTCTCGGCATAGTAGAACCAGTCCCAAGACTCGATCTTCGAGCCGGCGGCCACCTTGCCAGCCTGGATGTCCTCGTCCATAACCTTCTGCATGTCAGCGATCTCCTCCTTGGCCTTGCTGACTGCAGGGCCGATGATCTTGTCAAGGAAAGCGTCCACAGTCTGCGGGTCGTGAGCCATCTTGTCGTCAAGCTGGTAGGCGGCGAAGTTGTCGAAGCCGAGCAGTTTGGCCTTCTCGGCGCGGAGTTTCAGAATCTCAAGGCAGAGAGCCTTGTTGTCATATTCATTGCCATTGTTGCCTCTTGAGGAATAGGCCTTGAACATCGCCTCGCGGCGGCTTCTGTCCTCGCAGGAGGTCATCTCGGAGGTGTAGGATGAGACCGGGATTCCGAATTTCTCCTTGAACGCATTGTTTTCGGCGAGCAGGTTCGTGCCGAATTTCTGCTGGGCAGCAGCGATCTTCTGGTTGATCTCCTTGAGCCTTGCCTGAGCGGCCTCGTCAAGGTCCACGCCGTTGCGGGTGAAACTCTGGTAGAGTTTCTTGAGAACCATCTGCTGTTCCCTCGTAAGTCCGCTCTGATCAGCGTCATGGACGGCCTTGACACGCTCGAAGAACGCCTTGTTCATCGAAATGTTGTCCTCATGCTCGGTCATCAGCGCGGTGGCCTCTTCGACGACCTTGTTCATCTCGTCGCTGCCTTCGGTCTCCTGAAGGTTGAAAAGCACAGCGGCTGTCTTGGTCAAAGTCTTACCGGACAGTTCGTAAGCCGCCACGGTGTTCTCGAATGTCGGAGCCTCCTGATTGTTCAGGATAGCCTCAAGCTCCTTGTTCTGCTCCTCGATTCCGGCCTTGATGGCAGGAATATAGTCGGTAAGCTGAATCTTCTCGAACGGCGGAATTCCGTAAGGTGTGTCCCATTCCTCAAGGAACGGATTACTCTTTGTCTGTGTGCAGGCTGCCATCATAGCGATCGCTCCAATTGCTAAGACTGTTTTCTTCATCTTAGTGTAATTTAAACTTTAATATATTAATATTCATTATATTCCATCAAATCAGCGGAAATATCCGATTCAGGGATGCCCTTTATCCCACAACCCATTTTTCAACGGTGCGTGTCTGGGAGGAGATGTTTACTCCGACTTTGACAAGGTTCTTGCCTTCCTCTAACTTGTAAGGAAGCATGTAGCCTTTTTCGTCTATCTGCCTCAATGCGTCTTCGGCGGAGCCGTCAACCTTGAACTCGAAGACATAGATGCTGTTGTCTGTGTGGCAGACGGCATCGGCACGTCCAATGGCGGATTTGACCTCGGTTCGGATGTAGAATCCCAACAATGAGAAAATCAGATAGATGATTGTCTGATAATGCTTTTCGGTCTTGTTCTCAAGATCGTTCGGAATGCCTGCTAAATAAGCTTGAAGTTTCTCCATCGCAAGGTCTATGTCCTGCGAATCCATGGCGGCATAGAAATGCGCCACAAATCCGGATGCCGTTCCGGCCTTGCTCGGATATTCACCGAGAAGTCCTCGGGTGAAGCCGATCTTGACTTCCCTGTTCGGGTAGCCGAGGGTATAGAGCTGCATCCGCTCATCGTAGGACTTGATGGTCAGGTAGCCCGTCTGGTAGAGCATCGGCAGGGAATTGTCGGAAAGCTCCGGGGACACGTCGAAGTCAGACTGGGGGACGAGCGGAATGTTGTCCAAAGTGGTCTCGTCTATCGGATTGCGCCTCAGCCTCTCGACAAGGTAGGTCGGGGTGCCGGAGTCAAACCAGTAGCTACCGAAACGGCGGTCACTCAGCGCATTAAGTAAGCTGAAAGGGTTATAAATATCCTCAGACTCATCGCAGAAATGGTAACCGTCATAGTTATCCTTAAGCAATGCCAAAGCCTCATTGTATGAGACTTTCTGCTTGTCCGCCAATGCCGCCACAGCATCCTGCATACAACTCTCCAATTCAGCCTGTGATATTCCACATACCGCAGAATATTCCGGCATCATCGAAATATTATGAAGATTGTTAAGTTCACTGAATATGCTGAGCTGTGCAAACTTGTTGATTCCTGTGATGAAGACGAACCGCAGATAAGGGTCAAGACTCTTTATCGGGCTGTAGAAGTTCCTCATTATCTGCCTTAGGGACGGAAGCCTGACCTTGTCGTTCATCACATCCAGAAGCGGAGCGTCATATTCATCAATGATCAGTACCGCTGGTTCTCCGGTCCGGGCGTATGCCTCTTTTACCAGAAACTCCAACCTTGCGTTGACATCTATTTTGTCAACATTTTGATTCTTACCATAAACGCCCTCATATTCAGATAGTTTATAATCAAGTTGGCGCAGCAGTTGCTCCTCGTTCACGTGTTTGGCTGTGGACATGTCGAAATGAAAGACCGGGTGCCGCTTCCACTCCTTTTTCAACTTTCCCGCCTTGAGCCCCTCGAAAAGTTCTTTTCTTCCTTCAAAGTAGCAATGGAATGTAGAGGACAACAAGGATTTGCCGAACCGGCGCGGGCGGCTCAGGAACACGTACTTATATGTCTCCGCCAAATCATGCACAAAACCAGTCTTGTCGATGTAGAGATACCCCCCTTCGACAATCTTCCCAAAAGTTTGTATCCCGATAGGATACTTTATTCTCTTCTCCTCCATAGCCCTTAACATTAATGTCCAATCCCAAAGATAATGCTTTTTCCACAAGGAACAAAGCCTTAACCCTCACTGACATTTGATATTCATACTCCATTATAAAGAATACCTCCGCGCAGTCTTTTTCCGCACGGAGGTTATTTATGACCGGAACAATATTACTGTGCCTTTTCCACCCCGTCAAGGTCGATGAGGGTGAACTGGGCATTGCCTTGATAGATGGTGAGGATGCCTTTGACGTTGATCTTGGCTCCGGCGAGGATGGCCGGGTCGATCTGGGTGTCGGCGAAGCGGGAGTAGCCGCTGGTGCGGATCTGAACATCCTTGCCGCCCATCTTGAAATACTGGCTCACTGAATATGCGGTCGCATTGTTCAGCAATGTCTGCTTGAGATCAGGCACCCTCCTGCCTGTGTTTGTGGCACCGGAATCAAACACACCGGAATTCAGGTAATTCTTGAATCCCTCTTTGGACATGGCCCAGGTCGTGACGCCCCAAGACTTGTCAGAGAAGAAAATTCTGTTGTCGTTGTCCTTCTTGTTCTTGTACTGATCCACATAGACAAGGCAGAAGATCTCGTTGCCGTAGGTCAGGCCGTCAAGCTCGACGTAGCATCCAAGATTCTCCTCCTTCAGAAGATCGGCGGCGGCGACCTTCTTCGGCTGGAGCGGAGTGTCCATTTTCCCTCTGAATATGTGAGTGTCAATCAGATACTGGACCTCGATGTAGGAGGTTTCATATTCACCGGTAGGATCGGCGTAGCCCAGTTGGATCATTCCATTGTAGGCACCGAGCGTGAGGCCGCTGCACTTTACATAAACCCACTGGCCGAGCTTGTAGTCGTTGTAAAGGGCGTTCTTGCCGAGCTTCAGCTCGATTCCACCTGTGTCGTCCTGAATGTAAAGGCTCTTGTAGATGTTGCCGCTTCGGTCATCAGAGACGACCTGCCCGCCGATAACGATATCCTTGTCGATCTTGACAGGTGAGGTCTTGTACAAAGCCTTAAGCTGGGCGATGGTCGTGTTGGTTTTCATCGTCACCGGCTCATAGACATCTGCCTTGCCGTAATCCGTGGTGAAGACCTGATCCCACTCCTCGCAGGAAGCGAGAGCGAATATGGCGGCGATCAGCGCAAAATATATTCTTTTCATACCTTAGAATCTGAAATAAATGTTCAACATGTAGTTGATTCCGCTCATGTAGAAGTACTTGGAATCGAACCTGTAGAATCTCTCCTTGCTGACGGTGTTGTCCACAAGACGGGTCTGCTCGTAGCCTCCGGTGCGCACGTCCTTGTTGTTCAGGAGGTTCTTGACCTGAAGCGAGAAGCCGAGCTGGTACTTTCTCTGAATATACCAGGACTTGCCGACGCTGGCGTTCACAAGCATGAAGTTCTTGAACTTCTCCTGGGCGGCCATATATTCAATCTCCTGCGCCGTGACAGTACCGTCAGGGCCGGCGGTGGCCATGTCCGTCCTGTAGAGAGGGTTCATGTCCAGATAGGAGTTCCCGAAGAAGTCCACATCGGCGTCGATGAACCAGTAGTTCTTGTTCCACGCCAGACCGAGGCTGGTCGCAAGCTGCGGAGTACTCGGCACATAGTGCCGCACGGTCTTGCCGTCAGCGGTCGGGTGGCTCTGCCAGTAAGGAATCGTCACACCGTAGGTTCCGGCGACATATTCAGCGCTGTTGTCGAAAGTCTGGTACATCGTCGGGTTGGAGGTGTAGATGTACTGGCCATAGGAGAGGACTCCCTGAACGGAAAGGTTCGGGACAGGAGTCGGCACCTTGAAGCCGAGCTCGACTCCGATGTGACGCTCGTCTATTCCGGACATCGCGAAGTTGGTGAACGAGTTCTGCGAGTCATCGTAGAAGCTCATCACGTCGGTCTGGTCCTTGATGGAAGTGTAGAATCCGGTGACGCGGAAATCGTAGCCGGAGTTGCGGTAGGCGTAGTTGATGTCCGCAGTCAAGGTCTTGATTGTCTTGAGGTCAGGCATGATGGTGTTCCTCGTCCTTGGGGAGATGAACGCCTGATTGAAGGTCGGAGCCTCGGTGATGTAGGCGGCGTCGGCGTAGATCCTGTGGCCACCGCGGATGAAATAGCTGAGATTGATCTTGCCGGAGCCCGTAAGGAAGTCTTTCTTGTCGGACTCGCCCTTCGAGGTGATCGGACGGCCGTCGATCTGGTCGTACTTCGTGATGACATTTCCATTGTAGGTAAACGGATTGCCGTTCTCGTCAAGGCCCGGGAAAAGGCCCTTTCTCAAAAGACCTTCCCTCCAGAATTTTGAATATCCCAACCTTCCTGCTACGGTAGCCTCCAGCCCACCGAACGTGAAACGTCCTGAGGCCCAGGCTTCCGCCCTGCGGACATGGGCGTAGTAGTCGTAGCCGTACTTGTCGCCTTCCTTGAGGGTCTGGGCGGCTCCGTTCTTAATGAAATAGTCGAGATCATTCTGAATCATGGTCGGATAGGCGGCGAAATCCCTTTCCGCGAACTGGTCGATGTTGACGTAGTAGTCTCCACCGAGGAGGTCGTCCAGAACCTTGTAGTACTCCGTGCGGTTCCATTTGTAGGAGAGTCCACCGTTGATTGTCAAGAACTTGACCGGATTCCACTTGCCGTTGAGGGCAAAGTTGAGGTCGTTTTGGTCCACACGCCTCTCTTCGATCACGTACTTGGAGCGGTTGCCCGCATCCGTGGCGTTGAGGGAGTTGACGGCATAGAGACGGTCCCAATTGAGATGGGTGGTCGAAGGGTTGTCCGACTCCCAGGCCTCCTTGGCCCAGGCGTATTTCGCGAAGTTCCGACGGTTGTAGTCAGTGTTCTCCATGTAGAAATAGCTCGGGAGATTCCTGTAGTAATCTGGGCGTGGGTCCGGGGCATCGTACCAGTCGAGAGCCGTGTAGCCGTTCTTTCCGAACCTGTAAAGCACTGTGGCGGAGGCAGAGAACTTCTGGGACTCAGGAGTGAAGTCGTACTTGAGTATCGCTATAGGCTCGTGGGTCTTGCGGACACGGGCGTTGCGCACCTTGCCATTGTAGTAGCCCCAGTTGGAGTTGTACATGTTGTCGCCCGTCAGGTCATAGACTTCCTGGGTGGAACCGTTCTGGGCTCCGCGCTCGCCAGGGGCTGCCATGAATGTGAAGCCAAGCTTATGCTCTTCATTGAATTTCTTCTCGACAGCTCCGTAGTAGCCGAACGAACGGTAGAAAACGCCTTTGATCCAGTCGTTTCCGCCAAGTCTCGCGGAGGCGCTGAAGGCGTAGGACCAACCGTTGTCAAGTTGGCCGGAGGCGTAGGTAAGCATCAGACGAAGTCTGTACAAGGCGCTGTTTGTCAGCACGCTTCCCCTCCAACCTGTGCGGATCGAAGAAGCCATCGGCATGATGTTCGTGAGGCCGTTGTAGCCGCCGAACCCGAAGTCGGAGATCTCGGCTCCGTTCACGGACTCCTTGCTTCTGGTGGCCTCGTTCAGGCCGCTCCAGAGGGAGTACGGAGTGTAGCCGGTGATGGCATCGTTCATCCTTACGCCTGCGAGGTAAACATCTTGAGACTCACTGGAATATCCACGTACCCGGAATCGTACGGAACTGAAATTGTAACCGGCCATATTGTTGAACACGTCGTTCTGGCCGAAAAGAATCGTAGGGCTGTCGGAATAGCCGGAGTCGTCCATGTCGAACTCGGAGAAACTGGCGTCGTCCACCTCGGCTACCTTCGCCACAGGGGTGAGGGACAGCGTGAACATATTCTTGACATAGCCGTCGTTGACGGTCACGTTGACTCTGGACTGGAGGTAGTCAGGGCTTTCGATGACAAGGTCGTACATTCCGTCTTTCAGGTTGCCGATCTGGAATGTTCCGTCCTGGCCGGCTTTCACACGGGCGACTTCCTGGCCTGCTGAATACAGCACCAGATCCGCTCCGTCAATGGCCGCCTTGCTCAATCGGCTGACGACCGTACCTTTCACGCCACCGGTGTAGTTCTGGGCCGACATGGTCAAGGCCAGAAATAGGGCCGAGGCGGCAAGGAATATTCTTTTGTTCATAAATATTGAATGTTAACTATTTATCTTTTTAGTAGGTCACTTCGACAGGCTCAGCGACCGCATTTTCGGTGGCTTCGACAGGTCACTTCGACAGGCTCAGTGACCGAAGCAACATGGTCGCTGAGCTTGTCGAAGCGACTGAAGGTGTTACTTGTTACTAACAACAATATAGGTCGGATAATGGTCGCTGTAGCCACCGACATAAGAGCCGGATGAATATGTCCGGAACGGAGTCCCCTTGTACTGACCGGTCTGCTGAACCATGAACGGCTGGCTGAAGACTCGTCCGTAATATTTCCCCTTCACGATCGGAACGATGCGGAGCGCCCCCTTAGGAGCGTTCACCAGCGCCTCGTTCGTCATGATGATGTCGTAGATGTTCCAGTCCCCACGGTAGGCCAAAGACCCGTAGCCGGCCTTCAGCATTGATGTGAACGGAGAGAAAAAGTCCATTTTGCCGACCTCGGAGACGTTCTCCTTACCGTGCAGATAAACTGTCATGCTCTCGTCCGTCGGGTTGTCATTCATGTCGCCCATCGCCACGATCTTGATTCCGGGATATTCATTCATCAGTTTGACAGAGTTCTCGTAGATGATCTCCGCGCCACGGCTTCGCAGGTCGCTGCCCTTGCCTCCGATTCTGGAAGGAAGGTGAGCCACGAAGAATGCGAACATCTCGCCCTTGATCTCGCCTCTGACCATCAGGATGTCACGGGTGCGGAACCGGTCCTGAGACTCCTTGTCCATGTCGAACTTGATGTCCTTGCTGTTGAAATCATACGGAATAGACTTGCTCTCAATCAGTTTGAAGTGCTCCGGCCTGTAAAGCAGAGCCACGTCCACGCCACGTCTGTCCGGACCGTCGTAATGTACGATCTGATAATTGGCGTCGGCAATCTCCTTCTGGCTGACAAGATCCTCAAGCACGTGACGGTTCTCGATCTCGCTAAGACCGAGGATCGTGTGGTAGGCCTTGTTCTCATCCGCCATGGCCTTGATGACGGTCGCGATGTTGTGGAGTTTGCGGTAATAGCGGGCGTCAGTCCAGCGGTTGGCTCCGTCGGGGAGATATTCATAGTCATTCTTGCCCTCGTCATGGTAAGTGTCGAAGAGGTTTTCGACATTGTAGAAGCCGATGACATAGCCTCTTGCGCCCTTGTCTCCTTTGGCAAACGCCGTGGCGGCGACGATAAGGAGCAAGAGAGCAGAGTAAAGTAATTTTCTTAGATGCATATTAGTTTTATATTATATTCCCTGGAGTTTACCACCACCATGAAACCTTGGCCGGATCCTCGGCCTCAATCCTCGCCGCGGTCTCCTCCCCGACTTTGGCAGGCAGGTTCACGAAGAAATCGATGTTCAATCTCTTCTCAAGGTCATCAACCGACATTGAATATGAAGAGTTTATGTTTTTGGAGCTGTAGACCTTATGATCCAGCCAGACAGCGCAGGCGGAATAGCCGGAGTAGCCTATCGTGGAGTTCTTCATGTAGCGAAGCACGACCTTGTAGTAGGCTGTCGGCACAGTCACTTTCTTGCCGTTGTTGTCAAGGGCGTACTTGACCGTCTCGCCGTCCTTGTAGTCAATGACGCATCCGGTCACCACATAGAGTGTGTCCGAGCTGTTGGCCCAGGAGCGGACCTTGCCTTCGAGAGTCGCCCAGATGTCCCCGTTGAAACCATTAGAAATCTGAGGAGTCATATTCGTGCCATAGAAGGTCATCGAATTTGACTCATACGAAGTAAGTCTGTCCGCCGAAGCGATCTGATGACCTCTGGAGAACCATCCGGCGTTGCCCTCGCGGAATGCTTTATACAACACCGGCTGCTTGCTTTCCGGCAGAAGCGGGTCAAGCGCCCAGGCGTCAGTCCTCTTCATCGGACCACCTATATTCCATTTGCAAAGCGGATAGGCCACCCACGGTGCGACCAGATTGTTGTAGTCCCAGATGAATGAATAGTTACGTGTCTTGGTTGAGCCGACCGTCATCGAATGTGTGAAGAAATCCGTGCCTTCAGGTACAGCCGGAAGTTCCAGCCACCCTGTAACATTTGGCTTCGGTTCGGGGTCTGGTGTCGGATCAGGATCAGGTTTTACGCTTGCCTTCCCTTTCTGGGTCAACTTGGCAGAAGATTCACCACCCTCTGACACAACAGTGATTGTGGCCGAACGTTCCTCTTCAGTGTCGTTTTCAGCCACCTTCATCACGACATTGCAGTCTTTATCACCCGAGGTCTGGTTCACGGTAATCCAATCCACCACACCGTCATATTCAGAGACTATGGAAAGTTCCCATGAGACAGATGACTTCACGTGGATGAATTGAGGGCCGCCGGTCGCTTCAACCATGGCGCTTCCAAGCTCAACAGTCGGAGGCTGAGGCTTCTCCGTCTCGGCAGGATCGCAGGATGAAAGCCATAAAGGGGTAATGCTCCAGACAAGAAGGAGCGACAGGATGTTCTTCAACACTTTCTTCACTCGTATGTTATTTTAGAGAAGAAAGGGCTGCCCGTGTTTGCGGGCATCCCTTTATCGTTAATAATTAATACTATATTACTTTTCGGCCTGGATACCAAAGAGTATAACTCTGCAGTCAGAACCTTTGACGGATTTGACAGTGATCGTCACATCAGCAGGCAATGCGTTTCCTCCGTTGAGAGCCGCTATGTCAATGGTCTTTTTGGAAGTTGTCGTGACATCATTTATCGTGTAAGGCGATGTGCTTGTACACCCTGGATTAGCAGTCAATTCTATTGGATTGCCGATGGCTGTTCCACCCAATTCAGCCGCAACACTTGCGGTCTTGCCTTTCCAAGCCAAACCGTAGAAAGAGATTTTCTTAGTACCGGCAGGAATCACAATAGTGGCGGAACCGACCTTCTTTCCTGTGCCAAGCTTTAATACTGAAACACCTTTGGTTCCGTTAATGGTAGCCTCATCTGAATATGCAGCGTCAACTAAGGTCCAGCTTACATTGCTGGAGAACTCACCCTCACCTGGTTTGTCTCCACCAGGGTTGTCACCGCCGCCTTCGCCTTTCTCAAGAACCTTGACCTCAGTGGCGATGACGTTGAGAAGGTTGGCACTGGTGTTGAGTGTGTTGAAGTAACCCGTCACCTGAACCTTGTCGCCTTCAGCGAATGTCGAGTATATTGAAGACGGAGCGCTTGACAATGCTCCCTTGAATTTTGTCGCACCTTCAACCTCGAAGTTGGTGTAGTTGCCACTCTTTACGACCTTGGCAGTATAGGTGACATATTCAGCGACATTTGCGGTGTAGGAGTCGAATGTGGCAGTGATGTCCTTAGCGGTAGGATAGGTCACTTTGTTATCAGAAGACACAGTCGTGGTCTTAGGAGAGGTTATCTCTGGCAGGCCATAGTAATCTTCCAAAGTGCCTTTAAAGGTGACTTTGTCTCCTACCTTGACGGTTGGAGTTGAATTCTGATAAACATAAATGCTTGATGTGCCGTCAGTGGCCACATATCCTTTGGTTGTGATGGCTCCTACCAGAACTTCCTCGGACTCGACAGCCGTACCTGCCGTCCTGTCAGCAGTAAGCATCTGTGCGAGAGTCATCTTGGTTCCAGGAACGTCTGGGGTGTCGCTGCCGCCGTCAACGCTTGTGATGTCCTTGCCGTTCACATTGGTGGCAACCACCTGGTAGTGGGTACCGCCTCCAACATACCAACCCTTGACTTCTGTCTCTTTTTCCAACAATGATTCAAGGTCGCCCGGGTAGTATGACAGAGACAGATCCTTGCTGGTGACATCACCGACATAGAAGTTGACATACTTTCCGTCAGAACTCTTCTTTGGAACAGCTTTGAATGTCACGAATGAAACAACGCTGCTGGTGAAAGAAGAAATGTTGCTCGCGTCGATTGTGGCAGGGGTTGGATAGGTGAAGGTGTTGCCTGAAGAGACAACGGAGATAGTCGGTGAGGCAATCTGCATAAGGCCGTTGTGCTTGCCGGTTGTACCGGAGACATTGACCTTGTCACCTACTTTCGCACCCGGATTAGCCTTGGCGAACACGAGGATGCTTCCGGTCGGGTCTGTGATGACGATGCTCTGCTTGGTGACACCAGTCACGAGCACATCCTTGATTTCCACTGCCTTGTTTTCTTCTCCGGCGGCGATCTCTCCGATCACGCCTTCAACCTTGCCGGTCCCTGCTTGATTGACGGTCAATGTCTTGGAGTCGAATCCGATAGAGAAAGAAACCGAACCGGAACGATCGAATCCAGAGTTCTCGAGCACTATGATCTCTACTTTTACAGGGTCTGCCGAAGCGCTTCCGCTTGTCGGTAGTACAGAGATCCACTTAGCGTCATCAGCGGAAATGTTGGTTGTCCAATCCCTTGTGGCGGTCAACTCGATGGTGGTCGTCGCCCCGGCCTTTTCTACAGTAATCTCTGACGGATTCAGTGTAATCTGTGGTGCACCGAGATCCTCTTTCTTGTCATCATCGCATGCAGTCGTGGCGAGCGAGAGGGCCGCGAGGGACATGATAAAACTCAAAAATCTATTTGCTTTCATATCAATTGTGTTTAATAACAGTTCCACAAAACATTTTTGCCGCTTGAAGGTCGCCGTCTTGGTCACTTCGGCAGGCTCAGTGGCCGGTGGGGTCTTCCTTGGTCCGGCACTTAGGCGGGCACGGTCACTTCGACAGGCTCAGTGACCGGGTTTTCTCCCCGCAAAATCTTTGCCTGCCAAGCGGTCTGCTAAGTTACGACTAAATATTCAATTATAAAATATGTCCGGACAGCCACTTGGCGAAGAAGCGGTCGGACACAAGATAGCCTTGTGGTGTTTTAGCGACTAATTGTTTGTCGACAAGGGCCTTCAATGCGGATTTTACACTGCTGACAGCGGGAAGGTTATAGGTTCTGATAAATTTTTGTCCCAATGGTGAGGAAACCAGACGCTCCTTGGCGATAGCCGCCAGAAGACGCTGTTGGTTTTCTGTGAGCCAGGCGCAATAATTCTGATAGGCTGTGGATTGATCCTCAATTATCTCACGCACGACATCATTAACCAGCTGTCTGTTTATCATATTCTTAGAGTGTTCGTAGATACCATGAAGAATCGCCTGGACATACCAAGTGACTTTATCTGAGACATCGTAAATATATTCAAAAGTATCTTCATCCATTGCCCTTGACTGCCCTTCGAAGAAGCGGTTGGCGAAATCAATATACTTCTTCTTGTCTATGCTTGAGAGCGTCATCATGGAAGAGCTCTGGAAGAACGGACGGTTCGCAGAAAGAAACATCTCCTCCATCATGTGTTGCTGGCTGCCGGAAAACACAAAATACACGTTAGGCAAAAATTGAATATACGAGCGTATAAGAGCCTCGACTCCGGATTCGGGGAAATTCAGTATCTGCTGGAACTCGTCTATGGCGATGTAGCACCTCTTTCCGGACTGTCCAAGATATTCGAATATCTGCTTCAAGGTCTCCCGTCCTTCAGAAGGCCGAATGTCAAGAGAGAAAGTAGGGCGGCCCGTCACTTCATCTATCGTGAGGGTTGGCCTCCACTTACTGAAAAACTCTTGGACACGACGAATGGCTGCCTGTGAGACAGAATCCAACTTCCCGATGATCTCACTTCCCAACATCCCGACCATCTGATCCAGATTCTTTGCAGGATAGATGTCCACATAGAAACACCTGACTTCCTTGTCCTGCTTCTCCATCTTGGCGAACACATGCTTGACGAGTCCGGTCTTCCCCATTCGCCGCGGGGCTACAAGAGTGACATTACGTTCGTTATGGAGGGCGGACATCATTTTTTCCGTCTCCTCCTCACGGTCACAAAAATACTCAGGACCTTTGTAACCATAGATGACAAAAGGGTTGTTCAATGTAGTCATATTCATTACTACGTGATTTGCGTTGCGTAATTATCGCTGCGCAATTTACGTAATAATATTCAGACTTCCAAAACAGCTTTGAATTCGTGAGCGAAAATGCCTGCGTCACGCACGAGAGACCACAGAACAACACTTTGTATTTGCCTGAAAAAGGTTGACTCACAAAAAGAGTCAATCATTATGACACC
>ERZ808246.1177-NODE-1177-length-19396-cov-3.932940_pt1 | contig 19396 bp, 21 predicted proteins | sample MGYA00521083_ERZ808246 | MGnify/ENA primary metagenome ERZ808246 (study PRJEB31516, sample SAMN03275577) | gut metagenome | biome: mammalia-associated habitat; material: feces | host: Papio cynocephalus | place: Kenya | collected 2012-07-07 ... | reverse complement strand
TCTTGCATAACTGGTTGTGCATCTACTACTGGTGCACTTGGCACTTGCATATCCATTACTGGCATTTGTTGTGGCATTTCTGGTGCCATTCCCATTTGTGGCATTGCAACATTTGTATCAACTACTGGTGCACTTGGCATTCCCATATCCATTGTAGGAACTGAAGGTTGAACTCCAGGAACCTCTGGCATACTATTAGGCATAACTGTTGGAGTTGCTTCTGGCATCACAGGTTGAGCAGTTGGTGCATTTGCCATTGCAACAGCTTCTGGTGAAATCATATTTGTATTGTTTGCAACAGCAGGTGTTTGTGCAGTAGTGCTTGCATCAACTGGTGTAACAACAGGAGTTGGTCCAGTCATTGTAGGAGCAGTATTAGCGTTAGCATCAGCCGCTTCTTTGGCTTTCTTCTCTTTCTTAGATTTCTTTCCAGTTACTATCAAAATAACTAAAGCAATAATTAATAGTACAACTCCTCCTGTAATAAACATACCAGGAACAGTCGTAAACCAACCTAAATCAAAATTCATTAATATCTACTCCCTTTATTCTATAATCTATTATTATAATAACAAAAAATATTTGCAATTGCAAATACTTTTATAATAAAGACATTTTTTTTACAATGTAAATAATGTCCAATAATTTTCTTTCTTAGGCATAACCTTAAATTCCAATATTTCATGAGTTACAGGATGTTCAAAAGATAAATAATAAGAAAATAAACTAATTTGTTTATTATCAAGGACTCCATATCTTTGATCCCCTAACAAATAATGCCCACGGCTAGCAAATTGTACTCTTATTTGATGATGTCTTCCAGTCTTCAAAGAAATAGAAACTAAGCTGCAATCATTTTCTTTATTATATTGAAGCAGTTCATAATCAAGAATAGCTTTTTTACCATTTTTACTTATAAAACTATTACCATTTTTATCTTTTTCAATATAGTCAACTAACTCTTCTTTTTCATTAACTTTACCATGAACAATAGCCATATATTTCTTAGTAATAGAATGCTCATTAAAAGCCTTACTTAATCTACTTGCAGCCTTACTACTTCTTGCAAATACCATAATTCCACCAACCGGTCTATCAAGACGATGAACAAGTCCTAAATAAACATTACCAGGTTTATGATATTTTACTTTTATATAATCTTTAATATCATCCATTATTGACCTATCACCAGTAGCATCTCCTTGACTTAAAACATTATAAGGTTTAACAACAACAATAATATGATTATCTTCATATAAAATATTTAATTTACTCATTAGATTCCCATCTTCCATAAATTCCACAAGGAAGTACTAAACCACAACTAGTAATTGGAAGTCCTACCTCTCCACAAGTAATTGAACCTGTATATTTTTTATTAATAGTTAACTCAAGTATATTAGATAAAACTGTAGAAGATAGACCAGTAGTATAAGAATTAATTAAGAAAAACAATGGATTATCAGATAATACTTCACTACAAATTTCTACTAAGTAGTTAAGATTCTTCTCAATATCCCAAACTTCTCCATTAGCACCTCTTCCATAACTAGGAGGATCCATTATAATAGCATCATACTTATTTCCACGTCTTATTTCTCTTTGCACAAACTTTACAACGTCATCAACTAAATATCTAACACTTGTCACATCCAAATTACTACTATTTACATTTTCTTTACACCAGTCTACCATACCTCTAGAAGAATCAACATGAGTAACATGAGCACCAGCAGACATGCAAGCAACACTTGCTCCACCTGTATAAGCAAATAAGTTTAATACTTTAATATTTTTTCTACCACTGTTTTTAATTTTATTAATCATATAATCCCAATTAACTGCTTGTTCTGGAAATAATCCAGTGTGTTTAAAACCCATTTGTTTAATATTAAAAGTTAAATTCTTATAATTAATTGTCCATGCAGCAGGAACATTTCTTAAATTTTCCCAATGTCCTCCACCTTTATTACTTCTATGATAAACAGCATCAATCTTACCATGATACTTTTCACGTAAATCACCATTATTCCAAACAACTTGTGGGTCCGGTCTTAATAAATAAACATTTCCCCATCTTTCATATTTTTCCCCACAAGAAGCATCTATTAATTCATAATCTTTCCAATCATTACTTAAATTCATAATTCCACCTCATATTCCCGCTTAGTATAACATACTTTAAAAAAAGAAAAAAGACCTAAGTCTTTTATGCACTAAATACTCTCTTATAATCAGTAATTAATGTACTTCCGTTATAAGCAATAATTCTATCACTGTATTTATTGAAAGTTTCGTCTTCCTTCATTTCATATTTACATGTAACATCAGCATACTTGCTACATTGATCACTATTTGTCATATACATCTTATATAACTTACTAGCAGTTCTAACATATGTTGTAGTAGATTCACCTGCATAGTTAAAATCAGTTATTGCTCCTCCATAATCTGCTTGATTATAAACGATAGCATTACTAGTAATTTCAGCAGGAGAATTTCTATCTGCTCTTGAAACTACAACTCCATAAACATTTCCATCATTCTTTAAAATATAATATAAACCTGTACTACTATTAGCAGTAACTACTTTTATAACATCATCACTCTTAAGAAGTAAATCATAAGTGTAATAGTTATTGTCAGTTGTTGGAACTTCACTATATTGAGTAACATTATTTTGACCAGTTAAATAATAATATTTATTATCACTTCCCTTAACAATACTACCATCCATCATAGCCTTAACCTCTATTTGAGTATCAGCCTCTTTACAGTTTTGATCATTCGCATAACTTTGTCCAAGTGATATTTCATATAACTTTCCATTAGTATCGATAATATGTGTACCAGTTATATATTTAATTTTTTTATAACTAGTATCCTCTTTATCTGCTGGAAAGAAATACTTACAATTAAACTCACTACCATAATTAAAACCATCATGTCTTAAATCTCTAGTAACATCTCCATCACATGCACTACAAAATAATAAAATAAAACTCATTAAAAATATAAACTTAAATTTTTTATTCATATTATAACCTACCTTACAATATGTAATATAACATACTTTTCTCATAAAGAAAATAAAAAGTACATATAAAATGTACTTTAAAATTTAATAATTCTACCTCTTTCTTTTATTATAGAAGAAGGTAATGTTTCTATATTTTTTGATAATTCTTCATTTAAATTATCAAGACGAGTATCGGTATCTTTAATCTTACCTTTAATATCATTTATTTCTTTTATACAAGAATTAATTTCACTATATAAACTATTAACATAATTTGTATAAGCAAATCCAGCTGGTACTGAAAAATGACAATTATTTAAAGCATTCTGTAAATTATATTTACATGAATGTATATTTTCATTTACTGAATTAGATAAACCCTCATTTGGAAAAATAAGTTTCATTTTTAATAACCCTTCTTTCCTTCATCAATAAAGCATTTATTCATACAATTAGTAATTTCCATTGAATCACTTTTTATTTTATTACCTATATACCTCATCTTATTACCAACTTCCAGAAAAGATTGCTTGTCCCTAGAGATAACATTATAGTATTTATTTGCCTGTGTACCAGTCCACTCTTTTGTTTCAGAAGGAACTTCTGAAAGTCTAACAAATAATTTATTTATTTCATCAATATATTCATTACTTAAATTAATAAGATCAGTCGCAATGGATTCTATTTCAGTTGTATTAACATACGTAATTGCCATAATTAACTCACCGACTTTCGTGCATCTTCATTTGCCTTTGCAACTTGAAGATCATAATTATATTTATTTAAAGCACCAATTTTTGAATCAATTGCTGGAATTACTTTATTAAGTATATTATTACTTATAAATTCAACATTATTTGATAAATTAGATACCCTATTCTTTATATTAGAATCACCATCATTTACCTGATATAAATTAGAAATCTTACTCTTAATATCAATACAATCATTTTTAGATGAAATTAAATAATTAACAACATTTTCTAATTTTCTTCTAAGAATTCTATAAGACTCTATTTCATTATTACATTGACTAATTTGTGAATCTAAAGACATATAATACTCCTATTCTAAATTATTCTAATGAGATTTTTGAAGATTCTACACGAATACTTTCTGCATTAGATTTGATATCACCAGCATCACTTGTAACATCTTGAGAAATTGATTGTTCAGAAGAATGGAATGCATTGAATGCTTTAGCAGCTTCTTCTTGGTCCTTTCTCATTGTTGAAACATATGCTGATAACATTTTTTTCATACCTTCAACATATTCATGAACAGCATCGCTAATTTCACCTGCGTATGCATCAGCTCTACTAGCTTCATCATTAAATTCGTTGATTGCTTCTTCAATTGTTTGACAATAATTTTCAACAGCAGTGTTTAATTGTTCCATACCTTCACGGCTCATTCCAACAAATCCACCACTATATAAATTACCTATACCTGTAGTTGCACTTCCTACAATATTGCTAATTGTAGATTTTGCATTAGTAACTAATGTTTCAATTGAATCTCCAACATTACCAATTGTATTATTTACTACACTTCTAATTGACATACCTAATATCCTCCTATCTTGCTTGAATTAAACCTTCATCAACTTCACCCATTTTAGAAGCAATGTCATTTAATTCTCCTTTTAGAACTTCAAAACTTTCATTTAAAGCATCAGTGATTGTCTTCTTATCTGCTTCAAGATTCTTCTTGTAAGTCTCAGCAGAAGTTCCAACCCATGCAGAATCTACTGCAGATCTTAACTCACTAAGTCCTGAATTCATTTTTGTAATAGTATCAGCAATACATTTAGTATTTAATTCGTTGATAAATGATTGAATACCATTAGCATCAACACCAAATGTAGCACTAGAAATATCTAAAGCCATATTTTATACCTCCTTATAATTAAGCTTTAATTAGATAGCTTGTATATCACATACATCTTACGCAACTCACACACCTATCCTAATATGAGAATATCATAATAATTCAAATAATAGCAATAATTTTTACAAATTTTTACAAAAAAAGAAAACTAAACAAGGTCATTAGTTTTCTTTTCAACGTAAATACTTTTTGCCTTAGCAGTTTTCTCATCAGCATAACTATCTATTATACCGGCAAACTTCTTATCAGCAGAATTAATAATCTTAATTAAGTCTCTATAGTCTGATGCATATCCTTTTATATTTCCTTTCACAACAGGAAATGATTTTTTTACTTCATTATAATAATTCATAATCATTTTAACTGAATCACTCTTATAGCAACTAGGTAGTTTGCTAATAGTATTATTGTACTTTTCAAAAATAACAGATATCCTATCAACATAATCCTCAACTTCAAAACTTAAAGCTGCTAAATCATCTTCTCTAATTGCAAGTTCTAAATCTAAATTATTCATACCAATACCTCCTATAATTTGATTTTGTTAGACTCATTTCTAACGTCTTCAGCATCACTGACAACATCCTTAGATATGTTTTTTTGTGCCTCAGAAAAGGCAATATATGCACTCTTTGCTTCATCAATGTCTTTATTTAGTGTACTAACATAATTTTTTAACAAAGTTTTAGAAGACTCAACGAATTCACGAACTCTGTTTTGTATCTCTCCTTTATAAGCAAGAGATAATTTTTCTTCGTAATCATATTGATCAATAATATCTTCAATTGTTCTAATATATCTTCTAATAGCATCATATAACTCTTCCATCTTCTCTTCATTCATACCAACAAAATTATTATTAGTATTTAAAATAGATGAGGCACTAACTATTCCAGATAAATTAGAATTAGTCTTACTTAAAATATCCGCAATCGAATCTTTCATTGAATCAACACTATTTCCAATTATACTTCTTATTGACATAACACAACTCCTTAAAAGATAATCAACTGACTACCATTTCTTATATTAGATTCACGAACAGTAATATTTCTGTCATATATCTCACCAGTAACTCTATTAACTAATCTGGTATTATTTCTAATAGGATAAACTTTTGAAAGGTTATTGACTAATTTACAAAGTAGAAAAGATATTTCTCCTATAGTTTTATTAATAGGAATAAACATTTCATATGCCTCATCAATTTCAGGAACATATAATTTAATTAATACTTTATATAACATTAATCTTCACCTTCCAAAATTGTTTTAATAAATATACCTTCATTATCAATAACTTCATATCCCATACCTTCAAAGCTCAACTTCTCATTTTCAGGATTAACCTCATTTACAGTAATAAGACTTTGTCCATTTACATCTCCACCAAGCCAAATACCATGAGACTCATCAACTTGACTATACCACTCTTCTAACTTCATTGTCCTTAATTTATCATAATCATCAACTAATATAAAGATAGTTTTCTTAGACTTAGAAATGTTATTAAAGGTATTTTTAAATATCTCAATTCCAGCCTTAGATAAAGTCTTCTTATAAGAACCAATTCCAACAACAATGTTTACTGCCCAATCTTGTGTCTCTTTTCTATTTAAAACATCATTTTCAATAGCACCAAAAACTAAGTCTAAATCTTCACTAAATTGCTTTGTATCAAAAATAATCTTTTTAAATATACCAATAAAGTCAATAATTCTAACTTTAACCCCAGGTATTTTAGATAACATTGTAGAAATACCATAAACAGAATTAATATTAGCTTTCAAATTTTTAGTACTAAGCATATGAATCTTATACTTAGAAAAATCATATTTAGCAGGAGATTTTTCATAAAAATCAATTCCAATTGGAACACTAGTAATATCTGTAACATAACTTACTAAATCATTTGCTTTAACATCCTCTGGAATTTTTGCTAACTGTTTAACTTTAGTTTTATATGTCTTATTACATACTTCAGCATACTTCTTTATGTAATCAAGTTCCTTTTCTTCTTCTGCAATAAAAGCTGTTTGGAATTCACAATATGAATCTGCACTAGTAGCGTCAGTTTTACAAATTCCACGTCCTAGAGTTTTCTTTGGAATTAATCCACGACGACAATTTGTTATAGTTCTATATTGTGTATCATCATTAAACTGAGTAACAATAACATGATTAAAGAATTGTAATTGTCTTACTCTTAAACCAGATGAAGTAGATACACTAACAATAAATATTACACCGTACTTAGGAGCATCTCTAAATAAGTTGTTCATTAAATCAGATAATTTTGGAAGTGATTCACAAAATATATCAAAACTATTTATAACAGTAACAATAAGTGGAAGTTTATCTTCTTGTGTCTTATTGTAATATTCAAATGAACCATTATAGTCAGATAATAACTCTTTACGTCTATCTATTTCAGAAATTACTAAATCAAGTACAGCTACTACTTTATCAATATCTTCTTGGAAAACAACTTCACCAACTTGTGGAAATTTAGCAAATTTTTTCATTGTTTCAGAACCAAAATCTAATATGTAGAAAGCAATATCTTTAGGTGTATGTTCACATAATGCAGAAAATATCATAGTAGAAATTAAATTTTCAACACCAGAACCGCCTTGTCCCATAATTGCAACATTTCCACCAGCAAGATCAATTGTTAATAATCCTTGCATTTGTTTACGAGGTTCATCATATTCACCAATAGCAATCTCATAATTATATCTTCCTTTAGACACCTTATTATACTTCTTCATAATATTACCTAAATATATCTTAGCAGGAATATTAGGTAACCATAATTGTTGTGCCTTTAAAGTAATCTGTTTAGTTAAATCAGAAATATAAGAAACTATATTTAATAATTCTTCTCCTTGACTTTCTTGAGTCTCTTTTTTATCTTCTTCTTGGAAAGAACCTTTAGTGTGACCAATATTATCAATATACTGAATTGAATCATCAATTTGTTTTTTTATAATGTCTGATGGATAATACTTTGCTCCTGCCCAAGCAGATTGTCCTAAGTTATAATAATCATCATTACCAACTTGTAAATAGAAAGCACCTGTTTGCTTTAAAAATGCAGCATCTGGTTTCTTTAATATTTCATTAGAATCACTCTTATCTTGAACTTTTAAACATACCTTAAATTTTGAGTTTGACCAAATCTGTTCATTAACAACTCCACTAGGTTTTTGTGTAGCAAGAATTAAATGAATTCCAAGAGAACGGCCAATACGCGATGTAGAAATTAACTGTTCCATAAACTCTGGTTGTTGTTGCTTTAACTCAGCAAACTCATCACAAATAATTAATAAGTGACTTAAAGGTTCATCAAGTAATCCTTTTCTATAGAATTGTTGATATTTATAAATATTCATAGAACCTTCTTTTAGTTTTTCACGAGCATCATTAAACATCGCTTGTCTTCTCTTTAATTCAGACTCAATTGCAGCAATTGATCTAAATATTTCTGATTTATCAAGGTTTGTAATTGTTCCAGCAAGATGTGGAAGTTTTATATGCATCTCTTCATTTTCAAAACTCTTAGCAAGTCCACCACCTTTATAATCTATAAGTACAAATTGTACTTCATCAGGATTAAAGTTTACGGCTAGCGATAAAATATAAGTTACAATCCATTCAGATTTTCCTGAACCAGTAGTACCAGCAACAAGTCCATGTGGTCCATAAGCCTTTTCGTGAATATCCATTTTAAATATTTCACCATTTTGATCAATACCAACAGGTACAGATAAACTTGATATAGGATCATTATCTTCCCATCTATTCAAACAGTTTAATTGTTCTACCCTACCAACATTATACATTTCAAGGAAAGTTAAAGACTTAGGTAATTCATATTTAGCCTTTTCAACCATTACTGGTATATTTGCAAGTTTTTGTACACATAAAGACATATCTATTTGATTATTCTTATTAAAATCTGCTTTAAACAATTTTTGATTATCATTAATCTTACTAGTAACAATTGCAGAATCATTCTCAGTTACACAAATAAAATTAGAAGTTTCACTAGGAAGTCCAGAAATACTATCAGATGTCATAATTAATGAAAATCCCATATTTCTTTTATACTTTAAAATTTTCTTTAATAATGAAACATTTCTAACTGCAGTAATATCATCTATAAAAAACAAATAATAAGGTTTATAATCTTTAAAATTAGATTTACTTTGAGAAGAATCATCACCATCATCTTCTTTTTTCTCTTCATCGTCATCTGCAACACGAGCATCAAATACTTTTTCTAAGTCTGAAGAAATAGAAATTAACTCTTCAACTGATGTAGCATAATATCTTATTGATTTAGAATTATCCCAACAATGAGGAGCCATTTTCAAATAATCCCATTGGTAAGAGTCTTTTGTAAATATAACCAATTTTAAATCAACATAAGAATGAAATGTCATCATTTGTAAAAATATACAGTCCATAAATTCTTTTACTAATTTTCTAGAACCAACAATTGCATTTAAACTAGAATCAGTAAAATTATAAGTAATTGGAATATTTTCGGTATATTTAGCAAACTCTATTACATTCTTCATCTTATTAAATAGATTATCATCATCTTCCATAGAAAATTTTTCTTCTGGTTCATTAATTTTAATTTTTGCTTTATCTTTACCAAATCCAACTCTAATATCAAGAAAATCATTATGGTCAATATTTCTTTGCCATAATTCCCTACTTCTATTATCAATAACATTTAAACATTTATTAATGTCCATATGATTATTCTCAAGAATATTTTTCTGATCTTCTTTTACTAATTGTATTTCTCTTTTTTTCTTTTCTAAATACAATGAATATTTTTCTTGCCTTTTTTTCTCTTTCTTTTTTAACCTTTTATTTGAAAATACTCTTGTTAATGTCGGCCATAATGCAGAACCAGCCATCATTATACCAACACTACCTATAGATATTAAAAACTGTGATAACTCACCTTGTCCACTAGCGTAATTCATTACTACGTTAATTAAAGAAAATCCAGATGCACTCATCATTGTTATTTGAGGACCTATTGTTAGAATTGCTGGCATATCATCTTTTTCTTGTTTATCAGGTGGAGCATCTAATTTTATTGTCTTTTCTTCAACTATAAAATTAAATCTAGGTGCTTTAAAGAAATAGTCACTGACAGCAAAAAGAGGTGCATCATTATTTACATCAGAATTATTTGCATTAGGCCTATAATCTTCTTCTTGCAAACATTCCCTAAAAATACCTGGCTTAATTTTAACAGCACCATTGACACTATTTACTATTAGCATCTTTCCCAGTAAAATTACCCTAAGTCCAAAGTAAAATATACAGTCACCATTATAAACAATCATATCATTAAAAATTTTCTTATTTCCAACAAACATAATAGATGACTCAGTAAGTTTTAATTGCCATCTACCATTTTCTATAGGAACTGCTTGTAATACATTATCTCCTCCATTATTTAAAGGATAAAAAATATCACAATTAGGATTATTACCAATAGTAATAGCCCCATTTATAAAATATCTTTTTTCTTTAGTATCATACTTTGGTAAAGTGACTATTACATATCTTTTATGACTATATTTAGCAGTTAGCACATAAACTTTATATAGTAATAATTCTTCACAAGAAACAGTAGTTTCAAAATCATCTGAATATTTTATAAACCATTTATTATTTTCACAATAAACATTTGCAATTACTTTATCATTAAAATCAATTGGATACATTCCAGTAAGTCTAGTAGAAATAGAAACATTATGTATATTTTCTTCATCAAATAAATATATTATCATATTACCAATCCCTTAAAATTATTTAACATTAGTATTATTATAAATACCTAAGTTATTACAATATTCATCAAAATATTCATAAAAATGATTCTTATCAACATGATATTCTTCTGGAACATCAAACAATAACTTATCTAAAAACTCATCCATTACTACTTTAGCCTCATCATAACTCATATTAGCATTTAAATGTTTGCCTAAATACATCTTAGAAACATAATCATATATAGGATAATATTCACTTTGATTAGCTTCTACTTTATCATCATGATAATCTTCATATTGAGCATTCATAAGAGCAAGTATTTTAGTAGCATAATTATCATCATGATTATATTCATCTAATTTCATAGCATAATATGTCATACTATGATTTACATAATCTGATAAATCATAATTATCCATACATTCAATCATTAACTTATGAGTATTACTTTGAAATTGATATGCAATATCTTTTTCTTCATAATCAAACAAACTAACAGCAAATAAAGAGTTTAAAGCCTCAGCATTAGGAACATCATAATAGTTAAGACCACTAAATTGAATTGAAGTTCTAACTCCATTTTCATCTGTATAAATACTATCTCTTAAGCAATGACTTAATTCATGATAAATAACTTGATAATCCCAAGTCTTTTCCTTATACTCTTTATCTTTTAAAACATATATTTTATCTTCATCTCTAACATAACAACCTTTTGAATCTACACTCCAAGATACTTTTAATAATTCATTCTCCGTACACTCAATAACTTCAAGATTTTGTAAATTACGATAAAAAGGTCTTAATTCAATATTAGGATATTTTTTAAAAACATCTTCACAATACTTAATAGCAAGTGGCTTAAATTTTTCACTAATTTTAGGATTATTATTAATTACTTCAATAAAGTCATTTAAATCTTTCTTTGGAAAACTAATTGCTTTATCAACATAATCCATATCATAAATATATAATCTATTAGTAGTATCTCGATTATCAATATAAGTATCAAGTTCAAATTTTGAAGGAACACCAGCAAGATAAATATCTGTATAATTACTTGAAGTAGATGAATTTACTACATCATTTTTATAACTTTCATCAACACTTTGTTCAACAGATACATTTTTATTTAAATTATCATAATGTTCTTTAAAAGAATTACTAGCATTATGCATAGAAATACAAGAAGATATAAGAAGTGGTGTAATAAGAGTTAAAATACCACCTGAAATAACTTTTGGTATAATTCTTTTCTTCTTAAATTTTTTCTTTTTTATATTATTATAATTCTTATTACTATTATAATTCTCATCAAACATACTATTTAAATCATTACTTATATTTGAAATACCATGATTTCTATTAAAAAGTATAAGTAAATCAACATATTCTTCAATTGGTATATAAACCTCGTTAAATGAAGAATCATATCCTGTAAAGAATTTTTTATTTAAATTATCTAAATAATAATTATAAATCTTTCCGTTATAACCAAACTCCATTATCTTTGTATATTCATTCATCATACTACATACCCTCTTATCTTATTATCTAATACTAATTCTATCATAAAAAAGGGCATAAAAAAAGAAAAAGAGTTCAAAACCACTTTTTCTAAAATTTACAAATAATATCATAAATGTATTTTAAATTTTCTGAATCATTTTTACTATAATTTTCAAATATAAAGCCACTAATATCTTTATTCTTAGATGATTTAGCCTTATCATATAATTTATTTATTTTCTTATGAACTATCTCAATACTCTCACTATCAGTAATAAACTTTTTAGACTCAATTTGCATAATTCCAAGTTTTCTCTTCTCACCATTTATCTTAAATTTTAAGTTATCTATATTTCTAGCTAACTTACTTCTCCTATTATTTTCATAAATCATAATAGCATAAACCATATTAGAAATATCTTTATTGTCATACAAACAATCATCATAAAATTTATGCTTTAATTTAGCAAAACTTACAAGTACTGAGTCAACACTCATTTTTTTATTTTTATTTTTAAGACTTTCTCCAAGAATATTATTATTAACCATAAATTTATATAAAAATATAATTATTAAAAACCATAAAATTAGTCTTAAGTCTTCACCTGTCATAAATACTTGATTAACTCTATTTATAAATTCTTGATTTATAATAAATCCACTTATTACTAATAAAATATAATAGTAAATTTTCTTTTCTTCCTTATCAAAGAAATCTCTTGCTGCAAAATAATTGCTATAAAATATATCTGTAATCATCATAAATACAAAAAGTAAAAATATGTTATCTGTGTAATAGCCACCAAACTCACATAAAACTCCAGCTATTATTATCATACAAATATTTGAAAATATTAGTTTATGTAACTTAGTTAATGAATATTTATTCTCCATAAAACTTATTATGAAAAAAGTTATTATTCCAAAAACAATATATAATATCCAACCAAATAATCCCACAATATCACCTCAATTTACCGCATATTATAATATAAAATTATATATTTGTAAATTAATATTTTCTAGAGTAATCGTTATAATTACCATAAGGATTGTATGAAGAATTATAATTATTATATTCATGGGAAAACATATTATCTAATTCCCTTTGTTTTCTTCTTTTTTTCTCTTGTCTCTTTTTAACTACATGGATTGCTCCTCCAAGAGCAGACATAATACCAATTAGTCCTCCAACAGTAGCACCTACTACTTTTCCATTTATTTTTAGTTTTATTTTCTTTGCACCATCAACTTTCTTAGTATCTTTAGAAGCTTCTTTTGATACTTTTTCTGATTCTTTCTCTGTTACTTTTTCTGTTACTTCTACACTATCTTTGATACTGCTGTCTTCTTCTAAAGAATAGTCTTGTGTATTTTCTGGCATATACTCTGGTAATGCTCTATCTGGAATATGTGACTCTTTACTATTATCGATTGTTGCAATATATTCTGGATTTGGATTTTCCATATACCAATCAAGTGTATCTGCCTTTCCTTTTCTTATCTCATCTGCTGCACTAGTTGGAATGCCTTCAAGTCCGCCCAACCCTCCATTTACAGGAACAAATTCTATAGTACTTTGCTGATCTAACCATGTAGCATCAACATAATAACTCTCACCATCTATATCCATAAGATTCCATAAATGATTAGAACTAGTAACTATCGTTGACTTTTCTGGTGCACTTAATCTATCACTTAACGCCTCAACTAATGCCCCATAATTACCACAAATCGCACTATCTTTATAAAGAGCACCATATAACTCTCCATCTTCATAAAAACTACTAGCGATAGATGAAACATTAGAATCATTATTCATAAGAGCTTGACTAACTCCATTATCATATTCTAAATTTTCTAATGTATATATAAGAATAGCATCAAGTTTTTCTCTATCACTACTACTTTCATTAACATCTAAATTATTTACAATATCATCAAGTCTACTGCATGCATCTAAATATTTATTCTTATCCTCATCAGATAAAAAAACAATATTAACTCCATTGTTTATAAGTTCATTATATTCAGAAGAATTTAAATAAATAGCAACTGTATAAGGTTTATTATCTGATAAATCTAATTTCTCAAGATTAGTAAGTTTTGAAAAATCAATATCAACACTTCTAGCATAATTATCCATACTATAATCAAATACTTTTACCTTATTAATATTCTTTTCAACACCAGGAGCTAAATCACAATTTGAAATAGATAATTTTTCTAAATTTGAAGAAGTATCAATAAACTCTAAATCATTAGAATATAAAGTATAATTTTTATCTAAACTATATATTCCAACTTCCGATAAATTCTCTAATGAATTAATTGTACTAAGAGCGCTACACTTATTACCATCACATCTTAAATTAATAGAAAGACTCTTTAAATTTTTACAATACTTTAAGAAGTCAAGCGATGGACTATCCTCATCAAGCATTAAATATAAGAAATCAAGTTTTTCTAAATCACTCTTAGTTATATTATCAATACTCATTCCATAAGGAAGACAAGTTTGTATTGCTGAAATATACTCATCAGGTATATCAACATTACTACTTTCATCACTATTAATAGAGGCAGAACTTGCATAAACTGGAGTTTGATTAACACCACTAAAAATAGATAACCCAACTATTCCTCCAATAAGAATATTACGACTACTTCTTTTTAAATTTTTTAAATCAATTTTTTTATGACTTTTATTAACCTCTAATTCCATTTTTCAACACTCCATTAAAAATAATTTTACAAAGTTCATATTCATCATCTGAAAAATTAGTATTTAATTCACTAACACTGTCAATATATTTTGCAAGATAATAATGTGACCTATCTATTTCACAATAAATAATATAATTAAACTTAGAATGTTTCAAATTAAAAGTTGAAACAACTTCCATCCTCCTAGTAACACCAGTATCTAAAGTTATATCTATATAATCCAAATTAACACCTACTTTTTAGAATATTTCTTCAATCTATTCTTAACCAAAAAAACTAAATCCATAGAAGCACCGATTTTATTTAATACAATTAATGCATCTTGAAGTTTAACTTTTTCACTTACACTTTCTTTAATTTTAATTGCTTCTTCCTTATAATCAAAGTTATCTATAGGATTAACTTCTATAAAATCTCTAATATAATTCTCAATATCTTGTAATACATATTCCTTAACAGAATACTCATCCATTAAACTAACACCATAGTATCCACCAACTAAATATTTAAATTGATTAATTAATTCTTCCATATTACCACCTATAATTATATTAATATAATTATTTTAAAAAATAAAGAAATATGCTAAAATTAATATAGTATAAGATGTCTAATAAAAGAGGTAATTTATGAAAAAAGAATTAAAAAAAGACCTTAGGTTTATAATTATTTTTATATTAGTAGTAACTATATCTTTTATATACTTATTCCAGTCAACATATGCTAAATATAAAAAACAAGTTAACTCTAATGTAAATTCTACTATAGCAAGTTGGAACATTAAAATAAATGATGAAACTATTAACAATAAAAAAACATTAACAAATAGTATTACACCTACATTCTATGAAAGCGAATATGTAAAAGAAAATACACTTGCGCCAGGAACAAAGGGATATTTTGATATAAATATTGATTCTTCAAAAGTAGATGTAGATTTTAATTATGAAATAAATGCAACACTAAATAGTAGTACTAATCTAACTGATTTTCAAATAACAGATTATGAATTAAATGATTCTGGTACAAAACAAAAATTTAATGCAACAGGTCTTGCAAATTCACTTCCAAAAAATACTAAAAATACTAAAATCAGATTTTATGTTGAATGGATTGATGATGATACTAATACGATGAATAATACAGAAGATACAACTTATGCAGCAAATCATGATGAAGTAAAATATGTATTAACAATTAAATTTACTCAAAAGAAAGAAAGTAACTAACTAATTACTTTCTTTTATTTGTTCTACTTTTAATTTTATTCCCATTTGAATACAAGGCATACCGCTACTTTTTTCATACTCTCCACATTTTTCTCCGAAATAGTTATCAGCATCATCTTTTTCCAAATAAAGATTATCTCTATTTACCTCAAAATTAGAAGCATTAATAGTCATATCTAAAACATACATACCATTAACTAATCTATAATAATCAGCTGATGAATCAAATGTATACAAATTATCTAATTGAAAATATTTATCTTCTTCATATGCCCAATTTGCTGTTACAGTAAATGTAGAATAATCACCAGCACTTAATACATCTTTAGTTGAACTAGTTTTAATTACGAAAGGATAGCGACTCTCAAACTTACTAAGAGTTAATGAGCCATCACCAATATCAACATATTTTCCAAACACCACTAAACTACTTAATTCATAACTAAAATTAGCTGGAACTTCACCAAGGTTATGAACTAAAACCTCATGTTTAAAATCAAGCATACCAGGCTTCATATCACTTATATTTACACTTACTTTATTTGTAGAAACTCCATTAGCATTAAATTCAACATCCCAAGAAGCAACATTAGCATCAAGAGAAGCCTCTGCTCTTGAAACATAAGTAAACCAAGCAAAAATATTAACACCAATTAAGAATAGTATAAAAATAAGACTTTGAATTAACATTTTTTTTCTACCTTTTTGAAGCCCATTATAAATATTAACTAATCTTGCATTCATAAGAGCACCTCCGAGAATTTTAAATTATTTCATCATCTTGATCATTAGTAACAATATTTACCTCTTTTGAAGAATTATCTATTTCTTCACTTTCTAAAGTATCATCACTAGAGATAACAGGTATACTTAAATCATCAGTCACACTATTATCTTCAATTATATTAGAAATAATAACTGGTTTATCATCCTCAATATTATCATTATCATCATTATCAGTATTATTACTACTATCAATATGATTAACTTTATCATTTACTTCTTTTTTATTAATTTCTTGTAATTCATTATTTTCTATTTTAATATCAGTAATTGTTTGTAATATTTCCAAAACAATTACTAATACTAATGGACAAAATATTAAACAGAAAAATCCAAGTTGACTTTTAACTACATGATTTATTTGAGTAACTACTGGTACTACTCCAACAACTTTTCCAAGAACTTGCTCCTCAGTTATTGATGGGTCTTCTACACTATTCTTAACACCCTTAGTAGTAAAGATTCTACCATTACTTCCTTCTTCAATCTTAACAATTCTATGTGTTACAAGTTTATTCTCAAGTCCACCTCTATTACCAATAAAAGCAATATCATCGCCAACTTTTAATTTCTTATTATCAAAATCTTCAACAGCAATAACATCATTTACATTATAAACACCCTTCATGGAACCTGTTGCTACTGTAAACAATCTAAATCCAAGCACACTACTATTTCCAGATAATCTTTGTACACAAATAAATGCAACATATAATATTAATATTGCGAAAAAAATCGTTTTTAGTGTTCCATACACAATTTTAAAAATTTTATTATTAAATATACTACCCATTTTATTCTCCCTTTAAGTTATTAAAAACACTGTCAATTGAACTATTTTCACGCCTAAATCTTTCAACTAAGATTCCTTTAATATTATTAGACTTTCTAATATTATCTTTTTTAATCATATCACACTGCTTTATAAACATTTCTTTAATTTTATCTTCATCAACATCTTCCATACTATCAAGCAAATTATTAATAAGTCTTTTCATCATTTGATTAATGATATTAGACTCATTATTAGATGTACTATTTTCAATCAAGTTTTTATTAGCAATAAATGTCATAAGAAAAGCTTGATCATATTGATTTTTTAAACTACCTTTATCAAAGTAATCTTTTTTATTCTTCTCTCTTTTATCCTTACTTACAAAAGCTTGAATATAATTCCATAACTCTTCAGCCTTTTTAAAGTTAGGATTTTTTAAAATTACATTGGTATGCCTGATAGGACTTCTAACAGGAGGTACATGTAATTTAGCAAGTGTTGTATATAATTCACTTCCAAAGAATCCATCCATCTGAATTTTTATTTTTTTTAGTCTATCTTCAAAAGAAAAGCCATTCTTTGCTCCACCAGTACCTTTTATAACTCTTGATGTATCATTTATTTCAAATTTTACATTTATTTCTTCACTATTAACTTTAGAATTAGCAATATATATCATATTATTTTTATCAAGACAATATGATGTACCCCCTGTTGCTGACACTCTTTCTTCGTAAAAAGTTCTTAAATTGTTTAAAAGAGTAAATATAAATCTATTTTCATAAGTATCTAAACTTTCTTCACGATTTATATTTAAAATTTTAGAAGGTTTTACATCACCATTTTCATCAATTTTTTGAATAAAATTAGTATGCTGTGTAAGGTGAATTACAGACTCAACTGTTACTTTACGAGCAAGTTCTACTTTTACTATTTCTTCTTCATTAACAATAAAACGTTTAGGATTTCTAAGAATATTATCAAGATAAGGCAATACATCTTCAATAATGTCTATCCATTCATAATCAAGTTCTTTCATATCATAATCACGTTTTACATTTAATGTCGAATTAATATTATTTAAAAACTCTTCATTATTTTCTAATGTATCACCATTATCCATAATATTCACCTCCACTATTTATTAAACCATTTTTTGAAGTCTTCTTAAGTAATCTTTACATTCATTAAAGTTTTCTTTACCAAACTCTTTATCTAAGAATTCAATAAATGGATCAATTTCATCTCTAATATATGCAAGATTTAATTGTTCAAATTTACGTAAAATCTTACGCGCTATATAATAATCAACTCCATCTACTTCTGTACCACCACAAGCAACATAAGTTGCGACAAAGTCTTTCATTTGCTTAACAATACGGTTACCAAAAGCTATACGGAAATGCTTAATAACATAATCATCCATTGAGTTAATCTTTTCACTCATATCATCAGTTAATGGATGTTCTTGTTTTGCTTTAGCAAATAATCCTTCTAAGTATGAGCTATTAATATTCATAGAATCTGTATCAATTGGGTCGAACACTTGACCTTTATCATTAATATCTATTGGCATAGCACGGTCATATACTTTATCAGTAACTGCAAATGTTGAATCATCTTTATTAGCAGTACCAACAAAATATGAGTTTTC
>ERZ808246.1176-NODE-1176-length-19400-cov-8.834893_pt1 | contig 19400 bp, 15 predicted proteins | sample MGYA00521083_ERZ808246 | MGnify/ENA primary metagenome ERZ808246 (study PRJEB31516, sample SAMN03275577) | gut metagenome | biome: mammalia-associated habitat; material: feces | host: Papio cynocephalus | place: Kenya | collected 2012-07-07 ... | reverse complement strand
CCGACCGCACGTACATCCGCTACACCGCCACCACCGACTGGGGCTGGAATGGTGGAAACTTCTAGCGAAATCCCACCACTCCTTCGGGGTTTGCCCATGGTTTTTCCATGTTTTGTGCTCCGCCGACGGAGGGCCGCCTGCCCGTTGCATGATTGCGGGCAGGTTAGGAGCGCAGACCACTGGCAAGGCCACCATGATGTTCCGGGTTACTCGTCAAATAAACACAGAGCATAAGGCCAGCGGAAACTGACCCACACACGCGAAAAGGCCGCCAACTCCGCAGCACGGAGCCAGCGGCCTTCTTGTACCGCATCGCACAGGCCCGACGTAGCGAGCCGTACGATGAACCGACCGCATATCAGACGATCTTCGGCATCGGCGTGGTCAGCGAAGTGGTGAGGTTCACATGCACCAGGCCTGCGCCGGCATGCACCTCCACCTTCTTTAACGTGACGGTGCGCTCGTCCTCCGGAGCACGGTCATTATCGGTCATGGTGGCCGGGGACTTCACCGCGACCAGAGCCAGATCACTCAGATTCATGCCTGCGCTGGCGCACAGCTCGGTTGCGGCCTGCAACGATTCGGCGAAGCCGTCCTTCAGCACCACACGCTCGGCCGGAACACCATACGCATGCTCGGCCACCCAACGCACGTTCTCCACCAGAGCCATGCCCTTGTGGCTATGCGGTTCGGCCGGCATGGAACCGTTCATCACGGCGTCGGCGAACGCATCAAGCTGCGGGGCAAGCGCATCGCCGCCGTCACGGAACAGGTTGCCCACGATCGGCTCACGGAATTCCAGCTCCTTCGCAGTGGCCTTGAGCGCCGGAACCTGATTATCCTCGCCTTCCCACAGATTGATCAGCGGGAACGTGGGGATGTCAAGACCTTCAAGACGCTGCACATGGAACGGGTAACGCCACGCCAACTCCGGATCGTCGCGCCACGTGGAGGCGCGGGTCACGACGATGGCTGCGGACGGCCACCGTGCGCCATACTCGCGGCATGCAATGTCCAGCCACTTCTGCGCGCCGGCGTCGGTGCCGTAACCGGCTTCGACGATCACCACATCATGCAGAGCGCAGGCCATCTCCACGGAGACCAGCGTCGGGATGCCGATGGACACATTGGCGAACGGGCCACCGTGCACGTACACCGGGGAGCCGTTCACCGTCTCGGTCTTGGCGGGCTTGACGGCATCGCCGAGAATGCCGGTAATACGCCACAGGTCGATGAATTCGCCGAAAGTCACGGCCTTGCCGTCCTTCGTGCCGGCGATCATCTTCGCCACACGCTCAGAAATCTCGTCCATGGAACGAGACAGCACCACGATCTGCATAAGCTCGCAAGTCGGGGTGAGCACCACACGCTCGGACACATCGCCCTTGCCACGGTCGACGGCGATCTGACGCAGCGAACGGGACGGCACTTCGGAAACGCGCGGCACCAGGATGGTGTCGAGCTTGCCCTCGTCCACGGCCTTCTCCGCGAAGGAGACCAGCAGGTTCTGGGCCGCCTCGATGGCGCCCATCTCGCCGCACAGACCCCAGTCGATGAGCTCCGGGTGAGTCAGTGACGCCTTGCCGCCACCGGAGGCACCGCCCTTGGAACCGGCTGCGGTAATGCCCATGCTCGGCTGACGCAGCACTGCGGCCGCATCGATGCCACGCTCGTTAAGCGCATCGATCAACGCGATGGTGGTAGTGGTCTTGCCTTCGCCGCGGCTCGCCTTCAACGGCGTATCGGCGGTGACCAGCACGACCTTGCCGTGCTTGCGCGGAGCATCCGGGTTGCTCTTCAGATAATCGAGATAGCCGAAGGCGTCGATCTTCTGCACCAGGCCGTACTGGCTGGTGAAGTCCTCGATGGAAGTCATGCGTTATGGTCCTTTCTGTATTTTCCTCTTGCAGTGTTCGCCAAAACGATTAGAAGTCAGACATGTGGAAACCGTTCTTCATGGCCATGCTGCGCGTGTACAGCACGGAATCCAGAAGCTTGTCGGTCTCCTCCTTCAGCTGGTCGGCCATGGTCTGGTTGGCCGCGGCGAGTACCTCCCGCACCTCACCGTTGCGCACGGCGGAGACAATGGCATCCGGATCCATCGGCTCGACGTCGCCGTCGGCGTTGTCCGCGTCGAACCGCGCGGCATCAAAGCCCAAACGTGACGCCTGCTCGTCGGTGGCGGCGACCATGCGATGGCCCATCGCGCCGGTCTTCTCCTGATAACGCTCGACCGCGTTGGCGGTGTCGGCGAAGGCACCGTCGCACAATGCGGCGATGATGCGGTTCTCCCAGTAGAAGTTCTCGCTGGTCACGCGCGTGGTGGTATCGGCCAGGTAGGCGGGCGTGACATCGACGTTGGCATAGAACGGCACCAGCGTGTTGAACGGGTTGGAACCGTAGGCCATCCACTGGATCGCGCGGTACGCCTGCGGGCGGTACGGGCGCAGCTGCAGCACGGCGAGCTGGCTCTGACGGTTGATGCCGATCGGACGGTACATGTGACGGGTGTGTTCGTCACCGAGCTTGCCGTACGGATCGTACGGGGTGCCCTGGTAGTGGCCGGACAGCACGTACTTGATGTCCTCGATGGTCACCTTGCGTTCCGGCTGGCGTGCCCACGGGATGTCGTTGTTCTCCGGGCGATGGTCGGCGTCCTGGCCGTCCCACACCTCGTCGTAGGGGTTCAGGAAGCGCTGCATCCACCACGCGCGCGGCGTGTTGTACACGTGGTCGGAGTCGGAGTGGGAGCCGAAGGCGTCGCGCGGGTTGAACGGCGAGACCGCCTCCACGGACAGGTCGAGATGGTTGCGGCTGATGAACTCGCCCAGGTCGGCGGAGCACATGTGCTCGACCTGTTCGCCCAAGGCGTCGTCCAAGTCGAATTCGTCGATGCCCAGCTGGTTCGGCATGGTCACGTATGCCGAATCCGGCACACGCTTGGCGATCCAATGGTGTCCGCCCACGGTTTCCATCCACCAGATCTCGTTCACGTCGGAGAATGCCACGCCGTTCATCTCATAGGTGCCGTACTCCTCAAGCAGCGCGCCCAGGCGTTCCACGCCCTCGCGTGCGGTCTTGACGTACGGCAGAACGATGGTGAGGAAATCCTCCTCGCCGATGCCACCGGCGACCTCGGGCTCGTAGCCATCCTCGCTTTCCTTGCCCTTGGCGGGAACCAGCTCCACGAAGGGGTCCGCGCCGAGCACGCGCTCGTTGGTGGTCAGCGTCTCCGTGGCGCTCATGGCCACATTCGCCTCGTTCACACCGGCTTCGCCCCACACGCCTTCCTTCAGGTCGGCATTGGGCACGCTGGTGTACTGCATGGGATCGTCCGGCAGATCGATCCGGACATGGGAGATGACCGCACGGTAGGTGCGCGGCTGATCCTCCGGCTTGACGACGATAAACTGCTTGGGGCAGAACTCGCCGTTCGCGGAATCCTCATTGCGGGCGATGATGGTGGAGCCGTCGTAGCTCGCATCCTTGCCCACCAGAATCGTGGTACAGGCCATGATTTCCTTTCTTTCTTGGATTATGCCGCTCCCATGGGGAGCGAAGTATGTGATTCAGGCGCGAGCGGTTACGTACATGACGCCTTGGTCGGGGGTTTCCTCGGCCTCGCGCAGGCGGTGGAACAGCTCGTTCAGCCAGAATCCCTGGTTCAGACCGGGCAACGGCTGCCTGGTGGCCCACACGTGCAGGCAGTAGTCGTGGTCCTTGTCCGGCGGCTGCGGGCCGTTGTAGCGCATGATCAGCGAGACATCGTCGCTGCGACCCACGAAATGCGACGCCGAGGAGTTGCGCCCCTGCACCGCCTCGGGGATCATGCCCGGCATCTGACGTGAGAAGTCGGGCGGAATGGCCAGCGCGTGGGAATCGTTGAAATCGAACATCAACGCGTCGATCGGCAGATTCGCCACGGTCCAATGAATCCATTCGAATCCGCATACGGGGATGGAATCGGGGTCGGTGAACGCCCAATGCAGGTAATGTGCATCGGGGGCGACCTCATCGATGTAGAAGGGGAAGGAGATGGCGGGCACGCCGTCCACCCGATATTCCGGTGCCGCGGCCTTGGCGAAGTCGTCGGGCACGACTGTGAAATCAGCGGAGATCTTCATATGCTTCAGTGTATCGCGTCCCCTGCTTCGTCTCCGTGTTCGGCCCGCGCGGCGGATGTGTCGGCACCAGCAAAGGAACGAGACATAACGAAGACCCCACCGACCCAGAGGAGTGGGGGCCGATGGGGTCTTACGATAATCGGAGTCTACCCGGTAATCACTGGGCGGGCTTGTAGAAGTCGCCGTTCAGCGCGGCCTTGGCCTGGGCCTGGGCCTCTTCGAAGGTGACTTCGGCCAGCTGCGCACGCACGTCGTCCAGGGCGACCGGGGTCATCGACAGGGAGTTCACGCCCAGACCGGTCAGCACGACGGCCAGATCCGGATCGGCGGCGGCCTCGCCGCACACGCCGACCGGCATGCCCTTGGCGTTGCCCGCGTCGCAGATCAGCTTGATCGCGCGCAGCACCGCCGGGTGCCATGCGGTCTGGTAGCCGGCCACGGAACCGAGCGTACGGTCGGCGGCCATGGTGTACTGGGTCAGATCGTTGGTGCCGATGGACACGAAGTCGGCGACATCGGCAACCTTGTCGGCCATCAGGGCGATGGACGGCACCTCGGCCATCGCACCGACCTTCTTCAGACCGAAGCTCTTGCCCAGCTTGACGAAGTAGTCGGCCTCGTACTCGTCGGCGACCATCGGGGCCATGACCCACAGGTCGGCGTCGGTCTGGGCGTCGGCGGCGGCGAGCGCCTTGAGCTGGCCTTCCAGGACCTCCTTGTGCTCGCGCAGGGTGCGCAGGCCACGCAGGCCCAGAGCCGGGTTCGGCTCGTCTTCCGGGGTGAGGAACGGCAGCGGCTTATCGGCGCCGGCGTCGAGCATGCGGATGACGACCTTCTTGCCCGGGAACTGGCTCAGCAGCTCGGTGTATGCCTTCGTCTGCTCTTCGACGCTCGGCGGCTCGGAGTTGCCGATGAACAGGAATTCGGAGCGGAACAGGCCGACGCCTTCGGCGCCGTACTCCAGAGCGGTCTTGGCGTCCGCGGGCTTGCCCAGGTTGGCGAGCAGCGGCACGTGGTGGCCGTCCTTGGTGCCGCCGGCCTGGCCGCGCAGCTCCTTGGCCCTCGCGGCGTGTTCCTTGGCGGCTTCGGCCTGCTGGATCTCCTCGTCGGTCGGCTCGGCGACGACCTCGCCCTTGGCGGCGTTCACGATCACCTGCTCGCCGTCCTTCAGATCCTCGGCTTCGGCGGCGGACACCACGGACACGATGCCGCGGGCGCGGGCCAGGATGGCGGTGTGGGAGGTCGGACCGCCCTGGGAGGTGACGATGGCGAGCGTCTTGGCGAGGTCGAGCGTGGAGGTGTCGGCGGGAGACAGGTCCTCGGCGACCAGCACGAACGGCTCATCGGATTCCGGAACGCCCGGAGCCGCGACGCCGCGCAGTTCGGCGATCACGCGCTGACCGACATCGTGCAGGTCGGCGGCGCGTTCGGCCTGGTAGCCGCCGATCATCTTGAACATCTCCTCGACCTGGGCGAAGCCTTCGAGCACGGCGCGTTCGCCGGTCTTGCCGCCGTTGACGAGGTTCTTGATGTTTTCGGCGAGGGAGGGATCGGAGGCGAACATGGCGATGGCCTGCAGGATCGGTGCGGCCTGCTTGGCGCCCTCGTCGCCGTTGGCGGCCTGCTCGGCCTTGCGGTTCAGCTCGGCGTTCACCTTGGCCATGGCCTTGGTCACGCGCTCGTTCTCTTCCACCGCGCTGATCGATGCGTCGCGACGGACATCGGCCGGCTCCTCCAGCGGCGGGGCCATGCGGATGACCTTGCCCACTGCGACGCCACGTCCAATGCCAACACCCTTGATAATCATGAGCGACTCCCTTTCCTATTTACTTCCGACCACCTGCTGCGCGGTCAGCACAATTGGATATGCGCGCGTACTCGGCGCGTTATGTTACTGCAATGACTCCCACCGTCTTTGCCGGTAAATCATTTTCAGCCAGTGGCCAGTATACACCCGGTAATCCGCGACACAAAAACGGTAAACGTTTTCCGCGTTTTGCGAAAAAGTGCTACACTGTTCCTCAGCGGCGCGCATGTTGCCGCATGATTGTTAGGAACAACAGAACACATCGACTCAAAGGAGTGTCATTATGGCAACCCGCACCATCACCATCAACGATCCCGTCGGCATCCACGCCCGTCCGGCCGCCCAGTTCGCCCAGGCCGTCACCGCCTCCGGCTGCAACGTGACCATCGCCAAGGAAGGCGGCAACGCCGTTCCCGCCGGCTCCATCCTGTCCGTCATGGGTCTGGGCATCAAGCAGGGCGACGCCGTGGTGATCGACGTGCAGGGCGCCGACGACGAGACCGTTGCCGACAACCTGGTCAACATCCTCGTGAACGCCGAGTGAGTCGCACCTCACCCCTTGCGTGTTTCGGCCGCCCGCCATTTTGACGGGCGGCCGTTCTATTCTCGGAAAGGCTTTCGGCGCACATACATCGCAATGATGTTCCACGGAATGTTTCACGCTCTTTCCGGTCCAAGCACCCACCCGCCCCATCCGCAACCGCGTCACACGCACGAACCATACGAAAAGGAGAACATGGCAGGCAAGTCCAACAGCTCCATCACGAACGTCGCGGCATTGGCCAACGTGTCCATCGCCACCGTATCCCGCGTGCTGTCCGGCAAACGGAACAAGGACGACGACATCGCCAGACGGGTGCGCGAGGCAGCGGAACAGCTCAACTACTCCGTCAACTATGCGGCGAGCGCGTTGCGCAGCGACGTGACCAACTCCATCGGCCTGGTCATCCCCAGCGCCACCGACTCGTTCAGCGCCCAGCTGCTCGACGAGATCGAATACGCCATCGACGCCGACGAACAACAGCTCATGATCGGCATCGGCGGCGACGGGGCAACGCAGATAAGCCGCATCGAATCCCTCGCCTCACGGCACGTGGACGGCCTGCTCGTGGTGCCCGCCGCAGACGCCGACCTGACGGACACGCTGGACCGCTATGCCGACATCATGCCGATCGTGCAGATCGGCGGCCACCAGCAGTCATTCAAGACCTCCATGGTCTCCATCGACGAGAACGCCGCGATGGAGCTCATCATGCGGCACCTGACCGAACGCGGCGCGCATGCCGTGGCCTACATGGCCAGCAAGGAGATCTCCTTCGAATCGGCGGAGCTGTTCACCATGTTCCACACCCAGGTACGCTCGTACCGCCTGGCCACGCACACCGACTGGAACCAGTTCGGCGAACGCACCGTGCAACGCGGATACGACTGCTCGATGCGCCTGTTCGCCAAGGACAACAGGCCGGATGCACTGGTATGCGCGGACGACGCGGTGGCCTTCGGCGCGATGGTGGCGCTGCACACACTGGGATTGCGCGTGCCGGACGATGTGCGGATCGTCGGCTTCGACGATTCCCCGCTGGCCGCGACGACCATGCCGACGCTGACCTCCGTGCACCCGCCGTTCGAGCAGATCGTCTCGGAATCGCTGCGGCTGATCTCCAAAGCCGGCGGCACGCCCGCGCATATCTCGCTGCTGCCGCAGCTGGTGATCCGCGAATCCACGGGATTCACAGGCAACAGAGCCTAATCCGCCCTTCCCCGCCGAGGCGCACCCGCGTTTCGGGGGTCAGGGAAGCAATGCGCAGAACAGGGCCTCGAACACCAGCAGCGGATTGCCGTTGCCGTTAAGCCGTTTGCGCGCCACGGCCACATGATCGAGCCGTGCCACGGCGGCGGAACGCGGCATGCCGGCGGCAAGTTCCGTAATGGCCGCGCGATGCTCGCGGTTGATGAGCCCTACCGACTCCTCCGCGTTGTTCTGCAGCACCGCGACATCGCGGTACACGCTGGCGATGGTGTTCAGCGCGCGATCAAGCACGTCGCGGCTCCGGCGCGTGGCCTTGCGCTTGATCTCCTCCTTCTTGGCGATGGCATTGTACGTGCCGCGCAGCTTGGGCGGAATGCGATCCGACTCCCCCAGCCCGTTGATCCGCCGGAAATCGGCCTGTTCCCTCTCGGCCGCAAGCTCCACGTCATGCTCCGCCTGCGATTTGGCATCGGCATTCAGCCTGTCGGCGAGCAGCACGGCATCCGAGGCGCGGCGCAGGTTCAGCACGCCGGCCACCAGCTCGTCGCGTTCGGAACGCACGCGCTCGTCGGTGGCATACAGTTTCGCGACGCCGATATGCCCTTCGGCAAGACGGGCCGACTGTTCGGCGATATCCGCATCGATGCCGTTTTCCCGTTCCAGCCACTGGGCCACGGCGAACGGCTGCGGGACGGCGAGATTCACGATGCGCGTACGGGAGCGGATGGTAGGCAGCACGTCCTGCGCGCTCGGGGCGCACAGCAGCCAGATGCAATGCTCCGCCGGCTCCTCGATCTCCTTGAGCAGCACGTTCGTCGTACGCTCCAGCATACGATCCACGTCCTCGATGATGATGATGCGCCACGGCGCGGTGCTGGGCATCTGCTCGGACACGGTGATGAGTTCGCGCACCTCGTCGATGCCGATGGTCACCTTGTCGGTGGCGAGAATGCTCACATCCGGGTGCGTTCCGGCAAGCACCTGCTTGGTGACGCGGGTGGGCTCGTCGTCAAGCCCATGATCCGGGCTTTCCAGCGCGGCCGCGAACGCGCGCGCCAGATTCGAACGCCCTGACCCCGGAGGGCCGCAGATCAGCCATGACTGCGCGAGCTTGGACGGATCGCCCGTCGCGATCGCGGACAACATGTCGCACACGGGCTTCTGCCCGATGATGCCATCCCACACGCTCATGAATGCACTCCCCCTTGCGTCTTGTACGCGAATATGTGAAATCCCCGGGATGCGGCTACAGCAGATCCGCGATGTCCGCGCGAATGGCCCGCCACACGTCCTCCACCGTACCCGAAGCGTCGATCACACGGAACCGGTCTGGTTCGCCGGCGGCCAGATCAAGGAACGCCTGGCGTGTACGGCGCTGGAACGCATCGCCGGCCGATTCCATGCGATCCTCGTCATGGTCGAGACGCGTATGCGAAAGCGCGGGATCCATATCAAGCAGATACGTCCGTGCGGGCAGCAGCCCGTTCGTCGCCCACATGCTGAGCGAACGGACCTCGTCGGCGGTGAGCTCACGCCCTCCGGCCTGGTAGGCCAACGACGAATCAAGGTACCGGTCGGTGATCACCACCGCGCCACGCTCCAATGCGGGGCGAACGACCTGCGCCACATGCTGGGCGCGGTCGGCCGCGAACAGCAGCGCCTCGGCACGCGGCGCGATATCGGCGGATTCACCGGGGACACCGTGCAGCAGCAGCTTGCGGATGGCTCCGCCGAGCGGCGTGCCGCCCGGCTCGCGCGTGACGACGACCTCACGGCCCATCGCTTCGAGCTCATCGCGAAGCCTGTTGACCTGCGTGGTCTTGCCGGCGCCGTCCACGCCTTCAAAGGAGATGAATATGCCTTGGTGCATATCCATCACTGTACCCCGCGACGTTCGCAACGCTGCCGCTGCTCACTGCTACGCACAGTCCACCGGACTGTCCGTCCTTCAAAGGAGATGAATATGCCTTGCATAAGCCGCAGGACCGTCACTTCTTCGAGCCCTTGGGCACAACGCTCGGGCGCTCGTACCCTTCGTTCTCGGTCAGCCATGCGATGTCGGACTTCACCGTGGCGGGCGTCGACCCCAGTTCCTCGGCGATGCGCGTATTCGCCCATCCCTTGTCGGCCAGCTGCTTCACCTTCACGCGGCGTTCGGCGCGCTTCGCCTCGACCGTGCTCACGGTCTTCTTCGCGGTCGTCTTCTTCGCAGCGGTCTTCTTGGACGTCTTCTTGGCGGCCCCGCGACGCCCGCCGCGCTTCTTCGACGGTCCCATCGCGCGCTTCTCGGCCAGGATGCGGTAGGCGTCCTCGGGGCTGATCGTCGCGGGGTCGTACTGGCGCGGCAACGTGCGGTTCGTCTCGCCGTCCGTCAGGTACATGCCGAAACGTCCCTCGCGGATCACCACGGGCTTCTTGCTTTCCGGATCCGTTCCCAGTTCGCGGACCGGCGGCTTGGCAGCCCCGCGACCACGGCCACGGAACTTCGGCTGCGCGAACAGGGCCTTGGCCGCCTCGATGTCGACGGTGAAGATCTCATCCTCGGAGCTGAGCGAACGGGTCTCCGTGGAGCCGTCCGCCTTCGTCTTGGTCAGATACGGGCCGTACCGTCCGTTATTCGCCGCAACCCTGGACACGGAGATCTCGCCGGTCTCAGGGTTCGCCTCCTCATAGGAGCCGACCTCGCGCGGCAGGCTCAGCAGGCGCAGCGCATCGTCCAGCGTGATGGATTCCGGGCTCATCGTCTTGAACAGGCTGGCCATCTTCGGACGCGGTGCGGCGGACTTCTTCGAGCCCTTGGCCCCCGGCGCCACGGCGGGTGCGGCCTCGCCATCGGCGGGCACCAACGCCACATACGGGCCGAATCTGCCGTTGCGCACCTCCACGGTGCCGCCGGTCTTCGGGTCCTTGCCCAGTTCGCGCGGACCGCCCGAATGGTTCTCGATCAGGTCGCGGGCGACCTCCACGGTCAGTTCGTCGGGCGCGATGGTGTCGGGCAGCGGGGCGCGCTTCGGATTGCCGTTCTCGTCCGTATGGGCCATATCCTCCAGGTACGGGCCGTAACGGCCGACGCGCACATGCAGGCCGTCGCCGATCTCGATGGTGTTGATGGCGCGCGCATCGATCTCGCCCAGCTGCGCCACCTGGCGCTGCAGTCCCTCATGCGCCTCGTCCGCATTGGTCGCCGACGCGTCGCCGTCGCCGAAGTAGAAGCGGGTGAGCCAGTCGCGGCCGGTCTGCTTGCCGTGCGCGATCTGGTCGAGCCCGTTCTCCATGTCGGCGGTGAACTGGTAGTCGACCAGCTTGGGGAATTTCGTCTCCAGCAGTTTGATGACGGCGAACGCAAGCCAGCTGGGGATCAGCGCACGTCCGCGCTCATACACGTATCCGCGGTCGATGATGGTGGAGATGATCGAGGCGTACGTGGACGGGCGGCCGATCTCCTTGGCCTCAAGCGTCTTGACCAGCGACGCCTCCGTATATCGTGCCGGGGGCTGGGTCTCGTGACCGTCCGCCTGCACATCCCTGGCATCCAGCTGCTGGCCGGTGCTCATCGGAGGCAACGACGTATTGCCGCTCTCACGCTTGTCGTCCCGCTTGGCGGCGTGATGCTCGCCGGTGGCCTTCATGAAGCCCGGGAAGTCGATCACCGTGCCGGAGGCCTGGAACATGGCCTCGCCGTGGCCTTCCGCGGGGGCGGAGATCCTCACCGTGGCCGTCGAACCGGTGGCATCGGCCATCTGGGAGGCGAGCGTGCGCTGCCAGATCAGCGTATACAGTTTCAGCTGGTCGCTCGGCAGCTTGGAGGCAAGCTCGTCCGGATCATGGAACCGGGAGCCTGCCGGACGGATGCACTCGTGGGCTTCCTGGGCGCCGGCGGTCTTGGTAGCGTACTGCTTGGGTGCGTCGGAGAGGAACGTCTTGCCGAAATGGCCTTCGACGGCTTCGCGCGCGGCCTTGATGGCTTCGTTCGACAGGGTGACGGAATCGGTACGCATGTAGGTGATGTAGCCGTTCTCGTACAGGCCCTGAGCCGCACGCATGGTGGCGCGCGAGCTCATGCCGAGCCGGTTGCCCGCCGTCTGCTGCAGCGTGGAGGTGGTGAACGGCGGCAGCGGATGGCGACGATACGGCTTCGATTCCATCGATACCACCGTGAATCGCGCCTGGCGCAGCGTCTGTGCGATGGCCGTGGCCTCCGCCTCGGTCAGCTGGCAGACATTATCCGCGAATCCGGCCGGCGTAAGCTTGCCGTCGGTGCCGAAATCCTTGGAAGCGGCCAAGCGCTTGCCGCCCAGCGACACCATGCGGGCTTCGAAATCCACGTTCTCGCCCTGGGCGTTGGGAGCGGTAAGCCCCGCCACGATATCCCAATACGAGGCACGGGTGAAGGACATGCGCTCGCGCTCGCGCTCGACGATCAGCCTGGTGGCCACGGACTGCACACGCCCGGCGGACAGGCCCGGCCCCACCTTGCGCCACAGCACCGGCGACAGCTCGTAGCCGTACAGTCGGTCGAGGATGCGGCGGGTCTCCTGCGCGTCCACCATGTCGGCGTCGACATTGCGGGTCTGTTCCAGGGACTGCTTGATGGCGTTCTCGGTGATCTCGTGGAACACCATGCGCTTGACGGGCACCTTCGGCTTGAGCGTCTCCACCAGATGCCATGCGATGGCCTCGCCCTCGCGATCCTCATCGGTTGCGAGGTACAGCTCGTCGGCCTTCTTCAGGGCGGACTTCAGATCGGCCACGGTCTTGCGCTTGTCGGCTCCGACGATGTAGTACGGCTTGAACCCATCGTTGACGTCCACGCCGAACTTGCCATACCGTTCCTTGTCGGCCGCAGGTATCTGACTGGGCTGCGCGAGGTCACGGATATGCCCCACCGACGCCATGACGGTATAGCCGTCCCCCAGGTATCCGCTGATCTTGCGCGCCTTGGTAGGAGACTCTACGATCACAAGCTTGCTGCCGTCTGCCATTCCCTCTCCTTATTGCTGTGCTTTCGTGAGCCATAATACTCACGACATGTGGTCAGCCGTTTCATATCGCACGCCCGGTGCCGATTATCAAGCGTGTCAGCCGCGGCTGCGGGGCGGTGCCGGAGGCTCGCCCACCAGGCCGATCTTGCTCAGCGGCGAGGCGGTCAGCTGCCGTGTCGCCAGCAGCAGGCCGAGCACGATGGCGTCGATGCCTGCGGTAAGCAGTATGGAGGAATGCACCGCATCGGTTTTGGCCCATGCCGCACTGATGCTCAGGCCGGGAATCACCTGCCAGATCACGTACCCGGCGAACACGGCGGCGAACAGGCCGGCGGTGATGGCCACGGCGGAAATGATCTGCACGCCGACGGAGGAACGACGCGTGCCCAGCGCATCCATGCCGGAGGTACGTGTGCAGGCAAGCATCAGCAACGCGAGCCCGCCCACGATCAGCATGGACATCACCACGTCGCTCGGGCGATGCCACTTGCCGCACACCACCGACAGGCCGACGAACAGCCCCCATGCCATGGCGACCAGCGACGCGACCCAACGCCAGGCGCGAGGCACCGCGGCCACCAGCATCGCCGCGGCCATCACGGCCAGGATGGTGTGGCCGGACGGCGCGGAATTATGCGCGTTGTCGATCACGGTCTTGATGATGAACGGACGCGGCAGCACGTATTTCAGCAGCGAGGCGCAGAAGCACAGCGCCGCGAACACCGCCATCTGCCCGAGCAGCCACCACCGCCTGCGCGCCACGGCGACAGCCACCGCGACGGCCACGATGATCAACGAGACGACCAGCACCATGGGATGCGTGCCGACGCCCAGCACCGATGCCACCCAACCGGGAACGATCGTCGAGAACGTGCTTTCCACCATGTCGTCGTAGGACTGCCCGCTCTCCGTGCACACGCCCAGCCACCATGCCACGCCGGACAGGGCCAGCAGCAGCACGCCGAACACCACGCACAGCACCCTGCTCGAAGTACGGGGACGCACGTTCAGCGGGTCGACGTAGCCTATCGCGTCCAGTTCCTCCGGCTCGGCATCCAGCCCGCCTTCATCTTCGAAGTCGGCCAACGACAATCGGCTGTCCGGCGTGACGATTCCGGTCTCCTCGAAATCGTCAAGCAGATTCACAGGCGCCTTGGGGTCTCGAATCATGGGCTGCATGGGCTGCATTGGAGTGTGTTCGTCGGTCATGGTTTTAAGAGTAGTGCATCAGAGGAACAGCGGCCGCCGCGGCACGGGAACGGCTTCGTCCCCACCCGGCGCGGGCCTGTGGATACAGAAAAACCCCTACGCACCCGACAGAGGCCACTTACCCTTGCTGCATTCCTGCCCTGGGGGAGTTCGGTGACGTAACGCCGCGTAGAGGCGTAATTCAGTTTACACTACGACCGGACTTCGGCGATTCGCCGACGGGTCGCGCGATGGGTTCAGCCGTTGCTGGTGGCCGCGTGCGGCGCCGAGGCAAGCCGCTCGCACGCCGTGTCGATCGACTCGTCGCCGGCGGTGGCGGAGAAGCGCAGGTAGTCCTTCGCGCCGTAGAACTCGCCCGGACTCGGCACGATGCCCAGCTTGGCGAGCTCGGCCATATCGGCCCAGCAATCGCCGTTCAGGGCCTTGACCCACACGTACAGGGCGCCATCGGGCATATCCGCCTGATAACCGTATGCGCGCAAGGCGCGCACCAGACGCGAAAGGCGCGTGAAGTAGCGTTCCCACTGCGCACGCACGGACTGCACGTCGCGCAATCCGGCCGCCATGGCCGCCTGCACCGGGCCTGGGATGATCTGGCCGATCTGCTTGCGGTAGTCGCTCATGGCGCGTACCACGCGGTAGTCGCCGGCGATGAACGCGGTGCGGTAGCCGGCCATGTTGCTCTGCTTGCTCAGCGAATACAGCACGAGAACGTTGTCGGCGGTTCCCTCGCACACGGCGGGGTTCAGCGCGCAGGGCGTGGACGACAACGGTTGCTCGGATGCGCGACCGGCAGCGCCCAGCTGTTCCGCGCTTGCCTCGGCACGCGCCGAACGCCAGTCCATCAGCGCATAGCATTCGTCGGAAAGCACCATCGCCCCGATGCGGCGCGCCGCGGCCACGATCTCCGCGAGCCAGTCGGCCCCCAGCACCTTGCCGGAGGGGTTGTTCGGGGAATTGACCCACACGGCCTTCACGCCCGGCACGTTCACCCAGGAGTCGACATCCGCCACGTCGTCGACCTTCAGCACGGTGGCGCCCGCCAGCTGCGTGCCGATCTCGTAGGTCGGATAGCTGACTTTGGGCTGCACGACCACGTCGCCGGGGCCAAGATGCAGCAGGCTGGCCATCAGGGCCACGGCCTCCTTGGAACCGACGGTGGGCACCACGCCGGCGTTCACGGCTCCCAGGTCCACGCCGCGCATGGTGCGGAACCACGTATGGATGGCGTCGCGCAGGTCGGTGCTGCCGACGGTGGCGGGATAGCCGTGCGCGTTGGAGGCGTCCGATGCGTCGGCGAGCGCCTGCCGTACGCTGCCCGGAACAGGGTCGACCGGAGAGCCTACGGAAAGGTCGATCATGCCTCCTGGAACGGCTTTGGCCACGGTTTTGTAGTCCGCGATGCGGGACCAATCGTAGGGTGATGAGAATTCGTGAAAGCCCATGGGCGTTCCTTTCCGTATGTAGCAGAACGCCTTTCCCGAAGGAAAGGCGTCATGTGCGTGCCGTTACTGGTTCTGCGGCGGCAGGGCCGCGACCTGCTCGGGATCCTTGCCGATGGCTTCGCCGCCGGCACCGCCGCGGTCGCCGACCTCGGCGAAGAAGCTTACGGCCGCATCCTTGTACCAGGCCCACTCGTCGGGCAGGTCATCCTCGTAGAAGATGGCCTCGGTGGGGCACACGGGTTCGCATGCGCCGCAGTCGACGCATTCGTTCGGGTTGATGTACAGCGAACGGGAACCCTCGTAGATGCAGTCGACCGGGCACTCGTCCACGCATGCCTTGTCCTTGACGTCCACGCAAGGCTGGGCGATAACGTATGGCATGGTTACCTCCTTGGAAAATCGCTTCTCACTAGGTTACTCTTCGGCTTGGGCAAGCCCCGCCGCGTCGCTCTCGCCGCTCTTCGCCGTTGCCGCAAGTTCGCCGTTGCCCAGGCGCGCATGCCGGTAGCCGTAGCCGAAGTAGATGCAGAAGCCCACTGCCAGCCACACCACGAATCGGATCCAGGTGAGCACGCTCAGGTTGAGCATGAGCCACAGGTTCGCCAGGGCGATGAGAATCGGGATCCACGGGTTGCCGGGCATCTTGAACGTGCGCTTGAGGTCGGGGCGCTTCTTGCGCATGATCGGCACGGAGATGGCGACCAGCGTGAAGGCCGACAGCGTGCCGATGTTGACCATATCGGCGAGCACGTCGACGTTGGAGCAGGCGGCGATGAGCGCCATGACCACGCCCACGCCGATCTGCAGGCGGGCCGGGGTGCCGTTCTTGCCGGTGTGGCTCATCGCACGCGGCAGCAGTCCGTCTCGGCTCATGGCGAACACCACGCGCGTGACGCCCAGCAGCAGCACCATGACCACGGTGGCCAGGCCGATCACGATGCCGAAGCTGATGATCTTGGCGGCCCAGTTGGCGCCGACCATTTCGAACGCGGTGGCCAGCGACGGGCTGTCCTGCTTGGCGAGATCCTTATAGGAGACCATGCCGGTGGTCACGATGGCGACGAGGGTGTACAGCACGATGATGATGCCCATGCCCACGCCGATGCCCAGCGGCACGTTCTTGCGCGGGTTGATGGCCTCTTCGGAGGTGGTGGCCACGACGTCGAAGCCGAGGAAGGCGAAGAAGACCAGGGCCGCGCCGGACAGGATGCCGGTGACGCCGTAGATGGTCGGCGTCATGCCGGTTGCCCACTGCCATAGCGGCTGGTTCATCGCGGCGCTCACGCCGGAGGTGGAGTCGGACGCCGCCGGTTCGCTCGGCGGGATGAACGGGGTGAAGTTGCTGGCCTTGATATAGAAGAAGCCGACGATGACCACGAACAGCACGATCGCGATCTTGAGGATGGTCAGCGCGCCGTCGACGCGGGCGCCGATCTTGGTGCCGAATACCAGCAGCACGGTGAAGAACGCGACGATGATGATCGGCGCAAGGTCGAAGTGGAACGAGCCGATGGCGACGTTGGTGTTGACGTTCCAGCCCACAAGCCGGAAGAAATCGTTGAGGTAGACGCCCCAGTACTTCGAGACGACGGACCCTGCCATCAGCATCTCCAGGATGAGGTCCCAGCCGATGATCCAGGCGACGATCTCGCCGACGGTCGTATAGGTGAAGGTGTAGGCGGAACCGGCCACCGGGATCATCGAGGCGAACTCCGCATAGCACATGACGGCCGCGCCGCATACGATGCCGGCGATAAGGAAGCTCAGGATGACCGCGGGGCCGGCGTGGAATGCCGCCGCCTGGGCGCCGATGGAGAAGATGCCGGCGCCCACCGCCACGGCCACGCCCATGATGGCCAGATCCCACCAGGTCAGGTCGCGCTTGAGGCTATGCCCCGCCTCCGCTGTCTCCGCGAGCGTCTGCTCGACGGACTTCTTCCGAAATATGTTCACCGGTGCCCTCTCTTCCGATCATATGCGCGGTGTGCTTCCCCCGCTCCAAACGGATAGCGACTGTATCACCACCATAAAACCGGACGTTACGAGGCGGTCACCATGCGGTTCACCGCAGCGAGAAGCCCACCACCACGGGTTCGGGTACCAGTCGCACGCCGAAGGCGCGTTCCACGCCGTCCTGCACGGTCTTCGCCAGCATCTCGATGTCGTGGGCACCTGCCTGCCCCCGGTTGGTCAGCGCCAGCGTGTGCAGCGTGGACAGACCGGCCTTCGCGCCCTGCGCGGTCTTGAATCCCTTGTGGAAGCCGGCATGATCGATGAGCCATGCGGCGGAGGTCTTGATGCCGGGTTCGCCGTTCGGCAGCAGCGCGTCGAACCGCGGCGCGTCCGGTGGCAGCAACGCCGCCTGCTGCGCGGTGAGGATCGGGTTCATGAAGAAGCTGCCGCAGCTGTGGCGATCGGGGTCGCCCTGCCCCTGCTGCGCCTGCAGCGCGATATCGACGAGTCCGGCCTCCTTCGTGCCCTGCATGGCCGGCGCGGCGTATCTTGTCGCATCCTCCAGCATGCCCTTGGACGCACGCACCTTCAGCACGGCGTTGCGGATGTCCCTGGTGGCCATGCGATCACCGACCTCGACGCCCAGCGCCTTGGCGAGCTGGCCGTACCCGACGGTGCCGGTATCGCTGTGCGTCAACGCAAAAGTGACGGACAGCACCACGTAGCGCGGCGTCGGGAAGAATCCGCCCGCCGGCACCGCCGGGGCCTGGTACATGCTCGCCTTCAACGCGCTCATGCGGTAGCCGAACCGCATCTCGGCCGCCGTAAGGTTCCGGGTCTCCTTGTTCCTCCTGTCCCACACCTCGACCGATTCGACGCTGGTGCCGACCTCCTGGCCGTATGCGCCGATGTTCTGCACCACGGACGCGCCCACGGTGCCGGGGATGCCGGACAGGCCCTCGACGCCTTCAAGGCCGAGTCCGACGCAGAAATCGACGAAATCGTCCCAATTGCACCCGGCTTCGGCGTTCACGTGCACGGTGCGGTCGCCGCCTTCGGCGGGGGCGGCCTCGTCGGGAACGGTGATCGCACGGCGCGCGTCGCGCACCACCACGCCGTGGAACGGTTCGTCGGAGACGAGCACGTTGGATCCCCCGCCGATCACGAACAGCGGCAACCCCTTGGCGTCGGCCTCCTCCACGGCCTCGATGACGCCGACGCGGGTGGTGGGCTCTACAAAACGATCGATTTCGCCGCCGACGGCGATGGTGGTGATGTCTGCAAATGAAGTCATGCTTGACAGCATACAAAAAGACCCGACCGATTGGGTCGGGTCTTCAAAGCATTGGGTGCTCAGCGGGTCTCGCGGTGCACGGTCTGCTTGCCGCAGCGAGCGCAGAACTTCTTCAGTTCAAGGCGATCAGGAGTGTTACGACGATTCTTGGTCGTAATGTAGTTGCGCTCCTTGCACTCGGTGCATGCCAGCGTGATGCCGGGACGGATGTCGGCGCTCTTAGCCATGTTCATTCACCTCTGTAGTCATTAGTAGCGCCCGTCGGTTAACGGGCGCAATTTGTAGCGAGGAAGAGGCTCGAACTCTTGACCTTACGATTATGAGTCGTACGCTCTAGCCAGCTGAGCTACCCCGCCAGAGAGCCCCGAGTGAGAATTGGACTCACGACCTCTTCCTTACCAAGGAAGTGCTCTACCACTGAGCTATCGGGGCGTGGCGGATAGTGGATTCGAACCACTGAAGCACGAAGCGGCTGATTTACAGTCAGCTCCCTTTGACCGCTTGGGAAATCCGCCAGGTCTCTGCTCCCTGTCTTGGCTGAACCTCAACAGGCAACTCGAATAATATGCCATGTCTGGAAGACTTTCGCAACTCGACACCCCTTTTCGGCGTGTCGCAAGGAAATATGCGGCCTGACGCGGCCTTCAGACGGGTCGAAACGGTTCCGGCAACAGAAAAACCCCGCGAAAAAACGCGGGGTTTTCCGAAACGATAGGGATCTCAGCCGAGAATGGCCAGGATATCGCGTGCGGCGACGATCAGGTAATCCTCGCCCTGATAGTGCACCTCGGTGCCGCCGTACTTGGAGTACAGCACCTTGTCGCCGACCTTGACGT
>ERZ808246.1174-NODE-1174-length-19430-cov-9.098116_pt1 | contig 19430 bp, 16 predicted proteins | sample MGYA00521083_ERZ808246 | MGnify/ENA primary metagenome ERZ808246 (study PRJEB31516, sample SAMN03275577) | gut metagenome | biome: mammalia-associated habitat; material: feces | host: Papio cynocephalus | place: Kenya | collected 2012-07-07 ... | reverse complement strand
TCGCGCATGACGGCGGTGCAGATGCGCTTGACGGCCATGGCGACGCCATAGTAGGTGGCGTGCTTCTTTTCGATGATGGTATAGGCGGAGTTCTTGACGTCCTCGGCGATGCGCTTCTCGGCAGCCTCATGCTCAAGATGGCCGTGGAGCTCGCAGAAGGTGTTCAGCGGCACACCGGCGACCTGGGCACTCGACCAGGCCACGAACTCGGAGTCGCCGTGCTCGCCCATGACGTAGGCCTGAACGTCGCGCGGGTCGACCTCGACGTGGGCGCCGAGCATCTGCTGCAGGCGACCGGTGTCGAGCACGGTGCCGGAACCGATGACGTGGCCCTCGGGAAGTCCCGACATCTTGATGGCGGCGTAGGTTAGGACATCGACCGGGTTGGAGACGATGAGTAGGATGCCGTCGAAGCCCGATTTCTTAATCTCGGGAATAATCGACTTGAAAATGCTGACGTTCTTGTTCACAAGGTCGAGACGGGTCTCGCCTGGCTTCTGAGCGGCACCGGCAGTGACGACGATCATGGCGCAATCCGACACATCGGAGTAATCGCCGGCGTAGATCTTCATCGGCTCGGCGAACGTCATGCCATGCGCGATATCCAGAGCTTCACCCTCGGCGCGATTCTTGTCGACGTCGATCAGGACCATCTCGGAGAACAGTCCGCTCTGCATGAGGGCGAACGCCGAGGACGAACCCACGAAGCCGCAGCCGACGATGGCGACCTTCTTCTCGTTAACCATTGTTTTGACTCCCATCTCTCTCCACAAGCGAACCGCCCGGGAAGATCCCGAGCGGTTCGATGTAATCCCAATACAAGTCATCGGGACCTTTATTATGCTCCAACTCACGGACGATTATCGACCGTTTGCCGAATTGTTTTGAAGATGTCGTTAAAATCCACCGCGAAATCGGTTTCGGATGCTAGTGATTCAACATCAAAATCGGGAAACGTCTAGTAAAGCCCCGCCTCGCGAATCGCCTCGACGGCCTTGGCGATCTCAGCCGGCGGCAGCACGAGTGCCATGCGCACGTGGCCCTCGCCCGAGGGGCCAAAACTCGCGCCTGGCGTCACCACGACGCCGGCCTTCTCCATGAGCTCCTCGCAAAAGGTCATCGAATCGGCGCGGCCGCCCGGAAGCTTGGCCCACACGAACATCGAGCCGTGCGCGTTGGGGCGCTCCCAACCCAGGCTCTCCAGACCGTCGCACAGGGCGTCGCGGCGCTCCTGGTACTTAAGGCGTTGGGCCTCGACCTCATCGAGCGGGCCGTTAAGGCAGGCGATGGCGGCCTTTTGCAGCGGCAGGAACATACCGAAGTCGATCTGGCTGCGCAGCTTGGTAAAGGCGGCCACCACGTCCTCGCGACCCACCAAGAAGCCCAAGCGGCCACCGGTGACGTTGAAGGACTTGGAGAGTGAGAAGAACTCGACGCCCACCTCGAGCGCACCCGGGTACTGCAGGAAGCTGCCGCCCGGCTCGCCGTCGTAGACGATATCGGAGTAGGCGTTATCGTGCACGATCAGCAGGTCATGCTCGCGAGCGAAGGCGATGATCTCCTCATAGAGCTCGGGGGTGCCCACAGAGCCGACGGGGTTGGCCGGCAGCGAGACGATCATGTACTTGGCACGGTCGGCAACCTCGGGATCGATACCCTTGACGTAGGGCAGGTAGTCATGCTCGGCAACAAGAGGATAGTACTCGAGGTTGGCGCCGGCGATCTTGGCACCCGCCTCGAACACGGGATAGCACGGATCGGGCACGATGATCGTGTCGCCCGGGTCGAGGAGCGCGAGGCCCAAGTGGCCCACGCCCTCCTGAGTTCCGTTGCAGGACTGGACCATGGAGGGCTTGATGCCCTCCACACCAAAACGGCGCTCATAGTAGTCGCAGACCGCCTGCTTGAGCTCGGGCAGGTCGCGCAGGGCGTACTTCCACATCTCGGGATCCTCGGCCGCCTCGGTCAAGGCTTTGACCACGTGGTCGTAGGGCTTGAAATCGGGCGTGCCGACGCTCATGTTGTAGATGGTGCGCCCCTGCTCCTTGAGTGCGATGAGCTTGTTGTTGAGGGAGGCGAAGACTTCCTCGCCAAAACGGTCCAGACGCTTGGATGCTTGCATTTGTCCGCCTTTCGATAAACAAAGCGCGACGACCCGGCCGGGCCGCCGCGCACGATTTCCCATAGGTTTCAAGTGTAACGCCTGGGCGCGACGCGTGGGTTCAATTTAGGCGAGCGGCGTGTCCGATCGCCACAGCGCTACTCCCCCACCGGCGCGAGTGCATCGATCTGGGCCAGCCACAGACGGCTCGACGCGTCGCTGGGCATGCGCCAATCGCCACGCGGCGACAGCGTGACCGAGCCCACCTTGGGGCCGTCGGGCAGGCAGCTACGCTTGAACTGCTGGGCGAAGAAACGCCGGTAGAACGTGCGCAGCCACGTATGGATGGTGGCCTGGTCGTAGACGCCCTCGAAGCTCTTGAGCGCCATGCGGTAGATCTTGCCCGGCTCGAAGCCAAAGCGCAGCAGATAGTAGAGGAAGTAGTCGTGAAGCTCGTACGGACCCACGAGGTCCTCGGTCCTCTGCGCGATCTCGCCGTCACCCGTGGGGGGCAGGAGCTCAGGCGACACGGGCGTGTCGAGGATGTCGAGCAGGGTCTCGGCGATGCGCCCACCGAAGACGTCCGCCGCGTAGCGCACCAGATGGCGCACGAGCGTTTTGGGCACGCTCGCGTTGACGGCGTACATGCTCATGTGGTCGCCGTTGTAGGTGGCCCAGCCGAGAGCAAGCTCGGAGAGGTCGCCGGTGCCGATCACAAAGCCGCCCGCCTGGTTGGCGAGGTCCATGAGGATCTGGGTGCGCTCGCGCGCTTGGCTGTTCTCATAGGTTACGTCCTGGACCTTCGGGTCGTGCTCGATGTCGCGGAAGTGCTGCTCGACGGCCGCATGGATCGAGACCTCGCGAAAAGCGACGCCCAGATCGCGGGCGAGCGACTCGGCATTGGACTTGGTGCGATGCGTCGTGCCGAAACCCGGCATCGAGACCGCCGTGATACCCGTGCGCGGCAGCCCCAACGCATCGAAGGCGCGCACCGTGACGAGCAGCGCCAACGTGGAGTCGAGCCCGCCTGAGAGGCCGATGACCGCCGCCTTGGTACCCGTGTGGGCGAGGCGCGTTTTGAGGCCCGCCGTCTGGAGGTCGAGGATGGTCTCGCAGCGCTCGGCCAGGTCGCCGTGGTCGGCCGGCACGAAAGGCGCGCGTGGGAACACGCGATCGATGTCGAGCGCGGAGCGCAAGGGTGCAGGCGCGTCGGCGCCCTCCCCCGCTGCGAACGAGAACTCCACGACCGTGGCCTCGGGCGCATCCTCGGAGCGCACCCACGTTGTCGAGCGGCGACGCTCGGCGACGAGGCGGTCGAGGTCGACGTCGGCGACTGCCATGTCGCAGGTCAAGAGCTCGGTCGCAGCGAGCTGGGAACCGTTCTCGTAGATAAGGTTCTCGCCCGCGAAGACCATGTCGGTCGTCGACTCGCCCTCGCTCGCGTCCGCGTAGGCATAGGCGCAGTAGAGGCGCGCGCTCTGGTTGGAGATAAGGCTGCGGCGATAGTCGGCCTTGCCGATGATCTCGTCCGAGGCGGAGGGGTTGAGGATCACCGTGGCGCCGGCAAGCGCCATATCGGTCGAAGGCGGTGCCGGCACCCACAGATCCTCGCAGATCTCAACGCCGAGCACGAGGTCCTCGCCGCCTTTATCGCAACAGCGATAGACAAGCCCCGACCCGAGCGGCACCGGACCCTGCCCGGCGAGCTCGACCCATAAGGGTTCGCTCGGTGCCGGCGCGAACCAGCGACGCTCGTAGAACTCGCCATAGTTGGGCAGGTACTTTTTGGCCGTGAGACCCAAGAGCTCGCCGGCGCAGCACACGGCGGCGCAGTTGTAGACGTTCTCGGCCACCGCAACGGGAAGACCGACGGTAAAGACGATCGGCATCTCGCGGGTCTCATCGAGAATACGAACCAGAGCGGCCTCGCAAGCATGCAGCAGCGTACGGTCATGGAAGAGGTCGGCCGCCGTGTAACCGCACAAGTTGAGCTCAGGCAACACGAGCGCGCCCACCCCACGCGCCGCCGCATCGCGGATGGCCGCGAGCGCGACCTCGGCATTGCCCTCGACATCGGCCACGCGGATCCGCGGCGAAGCCGCCGCCACACGCAAGAAACCGTCGTTCTGATTAGCCGAAACGCAGCATTGCCTTGTTGGTCTGGACACTGGAGGCCCCTTCTACCCTGAAATTCAATCTAACGGACGTTCCCATATCTCTAACTAGCCAAAGTCAACTCCCATTTTACTGAAAGGCCAACCTGCGCCAAGAGCATGTATCTCAAAAATATCTTTAATAAAAAAGGAGAAATCGATGATCGACTTCTCCTTTAAGCGAGGCGAGTAAACACTGAAACTAATGGCAGAATTTATCCATGTAGTCCTCAAAATCGAACACTTCTACCACGACGCCCTCTTTCTGAGAGTTTTTTAGTTGCTCCAAGAGATCTTTGTCAATAACGTCCATGCAAAAGCCTCCTCTATCTAATTAATTGTAGTATATCTGCTTTCATGCAATTATCAACCAGTTTGTTTAATTGCTCATCCTTTACCGATAATCCCTCTTTTTTCAAAATGTTGCGCACCTCGTTTTTAGTAATCGGCTTTTCAAACAACGAAAGCAAAGCGAACGAAAAATCATTGACCGCACACATTCTATGGGTGGCACAACTAAGCAGCACTCTTAACCCCTCTTTTGAGCGTCCGGCTTCTTTAACAAACGAGCTTTTAACCAATTGAAAACCATTGTCGTGCATTACATAATCGGCGTCGATATTCGTATTCAGCAATCCATAATGCAACAGTTCTTCTATCGCTTTTGTCAGCTCGAGGTCGCCTTGATCAAGAATAAGAGAAACGCTGCACTCGGCCTCCAATAAACGGGCCAACTTAAGGTAGACCAATTTGGAAACAGTATAGACATGATGATATTCAGAATTATAGAAGAAGGCAGATGACTCGACGAGCACGACAGAGGTCTTGGAATCCAGCCAGATTCGGCCAGCTGGATTTAGACTAGTTAGCCGTCGCTTTACCTTGGTCAAATGTCCCTTATACCTGACAGCGTGAATAGAATCTAGGATCCAGGTCACCTCTGAAATATGAAGCCGCTGGGGCAAGTCGATTGTGTCGCTACCGTTTATGACCTCTTGCATATAAAAATCGATGTGATGCTCATCAGATAAGGATTTTGCTTCATTTGAAGTTAAGCCAGCGCCTGAAGCATAATCCACCTCGAGGCGCAAATCCTCACATTGGGACTTCGGCATTACAGAGACACCGTACTTATCGGGATGATTCCAAACATCCGAGCCCATAACGAGACCAAAATTGGTAAATCCTCTCGTGGAATATGGGACGTCGCATACCTGTTTTGAATAATTCAAAACATTCTCTGTATAAGCCAATGTGTGCAGAGCCTCTTCTTTAGTTTCAGTCGGAAAGCCAATCATAAAGAATAAATGAACAGGAATGCCCGCATTGAGGCAATCATGGATATTACGATCAATCCAATCGATTCTCGTGTTCTTCTTCATTAGATCAAGAACTCTTTGGTTATATGATTCGAGACCAAACTGAATCTGTCTACATCCGCTTTGGTATATCTTGTTGAAAGAGACTGCACTTAGGGTTGGAGAGAACCTCGTTTCTCCATGCCAGAAAAAAGTTTTTCCCGATGCGTTTATTTCATCCGCGAGTTGCTCCATTCTTTTGCCTTCGAATGTTTCATCCACAAAAGAGAAAACTCTCGAGCCGTATTTTTCATTTAACCGACACATTATTTCAAATACTCTCGATATAGACATCTTTCGGTAGCATCCACCGGTAGCACCGGGAATGGTACAAAAGGCGCAGTGATTAAAACACTGCCTAGAGGAATAAATCGGCAATATTAACTCAGGCATAAAATATTTAGAAAGAGCGAAGCCATCGAAATCCGGAACTGTGTCATTAATAAATGTTTGCTCAATCCGATGGTTTTTATATATCTTTCCACCTTTAGCATGGCAAAGGTTTGGAACACAGTCTAGATTGTCGTCACCAGAATCAAGTGCCTCAAGAAGACGTGCAAGCGGCTCTTCGCCGTCATACATCGTTATCGAATCAATGTATTCAAAAAAGGGATGCCATTCCTTCATGCAGTCATCTGCTAAACGAGTAATGTAATTGCCGCCCAATGAGACGTGTTTAACAGATGGACATTTCTCTTTGATCAGTTTCGCTAACGTAATTGCGGAAATCAATTGGAAACAGCCGCTCACCGAAATCCCAATAAACTCGATTTTCTCCCTCTGGACACGCTTGAGAAAAGCAGTTTCATAGAAAGAAATAAACGGATTATGCAAAGTATCGACAAGCGATTTCATTATTTCTGGTGTCGAATAATAGTCATAGGGCAAATCTATGGAGTTGAACGTATATTTAACTCCATATGAGACGTGATTTATTATATAGAGTGCATTTCTAAAAATGTTTTCAGCATATTGTCTTTCTCTTAGATTAAAGTATCTATCCGATCTAAAAATATCTTTTGCCTCGTCAACATTAAGTGCTGACTTTTGTATCAACTCGATTGTTAATTGAACATTCGAGCTAAACGAATCCTTTGATTCCCGATACCTTTTACAGCACTCTTCGACATGTCTAAAAGATAGGAGGTCATCGTAAAATTCCACATTCAAGTCAACAATGTTAACTTTGTATTGTTCAACCTCTTGAAGATATGACTTCAAAACAGGCAAGGCAAGATACGGCCCCACTGGACTCCATCCCGGAGGAAATACTAAAAGCGTCTTGGGCATATCAATGTCATATCTTTCGCAAATAATACAATTGAAACGCAATTACCATCATAATTGAAAATACACCAAGTCCTGTAACAAGAATTGAGAACATCGCGATGCTCGTGAATAGCGAAACAAGGAGTGTTGAAATAACAACGGCAACCGATTGCAAAGACTCCCTAATTGAAAACAGGTTTATCGACTCAATTCCGTCTCTTGCCAAATCCTGCAGCGATGTTATGAGAAGCACATCTTGAATAGCATTTCCGGCACCGACGATAAAAAGGAAAATAAACGATATCCCGGACGCATAGCGATAGCCAAACGCCAGATACGCACCGAGCGCGAGATACGTCACAAAACAATATGATTTAACGCAATCGGTACCATTGATTAAACGACCATATATTGTATTTCCGAACAACAATCCGATTGTTAGACTACTCTGAAGGAATCCATATTGAATCGATGACGAGTCAAATTGCAATTGCGCTATAGCTGGCAAAAGAGAATTCAGCGAGCCGAATGCCACGCCACTAGAAATATCGATTAATAGGAAACCAATTGCCAAGTGCTTCGCGCTAAAATCACTATATGCAGTCCTGTTTTTTTCATTTTTGCTTATCCCATCTTTAACATTAACCTCGATAACCGACGGAACATCTCGCATCAACCAGAACGACGCGGCAAAAGAAAGCGCGTCTAATGCAAGAACAGCCTCAGGCCCAAATTGAGCGACAACAAAACCGCCGGCAATTGGCCCCACAACCATCATCAAATTCTGCAGAAACCCAAACGAATTATTAATTACATCGCGATTGATACTATTCGTATTGGCTCTTAACAACGAGTAAAAGCAGGGCATTTCAACCGTTCGACAAAGCGACACCGCGCACGTAATAGCAAACATACTCCATTTACTATCAACAAAAATATAGCAAACGAATAATCCCGCGCGAATTAAATCTGCCAATCTCATGGCCTGCAGTGTCCCGATACCCATCTTCCGAGGCAGTTGCGCGAGCGCAACTGAAAACAGAGAGGGGACAAATCTGCAGCAGACCATCAAAGCAGTTGCAGAAACATCGTGAGTTACATCGTAAATCAGCATTGGCAAAGCAATATTCGCACACCAATTACCTATTTCGCTTATCCCTCTAGCAATATATAGGACCCGAACCGGACGGCTAGCTCTCAATACCGTGAACATCACGATTAACCTCGTATTTCAGGCCTCGTTCATCCCTTAATAGAAATCCGTAATCAACCAAATATCGCCTCAACACGGCATAATCGGGATAGAGGTGTGACAGCACACGATTAACCTGAAGCTCCGTATAACTAGTATTAGATTTAAAGAAAGAGATAGCCCATAGCAGCATGGCTCTTTTATAGTTTTCCTTTTTTGGAATTGAAACCAGCTCGCCATTCTTGAGAAATCGTTTTTTAAAGTCTACTAGCTGATCCATTCATATCCTCCATTTCATACGCATCTTATTTAAATATGTATACGCTTTAGGTCATCGCATTCAGCTTCTATATTCGAACTAAACTTAAAAAAGTTGCTCAGACATTCTTCGAAGTAACGTTTTTCATCCTGAGTAAAAGCCCCTCCCAGTCCGTCCAAGCGTAAGAAGGAAGCTCACAACGAGCGGAATCGAAACCGTCTGAGGTCGGGCGCTCAAAATGAACGAATACCTTTTCAGTGCCGTCATCGGTCACGAGATCAGAGTGGACAACCTCGGTACCGTCTTCAAAGGTCATGTATGGATACATCATGTCAATCGCCTCCCAGCTCGTGGCTTCAGTTTAGCATCAAGGCCCTTGCGCCAGGATAGCCGCACCCGTGAAGTGCTATTCTCTTTATCGTGTTTATTCGCTCCATAAGATTGGAACGTCCATTGTAATGCTCGGCTAGACAGCTAAATGGCAAGCCCTTCAACCTGCGGGCATGTCTTCCACAACAAGTCTACGGAGCATTCCCATGCCTTTCATAATCTGCCTTTTGGCCATCTTCCTTCAACAGACGATGGTGGCGCTGACGACGCTGTCGATCGCCCAGGCCGCGGCCACCGTGTCGGCCGACAACAACCCATTGCCTCAGCTCATCGTTTTCTGCGCGCTGTTGCTCACCGTCAATCTTCCGGAGATCATCATCGACCTTGAACGTGAGCACACAAAATACTGGCTTCTCGCCCGAATCGTTGAAAAGAGCGCCGGCTCAAATTACGGAGCAACAAGCTCGTTTTTCAACAAACGCATCCGCTCGGAAAAGGAACCGTATATCGAAACTGAGCTCTGGATCACCATCTCGGATGACGTCTCGTATGCAACGGATGCCATAGCGACATTGTTGAACATCGTGCTCAATACTCTCGCCATCGCGAGCTGTCTCGATGCCTCTTTTGTCGTTGCGCTCGCAATTTCAAGTTGCATTTCGCTCATATTCTCCATCACCTCATTTTCCCACATCAGGAAACGAGCATCCCGGTCTCAATCGGCTCGTGCTCGGCTCTTTGCATCGCTACGTCTCTGTATTCCCAACGTCTGGATTGGAAACGCCCTCAATTTCAAAGACTGGAGCGCCCATTTACGTCAAGCAGAGCGAGAAGCGCTCCATATGCAATCGCGCCTTTCACTCGTCCGTAACGGGTTGTCCTCGTTCTCCGTGCTTGCGAGCACCGTCCCGTTCATCGTGGTTGTTACCAGCTACTCCCTAGCCAATCTCAACAACCCTGAGAACTTATCCATGCTCATCGCTGTATTGCCTCGGCAGGTTTCGCTTCTGCAGAATATCGGTACGATCGTGACCTATGCCGCCCAGCTCTCAGAGCGAATCGCCCGGACCAAACTCGTCTATAGCAATCTTATGCTCACCGAAGCGGAACGAAATACTCGTGGCGTCATTAAATGGGATGAGCTGAAACTGAGCACCGAGTCTGTGACGAACCAAAGAAATATTCACGGCATTGAGGATCTCGGGGCGGCTACACACGGATTCGCGCCCGGCAGGATCACGCTGCGGGGGACAAACGGTTGTGGCAAGAGTACCCTTCTCGCACAAATCAAAGAGCAGCTGGGCGACAGCGCGTTCCTGCTCCCCGCCAATCCAGTTCTCTACTTTCCCCAGCTCGACGGTAGAGAGGCCTCGAGTGGACAGGCGGTATCGCGCGCACTGAAGCTCATCGAGAGTGACTATCTTGACGATACCGTCACCACCGTCCTTCTCGACGAATGGGACGCAAACCTAGACAACCACATGCGTGCCTATCACGACCGGCGCTTGAGCGGGCTGGCCCAGCGCAAATGCATTATCGAGGTGCTCCACAACAAGCATCAAGGGGAATAGTCTCGCTCGTCCCACCTCGAATGCCCCATGGGTTTCTCGCGGGTTTTGGTTGATGAGTTGATGTTGGTCGCTCGCGCAACACGTTCGTTTCACATCGGCTGGGTACCCTAGGTGTCGATATCGAAACGCAACACTCAAACGAACCGGGAGGACACTCACATGCCTTCTGAATATACCGACGCACCGCGCACCCGCGTCATGACGCCCGCCGCCCTCAACAACGGCGTGCACGAGAACCAGGCCATCGGCCAGACCATGGCCATCGCACCCAAAAAGAAGCTCTTCGACGACCTGTCGATTCCCCAGATCATCGCCGGCGCCGCCGCGGCCGCGACGTCGGTGGCGCTCTCGTCCAAGATCGGCATCGCCGGATCCGTGATCGGAGCAGCCGTAAGCTCCGTCGTCACCGTCGTCTCCTCGCAGGTCTACCGTCACTTTTTGTCTGCCGGTGCTGAGGCCATCAAAAACACCCACGAAGGTGAGGATTACCCGGTCGGCGCCTACTCCCCCGCCCGCACGCTCGATCCCAACGAGCATTTGGGCGGCGCCGCTGTTACCGCGCAAACCGACGAAAATGGCATGCCCGTCACCACGGCCCGCATGGCACCCGATAGCCTGCGCGCCAAGGCGGCTGCCGAGCGCAGCCAGACGCAGAAGAAAGTTATCCTGTTTTCGGTCATCGCGGCCGTCGCGGCCGTCGCCCTGAGCGCAGGTATCATTCTCGTCACCACCGCAGGCGAGGGTTTGGGCGAGCGACCCGCATCGATCATCGCCACCGAAGATTCGACCAAAGCCGATTCCGACCAAGGCGATTCGCCATCGGCGGACAGCACGCAAAACAATGCTGGCCCGGCCCAAAATGCTTCGCAGTCCTCGAATAGCGCAGCGTCGAATTCCGACAGCTCAAACACTCAAGGCGGAACTTCATCTACTGACACGACCAGTGGACAGGCTTCGGGCGCGCAGCCGTCTGACAGTCAGCAGTCTAGTGGGCAGGCATCCTCAAGTGACCAGAATTCCGACAGCTCCAACACCACGGATTCATCCAGCAGCAGCGACTCGAACACTTCGTCAGACAGTACCTCATCAAACGGACAGGCTGCAGCGACCGGCCAGACGACCACGACCAACTAGCGCAGAGCCATCATGATGGTAAGATTCTCTTTTATGTAAAGAGGAGATTTGCCATGAGCAAGAACGATACCACGCCCGCGCTTTCGCTGGGCAACCATATCTATCTGTACCGTTTGCTGCGCGATGTTATCGGTTGCGGCAAACAGACGTTTATCACCCAGATCGAAGAGGCGCTCGTCGCCGGTGACATGGCTGCGACGGATCTGGGTTTCGAAACCACCCGCGCACTGCTTGAGGAGCTCGACGACTGCGTCAATCTGACCGTCTTCAAGGGTGGTCGCGTTTATGCCACCGTTATCGCCAACGAGGCGTGGGATGCCGCGCTTGCCAAGAACGACGAGCCCAAGCAAAAGGATGCCGGCAAAAGGCGCTCGTACAAAAAGAAAAAGGGTGACAAGACGCTCAAGGCCGTGCGCCCCAAACACATCAGGCGTCCTGAGCCGGAACCCGCCCTTGAGCCCGAGCCTAAAACCGAGCCTGAAGCCCATATCGCTGACGCTGCGCCTGAGAAGGCTGCCGAAACCAAATCTATCGAATCAGCTGTCGACGAGGCCGCCAAGCTCGTCAACAGCGACATTTTTAGCGCCGAGGACGAAACGGCCGATGAATCGATACCCGATGCGCTCGAAACAGCTGGAGAGCCTGAACCGGCCGCCGCACCCGAGACCCCGCAGCCGAAAATCTCCCTCACCGTGGTCTACGACCCCGAGCACGCTAACGCCGGCGTGACGACCCTCGAGTCAACGCCCGTCGAAGACTCCGAGCAGAAAACGATTGTCGAGCCAGTTACCGAGACCGACACGACCGAGACCGAGCTCACTTTGAAGCCTCAGCAAAACGGCGAGGCCGAGAACCCGGTCAAGCCCGTCGACCAGAATGAGCCCAAGGCATCGGCCGATCCTGAGCCCCTGCCCAAACCCGTCTCGAAACCTCAACCGAAATCGACGCCTGCCCCGCAACCCGAGCAGGGCCCTATCCATGAGTTCAAAGAGGAGCCAAAAGCCGAGTCCGCGCCCATGGCCGCAGCGACACCCGCGCCCGAGCTCCCAAACATCCCCGACGACTACCCTGTCGACTTCGCGCTCGAGGTCTTCTGCCCCGGCCCGCTCCTGCACGAGCTCTCGACGTACCTCCCCTACGGCGCCGACGTGCTCGGCATCGTCGGCGAGTACTACTGGATCGCCCGCGAGCGCGGTACCATCCAGGCGAACCGCAACCGCGCGACGTTCCCGCTACGCTACACCCGCGATGGAAAACGCCACGAAGTGACGATCCGTATCCGTCGCAACACGGGTGGACCCGGTGCAACCTGGGCTATCGACAAGATCGAAGTATCTGCCGAATAAAGACCGACCCCGAGCACCCAATGGCCGAAGGGTTCATCTGAAGCTGTACACCAGCGACCAAAACTGCTGAATTTTGGCAAGTTCGGTTGTTGGTGTACAGGATTCACCATAAGGCTCACCCCGACACGCATGAAAAAGGCCGCCATCAAAGGCGGCCTTTCCATTTGCTGTTAGTCGCGCGTGAGCTTGCGATGAATACGGTGCGGCTGGGCCGCGTCCTCGCCCAGGCGCTCCACACGGTTAGCCTGGTAAGCCTCGAAGTTGCCCTCGAACCAGTACCAGTTGCCCGGGTTCTCGTCCGTGCCCTCCCACGCCAGGATATGCGTGGCCACGCGGTCGAGGAACATGCGGTCATGGCTGATGACCACGGAGCAGCCGGGGAACTCAAGCAGCGCCGCCTCGAGCGAGGACAGCGTCTCAACGTCGAGGTCGTTCGTGGGCTCGTCGAGCAGCAAGAGGTTTCCGCCCTGCTTGAGTGTAAGCGCCAGGTTCAGGCGGTTGCGCTCGCCGCCGGAGAGCACGCCGGCGCGCTTCTGCTGATCGGAGCCCTTGAAGCCAAAGCTCGCCACATACGCACGGCTCGGCACCTCGGTCTCGCCCACCATCATGTGGTCGAGCCCATCGGAGACGACCTCCCACAGGTTCTTGTCGGGGTCGATGCCCTCGCGGTTCTGGTCGACATAGGAGATCTTGACCGTCTCGCCGATCTCAAGCTCGCCCGACGTGAGCGGCTCCAGCCCCACGATCGTCTTGAACAGCGTGGTCTTGCCCACGCCGTTGGGGCCGATCACGCCCACGATGCCGTTGCGCGGCAGGGAGAACGACAGATCGTCGATGAGCACGCGGCCGTCGAATTCCTTGTGCAGGTGATGGGCCTCGAGCACCTTGTTGCCCAGGCGCGGACCCACGGGAATGCGGATGTCGGTCCAGTCGAGCTTCTGGCTCGCGCGGGCCTCGGCCTCCATCTCCTCGTAGCGGGCCAGACGCGCCTTGTTCTTGGCCTGACGGGCCTTAGGGCTGGAGCGCACCCACTCGAGCTCGGCCTCCATGCGCTTGGCGAGCTTGGCGTCGCGGTTGCCCTGCGCCTCGATACGGGCGGCCTTGGTCTCGAGATAGGTGGAGTAGTTGCCCTTGTAGGGATAGAGATGGCCGCGGTCGACCTCGCAGATCCACTCGGCGACGTTGTCCAGGAAGTAGCGGTCGTGCGTGACGGCGAGGACGGCACCCTGGTAGTTATGCAGGAAGTGCTCGAGCCACAGGATCGACTCGGCGTCGAGGTGGTTGGTGGGCTCGTCGAGCAGCAGCAGGTCGGGGGCCTCGAGCAGGAGCTTGCAGAGGGCCACACGACGGCGCTCACCGCCGGAGAGCACGTTCACCGGCATGTCGGAATCGGGCAGCTGCAGGGCGTCCATGGCCTGGCCGAGCTTGGAATCGATGTCCCAGCCGTCGGCGGCGTCGATCTCGTCCTGGAGCTTGCCCATCTCGGCCATGAGGGCGTCCATGTCGCAGTCGGGGTCGCACATCTCCTCGCCGATCTGATTGAAGCGGTCGACTTTGGCGAGGATGTCACCAAAGGCCATGCGCACGTTCTCGATGACGGTCTTGTCGTCGTCGAGCGGCGGCTCCTGTTGCAGGATGCCCACGGTATAGCCCGGGGTGAGCTTGGCTTCGCCGTTCGAGACCTCCTCGAGGCCGGCCATAATCTTGAGCAGGGTCGACTTGCCCATGCCGTTGGGGCCCACGACGCCGATCTTAGCGCCGGGATAGAAGCTCAGCGTCACGTCGTCCAAGATCACCTTGTCGCCGTGCGCCTTGCGAGCCTGATACATCTGGTAGATGAATTCTGCCACGTTATACTCCGTTAGCTCGGGGTTTGTTCACATGGTGGCTATTGTCGCATGCCCGGCGCGCACGCGCCCGACGCGCATGGAAAGACCATGGCTTGTCGCTCTATCCGCTCTATCAGGCCATGAGCACACGCGGCCAGGGCGCCTGGACAAGGCGGGCGGCGAGAGACACTCAGACGGTTCCCCCGCGCGCGATCCGATTCTATACTGGTCGCGTTTTATCCCATCGACCTTTCAGGCAGGAACCCATGGAACCGACCACGTATCTCGCTATCGCCTTCGCCGCCGTGCTATTCGGCATCGATAAATCCCTCGCCTCGGGCGCGGGACTGCTCTCCATCGCGACGCTCACCGCCGTGATGCCCGCCCACCAGGCCTCCGGCCTCACCTTGCTCATGGCCATCTGCGCCGACTGGAGCGCCATCTGGGCATATCGCGGCAACGTCTCCGTCAAGTCGCTCGTGAGGATCATCCCCTTCGTGATCGTCGGCATCGCCGGCGGCATCGCCTTCCTCTACGTCGCGGGCGACACGCAGATGCGGCGCACCATCGGCGTCATCCTGGGCGTGTTCGTCGCGGCGTACTTCATTGGCCTGGCCCGCAAGCGCTTGGGCGAGCGCGGCAACGCGGCAGGGGCCCCGCAGTCCCCGGACGCCGAGAGCGGGACCGGCCACCTCGACAAGCTCCTCCCGTGGTTCAAGCGCTTCATCTGCGGTATCCTCGCCGGCTTTACCACCATGGTCGCCAACGCCGCCGGCCCGGTCACGGCGATTTTCTTCCTATCCGAGAAGCTCCCCGTCATGCGGTTCCTGGGTACCACGGCCTGGTTCTACCTCATCGTCAACCTCATCAAGCTGCCCATCTCCATCAGCCTAGGCATGATCACCTGGCAGGGGTTCCTCTCCATGGTCTGGACCGTTCCACTGATCATCGTCACCGTGCTCATCGGACGCTCGATCGCCAAGCGCGTGAACCAGGATGCCTTCACCAAGCTCGTCTACGCGCTCGCGGTGATCGCCGTCCTGCGTCTCCTCGTGTAGAAGCTTGGCCGGCTATTACCTATAATCCCCATAGGCAAGACCCGCGGAGCGCGCCCGGAGCATACGGACGTGACCGCCCGAAACGAAGGGAACCGTCATGCCCGTAGAGACCCGTGACACCAAACTCGAGATCATCATGGGGCGCGAGGCGCTCGACAAACTGGCCGAGGCCACGGTGCTCGTACTCGGTTGCGGCGGCGTGGGCTCTAACTGCTGCGAGGCGCTCGCGCGCGGCGGTGTGGGGCATTTTGTGATTCTCGACAAAGACGTGCTTGCGCCTTCCAATATCAACCGCCAGGCCATCGCCTTCCATAGCACCATCGGCCAGCGCAAAGTCGATGTGATGGAGGCCATGATCCACGACATCAACCCCGATGCCACCGTTATCAAACGCACGGATTACATCCTCCCCGACAACATCGATGCGTTCTTCGAGAGCGTCATCGAGCAGGCGGGCGGCAAACTCGACTATGTTGTCGACGCCATCGACACCATCTCGGCCAAGCTCTCCGTCGCCAAGTACGCCCAGGACCACGGTCTGCGTCTGGTGAGCTCCATGGGCGGCGGCAACAAGCTGCACCCCGAATGTCTGCGCTTCGCCGACATCTTCAACACCGTCCGCGACCCCATGAGTCGCATCATGCGCAAAGAATGCAAGAAGCGTGGCATCAGGAGTCTGCACGTGTTGTTTAGCTGCGAGGAGCCCGTGCGCACCCGCCGCCGCGACCCCTCCAACATCCACGAGCGCACCGAGCTCGGCACCGCGAGCTTTATGCCACCCATCATGGGGCAGATGATTGCCGGCGAGGTTATCCGCCAGATCAGCGGCCGCGGCACCGAGCGCGTCCGCTCCGATGGCCAACGCCTGGATTAACCGGAAAGCGCCCCGACATGAACATGACCCGCCTCATCGATATGCACGCCCACCTCGACCTTATGTCAAATGCCGACGATGTGGCCGCACGGCTCGATGGGGCGGGGCTCGCCATGTTCGATTGTGGCGTCGACCCGCGCGATTACCAGACAGCGGTCAAACGTGACGACAAGTTCGGAGGCATCGAGGCCGGACTCGGACTCCATCCCTGGTGGATCGCCGATGGACACTGTGGCAGTGCCGAAGTCGACCTGCTCTGCAAATTAGCGGCGAGCGTGCGGTTCATCGGAGAGGTCGGGCTCGATTTCTCTCCACGTTTCAGGGGCACCGAGGGCACTCAGACCGAAGCGTTCGGCCGCCTCTGTAAAACGCTCGCCACGCATCCGCTCCCCCACCGCGTCATGTCGATCCACGCGGTACGGGCGGCGGGCGCGGTCCTCGACACCCTGGAGAGACACGGGCTGCTCAAGGCAAGCCCCTACTCCCCCGCAATCGTCTTCCACTGGTTCAGCGGTGCGAGCGATGACTTCACCCGGGCCAGGGCCGCCGAATGCTACTTCTCGATCAACGAGCGCATGCTCGCCACCAAGCGCGGACGGGAATATGCGCGCCAAGTTTCCACCGATCAGATGCTTCTCGAAACCGACTATCCGGCTCAGGCGGGCGAAATGGTCGAAGCCGACTCGATCGAAAGCTCTCTTCTACGCGCCGCGCGAACTATAGCCGATCTCAAGAACGTCGAGACGGCGTTTATCCGCCAGCGCACAGCCAAAAATGCAGCCCAACTCCTCGCGCTCGATATCGCGTAGCCAAAAAGTGCGATCCGTGAGTTATGCCTCTTAAATTGACACAATTATTTATGCCGAAAACACATGTCAGTTATATGACATATTTACTCATGTGTCATATAACTGACAATTCAAGAATAATGCACTCGTCAGCCAACGATCATCTGGCGCTTCAAATTGAATCTTTGGCCCCCCATATCGCTGCTACTATATTTGTCCCATAACTCACGAAGGGCGCTTTTTGGATAAACGGGTCACCGACGAAGCTCCAAGCGGTCTGATTTACCGCGCCCTAGCCGCAGCAAGTCGGGAATCGCGTCAACAATCGCATCGGCGTTATCTTGACTGAAGCCAAACCGTTCCTCGCGTTTGGCGATAACGGTAAGGCCCGCGCGCTTGCCGGCCGTGATACCCGGAACGGAGTCCTCAACGCAGCAACAAGCGCTCGCAGGAAGCCCCAGCAAGCTGATCATATGCAGGTAGATGTCGGGCTCAGGTTTGCTCTCGATAAACTGCTCGCCCGACACGATCGGGTCGAACTTGCCGGTAAGCCCGCATTCGTCGAGCACGCGCAGGATGTTCACCATGCGCGAGGAGGACGCAAGGGCAACGCGCACGCCGCGGTCCTTAAGGGCATCAATCGTCTTCGCAACGCCGGGGTTAAGCAACGCACGATAGTCATAAGAACGCTTGCCCGCCCAATCGAGATAAACACCGAGAGAGTCCTCGGGCGTCAAGTCGGCGCGCCCGATCCGCCCGAACCACTCGTGAATCATGCGCACGAACGCCTGGTGCGACGCACCGACTTGAGCCTTGAGTTCGTCCTCGGTCACAGGGATGCCAAACTCCCTGCTAAATGCGCAAAGCTCCTGCACATAGAAGTACTCGGTGTCGACGAGCACGCCGTCCATATCGAAGATCACAGCTTCGAACGGATAATCTGCCACGGCCGATCCCCTTCCATAGAAAAGGGCGCCCGCACACGAGCGCCCCCTGAGCATACGTTGCTGCGATTCTAGCCTAGCAGCCTATCGAGCGCCACGGCGATGCCGTCATCGTTATTGGAATCGGTCACCATCTGCGCCACGGCCTTGACCTCGTCAACAGCGTTTCCCATGGCCACACCGGTGCCCGCCCACTCGATCATAGATTTGTCGTTCTGACCGTCGCCGAACGAAACGACCTCGGAAGCATCGATGCCGAGCTTTCCCAGAGCGCCGGTAAGGGCATGAGCCTTGTCGATGCCCTGCGCGGTGTATTCGAAGTACCAGTCGGCCGTGAACATGCCCGAGAGCGTCCGCTTAAAGGGCGCGTACATCTCCTCGTGATGGGCCTCCAGATAGAGCGGGTCTCCCGCCGTGAGCAACTTGTCGACGGGACCGGCATCGACGATATCGAGAAGGTTCTCGACCTCGTGAATCTTAAGGTCGCAGGCATCGCGCTCATACTTGACGATGTTCATCTGACTGCCGTCGCGCAGGGTGAGCATGCAGCGATAGGCATCCTCGACATAGAGGTTACGACCCTCGGTGATCCAGGGGATCACCTCAAAGTTGCGCAGATGAGCAATCAGGCGTTTGAGCTCGTCGGCCGGCATGGGTTGATCGAAGAGGACCTCCTCGGTCTGGGCATCGACCACGTGCGCACCGTTGAAAGCCACCAGCAAGCCGTCGTTGTTTTGCAGATCAAGCTCTTCGGCCAGGGCATGCAAGCCCCACACGGGACGCCCCGATGCCAAAATGAGCTTGATGCCCGCTTCCTGCACCGCGAGCAGGCGCTCACGCGTGCGCGGGGTAATGACCTTCTTATCATTGGTGAGCGTGCCGTCGATATCCATCGCGATAGCCTTGATCGCCATGAGAGCCTCCTCCTACCAGGGCCGTGTCTTTCGTTGCCCATCATACATAAAGCCGATGCATGCACGGTTGCACCGTGCAAAATGTCTGTAATGTACCAAACATAGCGCATGCAAAAGACCCCTGCGGCCACAGAGGGCGCAGGGGTCCTGCAAAAACCGATTGCCGTTGGCGATTACTTGCGATGCGCGCGGTAGAACTCGATGAGCGCCTGCGTGGAGGCGTCCTGGGCGTCCTTGGCGGCATCATCGTGGAAAGCCGGGGTGATCTGCTTGGCAAGCTGCTTGCCGAGCTCGACGCCCCACTGGTCGA
>ERZ808246.1173-NODE-1173-length-19452-cov-3.465794_pt1 | contig 19452 bp, 17 predicted proteins | sample MGYA00521083_ERZ808246 | MGnify/ENA primary metagenome ERZ808246 (study PRJEB31516, sample SAMN03275577) | gut metagenome | biome: mammalia-associated habitat; material: feces | host: Papio cynocephalus | place: Kenya | collected 2012-07-07 ... | reverse complement strand
TATTCTAGACTCAGCTACAGTTGATTCTAAAAGTGTTATTAATCAAACTGATACATTAACACTATATGGAGATAGTGATATTAATTCATTTACTTATAATCAGTAATATTTACTGATTTTTCTTTTGCTTTTTATTTTATATGGTATAATTTAATTATAAGGAGATGATCTGTATTAAAGCAAAAAATATGTTTTTTAGTAGTTTAATTACTATAATTCTTGGTGGGATATATTATTATTTTACATATCCAGTAATTAATCCTACTAGTCCAGAGTTTTGGATGTTTCTACTAGTAATATTTATTATTTTTAGTGTTTCTTATAACATTTTTAATTTTAATATTACAATGAGTGATTTTTTCAATAGAAGAAGTTATAAAACTAATTATAATTACAAGATGTATTATATTGTTCCAATTATTTTTTTAGGAATAATTGTATTTAATTTTTTCTTATCACCACTTTTTTGTTCTAAGAGTTATTACAAGAGAATTAAGGTAAGTGACGGAGATTTTTCTAAAGAAGTAAGTGAGGTTAATTTTAATAAGATGCCTTTACTTGATAGAGATTCTTCTGAAAAGTTGGGTGACAGACAAATGGGTCAAATGAGCGAACTTGTTTCTCAATTTGATGTTTCTAATCAATATACACAAATAAATTATAATGATGAGATTATTCGCGTTACACCACTTGAATATAATGGTATTATTAAATGGTTTACTAATAGAAAAAATGGCGTTACAGGATATATTAGTGTTAATTCTACTACTGGTAAGAGTAGTGTTGTTAAATTAAAGAAAGGTATGAAGTATGTTCCTTCTGCTTTATTTAATGAAAATTTATATAGAAAATTACAATTTTCTTATCCAACATTTAATTTTGGAAGTGTAGATTTTGAAATTGATAATTCTGGTAAGCCTTACTGGGTTGCTAGTGTTATAAAATATACTGGAGTTGGCTTAAGACGTGATGTAAGTGGTGTTGTTATATTAGACCCAGTTACTGGTAAGAGCAAGTATTATGACGTTAAGGATGTACCAAAATGGGTAGATCATGTGTATGAGGCTGATTTAATTATTGAACAAATTAATGATTGGGGAAAATATAAAAATGGTTTTCTTAATTCTTTAATTAGTCAAAAAGGTGTTGTTAAAACTACAAGAGGATATAATTATTTAGCCCAAGATGATGATATTTATTTATATACTGGTGTTACTTCAGTTCTTAGTGATGAGTCTAATATTGGTTTTGTTTTAACAAATTTAAGAACTAAAGAGACTAAGTATTATCCTGTTGCTGGGGCTGAGGAGTATTCTGCAATGGATTCTGCAAAAGGACAAGTACAACAAATGAACTATACAGCAACTTTCCCATTATTAATTAATTTGAATGGTAATCCTACATATTTAATTAGTTTAAAAGACAATGCTGGTCTTGTTAAGATGTATGCTTTTGTTGATGTTGATGATTATCAAAAAGTAGTTGTTACAGATAGTTCTAAAGGTATTAAAAAAGCAGCAGAGGCTTATTTAAATGAAGTTATGGATGATGGAGATACTTCTTCAAGTAAAAATCGTGAAGTAGTAATTAATAATTTGGTAAATGTAAGTATTGATGGAAATACATATTACTATTTTACTGATCAAGATGGTAAGAAGTATAAAGTATCTATTAAAATTGATAAAAATAGATTACCTTTCTTAAAAAACGGTGATACTATAAATGTATCATTTGATAAAGAAAGTGATGTAATTAATATTACTGATATAGATTAGGAGGATTTATGGAAAAAGCAAAAGTTTATTTTACAAAAGATATTAGTCCAGAAGGATTAAAGAAAGCATATGATGCATTAGGTGTTCAATTAAAAGGAAAAGTTGGAGTTAAAGTTTCTACTGGAGAAGCTGGTTCAAAAGGATATTTAAAAGCTGATTTAATTGGTTCTTTTGTAAAAGGATTAAATGGAACAATTCTAGAATGCAATACTGCATATCCTGGAAAAAGATGTAATTATGAAGATCATATAAAAGTTGCTGAGGAGCATGGGTTTACTTCATTTGCTGATGTTGATATTATGGATAAAGATGGTGAGATAAAAATTCCTGTTTCTAATGGAAAACATCTTGAATATGATATAATTGGAGAAAATTTCGATAATTATGATAGCTATATTAATCTTGCTCATGGTAAAGGTCATGCTATGGGAGGATTTGGTGCTAATTTAAAAAATCAATCTATTGGTATTGCATCAAGAAATGGTAAGGCTTATATTCATTCTTGCGGACAAAGTGAAGACCCTAATGAGTGCTGGTCTTGTAAGTATGAACAAAAAGATTTTATTGAATCTATGGCTGAGGCTGCAAAAGCAGTAAGTGATTATGTTGCATCTATAAACAAATAGTATATATTACTGTAATGAATGCTTTAAGTGTTGACTGTGATTGTGATTGCAATCAAGGAGATCCTGTAATGAATGATTTAGGAATAGTTGCAAGTCTAGATCCTGTTGCAAATGATCAAGCATTTATTGATATGGTTTGGGCATCAACTGATAAGGACTCTCATTTATTAAGAGAAAGAGTTGACAGACAAGTTGGGCGACATATTACTGAATATGCTGAAGAAATTGGTTTAGGTGCAACAAAATATGAATTAATAGATTTAGATAAATAATTGTATGGAAGAGACAAAATTAATTGTTTCTTCTTTTTTTCTTTTCTTATTAATTTTACATGATATAATATTTGCAGGTGATATTATGATTAGACTAAAAAATGTCTCAAAATTTTATTATAGTAAGGGTGTTATCGCGACAGGTTTTACTAAAGTTAACTTAGAATTTAGTAAGGGTGAGTTTGTCGCAATTACAGGAGAGTCAGGATCTGGAAAGAGTACACTATTAAATGTTATCTCAGGACTTGATTCTTATGAAGAAGGGGAAATGTATATTAATGGCTCTGAGACAAGCCATTATTTAGAAAAAGACTGGGAAATATATAGAAGAAAATATATTGGAAATATCTATCAAAACTTTAATTTGATAAATAGTTATACAGTATATCAAAATATAGATTTAATACTTTCACTAAACGGAACTCCACAACGAGTTAGAAAAATGAAAATAATGCGACTTTTGAAAAAAGTTGGAATGCTACGTTATAAAAATACAAAAGTTTCAAAACTTTCTGGAGGACAAAAACAACGTGTTGCAATTGCTCGTGCTCTTGCAAAGGATGTACCAGTAATTATTGCAGATGAACCAACAGGAAGTCTTGATAAAAAAGCAGCTATGGGAGTTATTCATTTATTAAAAGAAATATCAAAAGATAAATTAATAATTATAGTAACACATAACTACGATCAAGTAGAAAAATTTGCTACTAGAAAAATAACTATGCATGATGGAAAAGTATTAGAAGATAAAAAAATATTACCAGTTAATAAAAATGATAGTTTCATTGAAACTGATAAATTTAAAAATATAAATTTCTTTGAAAAGGTTAGGCTTGGTTTTAGAAATACTTTTAATGTTTTACCTAAATTTGTTTTATTATTTTTAGTTTATTCTTTTATAGTTTGTGCTTTAATGGGAGAGTATTCTTATTTTAAACAAAGCGAGTATGAGATGTCTAAAGATGGAGTAAATACATTCTTTAATGATTATAGTGATAAAAGAATTGTATTTAATAAGAGTGATAAGAGTGCTTTTACAAAAGAAGAAATTGATAATATTAAAAAGATTGATAATGTTTCATATGTTTCTGAAAATGATTTATTAAATGACTTAGAGTATAATTTTGTTGATAATAACGAAGAAAATTGGTTATATGGAAAAATCAAGTCAATTGATAGATTTAGTGGTAGTGTTGATGTTGGTAGGATGCCTGAGGCAGATGATGAAGCAATTATTTGTGGAACAAAAGAAGATTATTATTTAAGTCAATCAACTGATTCTATTTTAGAAAAAGACTTTTATTTAATGTCTGATGCTAATGAACAATTAAAAAATTATAAAATTAAAATAGTTGGTATAAAATATACAGATAATACTGTTGTTTCTCAAGCAAGTTATGATTATTATGTAAATAATTCTTTCTTAGATAGAGTATTATTGCTTACTCATCAATCTAATAGTAAGATTACAATTAACTTTATGGGAACTAATTACTCATCAGACTCATCTACTACACAATTTAAGTTAGAAGCAAATGAATGGGTAAGTCCAGGACAAGCGTTTGTGTCAGATGATTTAAATATTTATTGTGATAAGAATGTTTGTAAGAATAAATCATTTAATGTTAATGTAAAAAATATATATTATGATGATAATAAGAGTTTTGTAGTTAATAAGACTTATACAAAAGATACTATTGGAAATATTTTACTTCTTCCTAATTATACTAAAGATAAATATGATGAATTTTATAATGGAATAGTATATATAAATCCAGATGATTATAATGCTTTATTTAATAAAGGAACATATCAAATGAGTGTATATGTTTCAGACATTAAAAAGATAGATGATGTTAATAAGGCACTTAAAGATTTATCATATAATACTTTAGAAATTAAAAATACTTTAGTAGAAGATCCTGGAGTAAAGATACTTAGAATTGTAAAAATTGTAGTTACTACAATACTTGTAGTAGTACTATTCTTTATTTCATACTTTATTATAAAAATAATTCTTAAGTCACGTAATACATATTACTCAGTACTTAGAATGTTAGGTGCAAGTAAAGGTGTATGTAGAAGTTTACTTATTAATGAATTATTTAATTTTGCTAATTTAAGTTATTTTATATTTATATTAGTTGCTTATATTAATAAGATGGGTATTATAAATATTGGTTTTTTGAAGACTGTTAATACATATTTTGAATTTAATGATTATTTAGTTTTATATCTTATTTTAATTATTATGTCTATATTAATAAGTGTAAGATATTCTTCTAAATTATTTAAAGATAGTGTTATGAATACTTATAGAGAGGAGGCTTAATATGATTAGAGTTGAACATATTGATAAATATTTTAATAAATTTAAGAAAAACGCCATTCATGTTATTAATGATACCTCTTTAGAGTTTGATAATACTGGGTTAGTTGCATTACTTGGACCTAGTGGTAGTGGTAAGACTACACTTTTAAATGTTATTGGTGGACTTGATAAAGTAAGAAAAGGAAACATCTATGTTAATGGTAAAAAGATTACTAGAAGAAGTCAAAACTATGTAGACAAAATTAGAAATTTAAATATAGGTTATATTTTTCAAGATTATAAGTTAATCGAAGATATGAGTGTCTATGACAATGTTAGTCTAGTATTAAAAATGCTTGGCATTAAAGATAAAAAAGAAATTGATAAAAGAGTTACTTATGTTTTATCAAAAGTAGGAATGCTAAGATATAAGAAAAGACCATGTAATATGCTTTCTGGTGGTGAACGCCAAAGAGTTGGCATTGCAAGAGCAATAGTTAAAAACCCAAACATTATTATTGCAGATGAACCAACAGGAAACTTAGATAGTAAAAATTCAGTTGAAATAATGAATATAATTAAAGCGATTTCCAAAGATAAATTAGTTATTCTTGTAACTCATGAGAGAAATTTAGCAAAGTTTTATGCATCACGTATAATAGAACTTGAAGATGGAAAAATTATAAATGACTACATAAATACAAATGAAGATGACTTAGATTATGAAATGACAAGCGATTTATATTTAAAGGATTATAAGTTTATGGATAGACATAATAATATAAATGTTTATTCAAATAATAATGAACCTATAAAATTAAATATAGTAGTTGCGAATAATAATATTTATATTAAGAGTTTAGATAATAGAGATATAGAAGTTGTAGATGATGAGTCTACTATAAAAATGATAGATGATCATTATAGAAATATTTCTAAACAAGATGCTTTAAAATATGAATTTAATTTTAAAAATATTATTAATGATAAGTATAAACTTAAATATTCATCTATTTTTAATCCTATTTCTTTTATTACTAGTGGATTTAAAAAAGTATTTTCATTTTCAATATTAAAGAAAATATTACTTTTAGGATTTTTCTTATCTGGAATATTTATAATGTATGCATGTAGTAGTATTCTTGGTAGTATTACTATTAGTGATAAGAATTTTATTAAATGTAATAGAAATTATTTAATAGTTAATCAAAAGAAGGTTAATGTAGGGGAGTATCTTAATATAGAAAATAATTTAGGAGCTGACTATATAATTCCTGGAGATAGTGTTGTTAGTTTAGCCTTAAAAGTAGATGACTTTTATCAAACTTCTAATTATAAATTAATGTTAGAGGGAAGTCTAACTGATATAAGTACAATAGATGAGTCTAGTTTAATTCTTGGTAGAATGCCTGAGAATAATCAAGAATTTGTTGTTGATAAGATGGTTCTTGATAAGATTATGAAGGCTGAACACACTAAGATGCTTGGACTTACTAGTTATAAAAAATACTTAGATAGAGACATTACAATTAATCAAGTTGGTGATAAAAAAATAGTTGGAATAGTTGATACTGATAGTCCATCTTTCTATATGGATAGAGCGTCTTTTATAAATGTTTTATATCACTCTACTGGTGCTCGTGATACATCAATTGAATCAAGCGTTGTGTCAGATGATAATGAAAGTACTAATAATTATCCATATGATGACTATACTTTATATAGTAATATTACTATGAAAGAAGGAAGAGTTCCAAGTAATGATTATGAGGTGATTGTAAATATTTCTAATAAAGATGATATGCCTCTTAATAAAGAAATAAATAAATCAATAAATGGAACGAAGTTACGTGTAGTTGGATATTATACATCAGCAGATAATTTAGATTCTATGCTTGTTAATAGTAATACAATAAAATATTATCTTATTTCTAAAACATCAAATATTTCTATATATTCTTCTGATAAAGATGAAATATTAAATAAAGCAGTTGATGTGTTTAATTTAAATATTAAAGATAGTTATAAGTATAGTAGGGACCAATATATATCTAGTAAGAAAGATAGTATTAAAAGTTCTGTTATAAGTTCTTCAATTATAATTATTATTTCATTAATAGAGATGTTTTTAATGATGAGGTCTAGTTTCTTATCTCGTGTTAAAGAAGTTGGAATACTTCGAGCAATTGGTGTTAAAAAGTTAGATATTTATGTAATGTTTAGTGGAGAAGTAATAGCAATCACATTATTAACTTCAATTCCTGGTATCTTATTTAGTGCATATATTATGAATATTTTAAGTAAAATAAGTTACTTAGAAGGAACGTTTATTGTTAATCCTATGCTAGTTATATCTGCTCTTATTGCAGTATTTGTATTTAATTTAGTAATAGGACTTCTTCCAGTATTTAATACTATTAGAAAAAGACCTAGTGAAATATTAAGTAGAACAGATATTTAATTGTAAAAATGCAGATTTTTTCTGTATTTTTATTTTTTTTAGTAAAAATTCGTGATATTATCTTATTATAATTGGAGGATAGAAATGAAGAAAGTTGGAAGTAAGGGTTTTTCTCTAATAGAGTTATTGGCAGTTGTTGTTATTTTAGGAGTTTTATCTGGCGTTGGAATAGGTGCTTATTCTAGAATTGTTACTAAATCGAAATTAGAGGCTTATTTAGATGTAGTTAAACTTCAGGCAAAAGAAGCATCAAAGTTAGTTAATGCAGGAGACTATTATGCGGATGACGATAATACAGTTTATTATTTTGACTACAAGATTTTTGATGATGATAAAAGTATGCAAAGTCCTTTTGGAAAATGGAGTGATGCTTATGTTGCGGTTGTTTTTGATGAAGATAAATATTACTATTATTGGACAGGAGTAGATGAGGCTGGTTGGAGAATTGATTTGAAAAAGCAAGTTAGTAAATTAACTATAAAAGATATATATCACTCTAGTTCAAAAAATATAAGACCTGGAAATAGCGTTGGTGGTCGAGATCAAACAGTTATTTATGAAGATGGAAAAGATGAAAAAGTTGATGAAGTTTCTAATGACGTTACATCTGATGAGGCAAAAAAGTGTTTTAAATTTAAAAAAATAAATGGAGGTAGTGAATACTCTATTACTGATTATGATGCGTCATGTGGAACAGTTGTAAATATTCCATCAAGTATCGACGGGAAAATAGTTACTATAATTGATGAGAATGCTTTTAGAAACAAAGGAATTACTGATGTATCATTATATAATGGTATTACAGAAATAAAAAATGGTGCTTTTCAAAATAATAAGATTACTAATCTTAGACTTACAAAATCAATTCATACAATAGGAGATTTTGCTTTTCAAAGTAATCAATTAAAAACAGTTGTCTTTCCGGAAGGGTTGAAAAGTATTAATCAATGGGCTTTTTCTTATAATAAATTAGTTGATATTAGTTTTTCTAAGTCATTAACTTATATTGGTTACTATGCTTTTTATGGTAATTTATTATCTTCAATTGATTTAAATTCTAGTCCAACTGTTGGAGGGGCTGCTTTTTCAAATAATAAGATGAGTGCAAGTGAAGCATTAATCTATAAGTATGATTCTAGTTTAGGAAAGACTGACTATTCTACAATAATAGGTTATGGTGGAGAAGATAAGAATGTAGTTATTCCAGAAGAAGTAAATGGTGTTAAAGTTACAACTATTGCGGCTAATGCATTTGCATCATGTGGTTTACAAAGTGTTGTGATACCTGACTCTGTTACATCTATTGGAGGAGCTGCGTTTTATAGTAATTCTCTTTCTGAAATAAAACTTCCTAAAAACTTAAAGTATTTAGGCGGAGATTCATTTAGGGGGAATAGATTAAAGAAAATTGATATTCCAAAGTCAGTGACAACTATTAGTCCAAGTGCTTTTGTAGATAATGCTTGTCCTAAAGATGAAGATATAATATATGCTAGAAAAAGTGATGGCTCAGTTGACTATTCTACAATTGTTTCTGGATGCAGTGGTTCAAAGTCTAATAGATCACTTGTAATTCCTGCTAGTAAAAATGGAGTTAAATTAAAACTTATAAAAAGTTATGCCTTTTCTTGTTCTGGATATACATCTATTACTCTTCCAAACTTATCGGAAACAGATGGGCTAACAATTGAGACAAATGCCTTTTCACATAATTCTATACCATTAAGTAGTGATTCTAGATGGGTTTATAGAGTACAAAATGGAAAATATAATTATAGTGTACTTGATAGTTATGCAGGAGTTAAACCAGGAGGCACACTTTCAATTCCAGAAAAGTCACATAATGTAAATTTAACGCATATTTATGCTACATTTCAGTGGCAGTCATATTCAACTATAGTTATTCCAAAATATGTTACGACTATTGGTAACGGAGTATTAGGCAAATCAAACAATAATAATGTTAATTTTAAAAAAGTAGTTAACAAAACAGGTAGAAGTTTTGATTGGTATAATATTACTAGTTCAAATCATACTAATACTGGTGCATTTGCAACTGGAGTTGTTTCACATCAATCAGGAGATATTACTATATCAGATAAAGAATAAATTTTATAAAAACAACAAAAATTATTAAAAGAAAGGGATACTTTCTTTTTTTTATTTGATATTTTTCTAATATAATAGTAAACTATAATATAGTTAAAGTAGGTTATGGAGGGATTATTATGATGCCTATAAAAGATTTCTTTACAAAATTGTTTAAGAAAACTGATAAAGATAAACCTTGGCTTGAATATTATTCAAGAGAAGAGAAGAGCATTAAATTTACTGATAAATCAATTTATGATTTTATGATTGATAGTGTTGGTGGAGATAGAGATTTTATTGCACTAAATTATTTTGGTAATAGATTTAGTTATAATGAATTTTTTTCAAATATAGATTTATGTGCAAGAAGTCTTAGAGAGTATGGTGTACGTCCTGGAGATATTGTAACTATATGTTGTCCTAATATGCCAGAAGCAATTTATGCTTTTTATGCGTGCAACAAGATTGGAGCAATTGCTGATATGGTTCATCCTCTATCAAGTGATGATCAAATTGAAAATTATTTAAATAACTCTAAATCAAGAATTTTAATATTGGTTGATTTTGATTATGAAAAGTTTTGTGATGTTATTCCAAATACCAAAGTATATAAAACAATATTAGTTAGTCCTAAAGAGTCTATGCCTCTTGGACTTACTGTTGGGTATACACTTACTAGAAGTCTTACTATGAAAAGACCTAAAGTAGGTGATAGTAGATACATAACTTGGAAAGAATTTATGGCAAGAGGTCTTAGAAATCATGAAAATTATCATGCTAATATGAAAAAAGATGATCCTGCAGTTATACTTCATAGTGGAGGAACAACAGGTACGCCTAAAGGAATAGTATTATCAAATTATAATTTTAATGCTGAGTCACAACAAGCAGCAGTTAATGTAATTGATGTTAGACCAAAAGATAAGATAGTAACTATTCTTCCAATATTTCATGGATTTGGTTTATGTGTTTGTGTTCACACTCCAATTTGTTTGAGAGTTGAGACAATTTTAATGCCTGAATATGACGGTAATAGATTCTACAAGATTTGGAAGAATGACAAACCTCATGTAATACTTGGAGTTCCAACTCTTTGGGAAGGAATGATGAGTAATAAGAAGTTTAATGATATTGATATGAGCCAATTAAAATACATTATTTCTGGAGGAGATTATTTAACTATTTCTCAAGAAGAAAGAATAAATGAATTTTTACATAAACATGGTGCTCATATAAATATTGGTAAGGGTTATGGTATGACTGAGTCAGTTGCTGCTACTTGTTATACATTCCCAGGTACAAATGAGGCTGGAAGTATTGGTATTCCAATGGTTGGTAATACTTATAAGATATGTGATCCTGAAACTCATGAAGAACTACCAATTGGTGAAGAAGGAGAAATCTGTGTTAATGGTCCAACTGTTATGCTTGGATATTTAAATAATAAAGAAGAAACTAAAAAGGTATTAATAAAACATAAAGATGGTAAGAAATATTTACACACAGGAGATGTTGGGTATATTGCTCCTAATGGAATAGTTTTCTATACTCAAAGATTAAAGAGAATGATTATTGTTTCAGGATTTAACGTATATCCAAGCCAAATAGAAGAAGTAATTGCAAAACATAATTTAGTAGATAAAGTATGTGTAATTGGAATACCACATAAATATAAGATGCATGTTCCAAAAGCATTTATAGTTTTAAAAAATGGTATAACACCAACTCCTAAAATAAAGAAAGAAATTGTAGATTTATGTAAGGATAGCTTATCAGTTTATTCACTTCCAAAATATTATGAATTTAGAGAAGAATTACCAAAGACACTATATGGTAAAATTAATTATAAAGAATTAGAAAAAGAGGAAGAAAATAAGGAAAAGTAATCCTCTTTTTTCTATAATGTATGAAAACACTTATAATTGGAAATTTAGGAAGTGGAAAAACAACTCTTGCAGAAAAGATAAGTAAAATGTATGAAATACCTTTCTTCTCAATAGATAATATTGTTCATGATGATACAAGAGGAGTTAAAAGAAATAATCAAGAACAAGCAGATATTATAAATAAAATAAATAGAGAAAATAAAGATTACATAATAGAAGGTGTTTTAAGAGAAAACTTAGAGTTTTTATGTAATTTAGTTGATACTATAATAATTCTTGATATAGATAAAAAACTATTAAAGAAAAGGATAAAGAAGAGATATTTAAAGCAAAAGATGGGCCTTGATAAAGTAACTTATGTAGTTAATAAGGATATGCTTAATAAGATGTATGGTTGGATGGAGTGTTATGATTATGAGAGAATGAATAAACTTCATATGAAATATTTTAGAAAAGTTATTTTACTTAAGAGTGATTTAGAAATAAAGAAATATTTACTGGCATTAGAGAAGAATTATTTTAATTATTTTTAGGAGTTGAGTTTATGAAAGTACTTAGTATTAAAGAGCCTTATGCTACTTTGATTTGTAATGGTAAAAAGTTAATTGAAACACGTAGTTGGAAAACTAATTATAGAGGTGAATTATATATTCATGCTTCACTAAGTAAGATTACAAAAGATGTATTAAATAATGAAGAAGTTATGAAAGTATTAGATAATGATTCGTTAAATTATGGAATGATTATTTGTAAATGTCGTTTAGTTGATTGTGTTTATATGGATGAGGAGTTTTTGAATAATATTAAAGAAAATCATCAAGAATATGTATGCGGGTATTATTCTCTTGGAAGATATGCTTGGATACTAGAAGACGTTGTTCCACTTGAGTGTAAAATTCCTGCTAAAGGGAAATTAAATATATGGGAGTTTAATTTATAATTTAAAATAAAATATGCATAGTAACATTATAATGGAACCAATTATTATTCCTTGTAATGTTATTTTTTTGTTGTTATAAGTAAGGGATTCCTTTATTAATTCACCAAATGATATTTGTAACATTATACCTGCAGTTATTGCGTAAAGTATTCCTAAGTGTGATCTTCCAATTATATTTTTGAAAAATATAAGAGAAAGTAATCCGCCAAATAGCTCTGATATAGCAGAGATTGAGGTTAGAAAAAATGCTTTTTTTCTGCTATTTGTTGCATGAAATATTGGTACAGCAATTGATATGCCTTCTGGTATGTTATGAAGAGCAATACCAAGAGACAGGGTTATTCCTAATTTAAAGTTATTATTAGATGAAATAAAAGTAATGATTCCTTCTGGAATGTTATGAAGTATTAAAGCAATTAATGAAGTTATACCTACTTTGTAGAGAGTATTATTTGTTTTTTTACTTATTAGTTTATCAATTATAATAGAAATTATTATACCTATATTTATAAATATTAATACTAGTAGTATATTTTGGATGGAGGAATAGGACTCTATTAGAAGTGAAAAAATAGATAAAGTTATCATAGTACCAGCAGAAAAAGATAGTGAAAAGTTAATTATTTTATTTTTATATTTATCACTAATGAATGTTGGGATTATACCGAGCATGGTAGATAATCCTGAAATTGTTGTTATTAATAATGGTATCATGGTATATTTTATTTAAAAAGTTTTTAATTTATGATATAATTTAGGGCGAAAGTGAAGTGGTATTATGAATTATGATTTAGAAATGTCTAAGCAAATGAGTAATTTAAAAGAGGGAGATAGTTTATTATTACATGCTTGTTGTGCACCTTGCTCATCAGCTGTTTTAGAGCGTTTAGGAAACTTTTTTAATATTACAATTTTTTATTATAATCCAAATATTACTGATAGGATGGAATACCAAAAAAGAGTAGATGAAATAAAGAAGTTTATTAGTGAATTTAAGACAAAATATCCGATTTCTTTAATTGAAGGAAAATATGATCCAGAAAGTTTTTTTGATATTGCTCGTGGTCTTGAGAATGAACCAGAACGTGGAAAAAGATGTTATTTTTGTTATGAATTAAGACTTAGAGAAACTGCAAGAGTTGCTAGTAGCCATGGTTTTCATAATTTTTGTACAACACTTACCCTTTCTCCTTATAAGAATAGTAAATGGTTAAACGAAATTGGAGAAAAGCTTGATAGTGAGTTTAGTGCTAATTATTTATATAGTGATTTTAAGAAGAAAAATGGTTATAAAAGAAGTATAGAATTATCTAATATTTATGATCTTTATAGACAAGATTATTGTGGATGCATTTATTCACTTAGAGATAAAATTAAAAAAGATGAATATAATAATGTAAAGTAGGGGAGGTTTCCTTTACTTGATTGGGTTATATGTATTATAATTTGTATTAAAGGGAAGTGATTAAATTGAAGTATTATTGTATAGGTATTAAGGGTACAGGTATGTCAACCCTTGCACAAATATTGTTTGATTTAGGAAATGATGTTTCTGGGTATGATGATGCACAAGCATATAAGTTTACACAAAAAGGATTAGAAGAACGTGGTATTGAGATATTTTATGATCATGAGCATCCAATTGATAGTGATACTATTGTTACTTATAGTGTTGCCTTTAGTGAAGACCATCCAGAACTTGTTAGGGTTAGAAATTTAGGATTAAAAGTAAAAAAATATAATGAGTTAATGGGTGACGTTATTAGTATGTTTAAGACTATTGGTGTTTCAGGAACTCATGGAAAAACAACAACTAGTTCTATTGTTAAACATATATTAGAAGAAAGTGTAGGTTGCAATTACTTTATAGGAGCAGGTGATGGTTATGCATCACTTGATAATGATTATTTTGTAGTTGAAAGTGATGAATTTAATAGACATTTTACTGCATATCATCCAACTTATGCTATTATTACAAATATTGAAAGAGAACATATGGAGTGCTATAAAGATATAGATGATATTAGAAATACTTTTGAAATATTTGCTAATAATACATCTAAGTTTATTGTAGCAAATGGTGATAATACAGAAGTACGTAAAATAAATTATAAACCAAAAGTTATGTTTTATGGATTTGGATTTAATAATGATGCAGTAATTAAAAATATGAAGTTAGACTCAGATGCATCTCGTTTTGATTTATATATTAAAGAAGAATTATATGGAAGTTTTGAAGTACCACTATTTGGAAAACATATGGTAAGTGATGCAGTTGCTGCTATTCTTATATGTCGCCATATTGGAATAGAAAAAGAAGTTATTTATAATGCTTTAAAAACTTTTAAAAATGCTAAGAGAAGATTTGCTATTTCAAGAGTTGGAAGAACAATTGTTGTAGATGACTATGCACATCATCCAACAGAAATTAAAAGCACATTAGAAGCAGTTCGTCAAAGATTTCCTGATAAAAGAATTGTTGTTGTGTTTAAACCAAATACATATTCTAGAACAATTGACTTTAAAGATGACTTTATTGATGCTTTAAATGTTGCTGATAAGGCATTCTTAACGGAAATAGATTGTAATAGAGAAAAACAAGAAGACTATCCAGGAGTAAGTTCTCAAATTATAATTGATGGATTAAGAGATGGTGAATTAATTTCAGAAGAGACAATTGATAAATTAGTTCCAGAACTTGATTCAGTAATTTGCTTTATGAGTTGTGCATATATTGATGGATTAGTTAGAGCTTTAGGTGAATTGGAAGACAAGATTTCACAAGAAGATGAAGAAGAAATGTAAAAATTTCTTCTTTTTTTATAAAAAATATTGTCAAAATATTTTATTAATGATACAATTAATTTGCTTTTGATAGTGAAATGGCCTGTTGGTGAAGTGGCTTAACACACTGCCCTCTCAAGGCAGCATTCACGGATTCGAATTCCGTACAGGCTACCAAGTAAGTAAGTTAAGTCCCTAAGGGACTTTTTTTGTAGGAGAATATATATGTTATATAAAATATGTTTTTACTTTTTAGTATTTATTATTTATTCTTTTTTAGGATGGAGTATGGAAGTAATTGGTAAATTAATTGAAAAACATAAATTTATCAATAGAGGATTTTTAATTGGCCCACTATGTCCAATATATGGATTTGGTTGTATAATTATTTATTTTTTACTTAATAGATATAGTAATAATGTATTTATTTTATTTGTAGCTTCTATATTTGTTTGTTCTGTTTTAGAGTATTTTACAAGTTATTTTATGGAGAAAATATTTAAAACAAGATGGTGGGATTATACAAGACGTAAGTTTAATCTTAATGGTAGAATTTGTTTAGAGACAATGATTCCGTTTGGTATACTTGGATGTGTAATGATACTTGTTCTTAATCCTATTGTGTTTAGTTTTTTAAAACTATTCAGTAAAGATATATTAATTATAATTAGCATTATTATATTTATAATTTTAATAGTCGATTATGTAGCGTCTACTTGTATAATATTTAATTTTAGAAATACAATTAGTAATTTTGAAAAAGATGCGACTGAAGAGATTACAAAAAAAGTAAAAGAAGTATTTATGAAGAAAGGATATTTCTCAAGACGTCTTATTAAGGCTTTCCCTACAATGATTGGAACTAAAGAAAGGCTTATTGTTTTAATGAATAAAGTTAGTGGTGAAATAAAAAATTTAGAAGAGAAAAGCAGAAAAAAATTAGATGATGTTACTAAGAAAATAAATATAAAATAGGAGAATAATTATGAGAAATGATATTGAAGATTTAATTAATGAAAGATTAGAAGAACTTGATGACATAGATATAGTTGATAGTAGTGATGTTAATGCAATTATTAGTTCTAAAGCAAATGAACAAAACAATAAAATAGAAGGTAGTAGAAAAAAACAAGAACTTATAAAAATTCTTGATAAATTTAAAAAGATTAATCCTAATATATCTTATGATGATAGTATGGATGTTAAAGAACTTGAACGTATTATTAGTGAAATAAATATTTAAGAAGTGAAAACTTCTTTTTCTATTGAAAAAATATTAAAAATATATTAAAATTTTTATTGTAAGATAGGTGAATTATATGAATAATAATGGGGTTAATAATATAAATAATAGGAATAATATTGGTGTTAGCGGAAATACTTCAAATACTACAGTAGCACCAACTACGCAACCAACTTTAGGTACTACTAATCAAATTAATTATGGTGCTAATGTTAAAATTGCACCTCCAGTAATAAATGGACAAGGTGCTACTACGACTAATACTAGTGCTACTACGACTAATACTAGTGCTACTACAACTTCAACTGTTTCTAGTTCTAGTCCTACACCTAGTGTTACACCAACGGTGCTTTCTATGCCACAGACACAATCGAATCAGACGTCTCAAGCAAATAATAGTACAACACAAAATGGTAATGATACACCAGTTATTACTGCTGTTATAGAGCCAGAGTCAAAAGAGGCACCAAATGTACAGTTTATTACAAAAAAATCTAAAGCAACACCAGTACTATTTATGATAGTTTTAATTTTGATTGGTTATATTTTATACTCATCACTTAATAATAAATCGTTAGTTCAGAATTTAACTTATAATTGTACGCCAATTAGTTCTGCAAGTGATGAGAAAAAACTTGATTTAGATTCAACTCTTGTTAAAGACTTATATAGTAAAGTTTATACCAATGTTCGTGAAGATGTTGCTCAACCTGAATGGAATGATACAATGAAGTTATATCTTGCTTATAGACAACTTACAGATGATAAAAAATATGATTCTAATTGTAATTTGTTTAATCAACAAGCAATGAACTCTTATACATGTGTTGTTAGTACTTCTTTTGTTCCTAAAGCGTTTAAGCAAAGTGATTTGGAACTTGAATGGAAAAAGTTATTTGGTGAGAAAACCCCTATTACTTTTAACAATATTAAATTAGATTATGATTGTATAGGTGGATATCAATATATTGCTGATAGAGAAGAATATGTACAAGGATATTGTGAATCTAATAAGGCTATATCAGTAAAAGCTACTAAGAAATTATTAGAAGCGACAAGCAATGGTAATACGATTATTTTAAAAGAAGAGGTTAATTATTCTCAAGCAGGAAATGGAGATGTTCCTGAGTACTTAAAGAATGGAACTTACTATTATACTTTTAGATTAGATATGAATTATAATTATGTTCTAGTTAGTAAGACATATCAATCTAAATATTAGAAAGGTGGTTAATATGGAAATTAAATGTGTTGTTACTGGTTTTCTTGATGAAAACTGTTATTTACTTATAAAAGATGGAAAATGTTTAGTAGTAGATCCTGGAGATGACTTTCATAAGATAAAAGATGAAATTGGTGATAATAAAGTTTTAGGAGTCCTTATTACACATTCTCATGCAGATCATATAGGTGCTTTAAGAAATTTTTTAACTAAAAGAAGTATTAAAATATTTAAGAAAAGCAATTTAGAAGAGAAAGAATATACTATAGGAGATTTTAAATTTAAATGTATTTATACTCCTGGTCATTCAAAAGACTCAGTTACATTCTATTTTGAAGAGGAAAAGATAATGTTTATTGGAGACTTCATATTTAAAGAAAGCATTGGTAGATGTGATTTACCTGGTGGAAGTGAAGCCGAAATGAAGCAAAGTATAAAGAAAATACTAGAATATCCTGATGACATTAAATTATACCCTGGACATTATCAAGATACTACTTTAGGGGAAGAGAAACTTAATAATCCATTTTTAAATTAAATTCGTTTTATACGAATTTTTTTGTTTTATTTATAAATGTATGGTTGTCATAATAAAAAAGTTAATCTTTATTTTTATCAACTTTTGTGTTATTATATTGAGCCAAGGAGTTGATGGGGATGAAAGTATGGACTAAGGTACATATAAAAGATAAGAATAAACAAGTAGAACTAATCTCTAAGGCATTTACTAACTATTTATATACCTATGGGCCTATTCTTAATATTTTCCGTAAATATGGGGTATCTTTAGATGATAAGAAAGCATTAGATAAATATGTTTCTAATAGAATTGCTGGGTTGTTACTACTTTATTTATCAAAAGACTATAAACGTATAAATGATATAGCAAATAAATATAATATAGAAACATCTAGAATAAGTGAAATAATTCCAGAAATAGAAGGCTATATAGAAAAATAAAAGAAATATGAGTTACATATTTCTTTTTCTATTACTTATTAAATATATATTAGTACACTGAAGAATCCTAATATCATAGCAATCAACATTATTATTGTAACTACTTTTATTACTTTATCGCTCATTATCTTCACCTCACTAATTACTAAATATATTATAAAATAAATGATGAATTTTGTAAAATTATTTAAGTAATTATTTTATTATTATATAAATAAGATTAACTGGGTGATATAATGCTTAAATTTATAAAAAATAATAAATTACTATTTATACTAATTGCTCTTACATTTATTTCATTAATTTCTGGAATACTATTTAATACTTTAATTGATACTAATACAAAAAAAGATATAACTAATAATATTAATAGTTTAATTACTAATTATAATAGTCAATCTAATTTAATAAAGTCTTTTATTCCAACATTTACTTCAACTTTATTTTTAGACCTTTTAATATGGATATTTGGTATTTCTATTATTGGATGTATTATTGTATTATTTTTATTCTTATTTAAAGTATTTATATTTGGATTTGAACTTGTTTCGTTACTTGTAAATTTAAATATAGGACGTATAATTTTTATTATTATTTATATGTTACCTAGTTTATTTAATTTAGTTATTTATTTTATATTAACTTTATTTAGTATAAGTTATTCTATTTCTTTATTTAAAATACTTTTTTTAAAAAAGAATTACAATCTTTCTGATATTACTAAGAAATATATAAAAATATTAGGGGTTTCTTTATTATTTAGTTTTTTATCTTCAATTATTGAAATATTTATTATACCTAAAATTCTAATTTTTTTAATTTAAAAGTGTCAATTTACACTTGATATTTTACAGTCAAAGACATATAATTATATAGGGAGG